>Ga0100381_1000019_pt1 | contig 221999 bp, 214 predicted proteins | sample CryGeymeta201505_FD_80416 | JGI IMG/M metagenome (GOLD analysis project Ga0100381, IMG submission 80416) | Groundwater microbial communities from Crystal Geyser aquifers in Utah, USA - Crystal Geyser metaG 2015-05 | ecosystem: Environmental > Aquatic > Deep subsurface > Groundwater | place...
AACGGGTTCTACAACACCCGCAGGCGCCACTCATATCTGGGCGGCATCAGCCCGCTCGCATTCGAGGCCAAGGTGGCATAAAGAGATCGGTGACCGGCGCAAAACCGTTACAAGTCCAGAGTGGAGTTCGGGAACGGGGTAGGGAAGTCGCCGGGGTGTTGGTGGCTTGGCCTAGCCATTCGTCGGAAGAACCGCCCTGGAAGAATGTTCATCGTCTCGATGGTCCAAGCGCTCCCGCGAAACTTAGCCTTGAGCTCATTCGCTAGAGCGCCCCTAATTTCCATTTCCTCGGGATAACGGACCATGTAGCCGCCATGGTGTGCAGGTTTGGGAATGCCGAGCAGCCACGCACATCGACCCTTGATCTCGAATATGCGAGTGGGGTCACCGTGATCATTCGGATAGACCTCGGCGCCAATGAAGCGGTCTGAAGCGGTTGCGAGATCGACGAATGCGCGCGGACGCGGCTGCCCTAAATCTGTAGCGATGATCATTACGCCTCTCCCTTCAGTCGGACTGCCGAGGTATCGATTGAAAGCCAGGCGCTTTCAATTGCTCAGATTGAAACCAAGCGAAGCCCAGCGCAACGCCCTGCCGGACTTGTGAGGATGTTGGGGGCAAACGGCTCGGTGCGGCAGCGTCTCAGGGGACGAGTGAATTGCCGCCCTGATTGCTATTTGCTTGCTGGGTTCGCGCGACCCAAGGTCAAGAAGCGAATTCACTATCTAAGATGTTGAAATATGGTGGACGCACTTGGGCTCGAACCAAGGACCCGCTGATTAAGAGTCAGCTGCTCTACCAACTGAGCTATGCGTCCACTCCGACAAATCCCGTAGGGGGCCGGACTGCGAGATTGAGAGGCGAGGCCGCGTCTCGAATCGCGTGAGGCGCTGCATTTAGCGCGTCTCAATCTGATGGCAAGAATATAATCTCAGGAATCTTTGCTCAGACCGTTAAACCCCGCCGTGGGGCAACCTGATTCCAGCGGTTCACCATCATGAGCAGGCCGATACAGATCATGTTTGTCATCATCGACGAACCGCCGTGGCTCATCCAGGGCAAGGGAATACCCTTGGCCGGAGCCATGCCCATCACCATCAGAAGATTGATGGCGATATAGAAGAAAATCGTTGCAGTGGCACCGGCCGCGAGCAGGGCGCAGAAGCGATCCTGAGATTGATTGGCAACCTTCCAGCCCCATCGCAGGATCAGCGTATACATCGCCAGCACAAACAGGCCACCGATGAGGCCCCATTCTTCGGCCATGCTGGCAAAGACGAAGTCGGTGTGGGGTTCTGGCAGATAATTGAGGTGGCTTTGCGTGCCGTTGTTGAAGCCCTTGCCAAAAATGCCACCCGATCCGATCGCGATCTTCGACTGCGCAATGTGGTAGCCGGCACCCAAGGGATCACTTTCCGGGTCGAGAAAAGTGGTCACCCGCGCCTGCTGGTAATCATGAAGCGCGAAGAAATAGACGAGCGGCATCGCCGCAACGCCCAGTCCTCCTGCCGTCAGAAACCACCACAGCGGCAGGCCAGCAAGAAACATGACAACCACGCCTCCGAAGGCAATCGCAACGGACGTCCCCAGATCGGGCTGCATCAGCACAAGCCCGATAGGAAGCAAGATCAGCATTCCCGCAGGAACAACGGATCGCCACGAGCCGATCATGCCAGATGGCAAGGTTTCGTAGAAGCGCGCCATCGCCAGCACGACTGCAGGCTTCATCAACTCGGACGGCTGAATACGGATCGGACCAAATTCAAGCCAGCGTTGGCTTCCGCCGCCAACCTGTCCCACGATCTCCACCGCGAGAAGCATGAGCAGAACGATCAGATAGGCAGGATAAGTCAGGATCCGCACCGCATCGCGCGGGAGCGCGGCGATAATTCCGGTCATCACTGCGAACACCATAAACCGGATGAAGTGCGACAAGGCAAAGGGCTGCATCGCGCCGCCGCCCGCTGAATAGAGCACCAAACCACCGAAGCTCGTGAGCAATACGAGCGGAATCAGCATCTCCCAGGGCTGGCGTGCGATGGGTTCCGGGATGATTCCGCGCGCCGTCAGGCTGTTCATTCGCTGACCTCCACAGGCGGCGTATCAGTGGCCAGCGGCGCAGATGGCGTCGCTTGCGGCGGTAGGGCTGCGCCGGGTGGCGTGCCCGACGGGTTGGCTTCGGGCCGCGGGGCAATCACCTCGTCAGCGATCGCCTCAGGTTGGGCGGCCGCGCGGCGCGCTTCGGCCTCAACGCGGTCAAAGATTTCTTCCTCGCGGCGCGGCGGGGGTTTCACCGCAGCCCCGCGCTCTGCGGCATAGGCAGCGTAGCGAAGTTCAAGCCTTTGTTGAGCGGTGCCGCCCCATTGCTTTTCCAGCGTGTCCAGCGCCTCAAGACCCTTGGTGGGGTCGAACATGAATGTCATCACATCGCGCGCAATCGGATAGGCTGCGCCTGAGCCGCCACCATGCTCGATCACCACCGCTCCCGCGTAGCGCGGATTGTCATAGGGCGCGAAGAAGATGAAAAGGCCGTGGTCCCGATATTTCCACGGTCCGGTCTTTCCGTTCGATTTGCTGAGCGAGACGACCTGCGCCGTTCCCGTCTTGCCGGCAATCTGAACACCATCGATCGGTAATCGGGCGCGCCCGGCGGTGCCGGGTCCGTTGACCACATCGCTCATCGCCTTGCGGACATATTCGACCTGCTCCATCGGAAAATCGATGTCGTCAAAACCCTTTGGTTTTGTGCCCAGTGTCAGGCGCGGCATCACATGACGGCCTGTCGCAATCCGGGATGCCATAACCGCAAGCTGGAGCGGGCTCGAAAGCATGTATCCCTGACCGATTGTCGCGTTGACCGTGTCAAAGGTCTGCCATTCGCGGCCCCATTTTGCCATTTTCCAGGCTGGATCAGGCACCGTTCCGTAAAACTGGCTTGTGACGGGAAGCGGGAATTCCTGCCCCATGCCGCAACGCCGCGCCATGGCTGCGATCGGGTCCATGCCCACACGCTGTGCCATTGCGTAGAAGTAGACGTCACAGCTTTGATAGATGCCCTTTGCCATATCGACCGAGCCGTGTCCGCGTCGGTTCCAGCAACCAAAGACGCGATTGCCCACACGCAACCCCCCACCGCAGAACACCGTTTCCTGAGGGTCGACGCCTGCTTTCATCAAAGCCATCGATACCATGGGCTTGACCGTTGAACCGGGGGGATAGAGCCCTTTCAAAACCTTGTTGCGCAACGGCACACGCTCGTCTTCGCGCAGCATGGCATATTCAACCCCGCCAATCCCATCGGAAAAAGAATTGGGATCGAAGCTGGGCATTGATGCCATGCACATGAGATCGCCGGTCCGGCAGTCCATGACGACGACCGAACCACTTTCCAGCCCGATCCGGCGCGCGGCATAGTCTTGCAGGGGGCCGTCGATGGTCAGCCTTACAGGGGGGCCCTGAACGTCCTCGCGGGTTTCAAGATCGCGCACGATCCGGCCCGCAGCGGTCACCTCAACCCTGCGTGCGCCGGGGACGCCGCGCAAATCCTTCTCGAACTGCTTTTCGAGCCCGTCCTTGCCGATCTTGTAACCCGGTGTGATCAACAGCGGATTGGGATCTTTTTCATACTCTTCGGATGACGCTGGTCCGACATAGCCGATCAGGTGGCCTACGCTTGATGCGGTGGGATAGAAGCGGGAAAATCCGCGCTGCGGGACCACGCCGGGAAGGTCGGGAAGACGCACACTCAGTGCGGCGAACTGTTCGTAGCCGAGGCCGCTTGCCACCTCGACCGGTTGAAATCCGCGCGAAGTCGACACCTTGTCCTTGATATCGACAATCCGCGCCGGTTCAAGCGACAGCAATTCGCCCAGCCGGTCAATGGTCGCATCGGCATTTTGGAGCCGCTCGGGGATCAGATCGACCCGGAAGTCGGCGCGGTTTGAGGCGAGCGGCGCGCCATTGCGATCGAGGATCCAGCCCCGACGTGGCGGAATCAACGTAAGGTTGACCCGGTTACTTTCCGATTCCAGTCGATACTTTTCGTTCTCGGCAATTGCGAGATATCCAAGCCGCAATGCCAGCAGCACGCCGACGCCGCCTTGCACAGCGCCAATGATCAGGCCCCTGCGTTCAAAACTGCTGCGCAGGATCGAAGCGTTGATCATTCGCGGTGCGCGCTCGGGTCCGTCGCGCAGAAACGGGATCTTCATCAGTTGATCCTTCGTGCGCGCGAGAGGCGAAAGCGATCCAAACCGGCAACCATGCGTGCGATTAATGGATAGAGCAGCAGCGACAGCACGGCCTGCGGCAAAGTGACCGCCAGAAGTTCCGGCGTCAGGCTTGCGCCGGAAATCAGCAGCGCGGCAAACCAATAGGTTACGGCCATGCCCCCCACTGTCAACCAATCCTGCCACAGCCCCCGCCAGGGAAAGCGGGTTTCAATCATCTCAATCACGATCATGGCGATGGACCATAGCATAATCGCGCTGCCGAAGGGCTGCCCGCTGACGAGATCATCAAACGCGCCGAGCGGTGCACCAGCCCACAGGGGCAACAGTCCAGGGCGCACCATGCGCCAGCTCAGCAGCAGCAGAAATCCAAGAGATGGCAGCAGCGGCATCACGTCGGCGATGAACAATACCGGGAGCAGTGAACCGAGCATGATCGTGACATAAGGCACGGAGTGCGCGCGCAGGGGCGAAGGCGCCCGGTTGATGCGGAGACCATACATGTCCGAACGGGCGCGATGATCGAGCCGCTCCATTATTCTTCCCCGGCCGCATCGCTGCGCGGCGCGGCGGTCGTCGGGGAGGGACTGGCCGAAGGTTCGGCCCCTGGCGCCGCTTGCTGTGCACCCAACTCGGCCACGGCTGCTGGCTGAAACACAGGCTCCACCGCAACAAAATTGGTGGCGCTCGGCTCCGCCACAAGCCGCGCGATTCCGCCATCGGGGGTGATCTTGGCAATGACCGCCACCGCGACGCCAGGCCGGTAATATCCGCCCGCACCGCTGGTTACCATCATATCGCCAATCTTCAGTGGATTGACGCCGAGATTGACGAGCCGGATGCGCAGCAGGCCGTCGCCGCGGCCTTCGGCAAAGGCGATCACATTGTCCTTGGCACGCCGGACCGGCAAAACGCTCTCACTGTCTGTGAGGAGCAAAACGCGCGCCGAATTGCGCCCCGTCTCGAGCACGCGGCCAACCACGCCGCGTTCAGACACGACCGCCATCCCGAGCCTGACGCCGTTGTTTGCCCCTGCGCTAAGGTAGGCGTGGCGCCGCCCGCTGGTCGCCGTCGATCCAACAAGCCGCGCCATAGCAACTGGTTTTGTCTCGCCTTCCTTGAGCCCAAGCAAGCTTTTGAGACGCCGATTTTCGGCCGTGACCGCGTCGGCTTCAGCCAGGCGGATGCGCGCAATTTCCACTTCGCGGCGCAAAGCCGCATTTTGCTGACCCGCTCTGAAGTAGCCTGCAATATTATCCAGAAAACCTTGGGATCCGGAGCGGGCAACCGCACCGCCTGTCCCGACCGGGGCGACAACATCGCTGGCAACGCCGCGCACGGGTGCAAATGCGCTCGGCTGCCAGAGCGATAGCGCCAGCAATGCAAGGCCAAGCACAACACCCGCGCCCGCCAGCAAATAGCCGGTGAACGCGGAATATTGCGCCTTCTTCGAAAAGCCTGAGCGGCGCGAAGAGGGGGGCGCCATGGCCTAAAGTCCCTTCAGGATTACATGCCGGCGCGTCACGCGGTCATCAAAACGCCGCGATAGATCGGATCTTCCATCGCCCGGCCAGTCCCGATGGCGACACACAGAAGCGGATCTTCGGCGACCGAAACCGGCAGGCCGGTTTCTTCACGCAGATGCTCGTCGAGCCGCCGGATCAAGGCACCGCCGCCAGTGAGCACTATACCCTGGTCAACAATATCAGCCGCCAGCTCAGGCGCGGTGTTTTCAAGCGCGATGCGCACGCCTTCGACAATGGCACCGATCGGTTCGCTCAACGCTTCGGCGACATGCGCCTGATTGATGGTGATTTCCTTGGGCACGCCGTTAACCAGGTCTCGGCCCTTGAGCGTGATTGTCTCACCCACGCCGTCTTCGGGGATCATGGCGATCCCATAATCCTTTTTGATGCGCTCAGCCGTGGCGTCACCGATCAGCAGGTTGTGGTGACGGCGGACATAGGAGACGATCGCTTCGTCCATCTTGTCGCCCCCGGTGCGCACTGACGTGGTGTAGGCCAGCCCCCGCAAGGACAGCACAGCGACCTCGGTCGTGCCTCCGCCGATATCCACGACCATCGAGCCGACCGGTTCCGTCACCGGCATGTCGGCACCAATCGCTGCGGCCATCGGCTCAAGGATCAGGTGCACATCCGACGCGCCTGCGTTGGACGCCGCATCGCGGATCGCACGGCGCTCGACCGAGGTCGAACCCGAGGGGACGCAGATCACGATTTCCGGATAACGGAACATGCTCTTCTTGCCATGAACCTTCTGGATGAAGTGCTTGATCATCTGCTCGGCCACTTCGATGTCGGCGATCACGCCGTCGCGCAGCGGGCGGATCGCTTCGATACTATCGGGGGTCTTGCCCATCATCATTTTGGCATCATTGCCCACTGCCTTCACGCGGCGGATTCCATTGATCGTTTCGATCGCAACCACCGATGGTTCATTCAGGACAATGCCCTGATCTTGCACATATACCAGCGTGTTAGCGGTGCCGAGATCAATCGCCATGTTTTGAGAACGGAACTTGAAGAAATTGGACAGGAAGCTCATCTGTGGTGGTATTCCAATGAAGGCGGGGCAAGGGCGGAAGCGGGAATTTGCGGAACGGCTGCGCGGAATTTCGACCCGGTTATGACATGACACCGCGCGCCTAGCGAATCCGAGGGCAAAAGGCCAAAATATTTGTCCACTGCCAAAGCGATTTCCGGCCGTTCGCCCTCGAAATTGCGATGCCTGAAGGCTAGCGTGCGACAAATGCCCGAAATCCGTCGCCTCCCTTCCGTGCTTGTGAACCGTATTGCTGCGGGCGAGGTCGTTGAACGGCCTGCTGCAGCCCTGAAAGAGCTGGTCGAAAATGCAATCGACGCTGGCGCACGCCGAATCGGTGTGGTGCTGGCAGATGGCGGTTTGGCCCGGATCGAAGTGGTCGATGACGGCTGCGGGATGGGGCCGGACGGTATGGCGCTGGCGCTGGAACGGCACGCCACCTCAAAGCTGCCAGATTCGCTGATCGGCCCCGAAGGTGCCATTGAACTTGTCACAACGCTTGGATTTCGTGGTGAGGCCCTGCCATCGATCGCCAGCGTTGCCCGCCTCACCATCGAAAGCCGGGAAGCGGGAGCGCCGGAAGGTTGGCGGCGCGTTGTCGATCACGGCGCGGTGCTGGCCGATGAGCCGACCGCTGTGCCGCCGGGCACGCGCGTCCGGGTTGAAGAGCTGTTTGCCAAGGTGCCCGCGCGCCGCAAGTTCCTGCGGACAGCCCGCAGCGAATATGCGGCGTGTCTGGATGTCGTGCGGCGTCTCGCCATGGCGCGGCCGGATATCGGTTTTACTCTTGAAACAATCACCGAGACGGGCAAGCGCACGGTGTTGTCCTTGCAGGCGGGCGAGGAACTTGCGACCCGTGTCGCGCGGATCATCTCCCATGAATTGAAGGACAATTCGGTTGCGATCTTGCAGGAACGCGACACGCCTTACGGGGTGATGCGGCTGACCGGTCTTGCGGGCTTGCCAACCTACAACCGCGGGGTTGCCGACCACCAGTACCTGTTCGTCAACGGGCGTCCGGTGAAGGACCGCTTGCTGGTAGGGGCGGTTCGCGGCGCATACGCCGATATGCTCGCGCGCGATCGCCATGCGGTGTTGGCGCTGTTTCTTGAATTGCCGCCGCAGGATGTCGATGTGAACGTCCATCCCGCCAAGACCGAGGTTCGTTTTCGCGATAGTGCCGGGGTGCGCGGTTTCATCGTCTCAGGCCTTCGGCAGGCATTGGCGACGGGGGATCGGCGCAGCGCACAAGGGCCGGATCGTGGCGCGATGAGCCGCTGGGTGAGCGAACCTGTGATGCCGGCTCCACCGCCATCGTCGCCGCTCGAAAGCATCTTTTCGGGCCGGGACTGGAGCGCACAGCAGCCGCGTTTCAGCGATGCGCGATCGGCCTGGAACGCCCCGCTTGCCGAACCGCATGGTCGTGCAGAAGAAGCCTTGCCGGTTTCCGACGATGCGCAGCACTATCCTTTGGGAATTGCACGCGGGCAAGTTGCCAACACCTACATTGTGGCAGAGTCGGCCGATGGACTGGTACTGGTCGATCAACATGCAGCGCACGAACGGCTCGTTCTTGAACGTCTGCGCGCAGCCGGAGCAGATGCCGCCAACCGCCGCAGCCAAGCCTTGTTGGTGCCCGATGTCGTCGAATTGGACGAGGTCGATTGCGACCGGCTGGAAGATGCCGCCGACGGCCTGGCGCGCTTCGGCCTTGTGATCGAACGCTTCGGACCATCGGCCATGCTCGTGCGTGCGCTGCCCGCTGCGCTTCCCAAAGCCGATGGTGCCGCGCTGCTGCGGGATCTTGCCGACGATATTGCCAAGCATGGCAAGCAAGAGGACAGCGGCGCTCTGCTGTTGGCAGAGCGGCTTGAACTGGTGCTTGCGACGATGGCCTGCCACGGCTCCGTGCGGGCAGGGCGCACGCTCAGCGTCGCAGAAATGAACGCGCTTTTACGCGAGATGGAAGTGACGCCGCGGTCGGGCCAATGCAATCACGGACGCCCGACATGGGTGAAGCTGTCGATGGACGATGTCGAAAAGCTGTTCGGTCGGCATTAGGATGAGGCGATCGACGCCTCGGCGTCAGCGCATCCGAAACTTCGGGATGCCCGCATCGGGGTCGATTTCCGGGATGATGCGATAGCGTGAGAGGATCAGGCTGAAAAAGCCGAAGATCAACAGGCCCAATGCCGTCAGCGTGAACAGGAAGCCCGTGCCCGCAAGGTCTGACAGTGCCGTCCCGAGCGATCGGACGCTGTCAGCGCCGCTCGCCATGAATCCGGCCTTGATCAGCGACCATCCGATCACCGCATACACCACGCCGCGCGCCGCAAAGCCGATGCGGCCGAGTGTGCACGTGAACGAAGGGGCTGACCCTGAAATGCGTTGCATGAACTGGGCGGTGACCGCCTTCTTGAACTGAAAGACCGACGTCAGGAAAAACGCAAGTCCCAGCACACCCAACGCCATTTCGCCAAGCGGCAGCCCTAACACACCGGCCGCTGCCGTCTGGGCGCCGTCACCCGATCCTTCTGATGTGCTGGTTGCGAACTTGTAGGCCGTCCATGCCAGCGCGAGATGGCCGATGCCGGAGCCTGCATGGCCAATTCGTTGACCCCATCCGGTTGTATCCGAGCCGTTATTTTCGATGTCGAAAACCGGCGAGGCGAAGCGGAAGAGCGCGTAAGCCACCAATCCAACCACCATCAGCCAGAGAATTGCGGTTCCGGCCGGGAAATTCTCGATGGCTTGGAAGATCCCATCGGTGCCTTCGCTGATCGCGCTCGCGCTGGTGAGAGCAAGGAAGCCCAGCATCACATAGAGCAACGCACGTGAAAGATACCCGGCCCGCACCAGCCATTCGAATTTCTCGGATTTATCGATCACGACCATGTCCCCGTTTCATTATGAGCGGGGCAAACAGGATCGGGACTGCCGATGTTCCAATTTACCTTTTTCAACCTTGCGCGAAAACTGGGAGGCAGATGAAGGGCGTCAGCGCCTAAGTGCCCCGTCAAGATCGGCCAGCTTGCCATCAGCGTCGGCATCTTGCGGCAGACCAATCGCGGCGCGCAGCAGCGCGGCAACGGCGACATTATCGAAAACCGCCACGCGGCGCCCTTTGGAAAACGCAGGGCCGTTGGCAATGAACAGCGCAAGCATTTCCGGATCGGCGTTATCGTATCCGTGCGCACCGCCTGACACAGGGTAGCTGGGTTCGCCCGAAAGGATCGTCCAGCCGTTCTCGGCGATGCAGATGATTGCCGCGACCCGCGGATTGCTTCCATAATGGAGGCGCTCTGGCAGGTCTTCCTTGCGGGTGCAGGTCATGTGTTCGTGCGGCACCAGCAACGCCTCGGCAACGCGGGCATCGGTTCCGGTGACAGGCTCGACCGCAGCATAGGGACCAGCCTCGACAGCGATGTAGCTTTCCCGGTCGATCAGTTCGTCAAGCTGGATCACCCGCGCCGCATCGACCTGACGCATGCCATGGTCCGCGACGATGACGAGGTTCACCGGAACGCCCATCGCTGCGATCCCGTCCACCAGGCCGCCGATCCTTGCATCCACCTCGGCGATGGCGGCGTTCACTTCGGCGCTGTCGGGGCCAAACCGGTGGCCCTGTGTATCGACCGTATCGAAATAGAGCGTGGCAAAAGCCGGGCGGAGCGACGCAGGGCGGCGCATCCAGTCCAGCATCGTATTGACGCGCTGAACATTGCTCACATTCTGGTCGAACCGCAACCAGTCACTCGGGCGAATGTCGTTGATCGGCACTTCACTGCCCGGCCAGAACATCGTCGCGGTTCTGATGCCTGCGCGCTCGGCGGTTACCCAGACCGGTTCGGCCTCGCCCCACCAAAAGGGGTCAAGCGCCTGCCGGGCATTGCCCAGGCTGAAAATCTGACCCGGCCGACGCGGATCGATCATCGAATTGCCAACAATGCCGTTGCGGTCGGGCCGCTTGCCGGTGACGATGGCATAATGGTTGGGGAAGGTCTTGGTCGGAAAGCTTGGCCGCATGGCTCCGCTTGCCCCGTCCGCGGCCAAAGCACTAAGCCGCGGGGTTATCCCCCGGTCCAGATAATCAGGCCGAAAGCTATCGATCCCGATCAGGATCGTCACCGGTCGCGGCGGATCGTTTTCGATCTCATCAGCCATAAGCGGCGCTGGCAGAAGCAGAACGGCGAGCAGGAGAAGAATCCGGTGCATGACAGCGCCCTTATTTGCGATGCACGACAATTACGCGACGCTGCATTTGACCAAATTCAGACATTGAACTTGAACATCAGCACATCGCCGTCTTGCACCAAGTATTCCTTGCCCTCTTGCCGCAGCTTGCCCGCTTCCTTTGCGCCTGCTTCGCCGCCAAGGGACACGAAATCCTCATAAGCGATGGTTTCGGCGCGAATGAACCCGCGCTCGAAATCGGAGTGAATCTCTCCGGCAGCCTGCGGGGCCTTGGCGCCATCCGGGAAGGTCCAGGCGCGCGCTTCCTTGGGGCCGCATGTGAAGAATGTCTTGAGGCCCAGCAGCTTGTACCCTGCGCGAATCACGCGGGCGAGGCCGCTTTCGCTGAGGCCGAGGGCTTCGAGGAATTCACCGCGATCTTCCACCGGCATGGTCACCAGATCCGCCTCGATCGCCGCTGAAACGACCACGGCTTCGGCGCCTTCAGCCGCGGCCTTGGTAAAGACCTTCGCGGACAGTTCATTGCCCTGGGCGGCATCTTCCTCGGCGACGTTGCAGACGTAAAGGACGGGCTTGGCGGTCAGGAGCTGGGCTTGCTTGAACAGGCGTTCCTCTTCCTCATCGCCGGGCACAGTGAGGCGCGCAGGCTTGCCTTCGCGCAGGAGCGCCAAAGCCTGACCCAATACGCTCGCCATGGCCTTGGCTTCCTTGTCTCCCGCCGCACCGCGCTTGGCAGCGGCAGGCACGCGCTTTTCGAGACTTTCGAGGTCCGACAGCATCAGTTCGGTCTCAACCACTTCGGCGTCCGCAATCGGATCGACCTTGTTGGAAACGTGCTGGATATCGCCATCCTCAAAGCAGCGCAGCACGTGGACGATGGCGTCCACTTCGCGGATATTGCCGAGAAACTGGTTGCCGAGACCTTCGCCCTTGCTCGCGCCCTTCACGAGGCCGGCGATGTCGACAAAGCCCAGCTGCGTTTCGATGATCTTGGCGCTCTTGCCGATCGCGGCGATCATCTGCAGGCGATCATCCGGTACCGCGACCTGCCCGACATTGGGTTCGATCGTGCAGAACGGATAGTTCGCGGCTTGCGCGGCCTGCGTTTCAGTAAGGGCATTGAACAAGGTGGACTTGCCGACATTGGGCAGGCCGACGATTCCGCAACGGAAACCCATGATGTGTTCTCTTCACTAGCTGGAAAGCGGTGGGCCTTAGCGGGCGGGCGGGGCGCTGGCTAGAGCCTCACCTGCGATGCACCGCGCGGATCAACGGGCCAACCGCAGGCGAAGCACCCAGCCATTCGGTCTGCACCCGCGACGTCACATCGTTGATCGGCACCTGCGGCTTGTTCCCCGGCGAGACTGGCAAGCGAAGCGGGCGTGTGCCGGGGGGCTGGGCGATCAAACCGGCAATAGCCTTGGCAACGTCGGCGGGATCGTTGCTGCGACCCGATCCGTCCTCGGTTCCCATCCGGGCGACCTGCAGGGGATAACCATCCGTATGCACCGCGGCGGCCCGCGCTTTCAGGGCCGAAGAATAGGCGTTGCGGTTGACCCATACCTTGGTGGGGTAGCCGCCGGGTTCGATGATCGTAACGTCGATATTGTGCGGCACCAGTTCATAGGCAAGCTGCTCGCTCATCGATTCCAGGGCAAACTTGGTGGCGGAATAATGCCCGGAGTAAGGCGCAATGACCCGGCCAAGCTGGCTCGAAATCTGGATGATCTGCCCGGCGCCCTTGGCGCGCATACCAGGCAGCACCGCACGCGCCATGCGGTGGGGACCAAAGACGTTGGTTTCGAACATCTGGCGGGTTGCCTCCATGTCCTGCACTTCGACCGGCGAAGTGATACCGATTCCGGCATTGTTCACCAGCACATCGATCGGGCCGCCCGCAATCATTTCCGCCTCAGCGACGCCATTGATCACCTGCTCATCGGACGTCACGTCGATTGCGATGACGTGCAGATCAAGCCGCTCGTTCAGTGCGAGGACGCGCAAGCTTTCGGCTTCGGGCCGGGGGAGGGCGCGCATGGTGGCAAACACCTGGGCGCCCTGCCGCGCGAGCAATTCCGCCGTCAGCCGCCCGAAACCCGAAGAGCACCCGGTGATCAGGACGCTTTTGCCCTTGAAGCTGGCATCGGGGCGATAGACAGTCTCTGCCGCGCCTGCCCGGACCGTGACGACAAGCGATGCAGTGGCAGCGGCTCCGGCAAGCAGCGTGCGGCGGTCGAGACGGGTCATTGCAAAGGTGTCCTTGGTAAGGGAAACGGCTGTCATCCAAGGTTATTGGCTTTGACCCAATGTGCAAGATGGCGCGGCGATGTGAGGCGAACCACCTTTTCGGCGTAAGGCGCAAGGCTTGCTTCGGTTCGCACCCTTGGGCCGCGGTTCCAATTGATAACATACCAGAAAAAGGCGGCGTCGAACCGCTCGGGACAGCCATCGGGCATATCGGGGCGCGACTGGCCACGCAGCGTCGCGACCCGCCGCAGCAGCCGCCACAGGCACACGCGGATCGGGAAATCGAGATAGATCACTGTATCCGCGCGTTGCAGCCGCGGGCCGAGAGTGCTGCCGTAGTTGCCCTCGATCAGCCATTCCTCACCCGCCACAGCAACGGCAAGGCGGGCGGCAAGATCGGCCTTTTCGACTTCGACCCAGCCGGCTTGCCTTCCGAGCTGGTCCATGTGGATCAGCGGCAAACCCATCTTGGGCGCCAATTTTCGCGCAAGAGTACTTTTGCCCGATCCGCAAGGGCCAATAACCAGGACGCGGCGCATGGGCCGGCCTGTTTTTGGAGCGCGCAAGGTTGCGGAACGGGGTGCCGACACGCCGGGCGCCCTAGCAGCGCAGCGGCCATGCCAGCAACCGTGCCAGTAACCGGGCTGATTGTCCGGTATCAGTCGGGTGTTTTACGGCGGCGGCGCGCCATCATGAAGGCAGCGGCGCCAGCGCCGAACAGGACGAGGCTTGAAGGTTCGGGAACAGCGGTGCCGCCACTCGAAGATCCACCCGATGAACTGCTACCCGGTTCCGTCGGCGGCGGCTTCATCGCTTGCGCCGGGGCAGCAAGGGCTGCGCCGAGCAGAACCAGTGCGGTCATACCGGAAAGCGCGGTGTCGCGCACCTTGTGCATCAATGTCGTCATCATCGTCCCCTTGCCATGCAATTCACTTGATGAACGACATACAAGAAATCCTGTTCGCTGTCCCAAGTCTAGGGGGCGGTGTGCCGTAATGGCGCAAGTGGGCGCCGTGTTGCTACCCTTGCATCCTGAGCGCTACGTCATTCATGAAGCGCACGTCGTCGCCTTTACCCAGCCATTCGGCCTCTGCGCCAAGAGCGCCGAGCATGGCAATCAGATCGTCTTGTTCGTCCTTGGCATAATTGCCGAGCACATGGCCCGTGACGCGGTCTTTGTGCCCCGGATGACCGATGCCGAGGCGAACGCGGCGAAAATCCGCGCCGCAATGCTGGTCGATGGAGCGCAGGCCATTGTGCCCTGCATGGCCACCGCCCTGTTTCACCTTGACCTTGAAAGGCGCAAGATCGAGTTCGTCATGGAACACGGTCAGCGCGTCGGTGCCCAGCTTGTAGAACCGCAACGCCTCCCCGACCGAGCGGCCGCTTTCGTTCATGAACGTCGCTGGCTTGAGCAGCAGCACCTTCTCGTTGCCGATACGACCTTCCTGAGCCCACCCCTGAAACTTTGTCTGGACCGTGCCAAACCCGTGCATGTCTGCAATGACATCCACCGCCATAAACCCGACATTGTGGCGGTGAAGCGCATAGCGCGGACCAGGATTTCCAAGGCCGACCCAGATCTGCATGGCATGTTCCTAACGGCGACAGACACAAAGCGAAACGCCGGACCTCTTTCGAAGCCCGGCGCCAAAACGTCATAGAAAAGCAAAGCCGATTATTCGGCCTCAGCTTCCTCAACTTCTTCTTCGGTCTCGCTATCGCTACCGCTGCTCTTGAGAGCAGACGGGGCAACGAGTGTGGCGATGGTGAAATCGCGGTCCGTGATCGCGCTGGTGACACCCTTGGGCAGGGCCACTTCGCTGATGTGGATCGAATCACCGACATCCTTGCCGGTCACGTCGACCTGAATATCATCGGGGATGCTGGCATTCGGGCAGACCAGATCAAGCTCGTGACGCACAACGTTCAGCACGCCGCCCTTCTTGAGGCCGGGCGAGGCATCTTCGTTGATGAACACCACGGGAACCTGCACCTGCACCATGCTGTCGCCAGTCATGCGCAGGAAATCGACGTGGATCGGACGGTCGGTCACCGGATTGAAGGCCACATCCTTGGGCAAGGTCCGAACGGTTTTCCCACCGATCTCGATGTTGACAATCGAGTTCATGAAGTGACCGGTGTTCAAAAGCTTCACCAGTTCCTTCTGCTCGAGGTGGATCATTGTGGGTTCTTCCTTACCGCCGTAAATGACAGCAGGTGTCCGACCATCGCGACGAAGTGCACGGGAGGCTCCCTTGCCAGCCCGTTCGCGCGATTCAGCCGGCAGGTTCAGAGCGTCGCTCATAATCGTGCCTTTCGAATGCAGGTTGATAGTTTGTCATCGCGCGCACCGCCTCCAGGGATGACCGGTACGCCGAAGGATGGGCCGATAGATACACCTTGCCGGATTTGCAACCGATTTAGGGAAGGCGCCTTATCCGGTAGCCTTGCGCCGCGAGCAGGCGCTCAAGTCCATCCGGGCCAACAAGATGTGCCGCGCCCACCGCAATCAGCGGGCGCGGTTGCTGTTCCAGCACAGCACCCAGCGCGGCAGCCCAGCGTTGATTGCGCGCCACCAGCAACGTCTCACGCAAGGCCGGATCGGCAAGAATACCGGTATGGGTTGCCTGTTCGATCGTATCACTATCGCCCGACAGCCAGGCACGCTGAAGCCGCGCCGGGTCTGCACTTTTATCGGCACTCTCGCGAATGACCGCCGCCAGCATGGCCCGCTGTTGAGGCTCGGGCAGCCGGTCAAAGATCGAAAGCTGCGCTGTCGCCCCTTCCAGTTCACGCACCGAACGGTCGGCAAATTGACGGATCAACATGCGGTCGACCCCGTTGGCCGGATCGCCGACCGCAGTGGCCTGTGCCAAGACGATCGCTGCTGCCCAAGTCTCCATCGTCGCGAAGCGTTCCGTGCCGATCCCACCACGCCCCATTAGCGACGCCAAGGGCGCCTTGAGGTCCTGCGGCACTCTTTGCACGAGCGGCGGAAGGCCTTGTGTGGTGCTCAAGGTTGCAAAGGTGGAGGCAAGCATTTCGCCATCGTCCAGCCCAGCGACTTCAACCACGAGCAGATCGGCTTCGGCAGTGACGCGCGCAATTTGGTCCGTCTGCCACGCAACGCGATCGGGAAGGGCGTGGATGGTGCCCACCATCCAGCCCTCCACCGTGCCATCGGCCGAGGCAATTTCGTAAAGCAAGGGATTGGGCGCCGGCCCGGACGCCGTCTCGCCGGATGCATTGCTGCATCCGGCGAGAACGAGCATCATGATCGGCGCCAGGATCGCAGCGACGATGTTGAACCTGATTCTGATCAAGCCCGCCTGTCGCTCCTGAACCACTACACCAATACTCCCCTTATTTCACACGGTCGGTGGTGATGCCCTTTTGCGCAAGGTAATCCTGCACGCTCTTGGCTCCGGCAAGGTGGCCTGCACCCACCGCGATGAACACCGTGCCCGGCGTATCGAGGCGGGTGTCGATCCATTCGGCCCAGTTGGCATTGCGGCTGTAGAGCAGGGCTTCGGCAACAGCCGGATCATCCATGCCTTCGTTCATCACGTCAGCCAGAGCATCGGCATCGCCCTTGGCCCATACCTCGACCATCCGATCCAGCATCGGCTTGACCTCGTCGATCCCGCTGGCGGCTTCCATCATGAAGGTGACCTGCGCATCCTGCGGCATCCCATCGAAGATACCGAGCTGGAATTCTGCGGTTTCCAGCGCGTCACGCGGCTTTTCGGGCACCTTGGCCAGCAGCACCTTTTCCACGCCGCTGTTGGGATCATAGCCCTGCTGCATCAGCGGCAGAATCGAAAGCGTCAGGCCGGCCAGCCAGGGCTTGAACGGATCGAAAGCCTCGGCCGGAGCGCCGATTTTCGCCATCGCAGCGGCGTAGATTTCGGTCTGTTCAGGCGTGAGAAGCGAACGCAGCGTGGTCCCCGAAGGAAGCATCCCCTTGGAAAGGGTCAACTGCTGAAGCGCCGCTTCACTGGCCGCGTCCATCGGGATCTCGGTGACGACAGTGTCCGAACCGGTCAGCGCCTCGGCAATCGTGGCGTCATACCATTCCAGTTCCTTGGGCAGGACATGGACGGTGCCGAACAGATAGATCGTGGTGTCTTCGTCCGCGACCTTCCACAGGGCCGGGCCGTTGCTTGCTGCCGCGGCCGCCGCGTGGTCTGCGTGATTGTCAGCCAAAGCCGGGCTTGCAGCCAGCAAGGCGAAGGGGGCAGCGGTAAGGGAAAGCAGTTTGGCAAGTTTCATGGGGATTTCCTTTTGGTTGTTAAGAGGCAGTGGTTTGCAGGCAAAAGGGGGATAACGCGGCAGGTTCACACCCGCCAACGCGCAAAAAGGTAGGAAGCGGACATGCCGAGAAAGGCCAGCAGCCAGATCCCAAACGGATTGGGCGCCGCGCCGAAACCGCCGGCATGGAGCACCGCCCACATCGGGAAGCCGGCAAGCACGGCAATGCATCCGCCGGTAAATCCGACGAGGCTCTGATCGCGCTTGAGCTCGTCGATCGACCGGAAGCCATGGAGCGGCAGCAGCGCAAAGCCGAACAACAGCATCGCAGCCAGGGCCAAGGCAATCGCCGGATCGAGCGCGAGCTTGTCCCAGTCGCCTGAAAACAGGTTGCCATCGCCGAGATCGAACGCTCCGACCGTCAGGCCGATAATGCCGCCGACAAGGCCGGAAAAGCCAAGATAGAACACGAAGCGCCGTTGCCGCTGGCGGGTGCGGGCCTCGCCGGGCCCGGTTTGGGAGAGATTGGTCATGCGAAACGCCTCCACAGTGTGACGGCCGAGCAGACGATGCCCGCGCCAACGAACAGGATCATAACATCGGGTTGCGAAAAGAACCCGCCGCGCCAGCCCATCCACCAGATTGGTGCCGCGTAGTAGAAGGTCTGGAACCCGGCCGCCATACCGGCGTCATGCGCGGTGCGGGCGTGTTCGTCCGCAGTGCGCCGGCCCAGGATAGCGAGGATCGGGAGCGCGACGCTCCACATCAGCAGTACGATCAGTGCAGTCCGCGATGGCACAGGGCCGTTGCCGAACAGCAATTGCCCGCCCTGATCGCTGCCGGCGAGGTTGATTGGAAGAGACGTCGCGATACCTACCAGCACGACCCCCCAGACAAGCCATCGCACCCGCTTCCCGCGCGGCGTTTGGGGTTCGCCCAGGGTGAAATCGGGCGCGGTCTTCCAAAGATATGCGAATGCCGCGAGTGTGATCGGGGCGCCCAGCAAAACCAGCCAGAGATCCGCCGTTTCGCCCGAGATGCTGTAATCCCTGATGCCGAACATTACGACTAGGCCCGCGATAAGCACCAAAGACAGACCCGCCGACCAGATCGTCAGGTGGGCAAAATAGCGCTTTGCCGAGAATGGCGCTTCGTCATCTTGACGTTCAGATTTCATCATCGAAAATCTCCTCGATGCGCATGTCGAACAGGCGGGCGATACGGAAGGCGAGAGGCAGGGAAGGGTCATGCTTGCCGGTCTCGATGGCGTTGACCGCCTGGCGCGACACGTCGAGCCGTCCGGCGAGTTCCGCCTGGCTCCAGTCGCGCTCGGCACGCAGGACTTTGAGGCGGTTTTTCATTCTTCTTCAGACGCTCCGAAATGATCGCGCGCCCATTGGAAGATGTATCCGGCATAGAAAGCGACGCTGAGGCACAGCGCCAGCATATAGCCGTCAAACAGGATGGCCGTTTTTGCAGTCATGTCCGCAGCCGATGCTCCGGCAAAGGCGACTTGCCCCGGCGATACGCCCAGATCGCTGCTCTGGGCGATGAACATCGCAAAAAGATAGGCGGCCAGCACCGCCATCGCCCACTTGTGCCCCACAGCGCACAGACTGCGGAAATAGTCGTCGGCACGGCCATTGATGCTCGATGCCAGCACACCGCCGATGGCGCCGCCCATGATCCATGCGGGCAATATCCCGTCATAACGAAGGAAGAAATTGGCACATGTCAGCGCGCAACACACCGCACCCGCCCAGAAATAGCGGTAGAGATAGCTGCGATCCATTTCGGGCGGGTTATAGGCCTTGGGATTGTACGGCATCATCTGTCTCCCAGCAGGAGCTTCGCGAACAGGCCGATGTAGAAAGCGGCGATGGCCAACACCGGGATGATGGCGGCGGGTATATCCTGGCCGCTCTCGTTCCCGGTCAATCCGGCAAAGAACCCCTCGGCGGCGGGCAGACCGGGAAAGGCCAGCAGCATTGTGCCAAAGGCAACGCTTGCACCCGCGTTCCAAAGGCTGTTCGTGAATTCATCCGCGCGCCGTGTCCACAACAAGACCGCGGCGCTCAGGATAGCGGTCGCTATCCCAGCCGTGCCGATGCCATCGGCAGCCGAAAGGAGCGCCCCGCCGAGCGCAATGCCAAGCCCGGCCAGACCGACCCAGCAGGCGTTCATGAAGATGGTGGCCTTGTTCATTGCAAATCCCTTGGATGCAGGAACTGGGTCGCGGCGTCTGATGTGCGAGTCATGCAGTCGATCTTTCATGCTGAATATCGGTCAGAAACGGCGGCGGAGGGGCGGGGCTTGCCCCTCCGCCGGGGTCATCACACGCCGGGAGTGGCGGCGGGCGATGCACCGTCTGTCTGGGCAAGACGCACTTGGTCGAGCCGCGCATTGGCAATCGCCAGGCGGATCGCCGGCGCGGTGGCAGCCAGCGCGGTGGCTCGGCATTCGCGCTCAAGCCGAAGTGAGGTGCCATCGCGGCCGCCAAGGGCGCACATCCGGCGAACTTTGGTCAGCACACGCTGCTCCAGCCGCGCCGCACCTTCGGGCGTGGTGAGATCGAGGTCATCGTGGGCAACGGTCGTCTCGAAAGGAGTGGAGTCTGCGGGCGCAGCGTAAGCAGTGGCCGGAACCAGAGCGAGGGCGAGGGCAAACGTAACGGGCATACGAAAGGACATGTTGGATCTCCTGGGGAGGAAGAGTGAATGTGTCGCTACAACCTTCCGTTATGTCAGGTTGCCCTGACTATATGTCGCGATTCGCTGACCATGTCAACATGACCTGACTTTGTGTCGCCACAACGTGACCTCACCGCCGTGATAAGCGAGGATGCTGCGGCGCGGCATTGACGCTCGTGGGGCGTTCGGCCATGGCCAGCCGCCATGAATACACCGCCCGTCCTCACCCCGCCCCCAAGCTTTCCGGCGCGCGATCCGGCGCGTTCGTTTCAGGACATGATCCTGACGCTCCATGATTTCTGGAGCCACGAGGCTGGCTGCGTGATCCTGCAGCCCTACGATATGCGCATGGGCGCAGGCACGTTCCACACCGCCACCACGCTGCGCGCGCTCGGGCCCGAGCCGTGGAATGCCGCCTTCGTGCAGCCCTGCCGCCGGCCCACCGACGGGCGTTACGGTGAAAACCCCAACCGGCTGCAGCACTATTACCAGTACCAGGTCATCCTGAAGCCCTCGCCGTCCGACATTCAGGAACTCTACCTCAAAAGCCTCGGCGCGATCGGCATCGACCCGCTGACCCACGATATCCGCTTTGTCGAAGACGATTGGGAATCACCAACGCTGGGTGCATGGGGGCTGGGCTGGGAGGTCTGGTGCGACGGGATGGAAGTCACCCAGTTCACCTATTTTCAGCAGATGGGCGGCTTCGATTGCAAGCCGGTCGCGGGCGAATTGACATACGGGCTGGAACGCCTGGCGATGTATATTCAGGGCGTCGATAACGTCTATGATCTGGCGTTCAATTCCGCCGGGACCACCTATGGCGACGTGTTCCTTGAGAACGAACGCCAGATGTCGAAGTGGAACTTCGAGGTGGCGGACACCGACGCCTTGTTCGATCTCTTCGCCAAGGCCGAGGCGGAATGCCGCAACGCCTTGGGCGCGGGCGTGCCGATCGCCGCCTATGAACAGGCGGTCGAGGCGAGCCATGTGTTCAACCTGCTTCAGGCCCGCGGCGTGATTTCGGTGCAGGAACGCGCCAGCTACATGGGCCGGGTGCGCGATCTGGCGCGTTCATCGTGCGAGGCCTTCGCCGCCAAGATGACCCCGGAATGGGAAGCGAAATATCCCGGATGGAGCCTCGTTTGATGGCCGATTTCCTGCTTGAACTGCGCAGCGAGGAAATTCCCGCCCGAATGCAGGCCGGCGCGCGCGCCGAACTGGAAAAGCTGTTCCGGCGCGAGTTGGACGCGGCGGGCGTGCGTGCGGGCGACCTCACCATCTGGTCGACCCCGCGCCGCCTCGCGCTGATCGCGCGCGGATTGCCGCTGGCGACCGAGGCGGTGAGCGAAGAAGCCAAGGGCCCGCCCGAAGGCGCGCCGGATGCGGCGATTGACGGCTTCTGCAAGAAGAATGGCGTCACCCGCGATCAACTGGAACTGCGCGATGTGAAGGGGCGGATGACGTTCTTCGCCGTGATCGAGCAGCCGGGCCGTGCAATGGCCGACGTACTGGGCGCTGCGATCCCGGCGATCATCCGCGATTTCAGCTGGCCCAAATCGATGCGCTGGGGCGCGGCGTCCGTCACCACCGACTCCTTGCGCTGGGTGCGGCCGCTTTCGGGCATCGTTGCGCTCCTCGATGGCGAAGTGGTGCCGTGCGAAGTCGCCGGGATCGTCGCAGGTGCTGTCACCAAGGGCCACCGCTTCCACCACGCAAGCGAAATCACCATCGCCTCCGCCGAGGATTACGCACCGACCCTGCGCGCCGCCCATGTTATCGTCGACAACGAAGAGCGCGCCGCCATGATCCGCGACGGCGCAGCCAAGGCTGCGGCCGCTGCGGGCCTCACGCTGGTCGCGGACGAAGGCCTGGTGATCGAGAACGCAGGCCTCACCGAATGGCCGGTGCCGCTGCTGGGCCGCTTCGACGAGACATTTCTCGACGTGCCGCCCGAAGTCATCCAACTCACTGCGCGGGTGAACCAGAAATATTTCGTGTGCGAAAGCTCGGATGGCACGCTGGCCAACGCCTTTGTCTGCACCGCCAATATCGACCCGCTTGACGCGGCCGTGGTGGTCGACGGGAACCGCAAGGTGCTGGCCGCACGGCTATCCGATGCGCGTTTCTTCTGGGAACAGGACCAGAAGACCCCGCTTGCCATCCACGCCGAGAAGCTGGCGCGCATCACCTTTCATGAGAAGCTGGGCACGGTTGCCGACAAGGTGGAGCGGGTGGCCAAGCTGGCCCGGTGGCTGTGCGAGGAGGAGATTGTCCAACCACCCTCCGTTTGCCCTGAGCCTGTCGAAGGGCCGCACTTCTCTTCTGAAGAAAAGAACGGGGCTTCGACAAGCTCAGCCCGAACGGTTGAAGAGTTGGCGAAGATGGCCGAACAGGCCGCGCGCCTGTGCAAGGCCGACCTCGTCACCGAAATGGTCGGCGAATTCCCGGAATTGCAGGGCCTTATGGGCGGTTATTACGCCGCCAAGGAAGGTCTGCCGCAGGAAGTTTCGGACGCGATCCGCGATCACTACAAGCCGATCGGGCAGGGCGATGATGTGCCCACTGCGCCGGTGACGGTAGCGGTTTCGCTGGCGGATAAGCTGGATACGTTGGTTCAGTTCTTTGCAATTGATGAGAAGCCAACGGGGTCAAAAGACCCGTTCGCACTTCGTCGCGCCGCGCTCAGCGTGATCCGCCTGCTGGAGATCAATGGTCTTCGCTTCCCTCTAAATTCCGTTCGCCCTGAGCTTGTCGAAGGGCTGCCGTTTTCTTCAGGTGCCGTGCATGAAGGGAAGTACGGTGCTTCGACAAGCTCAGCACGAACGGTGGAGGGGACCAGCCTTCTCGATTTTTTCGCCGACCGCCTCAAAGTGCAACAACGCGAAGCCGGCGTCCGCCACGACCTCATCGACGCCGTGTTCGCCCTCGGCGGGGAGGACGATCTCGTCCGCCTGCTCGCCCGCGTTCATGCACTGCAAGCCTTCGTCACCACCCAAGACGGCGCCAATCTCCTCGCAGGATACAAGCGCGCGGCCAATATCCTGAAGAAGGAAGACTGGCGCGGGATCGAAGGCGAAGTCCCCCACACCGGCGAGGAAGACCCGCTGGCCGGAGTCGATGATCCCGATCTGGCCCCGGTGATCGCCGCCAAGATGGCCGAGCGCCATGCGGCCGAAACGCACCTTTCCTACACGCCCGAACCGGCCGAAAAGGCGCTGATCGACGCGCTTGCCGCTGCCGCGCCCCGCGCCGCCGAAGCGGTGGAGGCCGAGCGGTTCGCCGATGCGATGGCTGCGCTGGCCACCTTGCGCGCGCCCATCGACCGGTTCTTTGAAGAGGTGATTGTCAACGCCGATGAGGCCAACAAGCGCGCAGCGCGTCTTGCGCTGCTGGCCGCTTTCCGCGACGCGGTTCACCGGGTCGCCGACTTCAGCCGGATCGAGGGATGATTTCGTTTCTTGGACTGTGTCTCATGTGTATCACGGTTCAGCCTTGCCATGCCCAAGCTTAACAGGATGACGTAAAGTGCAAACAGTCTATCCCTTTGGCGGAAACGCCGCGCATGAGGATCTCCGCCAGAAGGACAAGACCGTCACCGGCGGCAAGGGCGCGAACCTTGCCGAAATGGCAAGCATCGGCCTGCCGGTTCCTCCGGGCTTCACGATCACCACCGAAGAATGTGTTGCCTATCTGCGGGATGGGGCTGACTTCTCGGAGAGTCTGCGATCTGCGGTGGCCGACGCATTGACTCATGTCGAGGCCACCGTGGGCAAGCGTTTCGGAGATGCAGCCGATCCGCTGCTGGTGTCGGTCCGCTCGGGCGCGCGGGTGTCGATGCCGGGGATGATGGACACGGTCCTCAACCTCGGGCTGAACGATGCGACCGTGGAAGGGCTCGCCGCGTCGAGCGGGGATGCGCGGTTCGCGTGGGATTCGTACCGCCGGTTCATCCAGATGTATTCGGACGTAGTGCTCGGCCTCGATCATGGATTGTTTGAAGAAGCACTGGAGATCGCCAAGGAAGACAAGGGCTTCTACAACGATACCGAGATGACCTGTGAAGACTGGCAAACGCTGGTGGATCAGTTCAAGGGCATCGTCGCAGACGAACTGGGGCGCCCGTTCCCGCAGAACGTGCACGAACAGCTATGGGGCGCGATCCGCGCCGTGTTCGATAGCTGGGATTCCGACCGCGCCAAGGTGTACCGCCGCCTGAACGACATTCCCGCCGACTGGGGCACCGCGGTCAACGTGCAGGCGATGGTGTTCGGCAACATGGGCGACACCAGCGCCACCGGCGTTGCCTTCACCCGCGATCCGGCCACCGGCACACGCGCCTATTACGGCGAATACCTGATCAATGCGCAAGGTGAGGACGTGGTCGCTGGTATCCGCACGCCGCAATACCTCACCAAAGCCGCGCGCGAGGCTGCGGGGGCCAAGCCGCAGTCGATGGAAGAGGCGCTGCCTGACGCCTACACCGAACTCGCCCGCGTGTTCGACCTGCTGGAACTTCACTACAAGGACATGCAGGATATTGAATTCACGGTAGAACGTGGCAAGCTGTGGATGCTGCAGACCCGCTCGGGCAAGCGCACCGCCAAGGCCGCGCTCAAGATGGCGGCCGACATGGTCGCAGAAGGTCTGATTGACGAGCGCGAGGCCGTGCGGCGGGTCGATCCGATGGCGTTGGACCAGCTGCTTCACCCCACGCTCGATCCCAAGGCAGAGCGCGATGTGCTGACCAAGGGCCTTCCGGCCTCGCCGGGGGCGGCCGCGGGCAAGATCGTGCTCGATGCCGATACAGCCGAACAGTGGGCTGGGCGCGGCGAGAAGGTCATTCTGGTTCGGGTCGAAACCTCGCCCGAGGACATTCACGGGATGCACGCGGCGCAAGGTATCCTGACCGCACGGGGCGGGATGACCAGCCACGCAGCCGTCGTCGCGCGCGGCATGGGCCGGCCTTGCGTGTCGGGGGCCAGCGGTGTTTCGATCGACCGCAAGGCACGCACGTTGCGCATTGGACAGGTCGAGCTGACGGAAGGCGATGCCATTACCCTCGACGGGGCGACCGGGGAGGTCATGCGCGGCATCGTTCCGACCGTGGACCCCGAGCTGGCGGGCGATTTCGGCACCTTGATGGTGTGGGCCGACAAGCTTCGCCGGATGGGCGTGCGAACCAATGCCGAGACGCCGGAAGATTGCCGCATGGCGCGGCAATTTGGCGCGGAGGGCATCGGCCTGTGCCGCACCGAACACATGTTCTTCGAAGCTTCGCGTATCTCATTGGTGCGGCAGATGATTCTTGCCGATGACGAAGCGGGACGCCGTCGCGCTCTTGACCAGCTTCTGCCCGAACAGCGCGCCGATTTCACCGCGATTTTCGAGGTGATGGCGGGGCTACCCTGCACCATCCGCCTGCTCGATCCGCCGCTCCACGAATTCCTGCCGCACGCTGACGAAGACTTTGCGGAACTCGCCGATGCCACCGGGTTGGGGGTGGATCACTTGAAACGCCGTGCGGGGGAATTGCACGAATTCAACCCGATGCTGGGCCACCGTGGCTGTCGCCTTGGGATCACCTTCCCCGAAATCTACGAGATGCAGGCGCGGGCGATCTTTGAAGCGGTGTGCGCCGTGAAGAACGCAAGCGGTGAGGCTCCCCTGCCGGAGATCATGATCCCGCTTGTTGCAACCAAGCGTGAGCTGGCGATCCTTCGGGTGCTGGTGGACCGTGTCGCCGAAGCCGTGTTTGCCGAGGTCGGAACCCGGGTCGAGTATCTCGTCGGCACCATGATCGAACTGCCGCGCGCTGCGTTAATGGCGGGCGAGATCGCCGAGGAGGGGGCGTTCTTCAGCTTCGGCACGAACGACCTGACGCAAACCACTCTGGGCGTGTCACGCGATGATGCGGCACGCTTCCTCAGTGTGTACGTCGATAAGGGCATCTTCCCACGTGATCCCTTCGTCAGCCTGGATATCGACGGCGTCGGCCAGTTGGTCGAGCTCGCGGTCGAGCGGGGGAGAGCGACTCGGCCCGATATCAAGCTCGGCATTTGCGGCGAACATGGCGGTGACCCGGCAAGCATCGCCTTTTGCGAGAAGGTTGGCCTCGATTACGTCAGCGCCTCGCCATACCGGGTGCCGATTGCGCGGCTCGCGGCAGCGCAGGCTGCGCTGAAGAACGCCTAAGTCCCGGCGAGTGATCGTCGTCCGGTCAGAGTGATGATTTCGAAGGTTTCGGACGTTTTGCCATCAGCGTCGGCGCGCATGGCAAAAGCGGTGCGCGCGCGGATGAGGGCATTTTTCGCGATGGGCCCAGCAGGTTTGGCCAAGGCATTGCTGAGTGCCTGGTCGCGCAGATCGGACGCGATCCTGTCGAACGACGCGTAACGCACTGTAAGCGCGTGCGTATCGACCACCGGGTCCTTCCATCCAGCGCGTTGCAGCAAGCCGGGCGCTGCACGCGGATCGACCAGCGGATGAATGCGGGCTGCGGGCCGATCCTGCTCTGCGGCAAGCAGGGCGGCACGTAGGCTCGGCAGGCTTTGTCCTCCGATGAAGTGCACCATCACCAAGCCGCCGGGGGCCAACGCCGAATGCAAATGGATCAGCGCGCCGGGCAGATCGTTCACCGCATCAAGCAAGCCGAGCACGGCGACAAGTTCAAACCCTCCTGACGGATGCGGAGCTTCGAGATCGAGCGCAATCGCTTCCTCAACCGATCCTCCATCCGCGCGCAAAACGCCTGCAAGACGCCCCGTCCAGTCACCCAGAACCCGCGCGCGGGCGGGCCTGTGTCGCAGGAAAGCGAGGCGTTCGAGGGTATCATCGACCATGTCGTCAATGATGAACCGCGCGGCGCCGTCGACAGCCGAACGTCTTCGCGCGCGCTCAAACCGCATTTCGCGGCGTTTCCGACTGAAGATGGTGGGGATACGGGGGGTCATGCGCGGTGCCCTGCCTTGCTTGCAAGATCAGTGCAAGCCGTGCGACAATCCAAGCCGTGGTGACGGTATCGCAGCTTGCCAGACAATTCCTGCCTGTGGTGGATTTGCTTTATCCACCGCGCTGTCCTGCCTGCGGCACGGCAATTGCTAGCCAGGATGGCTTGTGTGGCAGTTGTTGGAGTGCGCTTGAGGCTCCTTCGATCAGCGAACAGGGCCATGGCGCTGTGCCGGTCTATGCAGCGGCGTTTTATAACGAAATGTCGCGGCGGCTGGTTCTCGCCTACAAGCACGGCGGCAGGATTGCGCTGGCGCGGCTTCTTGCGCGGCTAATGGCGGTGCATCTTCCGGGCCGGCCGGCAGGGCAGCGCCTGCCTGTGCTGGTGCCGGTCCCGCTGCATCGCTGGCGAATGTGGCAGCGTGGTTTCAACCAGGCCGCGCTGCTAACGATCGAGCTTGAGAGAATGGGCAGGGGCGAGGCCGAACTTGCCGCCCTTGTCCGTCACAAACGCACCCCCAATCTTGGCGGACTGGGTCGCGAGGCGCGCGAAAGAACACTGAACGGGGCCATAAAGCTCAATCCGGCGCTTGCGCACCGTTTGAAGGGGCGGGATGTCATCATCGTTGACGATGTGCTGACCAGCGGGGCCACCACGCGTGCCTGCAGTGCGGCTATCTCGGAGGCGGGTGCCGTTTCGATCAGCGTCGTGTGTTTTGCGCTGGTCAATCAGGATCATCGCTAAAAACATAACGCCCGAGGCCTTTCGACCTCGGGCGCCACGTGACGAGACGGTGTGGATCCACCCTTACGGGCCGTGGCAGCCACCCCCTAACTTGGCTGCCGGGATCCAATCCCTTTCGTTCCATCGGTCGCACTAGCACCCCACTGCCAGTCTGCGGTCCGATGGCCCCCTGAACCTGGCACCGGGCGGTGCCATTGTCCGAGATGTGAACCCCCTTGCAGAAGTTCCGCCAGCTTCTTTCCACTGTGTTGCGCCGAGCGGAAGGCAAAACCACGTAATCGCGCATTTTTTGCAGCGGGCTGTTGTGTGTGTGCAACAATCGTCGCTAAAGCGGGGCGTTGACGACATTTTGCGCGTGCCGCGAGGGGCGTGTGCGCATCGCGTGTTCGTGCGTGGAGGATAATGTGAGCGGCCCAGTCTTGACCACGACAGAGCGGGAAAGCGGCACCGTGTTTGCGCCGAAATTCGATGCAAACGGCCTGTTGACGGCAGTGATCGTTGACGATGCTGACGGCGCGGTTTTGGTGGTTGCACACATGAATGCCGACGCGCTTGATGCCACACTTGAAAGCCGGAAAGTTCACTTTTGGTCACGCTCGCGTGGACGCTTGTGGATGAAAGGCGAAAGTTCGGGACATGTGCTGCATGTGGTCCAGATCACGGTCGATTGTGATCAGGATGCCTTGCTGATCAGAGCAAGACCTGATGGACCCACTTGCCATACCGGCGCACGCAGCTGCTTCTACCGGGGACTAGAATTGCATGACGGAAAGCCGCTGCTGCGATCCGTCTGAACTTGACGCTCACGTAAACGGAAGGTATGCCTTGAGCATGGCAACCGTTTCTGTAACCACGACCGCCCCGGACCTTTCCGCCAAGGACGCCAACAGCGAGCCGCGGCGTAACGGCGCGCATCTCGACAGACCCGATGTGCATGAGCGCGAACAGTTTACGATTTCCGATCTGACAACGGAGTTTGGCTGCACGGCGCGCGCGTTGCGGTTTTATGAAGATGAAGGTTTGATCAATCCCGCCCGTGTCGGGCTGACCCGCGTTTACTCGAAACGTGACCGCGCTCGGCTTGCCTGGATCATGCGGGCCAAGAATGTCGGCTTCAGCCTTACCGAAATCCGCGAAATGATCGACCTTTATGATCTTGACGATGGCCGTGTCGAACAGCGTCGCGTCACGATTGCCAAATGCCGCACACACATTGCCAAACTCAAGGCACAGCGTGACGACATCGATTCGTCGATCAAGGAACTTACCGATTTTGTGGCGGAAATTGAAAAGCTTGACCTCGGTTGAGCCGATAGCCGCACATTTAGACTGCCCATCAGAACGCTCACTAAAGGGATATGTGATGCCGACCTATACCGCGCCCACCCGCGACACCCGTTTCATCGTCAATGAAGTGCTTGATCTGGCCAGTTACGGCAACTTGCCGGGCTTCGAGAACGCCACGCCTGACATGATCGATACCGTCATCAACGAAGCCGGCAAGTTCTGCGCCGAAGTTCTTGCCCCGGTCAATCAGGCGGGCGACGAGCATGGATGCAAACGACACGAAGACGGCAGCGTCACCACCCCGCCGGGCTTCAAGGAGGCATATCAGGCCTATGTCGAAAGCGGTTGGGGCACGCTTGCGCAGCCGGAAGAATTTGGCGGGCAGGGATTGCCTCACGTCCTGGGCTTCGTGCTGGAAGAATACACCGGCACCGCCAATCAGGCATTCGCCATGTATCCCGGTCTGACGGCAGGCGCGATCTCGGCTATTCTTGCCAAGGGTTCGGACGAACAAAAGGCTGCGTTCCTGCCCAAGATGATTTCTGGCGAATGGTCGGGCACCATGAACCTGACCGAGCCGCATTGCGGAACCGATCTTGGTATGATCCGCACCAAGGCCGTGCCGAATGGCGATGGCTCCTATGCGATCACCGGCACCAAGATTTTCATCTCTGCAGGTGAGCATGATCTGACCAGCAACATCATCCATCTGGTGCTCGCCAAGACACCGGGCGCGCCCGACAGCACCAAGGGCATCTCGCTGTTCATCGTGCCAAAGTTCATCCTCGATGAAAATGGCGAACCTTCGGCGCGCAATGGCGTGACGTGCGGTTCGATCGAGAAGAAGATGGGCATCCACGGCAACGCGACCTGTCTGCTCAATTACGACGGTGCGACCGGGTATCTGGTTGGCGAAGAAAACAAGGGTTTGGCCGCGATGTTCATCATGATGAATGCCGCACGCCTTGGCGTTGGCATTCAGGGCTATGCCCAGGCTGAGGTCGCCTACCAGAACGCCGTGACCTACGCGCTTGATCGCCGCCAAGGCCGTGCGCTGGGCGGCCCGGCGGAACCGCAAGCCAAGGCTGATCCGATCTTCGTCCATCCTGACGTGCGCCGGATGCTGATGGACGCCAAGGTGTTTACAGAATCAATGCGGGCGCTGTGCTTGTGGGGCGCGTTGCAGGTCGATCTGACCCACAAGGCGCAGACCCCCGAGGAACGCGAAACCGCCGATCTGCTGATCGGACTGATGACTCCGGTGATCAAGGGCTACGGCACCGACAAGGGCTATGACATCGCCACCAACATGCAGCAGGTCTATGGCGGACACGGCTACGTCAAGGAATGGGGGATGGAACAGTTCGTGCGCGATAGCCGGATCGCGATGATCTACGAAGGCGCCAATGGCGTGCAGGCGATGGACCTGTGTGGCCGCAAGCTGGCGTCGAATGGCGGCAAGGCGATCCAGGCCTTCTTCGCGATGATTGACGAGGAAATCGCTGCGGCCAAGCAGGTTGGCGAATTGAAGGATATGGCAGAGCGTCTTGAAAAGGCGCTGGGAGAGCAGAAGGCCGCGACCATGTGGTTCATGCAGAATGCGATGGCCAACCCCAACCACCTCGGCGCGGGCGCACATCATTACATGCACATCATGGGCATCGTGACGCTCGGCTTCTTCTGGTTGAAGATGGCCAAGGTCGCGATGAACAAGCTGGCGGGTGAGCCGGAGGACGAGGCGTTCTACGAGGCCAAGCTGGTTTCGGCCAATTACTATGCCGAGCGTTTCCTGCCCGACGCAGGCGCGCTGCGTCGCAAGCTGGAGGCTGGCAGCGAATATATGATGAAGCTTCCGGCCGAGGCTTTCGCCACGGCTGCCTGAGTATGGCTTTGGTCGCGCGGATGGGTCGTCATGCAACAGCATGGCGGCCCGTCTTTGCGTTGGGGCTTAGTCCAGAGCGCCCATCATGCGCTGCGATCCCGCCTTGACCTTGAGGCCGCTTGACGTCGGTGCAGCCGGACGCTCCCAAAGCGAGGCTGAATTGCGCGGGACGGGGCGAGGGCGTGATGCCGCCGGGCTGACGGTTCGAGCTGGGGGAGCGGGGGCGGGCTCTGCCTCGGGTTCCGGTTCTGGAACCACCGCGACAGGTTCGGGCTCAGACTTCTGTTCCAGCGGCTCGGGTTCCGGCGCGATTGCCACCGGCTCTGATGCGGGCGGCGTGGCCTCGGGCGCGGGTGCCTTTGCGACAGGTTGCGACACCGGGACCGGAACCTCGACCAGAGGCGGCGGCGCAACCGGCGCTTCCACCTGTTCAGCGGGGAGAGGCGACGCCGGGACCTGAGCCTCGGCAGTGGCATTGAGGATCGTTTCCGCAACCTCCTCGATCGAACCCACCACCAGCAGCGGTTGACCGCCGACCATCCCGACGTTCGTCTGTCCGTTCTCCGCAGTGCGCAGCCACGCAACGTTGCTGGCTACCACGAGGTAGTTCCCGCCGCGTGAGTGGAGCTTAACAAACTTCATGGACCACCTATCCCGAGCAGCAACGCAAAAAGTGCGATAATTCCATGCTCGGGATACGCCGTCAGGGTTAAGGAAAGGCTCTATTCCACGGGCAGGAAGTCCGGCACCGAAAGGTAACGTTCGCCGGTATCGTAGTTGAAGCCCATCACACGGGCGCCCTGCGGCAGATCGGCCAGTTTGCTGGCGATGGCTGCAAGCGTCGCGCCGGAGGAAATTCCCACAAGCATCCCTTCTTCGGAGGCGGCGCGCCGGGCCATGTCCTTGGCCTCCTCCGCATCCACGGCAATCGCACCATCTATGGCATGGGTATGAAGATTGCCGGGAATGAAACCTGCGCCAATACCCTGAATTGGATGCGGCCCGGGCTGACCGCCATTGATAACAGGCGAAAGCGCGGGCTCGACCCCATAAGCTTTCAGGCTCGGCCAGTGCTTCTTGAGTTCTTCTGCGCATCCCGTGAGGTGGCCGCCGGTTCCGACGCCGGTGATCATCACGTCAATTGGCGTGTCGGCAAAGTCAGCAAGGATTTCCTGCGCCGTCGTGCGGGCGTGGATTGCAGGGTTGGCTGCATTGTCGAACTGGCTCGGCATCCAGGCACCCTCGGTCTGTTCGACCAGTTCCTGCGCGCGCTCGATGGCGCCCTTCATGCCGCGTTCGCGCGGGGTTAGGTCGAAGCTTGCGCCATAGGCGAGCATCAGGCGGCGCCGCTCGATCGACATCGATTCGGGCATCACGAGGACCAGCCTGTAACCCTTGACCGCGGCGACCATCGCAAGGCCGATCCCGGTGTTGCCGCTGGTGGGCTCGACAATTGTGCCACCGGGCTTGAGTTTGCCGCTGGCCTCGGCATCTTCCACCATCGCCAGCGCGATACGATCCTTGATCGAACCACCTGGATTGGACTTTTCGGACTTCACCCACACCTCGTGATCCGGGAACAGCCGCGAAAGCCGGATATGGGGTGTGTTGCCGATCGTGGCGAGGATGTTGTTGGCTTTCATATCAGGCCTCCATGGTGTTCGACTTAAGGTCGGCTTCTAGCACGTCTTCGGGCGGATCGAAGGTCTTGGTCGTGCGGAGTACGGGGAATAATCGGCTCCAGAGCGCCACCGTGACAATGGCGCCTACGCCTCCTGCGACGACGGCAGCAACAGGGCCAACAAGAAACGCGAGACTGCCGGAAAAAAAGTCCCCGCCTTCATTCGAGGCGCTGATCGTGAGCTGGCTGACGGAAGACACACGCCCGCGTTTGTCATCGGGTGTGTGTAACTGGATCAGGGACTGGCGGATGTAGACGCTGAACATATCAGCGGCACCGATGATAAACAGCATCGCCAAGCTCAGCGGCATGGATTTCGAAAGGCCGAAAATGATCGTTGCGATGCCGAAAGCGACCACAGACCAAAGCATCTTGGGGCCGACGTTGTTGTCGATGGGGCGCCAGGAAAACCACGCTGCGGTCAACAACGCGCCAACACCGGGCGCGGCCGCCAGCATCGCCAGGCCGATCTCGCCGCTATCCAGCACATCGCGGGCGAACACCGGAAATAGCGCCGTGGCGCCCGCGAGGAAGACAGCGAACAGATCCAGCGTGATTGTCCCCAGCACCATCTTGTTGCGCACGACATAGCCAAGCCCATCCACGATCTGACCGATGGGCCTGACATCCTTGCGCATCGCGGGCTGGGGAACCTTGCCGATCAGGCTGAATGCGATGATCGTGACCGCGAGCAGTCCCGTGGCTACCGCGTAGGGCAGGGCAGGCGACAGGCCATAGAGCAGACCACCGATTGCCGGCCCAGCGATCGTGCCCGATTGCCAAGCAATTGATGATAATGCGATCGCGGTTGGCAAAATAGGCTTGGGCACAAGGTTGGGAGCCAGTGCCGAAAGCGCCGGGCCGGAAAAGCACCGAGCAATTCCCAAAAAGCCGGCAACGCCGAACAATATGATCGTGTCGACCGTCCCGGCCCAGGTTGTCACGGCCAGGATTGCGGCACACATCAATTGCACCGCAACCATCGCCTGTCCAAGCCGCCGGCGGTCAAAACGGTCCGCAGCCAGGCCCGAAAAGGGCGTCAACACAAACAGCGGAAGAAACTGGAACAACCCGATCAACGCAAGCTGGCCCGATGCCTCCGCCACACCCAGTCCGCCATCGCGCGCCATGTTATAGGTCTGCCAGCCAATGATGAGCAGCATCGCATATTGCGCGAGCGTCATTGCAAGGCGGCCGACGAAATAGTAACGGAAGTTGTCGATCCGTAACGGATGCGGGTGCGCAATCGGCACCGAGGGAATTCCTGAGCTCATATTGCCGCCATGGCAGGCGTGGCACGCGCTGCCAAGCAGACGAAATTTGGGCAGGCTAAGGCTGGCCTATCGCTGGCGACGCAAGCGCGGATTAGGCTGGAGTTGGTCGATGATCGTGACGAAATCGTCCACGCGGATGATTCGTTCAAACTGGAAGCCAGCGCGATTGTCGCGGGTCCAGATGACATAGGCCTCGATCCGACCGACTATGGGCATGCGGATAATGATGCGATCGCCGCGCTGCAACTGGTCGGCATCATCGACCATGAAACCATGCGCGGACAAATTGCAGACGTGCAGATGCAGATCGCCATGCACGAAGTGCTCGACGATCGCGGGAAAATCGACCGGATGCCGCGCTGCACGCCGCAAGTCGGTTACGCTGAGATTAGCTCCACCCGTCACGCGATGCGATCCTTCCGTCGTCTTAGGCACAGGAAGGAAATGCAGCACAAAGGCTGACAATTGGTAAAGTTCCGAAGTCAGTAGGACACCAAGGCGTGACGTTTTTTACCGAGGCTCAGTTTGAATGTTTCGCCTTTTTCGGGCGAAACCAGATGCGCAGGGTCGGTCACTGTCTCGCCGTCCAGCCTCACAGCGCCCTCGGCTATCTTCCGCTTGGCTTCGCCGCCTGACGCGGTGAGCCCGATGGCGGTTAGCAGGGCCGCCATTCGCATCCCTTCCGCACCCACAGCGATCGAGGGAAGATCCTCACCCGCTCCGCCGCCAGCAAAGGTTTCCCGCGCGGTAGCCTCGGCGCGGGTCGCGGCAGCGTCCCCGCGCACAAGCTTCGTCACTTCATTGGCAAGAACGGTCTTGGCGGCATTGATCTCAGCGCCTTCCAGATTTTCGAGGCGGTTGATCTCATCCAGCGGCAGATCGGTGAACAACCGGAGAAACTTGCCCACATCGCGGTCATCGACATTGCGCCAGTATTGCCAAAAATCATACGCAGGGAGTTGATCCTCATTGAGCCACACCGCGCCGGCCGCGGTCTTACCCATCTTGGCTCCGTCCGCGGTGGTCAGCAAAGGTGTGGTCAGCCCGTACAACTCGGCCCCGTCCATGCGCCGGCCAAGCTCGATGCCATTGATGATATTGCCCCACTGGTCGCTTCCGCCCATCTGCAATCGTACATTAAGGTCGTGCGACAAATGTCTGAAATCGTACCCTTGCAGGATCATATAGTTGAATTCGAGGAACGTCATTGGCTGTTCACGGTCGAGCCGCAGCTTCACCGAATCGAAGGTCAGCATCCGGTTGATGGTGAAATGCGTCCCGACCTGTTGGAGCAGTTCAATGTAACCCAACTGTCCCAGCCAATCGTGATTGTTGACCATCACCGCATCCGTCGGCCCATCGCCGAAGGTCAGAAGCTTGTCAAACACCGTGAAGATCGAGCGGATATTCGCTTCGATCGTCTCATCGGTCAGCATTTTGCGGCTTTCATCGCGGCCGGTGGGGTCGCCGATCCGCGTCGTGCCGCCACCCATGACCACGACAGGCTTGTGCCCCGTTTGCTGAAGACGGCGCAGCATCATGATCTGCACCAGCGATCCGATATGCAGTGAGGGCGCGGTGGCATCAAAACCGATATAACCAGGCACGATCTGCTTGGTGGCCAAGGCATCAAGACCCGACGCATCAGTCAATTGGTGGATATAGCCACGCTCTTCGAGCAGGCGGAGGAGGGCGGAATCGTAGGTGCTCATAAGGTGCGCGCTTAACAGCCAGGGTGCGCGACGGGAAGGGACTTGCCCGGCTGCCGGGGCGTAGGCATGAAACGAAGATGCACCCGCTCATGCTTCACCGAGCCTGCGATCTTGGCCCCATTCGAGCCATCACCGCGTCCGTCACCGCGACAACGCAAGGCTGCGAGGTTGAATTCCGTCTGGATGGCCATATCCCGGCAATCATATTGCCGCCGCCTGCGCCGCCTGCGCGAAGGGACAATCTGTGGAAGACCACATGTTTCGAGGTTTTCTGGCAGCCTCTTGGCGATACTTGCTACCGCGAGTTCAACCTTTCGCCCTCGGGTCAGTGGGCGGCGTATGATTTCGACTCGTTCCGCAAGGCAATCCGCGATGCGCCGGTTGAGGCGATCGCCATTGCCTGTTCGCACACAGATAATGGAATGGCTCTGAAAGCCAGCATTGCCGCCAAGCTACCAGACCCTGCACAGGTGGCGCTGAACGCCATCGTGGAGCATCCGAACGGAGCTATGCAATACTGGGCGATGGCCTTCCCGCCCGGCACGCCGGAATTTCATTCCGAAGCCTGCCGGGCATTGATTATCGAGCGTTAGGCCGCAGCAGGGCGGTCGCCGAAAGGCGCGTTCAATTTCACGATCATGCCATTGAGCGCGAAGGCAAAGCTGACCCAGATGAAGTAAGGTACGTTCAGCCAGCCGGTGAAGCTGTCGCCAGTGACACGGGGCAAGACGACCATCAGCGCCGTCACTGAAAGCCACAGAAAGATGTTCTCCGCCAGCGCCCAATCTGGTCGACGCAACTTGAAGAAAAGCGGTGACCACAAAAAGTGCAGCAAGAAGTTTGCGGCAAACAGACCATACACAACAAATCGCGCTTCAGCCGAAGGGGCGGACATCAAGGAAATGTAGAAACTCCAACCCGAAAGGCCGAGAATAATCGTCCAGGCTGGGCCGAACAACCAGTCTGGCGGTTGCCAATGCGGCTTTTTCAGCTCGCGATACCAAGGGCCGATATCGGTCAATACGCCGCCTGCGCCGCCCAGAATGATCGCCCAAGCGGCAGCGATGAGTGCAGTGTTCCAATCCATGTCACCGGTATAGAGACTAAATGCGCAAATACCATTGCCTTTGAAGGCTTCGTGTTCCACCCGTAGCGCCATGAAAACAGGTATCGACCGGCTTCTGGCCGACCCCGAACTCCTCCACCAACTCAAGGGGCGCCGCGTTGCGCTGGTAGCTCATCCCGCGAGCGTAACGGCGGATCTCACCCACAGTCTCGACGCGCTGATTGCCGCGGATGTGAACGTGAACAGCGCGTTCGGGCCACAGCACGGACTGAAGGGCGACAAGCAAGATAACATGGTCGAAACCGCGGACGAGATGGACCCGCGCTACGGCATCCCGATCTTCTCGCTCTATGGCGAGGTGCGCCGCCCGACCGGGCAAATGATGTCGAGCGCAGACGTCTTTCTGTTCGACCTTCAGGATCTGGGCTGCCGGATCTACACCTTCGTCACCACGCTGCTCTATCTGCTTGAGGAAGCGGCCAAGGCGGGCAAGGAAGTATGGGTGCTGGACCGGCCCAATCCTGCGGGCCGGCCAGTGGAAGGCACCTTGCTGGTGCCCGGCCAAGAGAGCTTTGTCGGGGCGGCGCCGATGCCGATGCGTCACGGCCTTACCATGGGAGAGATGGGCTACTGGTTCATCGGACATTTTGGTCTCGACGTTGCCTACAAGGTGGTGGCGATGGAGAGATGGCAGCCTGACGACGACGGTTTCGGATGGCCGACGTCACGGCTGTGGATCAATCCGTCACCCAATGCCGCGAACGTCAACATGGCGCGCTGCTATGCTGGCACCGTCATGCTCGAAGGTACCACGCTGTCAGAGGGGCGCGGCACCACGCGGCCGCTCGAGGTCTTGTTCGGTGCGCCGGATATTGACGCAGGCGGGGTGCTCAAGGTGATGCGCAAGCTTGCCCCCGAATGGCTGGATGGCTGCGCCATTCGCGAATGCTGGTTTGAACCGACCTTCCACAAGCATGCAGGCAAGCTTTGCAATGCCTTGATGATCCACGCGGAAAACACGTTTTACGGACATGACGCGTTCAAGCCTTGGCGTCTTCAGGCCCTCGCATTCAAAGCCATTCGGCTGCTTTATCCCGACTATCCTTTGTGGCGCGATTTCCCTTACGAGTACGAACGCGACCGTCTGGCAATTGACGTCATCAACGGCGGGCCGGCCTTGCGCCAATGGGTCGACGATACCACCGCGACACCGGAGCAGCTTGACGCCATGACGTCACATGACGAAGCTGCGTGGGTTGCCGAGGTGCGACCGCACCTGCTTTACTGATTGGCGTCATTCCGGCGCGGACGCACACAGCCAAATAACCACGCAGGATGGCGGAAAAAACCGCCACCTTTGGGAGAGAAAACACTATGGCAACCACGGCGGGCAAAGTGTCCGGTTCGCAATCCGTCAGGCTGACCTTGTGGATTCTGCTCACGGTCTACATCTTCAACTTCATCGACCGTCAGATCGTGAACATCCTCGCGGAACCGATCGCGCAGGATCTGGATCTATCCGATACGCAAATCGGGCTTATGACGGGACTGGCCTTCGCCCTGTTCTACACGGTGCTAGGCATCCCGATTGCGCGCTTTGCCGACCGACCGACGACGAGTCGCCCGCGTTTGATCGCGGTATCGTTGGGCCTGTGGTCGGCCATGACGGCGTTGTGCGGTTTTGCGCAGAACTTCGCTCAATTGCTCATGGCCCGCATTGGTGTCGGCGTGGGCGAGGCTGGCTGCACGCCGCCCGCGCACTCGCTGATCAGCGACATGGTGCCGCCCGAAAAACGGTCATCGGCGCTGGCGTTCTATTCGCTCGGCATTCCGATCGGAACCTTGCTGGGCATGATCATCGGCGGCACGCTGGCAGATTACGTGGGGTGGCGCGAAGCCTTCGTGATTGTCGGGTTGCCCGGCGTCATTCTGGCGCTGGTGGTGTGGTTTGTTCTGAAAGACCCGCGCCGCTCTGACGCTGCTGCCATCCTGCGCGCGAAAAACCCCGCGCCAACGCTGCCATTGCGTCAGGCCCTCGCCGAGGTGATGGGATCGCGCGCGTTCGTCTTGCTGCTGTGCGCAGGTTCTGCGGCGGCGTTTCTTTCGTATGGCAAGACCACCTGGACCACGATCTTCTTCCAGCGCACCCATGATCTCACGCCGGGGCAGGTGGGGCTGTGGTTCGGCCTGCTGGGCGGCTTTGCAGGTATCCTTGGCACGTGGGGCGGGGGCTATCTCGCCGACCGCTTTGGCTCGAAGAACCGCCGCCACGTTCTGACTGCGCCCGCGATCGGCATGGCCTTGGCGGTGCCGATGGCAATGCTTGCGTACAACGCCCCCACTTGGGAATTGGCACTGGTGCTCCTGTTCTTGCCCACGGTCTTCAATTCGTTCTACTACGGCCCGACCTATTCCGCTGCGCAAGGGCTGGTGCCGATGCGGGCTCGCGCAATCGCGGCGGCGGCGCTGCTGTTCTTTCAGAACCTGATCGGGCTTGGGCTGGGACCGCTGTTCTTTGGGGTGCTGTCGGACTGGATCCAGCCGATCTATGGCGAAGATTCGGTGCAATATGTGCTCTACGGCGCGGCGCTGCTGGGCCTGGTGCCTGCGTTCTTTTTCTGGCGCTGCAGCCTGCATCTTGACCGCGAGCTTGATCAGAAAGGCTAGTCCGTCGGAATTAGCGTGGAACCTATTGTTCCTTGTCGACGGGCGTAACCACGGCTTGTTCATCCGGGGCGGTTGGCAGAGGACGAATATCATCGGGATTGCCCTTTATCACCATGACGGCGCAGCCATCCTGCCGACGGTCGACGGCATAGATGTGGTGGGGCCTGTCAGGCGACGCCGGCTCGCGATCGAGCAATGGCGGCTTGCCTGCAGCCTCGCGCGCTCGGGCGATCCGATCGCGGCATTCTGTGTCTGATGGCGCCGCTTCGTTTTGCGCCCGTTCGATCAGCCTGGCCTGCTCGGGGGTGCGGACATAGGAAGGGTTATCGAGCGGTAAGGCAATCACCTGAGCGGTGTCCGCATTGTGGTCGGCCCTATCCACACCATCAGTCGCCCCCGACAGCGCAAATGCAGCAACGGAAAGAATAATCACCCGCATCATGTTGCTCCTATCCTCAAACCAACATTAGGCCCCGTGTTTGCGCGATAGCTCCCGCATGGCATCATCCAGCCCTTCCAGCGTCAGCGGGTACATGCGATCGCTCATCAACTGCTTGATCATCTTGGTCGACTGCGAATAATTCCACTGCTTTTCGGGCACAGGGTTCAGCCACACGGTCGCAGGGTAGGTGTTGGCGACACGCTGCAACCACACTGCGCCCGCTTCCTCGTTCATATGCTCGACACTGCCGCCCGGATGCGTGACTTCATATGGGCTCATCGCCGCGTCTCCGACGAACACGATCTTGTAATCGTGGCCATACTTGTGGAGCACATCCCAGGTCTTGGTGCGTTCCTGCCAGCGGCGCTTGTTGTCCTTCCACACGCCTTCGTAAAGGCAGTTGTGGAAGTAGAAGAACTCCATGTTCTTGAACTCGGTCGTCGCGGCGCTGAACAGCTCCTCGACCAGTTTGATGAACGGGTCCATCGATCCGCCGACATCGAGGAACAAGAGCAGTTTGACCGCATTGCGGCGCTCGGCGCGCATATGGATATCGAGCCAGCCCTGCTTGGCCGTGCCCTTGATCGTGGCGTCGATATCGAGCTGGTCCTGCGCACCTTCGCGGGCGAAACGGCGCAACCGGCGCAATGCCATCTTGATGTTGCGGGTGCCCAGTTCCTTGGTGTTGTCGAGGTTCTTGAACTCGCGCTTTTCCCAGACCTTGATCGCCTTGCCGTGGCGCGCCTCACCGCCGATGCGCACGCCTTCGGGGTTGTAACCGGAATTGCCGAATGGCGAGGTGCCGCCGGTGCCGACCCACTTGTTGCCGCCCTGATGGCGCTTTTCCTGTTCCTCGAGCCGCTTCTTGAGCGTCTCCATGATCTCGTCCCAATCGCCCAGCGACTTGATCTTCTCGATCTCCTCGGGGGACAGGAACTTTTCGGCGACGGCTTTCAGCCAGTCTTCGGGGATGTCGACCGGGTTCTGGCCATAGTCGGACATGATCCCCTTGAAGACCTTGTGGAACACCTGATCGAACCGGTCGAGCAGGCCTTCGTCCTTCACGAAGGTGGCGCGGGAGAGGTAATAAAACGCCTCGGGCGTCTGGTCGATCACGTCCCGGTCGAGCGCCTCAAGCAGGGTGAGGTGTTCCTTGAAGCTGGCCTTGATACCGGCCGCTCGCAGCTCGTCGATGAAATTGAAGAACATGCCATGTGCTTAACCCGCGTCTGTCGGCCTGACCAGTCCCCAATCTTGCGAGGGGTGTGCCAGGCCCTTTACGCTTCGCTTACCATCTTCGCGGTAGGTGTGGCTGACACACAAAAAAGGGCCGCATCCGCACATGAACCAGCTCGCCATCAATACCGCCAATGCCCAAGCTTTGGGGATGATCCCGGAAAGCTGCGGCGCGGTGACGGTGGGCTGCACCGATGTCGCCGGCGTGGTCGAAGCGGTGATCGCTTCGTCCAAGACGCTGCGTTCGGAGCACGAGGCGCTGGCCGAAACCGTCCGCGCGCTTGAGGCCGATCAGAACAAGGTTGCCCAGGCAAGCGATGAGGCGCGGCTCTTGTCCGAACGCGCGATCGAACGCCTGTCCGAAGGGACCGCGCTGATCCAGTCCTCGCTCAGCCAGATCGCGTCGCTGATCGAATTGGTCGATACGCTGGGCCAGCACGTCACCAGTTTTTCCGCCGCGATGGAGCAGGTGCGACGCTCTGCTCAGGACATCGACAACATTGCCGAAACCACGAATATCCTCGCGCTCAACGCCACGATCGAGGCCATGCGCGCAGGCGATGCGGGCCGGACCTTCGCGGTGGTTGCTGCCGAGGTGAAAAGCCTGGCCAGCGACACCCGCAAAGCGACAGAAGAGATTGCGGCGACGATCGATGCGCTGGGCGGTGAGGCAGAAGTGATGATCGGGCGGATCGAAACGGGCGCAAAGGCGAGCGGTGAAGCCCGAACCTCAGTTGCGCGGATCGAAAGCACGATCAGCAACGTCGGCGCGCTGGTCGAGGAAGTCGACAAGCAAAACGATGTCATCGCCCGTTCGACCGGCACCATCAGCAGTCACGTCGATAAGGTGCAGCGGGTACTCACCGGTTTCGATATCGCAGCGCGAAGCAATGAAGATCAGCTTCATGGCGCACACCGCAAGATGGAAGAGCTGGAGATCACGGCAAGCGAGATGTTCGATCGGATCGTGCACGCCGGCCTCAGCCCTGAAGACAGTGCGATGGTGGCCCAGGCGCAGGCAATGATGCAACAGATCTCCACCCATACGGATGCCGCGCTGGCACGGGGCGCGGTCACGATTTCGGCGTTGTTCGATACCGATTACCAACCCGTGCCCGGCACCAATCCGCAGCTTTTCCGCACCCGCCTGACAGATTGGGCGCACGCCGAATGGCGCCCCTTCCTCGACCAGGCAAAAGCGAGCGATCCCCGCGTCCTGGCTGCCGCCTGCACCGACATGAACGGCTTTTTGCCGACTCACCTCACCGACAGGTCGCGCACCCCGACGGGGGACGTCAACCACGACACCCAGTTCTGCCGCAACGGGCGCATCATGCTCGAAGCGATCGACCGCAAGGCCAAGGTGTCAAACGCGCCCTACATGATGGCGGTCTATCGCCAGGAGGGCGACGGGCAGACCTATCATGTGGTGCGCAACGTCTATGTCCCGCTGATTGTGGGCGGGCGACGCTGGGGCGATTTCGAGCTGGCGTACAGCTTCGATTGATACGGCCGCGTTCGGCCAGTGTTCCACGTGAAACACAGGCCAAACGCGCGCCCAGAAAGACCTAAGGCAGGGCAGGCGCGACCTAGGAGGGCGCTAGGTTTACCTGAACCGGGTCAGAAATCGCCTGCCTCAGTTCGGGTTGCGCCGGGCCATGAAGGCGAGGCGTTCGAACAGCATGATGTCCTGCTCGTTCTTCAGCAGCGCGCCGTGCAGCGGCGGGATTGCGCTTGCCGGATTGCTGTTTTGCAAAACCTCCAGCGGCATGTCCTCGTTGAGCAGCAGTTTGAGCCAGTCGAGCAGTTCGCTGGTCGAAGGCTTCTTCTTCAGTCCCGGCACTTCGCGCAGGTCGTAGAAGATATCCATCGCCTTCTTCACGAGCACCTTCTGGATGCCGGGGAAGTGGACGTCGATGATTTCCTGCATCGTGTCGCGGTCGGGGAACTTGATGTAGTGGAAGAAACAGCGGCGCAGGAAAGCGTCGGGCAGTTCCTTTTCATTGTTCGAGGTGATGACCACGATCGGGCGTTCCTTGGCCTCGATCCGCTCCTGCGTTTCGTAAACGTCGAAGCTCATCCGGTCGAGCTCCTGCAGCAGATCGTTCGGGAACTCGATATCGGCCTTGTCGATCTCGTCGATCAGCAGGACGGGAAGCTGGGGCGCGGTAAAGGCTTCCCACAGCTTGCCTTTCTTGATGTAGTTTCGGATGTCGTGGACGCGTTCCTCGCCCAACTGGCCATCGCGCAGACGCGCCACGGCGTCATATTCGTACAGGCCCTGATGCGCCTTTGTGGTGGACTTTACGTTCCATTCGATCAGCGGGGCGCCCAGTGCCTTGGAAATTTCATGCGCCAGAACGGTCTTGCCGGTGCCGGGCTCGCCCTTCACCAGCAGCGGGCGTCGCAGCATCACTGCGGCGTTGACCGCGACCTTGAGGTCTTCGGTGGCGATATAGGCCTTGGTGCCTTCAAAACGCTGCTGGTCGGACATCGGGTTTCCTTGTGAGACTGATATTTGTGCAAGGCGATAAGGAACCCCCGGCAGTGACGCAAGGGGGTGAGGGCCAGCCTCTCAGCGCGAAAGCAGCAAAATCCGCTGGGCGAGCGCCTCCAGTTTTCCGTCGTCGAGAACCGCAGCCGCATTGTTCCAGCCCAGCGTCAGCACATGATCGCGACCGGTCTTGTCGGTAAGCAGCCACGTCAGGTTCAACACGCCCGGTTCGCTGCCGCCCTTGTAGCCGATATAGGCCCAGTTTTCCTTGATCGCCGGTGTGGCCGAAGGGTTGATCGTCATGATCTCAAACGCCTTGGGATCGGCAGTGCGTCGCATATGGGCGAACAATTTGGCAAGGTCGTCAGGCGAGGCGAACCATTCGATATCGAGCGCCTTCGGACCATTGGCGAAGGCCGCGCTGATATCGGCAACAGTCATCTCGCTCATCGCAAGCGCGGATTGGGCAGCAGCATTATCGGCTGCATCTTCACTTTTCCAAGCGGCGACGATCTGCGGATCGCTTGCCTTGAGCAGAAACAGCTCACGGGTGGTCAGAAACGGATCATTCGCACCCGGATCGCGATGGCCACTGTCGGCCATCAGCTTGAGAATGCAATCTTTGCCCAGTTCCGTAATCAGCTGGTCGGTCGCGGTGTTGTCGCTGATCGCAATCATGAGGCTGGCGAGAGTGTGCAGCGTGACCGGCGAATTCGCGGGCCAATCCTGCAACTGCCCGCTGGGAAAGCTTTTCTCGCTCAGCGGCACGACGTCAGCCCACTTGCGCCGTCCCGCCTTCACATCTTCGGCCAGCGCGGCCAGCACATACAGCTTGAAGGTTGATCCCAGCGCAAGCGGCATCTGCGCGCCGATGCTGATGACAGGCTTGCCGCCATCCAACGGGCCAAACCACGCATTAACAGTCCCCGGCAAGGCGGTGAGATCGGCGGCGATCTTCTCGGCCGTATCGTCAGCCATCACCAGCGCCTCGACCGCGGTGAAGCGCAATTCGTTGATGCGGTTGTCTTGCGCCGGATCGATGGCGATTCCGCCTTTGGCGATCCCGCGTGCGAACCGGATTTCCAGCGCGGCACGCGTGCCTTCACGCGGGGCCAGCAGGGCGACAGCCTCGGCCGGGCCGAACTGCGCCGTCAGACTGGCACTCAGCGCCTTGATCTGCGCATCGGCCACGGCGGCGCGAAAGGCGGGGGTGAAAATGTCCGCCGGCTCCACTTTGCCGTTCAGCAATGCCACCACCTGTTCGGCGCGTATCTCCATCGGGCTGTTCTGGGTGGCCATGATTGGCTGTTCCTGTTGCGCCGCTGCCGGACAAGAGGAAAAACCGGTGGTCGCAAGGGCAAGCATCAGAATGGCGGTGCGGATCATGGTGTGGTCACTCCATCGCAGGCAAAAGATCTAAATTCGCGCGGCCGCCCCAAGGCACACAAAGGCAAGCTGCGCCACCAGCATCACCGCAGTCGCGATTTGCCAGCCCCGACCAGCGGTGTTCATCCCCCGCTCCCAGGTCCATTGCGCAAGCCCCGCCGTGACGAGCGTGCAAAGTCCGATCGTCACCCAACCGGGCCGGTCGATCAGGCCCACGAAGATGATGGTCAGCACGCCCATCTGCGCCAGAAATGCCGCCGCAAACCAAGCGATCGGCACGGGGCGATAGGCCGCGTCGGGCAGAATCGAATCCGGCAACGCGCTGTCCGGACGCGAGACGCGCCGGTCGCCCGCCATGATGTCGGTTTCGCACGGGTCCGGGTATTGGCGATCAGGCATCAATCGCAGCGCGATCGATTTCGCCGGCACGGTTTTGAATGAAATTGAACCGGTGTTCGGGATTGCGGCCCATCAATTCGTCCACCAGACGCGCAACGCCCGCCCGGCCTTCAAACTCCTGCGGCAGCGTGATGCGGATCAGCCCGCGTGTTTCCGGCGCCATCGTGGTTTCACGCAATTGCTGCGGGTTCATTTCGCCCAGACCCTTGAACCGCGCAATTTCAATTTTCTTGCCCTTGAACACGGTCGCTTCGAGTTCCGCCCGCGCGGCCTCGTCACGGGCGTAACGGCTCTCCTTACCTGCGGTAAGCCGATAGAGCGGCGGCTGGGCGAGGAACAGGTGACCTTTCCTCACGATGTCGGGCATTTCCTGGAAGAAGAACGTCATCAGCAGCGTGGCGATATGCGCGCCGTCCACGTCCGCATCGGTCATGATGATGATGCGGTCATAACGCAGATGGGCAGCGTCGCAGTCTTTGCGCGTGCCGCAACCAAGCGCGAGCGCCAGGTCTGCAATTTCGCTGTTGGCGCGAATCTTGTCGGCCGTGGCGGATGCGACGTTGAGGATCTTGCCGCGGATCGGCAGGATGGCCTGCGATTTGCGATCCCGCGCCTGCTTGGCACTGCCGCCGGCGCTGTCGCCTTCGACGATGAACAATTCCGTCTCACGCCCGCCTTCGCCGCTGCAATCGGTGAGCTTGCCCGGCAGGCGCAATTTCTTGGCGTTGGTCGCCGTCTTGCGCTTGATTTCGCGTTCCTGCTTGCGCTTCAGGCGCTCATCCATGCGCTCCATCACCTCGCCCAGCAGCGCCTTGCCGCGGTCCATATTGTCGGTGAGGAACAGGTCAAACTGGTCGCGCACGGCGTTTTCAACCATGCGGGCCGCTTCGGGCGATGTCAGACGATCCTTGGTCTGCGATTGGAACTGCGGATCGCGGATGAAGACGCTGAGCATCACCTCCGCGCCGGTCATCACGTCATCGGCGGTGAGATCTTTGGCCTTCTTGGCACCAACCAGTTCGCCAAAGGCCCGAAGGCCGCGGGTCAGCGCGGTGCGAAGCCCCTGTTCATGCGTCCCGCCATCGGGCGTGGGCACGGTGTTGCAATACCAGCTTGTCGCGCCGTCGGAATAAAGCGGCCAGGCAATCGCCCATTCGACCCGGCCTTGCCCCACGCCATCGACGTGCGGGAACTCCTGCATACCGGTGAAAGGTTGGGCTGTGACGCATTCGCGCGTGCCAATCTGCTCGGCCAAGTGATCGGCAAGGCCGCCGGGGAACTTGAAGGTCGCTTCAACGGGCACGTCTTCACTGGCCAGCGCGGCTGCGCATTTCCAGCGAATCTCGACGCCTGCGAACAGGTAGGCCTTCGACCGCGCCAGTTTGAACAACCGCTTGGGATTGAACCTGCGGTCGCCGAAGATCTCTTCGTCGGGGACGAAGCTGACCGTGGTGCCGCGCCGGTTGGGCGTGGGTCCGAGGTTCTGGATCGGCCCTTGCGTGATCCCGCGCGAAAACTCCTGCGCATAAAGCTGTTTGTCGCGCGCGACTTCGACCCGTGTCAAAACAGACAGCGCATTGACCACGCTGATGCCGACCCCGTGCAGGCCGCCACTGGTCGCGTAGGCCTTGCCCGAAAACTTGCCGCCGGAATGCAGCGTCGACAGAATCACCTCCAGCGTGGATTTGCCCGGAAACTTGGGGTGTTCGTCGACGGGGATGCCGCGTCCGTTATCCGCGATGCTGAGGCGGTTGCCTTCTTCAAGCTTCACTTCGATCCGGGTGGCATGGCCCGCCACCGCTTCGTCCATCGCGTTGTCGAGCACTTCGGCGGCGAGATGGTGGAACGCGCGGTCATCCGTGCCACCGATGTACATGCCGGGCCGGCGGCGGACTGGCTCCAGCCCTTCGAGCACCTCGATTGCAGAGGCATTGTAATCGCCGCTCGGTGTCGGAGTGTTGGCGAACAGATCGTCGGGGGTGGTATCGGCCATGCGCGGGTTATAGGCCCTCAGCGCGCACCGTCACAAGCCACCCCTGGTGATTTTACTCAGCGGCCGAAGCCGGTCGGGGCCGGATCGACCGGCGTGATCTCGCCACCCTTGACTTCGCGGACCTCGAGCGCGCGTTCCACCACGCCATTGCGGCCAAAGCGGAAGGCGCCATCGACACCCAGAAAACCGCCTCTGTCGTAAAGCTCGCCCTTGGGAAACGGCGCTCCAACCTTCCAGTCGCGCGCAATACGCAAGGTCAGCAGCACGGCGTCATAACCCAGCGTCGCAGCCCGGTAAGGCTGCCCGCCAAAGCGCGCCGCATAGCTTTCGGCAAAGCGGCGATAGCGTTGGTCCGAAACGGCGGCAAACAGGGCCCCTTCCAGCGCCGGTGCGCGGGCGAGAGCCGCATCGCCGCTCCACAATTCGGTTCCGAGGATGCGGGCACGGTTACGCGCGCCCCGCTGCAATTCGGCTGCAGCATCAATCCCAAGCCTTGCGCTGTCGGCAATCAGCACCGTGTCATAGCCGCCCGCAGCCCTCAACCGTGCAGCGGCGCTGACGATCGAGGTGTTGCCACGGGCATAGGTCTGCCTGCCAGCAATCGCGCCGCCATAATCGCGCAGCGCGTTCTCCAGCGCCGAGACAGCCCGCGTGCCATAATCCCCTTCGGGTGCCAGCACGGCAAAGCGTGTCGCACCGCGACCGCGCGCGAATTCGACCGACCGCCGAATCGATTGTTCCGGCATGTGACCGATCACGAACACGTCCGGGCTGGCGACCGAAGGATCGTTGGAAAACGCGATGACCGGAACGCCAGCAGGGCGGGCAGCAGCCTGCACCGCCGGCACCGCGTCAGCGGTCAGAGGCCCCAGGATCAGCGCATTGCCATCGGCGACCGCCTTTCTCGCTGCGGTCGCGATGCCCGCGGAGGTATCATAGGTGGTGATGCGCAGATTATCGGCAGAGGTATCCAGCAGCGCCATCATGGTGGCGTTGGCGATGGCCTGGCCGACGGCGGCGGTATCGCCGCTCATCGATACCAGCAGCGCGATACGGTGACGGCCGGTATCTGTCGGCAGCGCCGTGGCCGAAGGTTCAGGCGCAGGCGCGGGCGGCACAGCAGGGCGTGCTATGTCGCCTTTGGGGATGACCTGGCAGCCTGCTGCCAGCAGCGCCGCGCCGGCGAGGGCAAGATTGCGCCCTGTCAGCCAACCTGCCGCAGACCCCAGGCCTGCTGCCAAATCCCGTGTGTTCCAAAGCTTCATTCTTGCCGACCCCTCAGTCGTGCTCCATGGACATGACGATGACCGTGGAGCTTCCATCCATTCCCGCAACCATTCCCGAGCCCGGGCTGTATATCGTCGCCACCCCGATTGGCAATCTTGGCGACATCACATTGCGGGCATTGAACGTGTTGCAAGGCGCCGCCGTGATCGCTTGCGAGGATACGCGGGTGACGGGCAAGCTTCTGAAACATTTCGGGATAAAGGGACGACTTCAGCGGCTTGACGATCACGCACCGCCCGAAGTGCGCGCCCGGATCATCGATGAAGCGAGGGGATCGGCGGTTGCGCTGGTCAGCGATGCCGGCACGCCGCTCATCTCCGATCCGGGCTACCGGCTGGTGCGCGAAGCGCGCGAGGCCGACGTCAATGTGGTCAGCATCCCCGGCGCCTGCGCAGCCGTTTCGGCGCTATCAATCGCGGGCCTGCCCAGCGATCGCTTCCTGTTTGCAGGCTTTCTGCCAGCCAAGGACAAGGCGCGCGGGGAGGCGCTGGCAGGGTTGGCCAAAGTTGCAGCGACTCTGGTGTTCTACGAGACCGCGCCGCGGCTTGAACGGTCATTGCGCGCCATTGCCGAGTTGTGGCCGGATCGCGAAGTTGCTGTCGCGCGCGAGTTGACCAAGATGCACGAAGAATGCCGATCGGGCACCGCTACCAGCCTTGCTGCCCATTACGCCGCGCACCCGCCCAAGGGAGAAATCGTGCTGCTGATCGGCCCGCCGACCGAGGCTGAAGCCCCCATTCTGGACGCCGATGCGCTGCTGCGCGCAGCGCTTGTCGATTCCGGGCCGGGCAAGGCAGCGGGGATTGTGGCCAAGGCAACGGGTATCGACCGCGCCACGCTCTATGCCCGCGCTCTGGAACTGAAGGACGAATGAGCCCGCGCACGCCCCTGCAACGGCAAGAGGCTGACCGGCGCGGGCGCGAAGGCGAGGCCGAGGCCGCGATGTTCCTGACCCAGCAGGGTTGGCGCATATTGGCGGAGCGCGTGAAGACAAAGGCGGGGGAGATCGACCTGATCGCCAAGCGCACCGGCCTTGTCGCCTTTGTCGAGGTCAAATGGCGGGCCCGTGCCGCCAGCCTTGGCGATGCGATCGACGAACGCCGGCTTGCCCGCGTGGCTGCGGCGGTCGAGATCGTGTGGCAGACTTACGCGACCCAAGGCGAAGACATTCGGATCGACGTGATCCTGCTTGCACCCGGCCACAAGCCCACCCACATCGAAAATGCCTGGATGCCCTTCGGCTGATCCCCACGGAGTTATATGAATGACCTTGCGCGTCGCTGTCCAGATGGACCCTATCGACACCATCAATATCGCGGGCGACAGCTCGTTTGCGCTGATGCTGGCCGCACAGGCACGCGGGCACACGCTGTTTGAATATCACGTCGAAAGCCTGACATTGGACGAAGATGACAGACTGTTCGCCCATGCCTGGCCAGTCACGGTCCAGCGAGTGACGGGCGATCATTTCACCCGCGGGGATCAGGTGCGGCTCGATCTCGGCAAGGACGTCGATGTGGTGCTGATGCGTCAGGACCCGCCGTTCCACATGGGTTACATCACCGCAACCCATATGCTCGAACGCATCGGCCATGAAACGCTGGTCGTGAACGACCCCGCCCATGTCCGCAATTCGCCGGAAAAGGTGATGGTGCTGAACTACCGCCGGTTCATGCCGCCCACGCTGGTCACGCGCTCAGTGGACGAGGTGCGGCGCTTCATGGCGAAGCACGGTGCGATTGTCGTGAAACCGATTCACGGCAACGGCGGCAAGGCGATTTTCCGTATTGGCGAAAACGCCGAGAATCTCACCGCCCTGTTCGAGGTGTTCAACCAGACCTGGCCCGAACCGCACATGGTTCAGCCCTTCCTGCCCGAAGTGGCGCAGGGCGACAAACGCATCGTGCTGATCGATGGCGAGGTGGCCGGCGCCATCAACCGGGTGCCGGGCGAGGGGGAGTTTCGATCCAACCTTGCGATGGGCGGCTCTGCGCAGGCAACTGATCTTACGGCCCGCGAAATCGAGATTTGCGAGGCGCTCGGCCCGGATTTGAAACGGCTTGGCCTCACCTTTGTTGGCATCGACGTGATTGGCGGTAAGTGGCTGACGGAGATCAATGTGACCTCTCCCACCGGCATCGTGGCGATTGACCGGTTTAACAACACTGATACGGCGGGCATGATCTGGGATGCAATCGAGCGGCGTTTGGCCGTCCGTCCCGGCGCCGCCTGACTCACCAACCGGAACAGCAGGATCCATGACCGAATTCCTGATCGAACTGCTCAACAAGGGCGGCTACGTCGGCATATTCTTGTTGATGATGGCCGAAAACGTGTTTCCCCCGATCCCTTCCGAGGTAATCATGGGCGGGGCGGGGGTGCTGGTCGCCAGAGGCGAGATGACGTTCGGCGCGGTCTGGATTGTCGCCACGCTTGGCACCGTGGTGGGCAACCTGTTCTGGTACTGGATCGGCGTGCGCTGGAGCGAAGAGCAGTTGAAGGCGATCATTGACCGCTGGGGTCGTTGGCTGACGTTCGAGTGGGACGAATTCACCAAAGCACGCGATATCTTCCGCAAATATGGCGACGGGATTGTTTTCGCTCTGCGTTTTTCTCCCATCCTGCGCACCATCGTTTCGCTGCCGGCCGGATTGGCTCACATGAAATTGTGGCGCTTTTGCCTTTTTACCTTCCTGGGTTCGGGCGTGTGGAACGCGATCCTGATCTTCGGCGGAAAGGCGATCGAACCGCTGGTCAAAAGGTTTGAAAGTCTCGCAGGCTACGGAATTGTCCTCTTCGTGCTCGCCGGGGTAGCTTTCTACATCTACCGCGTCGTGACCTGGAAGCCGGTCAAGGCGCACGAGGCCGACGATCAGGTCTAAACCGGATCAGCCGCGCGGATGCGCCTTGCGGTAGTTTTCCAGCAGACTGGCCGCATCGACACGGGTGTAGATCTGGGTTGAGCCAAGCGACGCGTGCCCGAGCAGTTCCTGCAAACTTCGCAGATCGGCGCCTGCACTCAACAAATGCGTGGCAAAGGAATGGCGCAGCGCATGGGGCGTCGCGGTATCGGGCAAACCCAGCGCACGCCGCGCGCGCGCCACCGTGCGTTGCACCATCGCAGGCGACAACGGTCCGCCCCTGGCGCCGCGAAACAGCGGTTCCTCCGGCGCGAGGGGCCATTGGCACAGCCGGACATAGTCGGCGACCGCCGCGCGCGTAATCGGCAGGACCGGCACCACGCGCTGCTTGCCGCCTTTGCCGGTGACTTGCAGCACCTCGCCCAGCGCCCCGTCGTGCCCCGTCAGTGATAGCGCCTCGGCGATTCGCAGGCCCGATCCGTACATCAGCAGCAGCACGGCCCGGTCGCGCGCGCCGATCCATTCGTCGGCGGCCAGGCTATCGACCAGTTCGGTAAGGTTGACCGCTTCATCGGGGGTGACAGGGCGGGGAAGCCCTTTCTTGATGCGCGGCCCGCGCAGGCGCGGGGCGGCAGGTTCGGGGTCGCCCGACCGGGTCCGCGCAAAGGTGATGAAGGCCTTGAGCGCGGAGAGTTCACGTGCGGTGCTGGCATTGCCCAAGCCGTCGGCCCGCCGCGACGCGAGGTGGGCGCGCAAGGCGTGCGCCTCGGTCCTGGCAACAGCCTGCCAATCGCCCAGATGGCCCGCAGTCACGATACGCTGCGCGGCCGCTACATAAGCCCGAACGGTATGGGGCGAACGGCGGCGATTGTCGGCAAGATGGGCGCGCCATTCTTCAATCAGCGCACCGGCGGTCATGCCGCGACCAGCGTATCGGCCACCAGTTCCGCCAGCACCGAGTCGAGCAAACCCCGTCCGGGCGGCGCCACCCCGATCCGCGTCCCATCGGCCCAGACCATGCCAAGATTCTGCAAGCGGAAGAGGGCGCCTTCATCCACCAGCCCCGCACGCGGCAATCCGAAGCGGGCGCCAAGGCCAGCGAGATCCATGCCCTCGGTCAGACGCAGTCCCATCAACAGCGCCTCGGCCGCCTGTTCGCAAACCGCCAACTTGCGCGCTTCGGCAATGCCGTCACCGTGGCGTGCAACGGCGGCAAGGTAGTTTTCGGGCTTCTTGTGCCGCACCGTTGCCACCCCGCCGCGCCGCCCATGCGCCCCGGGGCCGATCCCGGCATAATCCTGATACCGCCAGTAGGCGAGGTTGTGGCGGCTCTGCTCGCCTATGCGGGCGTGGTTGCTTGTCTCATAGGCTGGGAGCCCCGCCGCTTCAGTGAGGACCTGCGTGATATCGAACAGGTCGGCCGCCGCGTCATCATCCAGTGGGACAAGCCGTCCGCGCCGCACATCGCTGGCAAAGCGCGTTCCGGGCTCGATCGTCAGTTGGTAAAGCGAAAGGTGCCCGGTTCCGAACCCTAGGGCGCGGGTCAGGCGATCATGCCACAATTCAGGCGTGTGGCCGGGGAGGGCGTAGATCAGGTCGAAATTGACCCGACCGAAGTGCACTTGCGCGGTTTCGAGCGCCTGCAACGCCTCGTCGGCGCCGTGAAGCCGCCCCAGAAACCGCAGTTCGGCATCGTCGAGCGATTGCATACCCAGCGACACGCGATTGATCCCGGCGCTGGCCAATGCGGCAAAATTTGCCGCCTCGACTGACGAAGGGTTGGCTTCCAATGTAATCTCGATCGCGGGATCGAAACCCCACAGCGTCTCGGCCTCGGCCAGCAGGGCCGCCACCAAGGCGGGCGGCATCAAGGACGGGGTGCCCCCGCCGAAAAAGATCGACGTCAGCGACTCACCGACTGACACCTGAGCTTCGGCCCGCATGTCCGCCAGCAAGGCCGCCTGCCATGCGTCCGCATCCACCCCATCACGGACATGCGAGTTGAAATCGCAATAGGGGCATTTCTTGGCGCAAAACGGCCAGTGAATATAAAGCGCGCGGGCCACGGTGGAATGCTTTCAGCCTCGCTTAATCATCGTGGGGTAAGTCGGTGTCATGCCGCACCCTAGCCTCGTATGTCGCTTTGCCCAAGCTTTGGGTTTGACGCTTGTCATGACAGCTGCGCCCGCGCATCCGCAAGCGTCGCATTACCCCGATCCGGTGGAGCGCGATTTTCTGACCGCACACAATCTCGCTCGCGTCGATGCCGGTGCACCGCTGCTGGGGTGGGACGATGGGCTTGCCCGCGATGCGCAGGACTGGGCCGATCACCTTGCTGCGCGCAACCTTTATGACCACGCCTCACCCCAACAACGCAAGGGGCAGGGCGAAAACTTGTGGCGCGGCCCGCGGGATCGGTGGTCGCCGTGGGAGATGGTGGGCTTCTTCGTTGAAGAAAAGCGCCATTTTCGTCCCGGCAACTTTCCCGATGTCTCGCGCACCGGCCAATGGAGCGATGTTGGTCATTACACACAGATCATTTGGCCCGAAACCCGCAAGGTCGGCTGCGCCATTGCCCTAACGCAGGCCGACGAAGTGCTGGTGTGCCGCTACTGGCCGGCGGGCAATATCTGGGGCCAGCGCATCACTGTCTCGGAACAGCGCACACGCCGCTGACCAGTCAGCCGAAATGTTCGGCGACCAGTTTGGCAAACGCATCGGCCCGGTGGCTGATGGCGTGTTTTTCCTCCGGCGCGATTTCAGCGAAGGTCTGTGCGGCGCCCGAGGGGACGAACACGGGATCATAGCCAAAACCCAGTGCGCCGCGCGGCGGCCATGTGAGGCTTCCGTCGCAGCGGCCTTCGTAAATCGCATAATCGCCATCGGGCCATGCTAGTGCGAGGACGCAGTGGAAGGCTGCTGATCGGTCAACATCCGGCCCCTTTTCGGCCAGCATCCCTTCGACCTTGCCCATCGCCATGAACCAGTCGCGGCCCGGCGCACCCTCGAACCACCGCCGTTCGGCCCAGTCGGCGGTATAGACGCCAGGACGCCCATCCAGCGCCGCAACCGATAGCCCGCTGTCATCCGCCAGCGCCGCCAAGCCCGAAGCCTCCGCCGCAGCCCGCGCTTTCAGCAGTGCGTTCTGGACGAAGGTGGTGCCGGTCTCGGCCGGTTCCGGCAAGCCAAGCGATCCGGCGGACAGGCACTTAACGCCATAGGGATCAAGCAGCGCCGAAATTTCCTTGAGCTTGCCCGCATTATGCGTGGCAATCACAAGAGAGCCGGAGCCGAGACGGCGTGTCATTTTCGGAGTCTCCAAGGGCGTTCGAGGCCTGACTGCATCATTTGGTTGCGCATGAAGTTAATCACGCCCTCGCTCACTTGCTGTTTGGGAATAATGATCGCCATGGCCCTATTTGGAAAGACCGCAAAAATTGCGGAATTCTCGTCCCATCGCGCAAGCTGTTGCCATTGGACTCGCCACAAGCCCGAGGGTTGCTCGATCCTGAAGCCATTGTCCTCATAGACCAAGGCCATCTCCTCTTTGAGCGACGCGGATTCTTGATATATCTTGCGTGCTCTTGGCTTGAGCGAGGCAAACAAAATACCGACTGTCGCGCTACCAACGGCAATCCCGACAAAGATCGGAATAAGGCCGTCAAGCAGTGGTCGCTCGAGCAAGACGTTAAACAGAATCGATAGCGCAGCGAGGGGAACGGCCAGCATCAGGGCAAGCTTGGGAACCTTCAATGATCGGTGAAACATCAGCTTATAAAGCGCGTAATGATCGCCCTCGGTGATACTGAATGTGATCTCCCCCGGCAGGTTCACTTTATTTTACCGCGTCCAACTGTGCGGCAAAAATCCGGTCGCAGCCGATGCGGGCAAGGCGCAGAAGGCGCAGCAGTGCTTCCTCGTCATAGGTCGCGCCTTCGGCTGTCGCCTGCACTTCGGCGATCTTGCCGCCGGTCAGCAGCACGAAATTGCCGTCGGCTTCGGCATTCGAGTCCTCGTCGTAATCCAGATCGAGCACCGGGGTGCCTTTGAAGATGCCGCATGAAATGCCCGCAACCTGCGCGGTGATCGGATCATGCTTGATATCGCCCGAAGCCATCAAACCGTTGATCGCCAGTCGAAGCGCAATCCATGCGCCGGAAATGGCGGCAGTCCGCGTGCCGCCGTCTGCCTGAATGACGTCGCAATCGAGCGTGATCTGGCGCTCGCCCAGCTTCTGCAGATCAACCACGGCGCGCAAGGAACGCCCGATAAGCCGCTGAATCTCTTGCGTTCGGCCCGACTGCTTGCCCTTGGCCGCTTCGCGCTGGCCACGGGTGTGTGTGGCGCGCGGCAGCATCGAATATTCGCCCGTCACCCAGCCTTCGCCCTTGCCGCGCATCCACGGCGGCACCCCGCGTTCGACGCTGGCAGTGCAGAGCACCTTGGTGTCACCAAAGCCGATCAGCACCGATCCCTCGGCGTGGCGGGTGAAGCCGGTTTCAATCGTGATGGCGCGCATTTCATCGGGCGCGCGTCCTGAAGGGCGCATGAAGGTCTCCGTTGGCAAGATGGGGCCAATAGGCGCGGGCCACTTGCCGCCGCAAGCGCAAAGACTAAACATCAGCAGATGACATCGCTCCCCGTCACCGAACTGACTGCCCGCGCCCGCGAGATTTTCCGCAGGGTGGTGGAGGAATATATCGATAGCGGGCAGCCGGTCGGTTCGAAAACGCTGGCGGCAGATGGCACCTTGAACCTCTCGCCCGCGTCGATCCGTTCGGTGTTGGCCGATCTGGAAATGGCGGGCCTGCTGGCCGCGCCCCATACCAGCGCCGGACGGTTGCCGACCGATGCAGGCTTGCGGATCTTTGTTGATGGCATGATGCGCGTGGCCGAACCGACCATGCAGGAACAGGCGGCGATCGAGGCACGGCTGGCTGGAGCAGGGCCTGTCGAAGCCGCACTGAAACAGGCAAGTGCGATCCTTTCTGACCTGTCGGGCGCGGCAGGGATGGTACTGGTCGCACCGCGCGAACAAAGGCTGGCGCAATTCAGCCTCGTCGATCTGGGGCAGGGCCGGGCGCTGGCAGTGCTGGTGGGCGAAGATGGCGGTGTCGAGAACCGCGTGGTCACCATCGGCGGGGCGATCAGTGCAAGCGCGCTCGATCAGGCGTCGAACTATGTAACCGCAAGGCTCGCCGGACGAACGCTGGCCGAGGCTGCGCAGGCGATGCACACGGAGATTAATGCCGGCCAATCGCAGCTCGACGACGCCTCGCGCGATCTGGTCGAGCGCGGGCTTGCCGTCTGGAGCCAAGACGCCGCAGCCCGCCCCGTGTTGATCGTGCGGGGGGCAGCCAATCTGCTCGATGAAAGCGCCTTGGGCGACATCGAGCGGGTGCGCAGTCTGCTCGAAGATCTGGAAAACAAGCAGTCCGTGGCCGAGCTTCTTGATTCGGCGCGTCAGGCAGATGCGACCCGCATTTTCATCGGCTCCGAAAACCGGCTGTTTGCGCTCTCGGGGTCCAGCGTCATCGCTTCGCCTTACCGCGATCGTGAAGGCCGGGTTGTCGGCGTGCTGGGTGTGATCGGTCCCACGCGGTTGAATTACGCGCGGGTTGTCCCCATGGTGGATATGACCGCCCGTTCCCTGGGCAAGCTCATCGCTTGAATGGAAGCACACACGACATGACCAACAATGGCAAGCCGCACGATGCGGCGGCAGAAGCTGAACTTAAAGGCGTTCCGGAAGAATTCCTGGAAGGCAACGATTTCCCCGAAGGCAAGGATTTCGATGAAGGGGTCGATCACGATTCCATCGCCATGTCCTCGGAAATCGCCGGGCTGCGTGCCGAACTGGGCACGGCCAAGCAAGAAGTGCTCTACGCGCAGGCCGAAACGCAGAATGTGCGCCGCCGGCTGGAGCGTGAAAAGGACGAAGCGCGCGCCTATGCCGCGACTGGATTTGCCCGCGATATCCTGAGCGTTGCCGACAACCTTTCGCGCGCTGTGCAGGCGATTCCGGAAAGTCTGCGCGCAGATGACAGCATGAAGGGTCTCGTCATCGGGATCGAAGCCACCCAGCGCGAACTGGAAAAGGTGTTCGCCAGTCACGGCATTACGCGCATCGCTGCCGTGGGCCTGCCGCTCGATCCCAATCAGCATCAGGCCATGCTCGAAGTTCCCACGAACGATCAGGAGCCCGGCACGGTGGTTTCGGAGATGCAGGCCGGATGGATGATCAAGGATCGCCTGCTGCGTGCCGCGATGGTGGCGGTGGCAAAGGCGGCGGAGTAACCGCGTCGATACGGCGAGTGCTGCCTGACTTGGGACAGGCTGCGGAACATTGAAGTGGCTCTCCTTGTTGTTGATATGAAGTCACATCAAGGAGAACCCCATGAAAACCTCGCTGAAAACGATCGTCCTCGGTGCCGCCTGCGGGCTTGGCCTTAGCGCATGTGCGGGCAATTACGCCGGCGAAGGTGCATTGGGCGGCGCGCTTGCAGGGGCGGCGGGTACTGCCGTTGCCGGCGGCGATGTTGCGACCGGCGCAGCCGTGGGTGCCGCAGTCGGCGGTGCAGGTGGTTCGCTCATCAAGAAGAACGGCAATTGCTACCGCGTGGACAACCGCGGCCGGGAACGCCGCGTGCGCTGCCGCTAAAAGCTGAAAATCAGGCGGGCGTGAAAGGCAGGATCGGCTCATAGGCCGATAAGCCCGGAGCGCCCGCCACTTTTGCGCCGCTCCGCAACAGGAATGCATGCCGCACAATCTCGGCCTGCTGTTCAATGCCGTAGCGATGCAGCGGCCAGCCCGGTTTGAGGGCATAATCATAGCGGCACCATGGGTGACGCATCAGCACCAAATACCACTCGCCGCGCGTTTGCGCCTGCCACACGTGCACCATTTCATGGATGAAGTGGGCTTTCAGATGCAGCTTTGCCGAGGCGAAATCATCGCAATAATGCGTGGCAGCAGGGTGGAAGTGCAGATGACCGCGAGGCGCCATAGTCACCCGGCGCGGATGCAGGGGAAAAAACTTCCGGCGCCTGATCCGCACAGGATCGTAATCGATCGCATCACCGAAAACCGACCGGGCAAGATCAATCTCGCCCGGCGTCAGCGCGCGCTCGCCGCCAACCGGGCAAGCGGGAACGAGAGGCACATTGACCTCTGCACCATCCAGCCCGGCCAGCGGAGCGTTCAGCGTTCTTCCCCGGCGGCGCGCACAGGTGCATTGACACCCGCGCTGGTGCCGTCTGAAAGGTTGATCGTAATCATTGCTGTGCTGCCCGGCTTAAGGTCTGGACCTGGGTCCATGGCCATACCGTGAAGTCCGCCCGGCGCGAGGCTTACCGGCTCCTCGGTGCTCAAGACCACGGGTCCGGCCATTACCATTTTCCGCGTTCCTTCGCTCTCGGCGTAATCGTGAATCATCGTCATCCCGACACCCTCAACCGCAATATTGACGATCGAGACTCCCGGCTTCCCTTCGTAAGCGAGATCGAAATAGACCGCTGCCGGGTTTCCGGCGACCGGCGCGAGCACCACGCGGGCATTGCTGATGGTGACGCCCTTCGCTTGCGCGGCCTTGGCGATCTCTTCACCAGAGGGAACCACGTTTTCGGGCGCGCAGGCGGTAAGGGTGCCAAGCGCAGCCGCGCAAAACAGAGTGACCAAGGGGCGGGGGGTAATTGTCACGTCAAAATGTCTCCTATTGGAAAGGCCGCAAAACTAGGGCGCTGCGTCTCTTGTGCCAAGCGAAACCGCACCTATATCCCGCCCACAATCGAGCCGCCCAAGCGCTTTGCCTCCAAGCGGGAAGCGCGATGCGCGGTGTCCAACAATTGTCCAGATGGATGGGAAAACTATGGCTAAAGTTATCGGTATCGACCTCGGCACCACCAATTCCTGCGTTGCTGTCATGGATGGCGGCAAGCCCAAGGTCATCGAAAATTCCGAAGGCGCGCGCACCACGCCGTCGATCGTCGCCTTCACCAAGGATGGCCAGCGCCTCATCGGGCAGCCGGCCAAGCGTCAGGCGGTCACGAACCCCGACAACACGCTTTTCGCGATCAAGCGTTTGATCGGTCGCCGTTTTGAAGACCCGTTGACCAAGAAGGATATGGGTCTCGTCCCTTACACCATCACCAAGGGCAAAAACGGCGATGCGTGGGTCAAGGCTGGCGAAGACGAATACAGCCCGTCGCAGGTTTCTGCTTTCATCTTGCAGAAGATGAAGGAAACCGCCGAGAGCTATCTTGGCGAATCCGTGACGCAGGCCGTCATTACCGTTCCCGCTTACTTCAACGACGCCCAGCGTCAGGCGACCAAGGACGCCGGCCAGATCGCCGGCCTTGAAGTCCTTCGCATCATCAACGAGCCGACCGCAGCCGCGCTTGCCTACGGAATGGACAAGGAAGATGGCAAGACCATCGCCGTCTATGACCTTGGCGGCGGCACCTTCGACGTGTCGATCCTCGAAATCGGTGACGGCGTGTTTGAAGTGAAGTCAACCAACGGGGATACCTTCCTCGGCGGTGAAGACTTCGACAATGCGATCGTCGAGTTCCTGGCCGATTCCTTCAAGAAGAAGGAATCGATGGATCTGAAGACCGACAAGCTTGCCTTGCAGCGGCTGAAGGAAGCGGCGGAAAAGGCCAAGATCGAGCTTTCGAGCGCGGCGACCACCGAAATCAACCTGCCCTTCATCACTGCGCGCATGGAAGGTGGCAGCACCACTCCGCTGCACCTTGTCGAAACAATCACCCGTGCCGACCTCGAAAAGATGGTCGATGCGCTGATCCAGCGCACGCTCGATCCGTGCAAGAAGGCTTTGGCCGATGCCGGTGTCACGAAGGATCAGATCGACGAAGTGATCCTCGTCGGCGGCATGACCCGTATGCCCCGCGTGCGCGAAGTTGTGGAGCAGTTCTTCGGCGCGAAGCCGCATACCGGCGTGAACCCTGATGAAGTCGTTGCGATGGGCGCTGCCATTCAGGCCGGCGTGCTGCAGGGCGACGTGAAGGACGTGCTGCTGCTCGACGTGACCCCGCTGAGCCTCGGCATCGAGACGCTGGGCGGCGTGTTCACCCGCATGATCGACCGCAACACCACCATCCCGACCAAGAAGACCCAGACCTATTCGACCGCCGAAGACAACCAGAACGCGGTCACGATCAAGGTCTATCAGGGCGAACGCGAGATGGCGGCGGATAACAAGATCCTCGGCAACTTCGACCTCATCGGTATCCCGCCTGCACCACGCGGCGTGCCGCAGATCGAAGTGACCTTCGACATCGACGCCAACGGGATTGTCTCGGTGGCGGCAAAGGACAAGGGCACGGGCAAGGAGCAGACGATCAAGATTCAGGCTTCGGGCGGTCTCAGCGACAATGACATCGATCAGATGGTCAAGGACGCAGAGAAGTTTGCCGAAGAAGACAAGAAGCGTCGTGCATCTGCCGAAGCGCGCAACCAGGCCGACAGTCTGGTTCACGCAACCGAAAAGCAGCTCGAAGAACACGGCGCCAAGATCGACGCCGCAACAAAGACCGAAGTCGAAGAAGCCATCGCGGCGGTGAAGTCTGCGCTTGAAGGCGGCGATGCCGATGACATCAACGCCAAGGCGCAGGCGCTGACGCAATCGGCCATGAAGATGGGCCAGCAGATCTACGAACAGCAGCAGGCCGCAGGTCCGGATGCTGAAGCTGCCGCTGCCGAGCCCGAAGGTCAGGAAGACGTCGTCGACGCCGAATTTTCCGAGGTCGACGAAGACAAGAAGGGCTAACGCCTCGATGCAATCCAACGTACCGCCGCAGCGACCGGATCAGGGATCCGGCGCGGCGGCGGGCGATGGGAACGGGGAATAGGTCAAGACCATGTCCAGCGCACAATCCAATTACTACGCCACGCTTGAATGCGCGCGCGATGCCGATGCAGCCGCGCTCAAAAGCGCCTATCGCAAGCTTGCCATGAAGTATCACCCGGATCGCAATCCTGGCGATGCCGGTGCTGAAGCCAGGTTCAAGGCGATCAGCGAAGCTTACGACGTGCTCAAAGACCCGCAAAAACGTGCAGCCTATGACCGTTACGGCCATGAGGCCTTCACGCAGGGCATGAATGGCGGCGGAGGCGGCGGCGGTCCGTTCGGCGGCCGCGGCGATTTTGCCGATATCGGCGACATCTTTGAAACCATCTTCGGCGGCGCATTTGGCGGCGGCGGTGCGCAGCGACCGCAGACGCGCCGCGGCGCCGATCTGCGGTACGACATGCAGGTGACCTTGGAGGAAGCCTTCCATGGCAAGTCCACCGAGATCGAAATCGAGGTAAGCCAGGCCTGCGATACGTGCGATGGCAGCGGCGCGACGCCGGGCACCTCCGAACGTCAATGCAACCTGTGCAATGGCATGGGCAGCGTCCGCGCCAAGCAGGGCCTGTTCGTGATCGAACGTCCGTGCCCCACCTGCAACGGGCGCGGCGCCGTGATCGAAAGCCCCTGCCGCAATTGCCGGGGTGAGGGCCGGGTGGACAAAGCCCAGACGCTGCAGATCGATATTCCCGCAGGTGTCGATACCGGCACCCGCATCCGCCTGTCAGGCAAGGGCGAGGCTGGCCAACGCGGCTCGCCCGCCGGCGATCTTTACATTTTTCTCCACGTCAAACCGCATCGGGTGTTTGAGCGTGAAGGCACCACCTTGGCGACCCGCGTTCCGGTGAGCTTTACGACAGCGGCGCTGGGCGGCCTTGTGGAAATCCCCGATCTCGATGGGTCGACCAACAAGCTTGAAATTCCGGTCGGCATCCAGTCGGGCAAACAGCTGCGAATTCGCGGTGCCGGGATGCCGGTATTGCAAGGGCGCGGCCGGGGCGACATGGTCGCCGAAATCGTGGTGGAAACGCCCACCAAACTGTCACGCCGCCAAAAGGAAATCCTGGAAGAGTTCAAGGCGACCGAGACCGGTGATGAATGCCCTGAAAGCCGCGGCTTCTTCGACAAGCTGAAGGACGTCTTCGGAAGCTGACGCCCGCGCGATGCTTGTGCCGTCATTTGGCACAAGCATCGCGCGGGTTCATCCCATCCGTTCACGCACTTCGGCGCGGATCTGGTCGATCAGTCCGCGGCGGCAGCGCCCCGATTGCGCCTCTTCCTCAAGCACCGTCAGGAACACCGCCCGCTTCGCCGATCTGACGGCGTCGGCGGCGACGCCTTCGGACACGGTGGATGCGATCAGATCGATCATCCGCTCCGCGCCATGGAGGCGTCCCCACAGATAGTCGTTCTCACGGTAATCGCGGCTGAAGAACGCGCCGAAATTGTAAAATTCGATGCCGCGCAAAGTGGCCGCCGTTCCGCCCTCCCGGATGCTCAACGCATCATCGGGTGAAATGCGGTCGATTTTGACCGGATTGAATTCGTCGAACCCCTGACTGCGCGACAGGGGGAGAGTGGCGACATCGTAAAAGGGAAAGCCAAGGTAGGTCAGCAGCATCCGCCGCTTGAGCAGCCGGGGCATATCTTCCAGCGCATCGATCAGCAGCTCTTCTGCGGCAAGGTCGGTGGCAGGCAGCAGACGCTCGCCACCGAGAAAATCAAGCAGCGCGCTGGGGGCGTTGACCCCGTTCGCCGCCAATTCCCGGAACTTAGGCGACTGCAGCACGCCTTCGTCTGCGCGGTGATAAAGCGCGAGAATCTCGTACAGTCGGTCGCGCGCCCGGTCGAGCGCATCTTCCGAAATATCGGGATCCACCTGCCAATCGCGTGCCAGTTTGCGCGCCAGCATCTGCAGGCGCCGGATACGAAAGCCCGTGTCGTGCGCGCGAAAGAAACCGATCGCAGCTGCGGTTGCGCCGCCCTGCGTGTCGGTCAGTTGATCAAGCCCCTTTGCCTCAAGCGCGCTGCGAAGGGCGTTAACAAGCGGGACGCTATCCACCATGGGTTGCCCGGCGGCCTTCAAGGTAATTCGCGCCAGCTGATCCAGAATGCCATCAAACTTGGTCAGCGCGTAAGCGCCAAAGGCATAGCCGGCGCGCTCGGCTGCGGCCTGTTGTGCCTTGGAACGCCATCCCGCGAGGCGCTTGGGCGTCGGGCGGGCGAGCAGGAAAGTATAGCCAAATAGTTTTTCCACCGCGCGGTCGATATCGGGTTGCAGATCCATGACGATCCGCTTGAGCCGCGCAGCATCGCGCGATTGCTGGTCAATGCGTTCCAGATCGTCACGGATCGGCTGTTCGCGCGGGATGGTGGAGAGCGACCCGAAGATTGCGCCAAAGAAGCCCACCTCGCGCGTCAGAGTGCCGGGGGCAGGGCCAGCGCGGTCGGGGCGGGGGTCGAGATAGACGAAGCGGCGGTCAACTTCGCGCTGGGCCGGGCGGCCATGCAGCGCCGCCAGCGCCGCGCCAAAGGGTGCGCCCACCAGCACGGCGCCGTCGATCAGGGCAACGGTATCAAGGCTGTCGCTCGCCACGTGCGCCGGCATGGTGCGTGCCAGGAAGGCATCGCGGGTGTCCCACGACCGGCCTTCATCCGCAGCAAGAGCGTCAATCTCAGCGATGGTCAGCGGCGGGAACGCGCCCGGGAAGCTCGCCGTGGCGCGGGCCGCCAGCACCAGCTCGAGCGGATCGGCCAGCATCTCAGGCGACCCGTCGATCCCGGTATTTCCCACCCGCGCGCGGAACGCAATCGACAGGCGGTGCTCGGTCTCCTCGACATGGGGCGGGGAGTTCAGGCGAAGGCGGTTGGGGTGCCCGCGAAAATCCGTAGCGGTGACGGTCAGATCGACCGGATAGCCGGGCGGCACCAATGGGATGCCATCGCCTTCTTCCGCCATCCTGCCCAGCGCCTCCAACAGCATCGCGGAAAACCTGGCACCCGAAAAGGGCGGGCTGAACCAGCGCCCGCGCACCAGACGCGAAACCTTGGCGCGCACTTCGGCGCGGGTTTCCGGGGACACGGTCGCGCTGACAGCGTTGCCCGGCCGGCTCAGGAACCATTCGGCGATGGGCTGCGCCCATAGCTTGCCGTAACGCCAAAGGGGCTCGGCGTCGGGATCGGTCAATTCGGTCACATCGGCATTCGACAGCCACAAATCGGTCAACGGCTCCAGACTGTGCCCCGCATGAACCGCCTGGGCGAGAAACACCGCGTTGATCCCGCCTGCGCTGGCTCCGGTCAGAACATCGGGCAGCACGCGCAATCTGAGCGCATGGTCACGCTCCACCGTCCGCAGGAAATCGCGATAGGCCGCCGCCACGCCGCTGACCCCGGTGGCCGAGGGGTGATGATATGCTCTGCTTGCACGGGCAAGGTGCCACACCTCTTTGGTGATGCCGTGCATATAGACCGCAAGGCTGACCCCGCCGTAACATACCAAAGCTAACCGCAATTCCTTCTGCCGCATGGTGACCATCTTGCGGGCAAGAACGGCGAGATGCAATTGCGTTCAGCATCTGTTCTCATTATGGCGTGGGCTTATGGCAAAATCGAAACGGCGTTACGTGTGTCAGGATTGCGGCTCGGTGTCGCCGCGCTGGCAGGGGCAATGCGCCGATTGCGGGCAGTGGAACACGCTGGTCGAGGATGTGCCCGCGACGGTGTTTTCGCAAAAGCACGACCTGTCGAGCGGCGGCCGCGCGGTGATGTTCGAGCCGCTGAACGCGCCAACCAAATTGCCGGTGCGCAAGTCGACCGGTTTGGCTGAGTTCGATCGCGCCCTGGGTGGCGGTCTGGTGCCGGGCAGCGCGGTATTGCTGGGCGGGGATCCGGGGATCGGCAAATCGACGCTGCTGCTGCAATGCGCAGCCACCATCGCCCGCGGCGGAAACGATGTCGTCTATGTCAGCGGCGAGGAGGCGGCAGGGCAGGTGCGTCTGCGTGCAAGCCGCATGGGCGTGGCCGACGCGCCGATCCGGCTCGCGTCGGAAACCTCGGTGCGCGACATTCTGACGACGCTGGGCAATGGTGCACCGCCGGCGTTGCTGGTGATCGATTCGATCCAGACGATGCATTCCGACACGATCGAAGGCGCGCCTGGCACGGTCAGCCAGGTGCGCGGCTGCGCCTTGGAACTGATCCGCTATGCCAAGGAAACCGGCTGCGTCGTTTTCCTTGTCGGCCATGTTACCAAGGATGGCACCATCGCCGGCCCCCGCGTGCTCGAACACATGGTCGACGTCGTCATGAGTTTTGAGGGTGAGCGCAGCCACCAGTACCGCATCCTGCGCGCGCTCAAGAACCGGTTCGGCGCGGTCGACGAGATCGGGGTATTCGCCATGGCGACCGAGGGGCTTGAGGAGGTCGCCAATCCTTCGCTGCTGTTCCTGTCAGGGCGCGAATTGCCCTTGGCGGGCAGTGCGGTGTTTCCGGCGCTGGAAGGCACACGCCCGGTTCTTGTCGAGATCCAGGCGCTGATCGTCCGCCTGCAATCGGGCGCGACCCCGCGCCGGGCGGTGGTGGGGTGGGACAGCGGAAGGCTCGCCATGCTGCTTGCGGTGCTGGAATCGCGCTGCGGGCTGAACTTTTCGTCCGCCGAAGTCTATCTCAACATCGCCGGCGGCTATCGCCTGACAGACCCGGCGGCCGACCTTGCCGTGGCTGCCGCGCTGGTTTCGGCACTGGCCGATCGGGCCTTGCCGGACAAGGCTGCGTGGTTTGGCGAGATCAGTCTCGCCGGTGAAATTCGCCCCGTCGCCCATGCGCCCTTGCGGCTTCGTGAAGCGGCCAAGCTGGGCTTTACGCGGTGCTATGGCCCATCAGGCGCCGCGACCGAGAGCGCGGGCGCGGATTATCGCGGGCTCGCCGCACTTGCGAACGTCGTTGACCAGGTGATGGGCAGCGCATAATCCTCTGCCCATGGCTCTGCTCGACATTCTTATCGCGATCATCGTGGCCGTAGCAGCCATTGGCGGCTTCATGCGCGGTCTGGTGCAAGAGGTGCTTTCGTTGGCAGCGTGGGTGCTGGCGGCCTTTGCGGTTCATTTTCTTCACCCTGATCTGACCCAAGGCCTGCGAACGCTTTATCAGGCCGAGCCTGCCGTCTCGTTGCTGGCCTTCGCGCTGCTGTTGCTCATTCCCTATGCCGCGATGAAGGTTATCATCGGCAACGCCAGCAGCGCATCTGACGGCGCTGTGCTCGGGCCGATTGATCGGGTGCTGGGATTCGGCTTCGGCGCCGTCAAAGGCGCCCTGATCGCGATCTTTGCGTTCGCGCTGTTGGTGACCGGCTTTGACCAGAACTGGGGGTACGCCGGCCGGCCCCTGTGGATCACGCAAGCGCGCACCTATGCCGCCGCCGATGCGTTCTCACGGCAATTGCTTCCCTCCATCGCCGTGCGACGGGATCAGCTGCGCGGGGAGCAGGAAGAGCGCGAAGCTGCGGCCAGACGGGCGACACGCTGATTGCCATGACCAATCGTCCTGCGGTGAAGCTGTATTCGCCCGCCCTGCTTGGCCTTGCGACCGAGCTGTCGCACTTTCCGCTGACCCAAACGCTCGAATTGCGCGCCGAGGCGCGGTCGCGCAGCTGCGGCAGTGTGATCACAATCGGCCTGACGCTGGGCGCAGATGACACGGTATCGCAGATCGGGATGCAGGTTAGCGCCTGTGCCATCGGTCAGGCCTCGGCAGCCTTAATGGCTCGTAGCGCGGTTGGCGCAGCGCCGTCGGCAATCACCATGACGACGGCGGCGATCAGCCGGTGGCTGGCGGGCGAGGGCGATTTGCCCGATTGGCCAGCGCTGGAACTGGTTGCACCCGCGCTCGCCCACCCCGGCCGCCACGGCGCCTTGTTGTTGCCGTGGAAGGCGGCGTGCGAGGCGCTTTCACACACGTCAGGCTCGCGCTAGGGACAATACGAGAGTTTACCCGACACGGTCACGGGCCGGCGGCGCAAAGGGGATGGGACACACATGGCAGAAGCCGAGGCGCTCGCGCTGCGCGAGCCGAGCGAGAAAGAAATCCGGCTGGTGATCGGCGCATCGAGCGCGGGCACCATCTTCGAATGGTACGATTTCTTCATCTACGGCACGCTCGCCTACATTCTCAAAGACGCCTTTTACGCAACGGATAACGAGACACTGGGCCTGCTGCTGGTGTGGTCCACATTCGCGGTCGGTTTTGCGTTTCGCCCTTTGGGAGCGGTGCTGTTCGGCTTTCTGGGAGACAGACTGGGGCGCAAATATACGTTCCTTGTCACCGTCACACTGATGGGGATTGCCACGGCAGGCGTGGGCCTGATCCCCACGGTCGACACCATCGGCATGGCCGCACCCATCATCGTCATCGCGCTGCGGGTGCTGCAAGGCCTTGCGCTGGGCGGCGAATATGGCGGAGCGGCCATTTATGTTGCCGAGCACGCGCCGCCCGAAAAGCGCGGCTATTACACCAGCTTCATCCAGGCGAGCGTGGCGGGCGGCTTTGTGCTGTCGATCATCGTGGTGCTAGCCTGCCGCGCGCTGATCCCGGAAGACGCTTTTGCGGCCTGGGGCTGGCGGGTGCCGTTCCTGTTGTCGATCGGGCTGTTGGCCATCTCGCTGTGGATGCGGTTGAAACTGTCGGAAAGCCCCGTTTTTCAGGCGATGAAGGCGGCGGGGGAAACCTCGACCAATCCCTTTGTCGAAAGCCTGACCTATCCGGGCAATCCCAAGCGTCTGTTTGTCGCGCTGTTCGGGATCACCGGCATCCTGACGACGATCTGGTACACGGCCTTTTTCTCAGGCATGAGCTTTTTGCGCGGGCCGATGCATGTCGATGATCTGACGGTGGAACTGGTGTTGCTGGTATCCGGCCTCATCGTCATGAGTTTCTATGTTGTCATCGGCAAATGGTCTGACCGGGTGGGACGCAAGATGCCGATCATTATCGGCGCGGCCGCATCACTGGCGTTACTTTTTCCGCTGTTCTGGCTTATGGGCAGCTTTGCCAATCCCGGCCTCGCGGACGCCGCCGAGCGTACGCCCATCATCGTGAGCGGCCCGGCCTGCGAAACCGATCCCTTTGCCGAGCTGTTCCAACGCGATCAGACCGATTGCGGCAAAGTGCTGGAAACACTCACCGCATCAGGCGTGCCCTATACGCTGACGGCAGGCGAAACCTTGCGCGTCACGGCAGGCGGCAATCCGGTCGCGATTGATCCGGCGTGGTTCGCCGATGGCGCGGTGCGGCGGAGCGGACTTCACGCCGCGCTGGGCGCTTACGGGTTCGACTTTGCCAAGCAGCAACCGCCGCTTGCCAACATCATCGGAATCGTGGGCGTGCTGCTGGCGCTGGGGATGCTGTCGGCGCTGACCTATGGTTCGGTCGCGGCGCTGCTGTCCGAGATGTTCCCGCCGCGCATCCGCTATTCCTCGATGTCCATTCCCTACCACATTGGCGCTGGCTATCTTGGCGGCTTCCTGCCGCTGATCGCCGGAGTTATCGTGGCCCGCACCGGCGATATCTACGCCGGCCTGTGGTATACGTGGGCGGTGGTGGCCTTCGGACTGGCCGTGGCATGGTGGGGCATTCCAAGCGGGCCTCCGAAAGATTTCACCGATGATCGATAACGCCCCGGTCGGCGAGGCGGCGCTTGCCGGCCCGCCTTTGCCCCCTCCCAGCCTGCGCCTGGGCGTCGATAAAGCGGCGCTTGCCGCCAATTGGAAGGCGCTCGACAGGCTTTCAGGCAGCGCCAGAGCCGGGGCGGCGGTGAAGGCGGATTGCTATGGCCTTGGCGCTGCAACCTGCGTGCCGGTGCTGCGCGATGCCGGATGCGAAACCTTCTTTGTCGCCCATTGGAGCGAAGTGCCCGATGTTATAGCCCACGTGCCCGGCGCACAGGTCGCCGTCCTCCACGGCGTCTCGAACCAGGCCGAATGCGCCTATGCCCGCGCGGTCGGCGCGGTGCCGGTGATCAACTCGGTGGAACAGGCCGCGTTGTGGTCAACAACGGGCGGGGGACGGTGTCACCTGATGCTCGACACCGGGATCAACCGCCTCGGCATTGCACCTGGGGAGGCAGGGGACACTGCGATAGGGGGGCTGGCGGTCGATCTTCTGATGAGCCACCTCGCCAGCGCCGACGAGAACACGGCAATGAACCGGATGCAGGCCGAACTGCTGGGCGAAGCCGCCGATGCGATACCGCACCAGCGCCTGAGCCTCGCCAACAGTGCAGGCATTGCGCTGGGCAACCGTTTTACTCTGGATGTGACCCGGCCCGGTCTTGCGCTTTACGGCGGTGTCCCCCGCGAAGAACTGGCCGATGTCATCCGCCCGGTCGTGCGTGTCGCAGCGCAGGTGTTGCAATGCCGCCAGCTCGCGCCCGGAGACGGCGTCGGCTACAATTCGGCCTTTATCGCAAATAGCCACATGCGGGTCGGTACAGTCTCGATGGGCTATGCCGACGGCTTTTTGCGCGGCCGCGGGCCGGGCAATGCCCTTTGGCACGAGGCCCGCCGCTTGCCGATCCTTGGCAAGGTATCGATGGATATGGTGGTGGTCGATCTCACCACAGCGCCCGATCTTGCCGCCGGAGACTGGCTGGAGGTGCCTTGGAACATCGCTGATGCTGCGCAGCAAAATGCTCTGTCACCCTATGAAATGCTGACGGTTCTCGGGGCACGGCTGCGGCGCATCTGACTGTTTGGCCGGTGGTTATTGCACCGCAGCTTGTGCAGGTGCTAAGGCATCTTATCCGGGTTCATCTAACGGGACAAAAAACCAATGGTCGGCAGGGCGAAAGCAGCATCGGGTCAAGCAGGCGATGCGATCACGATCAAGAAATACGCCAACCGGCGGCTCTACAACACGGCATCGTCAAGCTACATCACGCTGGATGACCTTGCTCGCATGGTGCGCGAGAATGTCGAATTTCAGGTGCTTGACGCCAAGAGCGGCGATGACATCACCCATTCGATCCTGACCCAGATCATCATGGACGAGGAAGCCAATGGCGAGCAGATGCTCCCTGTCAGCTTCCTGCGCCAGCTGATCGGCATGTATGGCAATTCGATGCAGGCGATGATGCCGTCCTATCTGGAAGCCAGCATGGCCAACTTCCGCGACAACCAGACCAAAATTCGCGAAGCTTTCGACAAGGGCATCAGCGCCACGCCCTTTGCCGCGATCCATGAAACCAACATGGCCATGATGCGCGCCGCCGCCGATGTGTTCCTGCCCGGTGTCGCCAAGCCCAAGGACAAGGCCAAGCCGCAGGCCGCCGAAAACCGCGACGAACTGGCCGTCCTGCGCGAGCAAATGGCTGCGATGCAAAAGAAGCTGGACGAATTGGACAAATAACGCGAAGCGGCGCGCTTTGGCGGCGCGACAGCCGCACCCGTTCAAACAGGAATCGATCCCGTGTCCCAGATCCGCCACGCGCTCACCGTCAAGCGCGAAACCGACTTTGCCAAGTGGTATCAGGAAGTCATCAGCGCCGCCGACATGGCCGAAGAATCGGGCGTGCGCGGCTGCATGGTCATAAAGCCGTGGGGCTACGGCATCTGGGAGCGCATCCAGCGCCTGATGGACGACCGGATCAAGGCGGCAGGCGTCCAGAACTGCTATTTCCCGCTGTTCATTCCGCTGTCAAACTTCACCCGCGAAGCCGAGCATGTCGAAGGCTTTGCCAAGGAAATGGCGGTCGTCACCCACCACCGGCTGATTTCCGATGGCAAGGGCGGGCTGATCCCCGATCCTGCCGCCAAGCTGGAAGAGCCGCTGGTCGTGCGTCCGACGTCTGAAACCATCATCGGCGATGCGATGGCGCGCTGGGTGCAAAGCTGGCGCGATCTGCCGTTGCTGACCAACCAATGGGCCAATGTGGTGCGCTGGGAAATGCGCACGCGGATGTTCCTGCGCACCAGCGAATTCCTGTGGCAGGAAGGCCATACCGCACACGAGGATCGCGAACAGGCGCTGGCCGAAACGCACCGCGCGCTCGAAATGTATCGCGCCTGCGCCGAGGACGATCTGGCGCTCCCGGTGATCGCAGGCGAGAAGCCCGAGAACGAACGCTTCCCCGGTGCGGTCGAGACCTGGTCGATCGAAGCGATGATGCAGGATGGCAAGGCACTGCAGGCTGGCACCAGCCACTATCTCGGCACCAATTTCGCCCACGCCGCAGGTATCCGGTTTCAGGACCGCGAAGGCACGCAGCAATTCTGCCACACAACCAGCTGGGGCGTGTCCACCCGGCTGATCGGCGGCGTGATCATGACCCACGGCGATGACGACGGGCTGCGCGTTCCGCCGGCGATTGCGCCGCAGCAGATCGTCATTATTCCCTTGCTGCGCGATGCGCCGGAGGATGCCGAACTGATCGCCTATTGCGCCGAGTTGCGCGTCGCCTTGTCTGAACAGACGGCGCTTGGCGAAAAGGTGCGCGTGCTGCTCGATGCCAAGCCGGGCAAGGCCGCGGCAAAGCGTTGGGACTGGGTCCGCAAGGGCGCGCCCGTTATCGTCGAGGTCGGCCCGCGCGACATGGCCGAACGCAAGGTGGCCATGTTGCGCCGTGACCAGCTTTGGAACACTGCTAACGGCAAGCCGGCCTTCACCTACCCGGCTCAGGATGAGTTCGTGGCCGGGGCCAGCGCAATGCTCGAAACGATTCAAAGCAGCCTTTACCAAGAAGCCCGCGACCGGCGCGATGCCAATATCACGCGCGGCGTTACCGATTGGCAGGCCGTGGCGGATCATTTCGAAAAGGGCGGCAAGTATCCGGGCTGGGTCGAAGTCGAATGGGCCAAGCCCACCGGCGCGGCGCTGGACGCGGTGGTCGAAAAGCTGAAAGCGCTGAAGCTCACGATCCGCAACGTGCCGCGCGGCGGCGCGCTGGCGGACGGCGCCTGCATCTTCACCGGCGAGCCTGCGCGCGAGCGGATTCTGGTGGCGCGCGCTTACTAGTCTTGCGCCGCGCGGGCGGGGCGGGCAGACAGGCGCGCATGATCAAACATGCCCTGCTGCTATCCGCCCTCATCGCCGCCCCGCTCGCCGCGCAGACCCACCCCGCCGAAGCGGTGTCCGAAGACCGGCTGAAAGGCGATGTCGAAACGCTGGTCAGCTTCGGCACCCGTCACACGCTGTCGGTGCAGGACGATCCGAAACGCGGGATCGGCGCGGCGGTCGATTGGGGCTTGGCCGAATTCAAGCGCATCGGCGCACAGTGCGGCGATTGCCTCGAAGTGCTGCCCGTCGGCGACACCGTCACCGGACCGCGCATCCCTACACCGACCCTCGTTCGCAACGCGGTCGCGATCCAACGCGGGACCGAGCGGCCGAACGAGGTCGTGATCGTTCAGGGCCATATCGACAGCCGCGTGACCGACGTGATGGACGCGACCTCCGACGCGCCCGGCGCCAACGACGATGGCAGCGGCACCGCACTGGTGATCGAAGCGGCGCGGGTGCTCAGCGGCACGAAATATCCCACCACCATCATCTATGCGCTGCTTTCGGGCGAGGAGCAGGGGCTGCACGGCGGGCGCATTCTGGCCGATTGGGCCGAGGCGCAGGGGTTCACGGTAAAGGCCGTTCTGAACAACGACATTGTCGGCAATTCCTGCGGCAAGGACGGCTATTGCGAGCCCAAAGTGGTGCGCGTCTTCTCCGAAGGGCCGCGCGCTGACCTCACAGATCGCTTGCGCGCCTCGCAAACGCGGTTCGGGGGCGAGAACGATTCGCCCGGGCGCAACCTGTCGCGCTGGGTGGCGGGGCTGGCGGAAAACCACCCTGATGGCCTGCAAGTCCGCCAGATCTGGCGCACCGACCGCATGGGCCGGGGCGGGGATCAGGTGCCGTTCCTGCAAAAGGGCTACCCCGCGATCCGCTTTTCCGTGGGGGTCGAGGATTACGACCACCAGCATCAGGACCTGCGCACCGAAGACGGGGTGTTCTATGGCGACACAATTGACGAAATGGACTTCGCCTATCTGGTTGGCGTGACAGCACTGAATGTCCGGGCGCTCGATGCGCTGGCCCGCGCGCCGATGCCGCCCAAAGTCACGGTGGATGCGGCGGTGCGGGTGGATACCGAGCTCAAGTGGGCCAAGACAGCCGGAGCCCTGACATATAATGTCCTGGCCCGGAGAACCAATGAGACCGAGTGGCGTTCCTTGGCTGGCAGGATGGGCAATTCGCGCTTGGTTGATGTGATTGAAGGGGGCCACGAGCGGGGCGACTATCTTGCCTTGGTGGATCTTCGCGGCGACGACTGGCTGTTCGGCGTCGCGGCGTGCGTGGATGAATACTGCTCCCCCGTCGCCAGCGCCGTCCCTGGCGGGGCGTTCGAACCGGTGGGCAAGGAGTAATTCGTCATTGCGAGGCCCGTAAGGGCCGCGGCAATCCAGAGACTGTGCGCGCCGCTTTGGATTGCTTCGCTCCGCTCGCAATGACGACAAGTATCGGCTAGGAGCATCCGATGCACAAACCGCCCAAACTTCCTCAAGGAATGCCAACCGCCAAGCAGGTGCTCGATTTCGTCCAGTCCTCCGACATTCCCGCCGGCAAGCGTGAGATCGCCAAAGCGTTCGGGCTGAAGGGGCAGGAGAAGATCAAATTGAAGGCCCTGCTCAAGGACATGGCCGAAGATGGCCTGATCGACGGCAAGAAAAGCGCCTTCCACCGCATGGGTGGGGTGCCCAAAGTCACGACGTTGAAAATCGTCGCCATCGAAGATGGCGATCTGATTGCCGAGCCGGATAACTGGGATCCCGAAGCGCCCGGCCAACCGCCGCGCCTCACCATACGCGAACCGCGCGCCAAGCCCGGCGTGAAGCGCCCGCCCGCTCTGAAGCGCGGCGACCGCGTTCTGGCGCGAACCGAAGAGAATGAACAGGGCTGGCGCGCGCACGTCATGAAGAAGCTGCCCTCGCGCACCGAAGGGCTGATGGGCGTGGTCGAGATCGACAAGACCGGCAAGGCGTGGCTCGCCCCGGTGGACAAGCGCGTGCGCCAGTCCACACCCATCGCCGATGTCGGCGGGGCCGAGGCAGGCCAGCTTGTGATTGCGGAACGCGTCGGCCGTTCGGAGCGTGCCGGGGTAAAGGTGGTCGAAGTGGTGGGCGATCCGCTCGCGCCGCGCAGCTTCAGCCTGATCGCGATTGCCAAGCACGGCATCCCCAATGTGTTCCCCGAAGAGGTGCTGGCGGAAGCGCCGTTGGCAGCGAAACTCAAGCTGTCGGACACGGCGCGAGAAGATCTGCGGCACCTGCCGATCGTCGCAATCGACCCCGCCGACGCGCGCGATCACGATGACGCGATCTGGGCCGAGCCGGACGGGCAGGGCGGCTTCAACGCGCTGGTGGCAATCGCTGACGTATCGTTTTATGTGCGCCCGGGCAGCTCGCTCGACCGCGAAGCAAGGAAGCGTGGCAATTCGGTCTATTTCCCTGACCGCGTCGTGCCGATGCTGCCCGAAATCCTGTCAGCCGATGTCTGCTCGCTGAAGGAAGGCGAAGACCGCGCCGCAATGGCCTGCCATCTGCACATCAACGCCGATGGCAAGGTATCGAGCTTCCGGTTCACCCGTGCGTTGGTGCGGATTGCGCATAATATCGCCTATGAAGATGCGCAGAAGGCTGTTGATAGCGGTAATCCGCCCGAATATCTCAACCATTTGTGGGACGCATGGAAGTCGCTCTCCGCCGCCCGTGATGCGCGCGATCCCCTGGCGCTGGAACTGCCCGAACGCCGCGTGGTGCTCAACGAACAGGGCCAGATCGCTGAAATCGCCATCCGCGAACGGCTCGATGCGCACCGCGTGGTCGAAGACTTCATGATCGCCGCCAATGTCGCTGCGGCCAAGGCGCTGGAGGCCAAGACCGCGCCCGTGGTCTACCGCATCCATGAACCGCCAAGCCGCGAAAAGCTGATTGCCCTTCGCGATTATCTCGCCACGATGGGCAAGAAGCTGGCGATGGGTCAGGTGATCACGCCCGGCCTGTTCAACCGGATGCTCAAGGACGTCACCGACGAGGCGGAAAAGGCGCTGGTGATGGAAGCGGTGCTGCGCAGCCAGACGCAGGCTTATTATGGCCCCGCCAATGCCGGGCACTTCGGCCTGTCGCTGGGCTCCTACGCGCACTTCACCTCGCCGATCCGCCGCTATTCCGATCTGCTGGTGCACCGCGCGCTGGTGGATGCCTACAAGCTCGAACAGCCCGCGCCGCCGGGGTCGATCCCCGACACCAGCGGCTTGTCAGACCGTGACCGCGCCAGCCTGCAACAGGTCAGCGACGCCATCAGCCAGACCGAACGCCGTGCGATGGAGGCCGAACGCGATACCATTGATCGCTATGTCGCGGCGTGGCTTTCCGTACGGGTGGGCGAGGTGTTCGACACCCGCATCACCGGCGTGCAAAGCTTTGGCTTCTTTGCCACCATCGTCGGCATGGGCGGGGATGGCCTGGTGCCTATCTCGACCCTTGGGAATGAATATTTCCGCCATGATGAAGCCGCACAGGCGCTGGTCGGGACGGACAGCGGCACGACCTATGCCAGCGGCGATCGGCTGAAGCTGAAACTGGCCGAGGCCAACCCCCTCACCGGCGCGCTCAAATTCGTGCTGCCGGACGCAGATGCCGGTGCCATCGAGGCCCGCGGCGCGCGCCCGGATGATCGCAAGCGTGGGTCAGGCGGCCCGAAGAAAGCTGGCAAGTTCACAGTCGGGCAACGCGGCCGCCCCGGCAATATCCGGCATCAGGGGCGCGGCAAGCGGTAGGGCGATGGAACAGCGCGGCGCGCGCGCGGTTGGTTCGGGTATAGGAGAAAACAATGCTCAAACCCGATCAACCCGTCCCCGCCCTTGACCTGCCGCTGACCATCGGCGCGCGCTATGACCTGTCCAAGCAACACCCCGAGCATTTCACGATGCTGGTGTTCTATCGCGGCAAGCATTGCCCGATCTGCAGGTCATACCTTGAGGAACTGGGCGGCAAGCTGGAGGATTTCGTCGCCGCCGGAGTCAACGTCGCCGCCGTTTCGATGGACAATGAAGACCGCGCGATGGTTGCCCACAATGACTGGAAAACCGGTGATGTGCCGCTGGTGTATGGTCTGACCGAAGATCAGGCCCGCGCATGGGGTCTGTATATCTCGCAAGGACGCGATGACAGCGGTGAACCGTCGATGTTTTCGGAACCGGGCCTGTTCCTGATCAGGCCTGACGGCCGGCTCTACTTCGCCAGCATCCAGAACGCGCCGTTCACCCGTCCGCCGCTCGATCAGTTGCTGGAGGGCATCTCCTTCGTCACAGAGAAGGGCTACCCCGTTAGAGGAACACTGACCTGAAGCGTCACGCGTGGTGATCGCTGGCGGTCTCGTCGTAATCGGCGGGAATGATGTAAAGCGGGCAGGGCAGATTGCCTGCCGCTGCCGAGAAATGCGTCACCAATGGGCCGGGCACTGCGCCCTTTGCCGCGCCCAGCACCAGCGCGGCGACTTCCGGATGCTCGGCGAGAAATTCGCTGACGATCTTCTGACCCTGACCGATTGCAACCGAAATGGTCGGCATGATCCCGCTTTCCGCCAGCAGATTGCCAGCGACCCCGTGGGCCAGCATTTCGGCCCGGTCGCGCGCTTCTTCCTCGATGGTCGCCTGCACCGCGCCGAACGCGCTGAAGTTCTGTTGCGGGACCAGCGCCAGAAGATGCACCGCACCGCCGACCGCCACAGCGCGGCGCGCGGCGTAGCGCAAGGCCCACGTCGCCTCTTCGCTCTCGTCAATAATGACCAGGAATGTGCGCATAAACTGATGTCCCGTTGCGGGCGGAGGTATCAATGCATTCGTATGGATTGGCAAGTCCCCCCCACCAATCGCCCATTCTGACCCTTGCCCGCCGCTAGGGAATTGGCCAGAGACGCAGGGCAAATCGTTTATTGGAGTTTCGCGGATCATGGCCCTGGACATCAAGATGCCGGCTTTGTCGCCCACCATGGAAGAAGGCACGCTCGCCAAATGGCTGGTGAAGGTCGGGGACACGGTTTCGTCCGGCGACATCATGGCCGAGATCGAAACCGACAAGGCGACGATGGAGTTCGAAGCGGTCGATGAAGGCGTGATTGCCGAAATCCTGGTCGAAGCGGGAAGCGAGAACGTGAAGGTCGGCGCGGTGATCGCACGGCTGACGGTGGAAGGGGAAGACGAAGCGCCTGCAAAGGCGCCGGCGGCCAAGGACGCGGAACCCGCACCTGCCGCCAGCGAGCCCCCCCCGGGGCCTGCGGAGAAAAGCCCTGCTGCCAAACCTGCGCCTGCGCCCACACTCGCGACCACGCCTGTTGCAACCGGCGATCGCATTATCGCATCTCCGCTGGCCAAGCGGATCGCTGCGGACAAGGGGATCGACCTAGCGCAAGTCACGGGCACCGGCCCCAATGGCCGGATCGTCAAGAATGACGTGGAGACCTTCACACCCTCGGCCAAAACCGCACCTGCAAAGGACGATAGCGCGGCCGCGCCCAGCGCCAAGCCGCAGCCCGAGGTCGAAGGCGGCGCGCCCTATGCCGAGGAGAAGCTTTCCGGCGTGCGCAAGGTCATCGCCCGCCGCCTGACCGAGAGCAAGCAGACCGTTCCGCACTTCTACCTCACCATCGACATCCGGCTCGATCCGCTGCTGGAACTGCGCAGCCAGCTCAACAATTCGCTCGAACCCGATGGCGTGAAGCTGTCGGTCAACGATCTGCTGATCAAGGCGCTCGCCCGCGCGCTGATCCGCGTGCCGCAGTGCAATGTCAGCTACCATGGTGACACGCTTCGCCGCTACGAGCGGGCCGACGTGTCCGTGGCCGTGGCCGCGCCTTCGGGCCTCATCACCCCGGTGATCACCCACGCCGACACCAAGGGTCTGGCCGCGATCTCGACCGAGATGAAGACGCTTGCGGGCAAGGCGCGCGACGGCAAGCTGATGCCGCACGAATACCAGGGCGGCACTGCGAGCCTCAGCAACCTCGGCATGTTCGGGATCAAGCAGTTCGACGCGGTGATCAACCCGCCGCAGGGCATGATCCTCGCGGTCGGGGCCGGGCAGCAGGCGCCCTATGTGGTCGACGGCGAGATCAAGGTCGCAACCGTGCTGCACGCCAGCGGCAGCTTCGACCACCGCGCCATCGACGGCGCGGATGGGGCGCAGTTGATGGAGGCAATCAAGCAGCTGTGCGAGAACCCGTTGGGGCTGGTGGTGTGATGTCCGAAGAAGCGCGTGCCATGCCGGGTGGGGCGACTGCGCTCAGTCTGTTCCTTCTGGGCACTGCCGCTGTTTTCCTGTCTGCCCTGATTTTTGTCCTGTCATGGTCTGATGCAGCCGGATTGGGCAGTGCAGGCTGGATTATCCCCGTTTGGGGGTTGGGTGCTGTCTTTCTGGCGGTGACGTCAAGGAAGGAGCGCGGTCCGGTGGTGTCGTCGGTATCGAAGGCGTGGCTCGTCATTGGCATTCTAGGACTGGCAGCGATTATATTAGGCTCGAGCGTGAGACTAGGATGACCGAACGCTCACCCCAAATCCGCGTCACCGCGACCCAAACCCCCTCTCCCCCTGCGGGAGAGGAAGGGGCCCGCCGCGCAGCGGTGGGAAGGAGAGGGGGCAGGCACGATCTTCTCCCCCTTGCCAAACGAATGCGGCGCGAACCGACCGAAGCCGAAATAAAGCTGTGGTCGATGTTGCGCGGTCAGCGGCTCGGCGGCCTGAAGTTCAAGCGGCAGGAGCAACTGGGCGATTACATCGTGGATTTCGTATGCTTTTCAGCCAAGTTGATCGTCGAAGCGGATGGCGGGCAGCATTCGGAAAATGCGAGTGATGCTGAGCGGGATGCTTGGCTTAATGAGCAAGGCTTTCGCGTGCTGCGGCTGTGGAACAACGATATTCTGGGGAACCCTGATGGGGTCGCGCGTCTGATTGCGGAGGCGGCCTTGCCCCCTCTCCCCAACCCCTCTCCCGCAAGGGGAGAGGGGCTTTGACCGAACGCTCCCCCCTCATACGCATCACCGCCATGCCCGCCGACACCAACCCCTATGGCGGGGTGTTCGGCGGGTGGTTGATGGCGCAGATGGCGCTCGGCGCAGGCTCTCTCGCGAGCCGCGTGGGGCAGGGCAAGGCGGTGGTGGTCTCCGCGACCGACTTCGCCTTTCCCGGTGCGATGGCGGTGGGGGATGAACTCAGCGTCTATGCCGATGTGATCGCCACCGGCACCACCTCGCTCACCATCGCCGCCGAAGCCATTGCGCGCGAGCGTAACGGCGAAGCGACCACCAAGGTCGCTCAAGGCACCTTCAAATTCGTGCTGATCGGCGATGACAACCGCCCTCGCGCGGTTGCGCAACCAGTTAGCAACCGTTCGGGCTGAGCTTGTCGAAGCCCTGTCTTTGACCTTAACCGGTGGTGCGGAAGAAGATCAGCCCTTCGACAAGCTCAGGGCGAACGTAAGATTGAGGTATCGCGCAATGCTCGCCAAAGATGTCACCAGCCCTGTCCTACGATGCAACGCTCTGCCATCATGTCCGCCATGACCAGCGTCTTTCTCCCACCCGCTCGCAAGCCTTTCGACACTTCCCTTCGGGGCCGGTTTTCACTTTCTGGACAGTGTCTCACTGTCTCCTACAGTTCAGCCAAACAAGGGATAACCTGAATGTCTGCCTCCTACGACGTGATCGTGCTTGGTTCCGGCCCCGGCGGCTATGTCGCGGCGATTCGCTGCGCGCAGCTGGGCCTGAAGACCGCAATCGTGGAACGCGAGAATCTGGGTGGCATCTGCCTCAACTGGGGTTGCATCCCGACCAAGGCGATGCTGCGCTCGGCCGAGATCTTCCACTACATGCAGAATGCCAAGGATTACGGCCTCGTCGCCAAGGGGATCGAGGCGGATCTCGCCGCGATCGTCAAGCGCAGCCGCGGGGTGGCCAAGCAGCTCAATCAGGGCATTGGGCACCTGATGAAGAAGAACAAGATCACCGTCCACATGGGCGAGGGCAAGCTGACCGGCGCCACCAGCCTCACCGTGACAGGCGAGAAAGGCGAGGAAAAGCTCACCGCCAAGCACATCATCGTTGCCACCGGCGCCCGCGCGCGCGACCTGCCCTTCGCTAAGGCCGACGGCAAGCGCGTGTGGACCTATCGCCACGCCATGACGCCCGCCGAACTGCCCGAAAAGCTGCTGGTGATCGGATCGGGCGCAATCGGGATCGAATTTGCCAGCTTCTACAACGATCTAGGCAGCGAAGTGACCGTGGTGGAAATGCTCGACAGGATCGTGCCGGTGGAAGACGCGGACGTCTCGACCTTCCTCGAAAAGTCGCTGAAAAAGCAGGGCATCACCATCATGACCGGTGCGGGCGTTGAGAATCTCAAGTTGTCGGACAAGGGCATCACCGCCACGATCAAGGACAAGGCGGGCAAGAGCGCCGCCAGCGATTTCACCCACGTCATCGTCGCCATCGGGATCGTCCCCAATACCGAGAATATCGGGATCGAAAAACTCGCTGAGATGGATCGCGGCTTCATCCAGATCGACCCCTATGGCCGCACCAAGACCAAAGGCCTGTGGGCCATCGGCGACTGCACGCCCGGCCCGTGGCTGGCGCATAAAGCGAGCCACGAAGGTGTGACCTGCGCCGAAGCCATCGCGCAGGAACTCGGCAACACAGACGTCCACCCGCACCCACTCAACCGCAACAACATCCCCGGCTGCACCTATTGCCACCCGCAGATTGCCAGCGTCGGCCTGACCGAAGCCAAGGCGACGGAAGCGGGCCACGAAATCCGCGTCGGCAGCTTCCCCTTCATCGGCAACGGCAAGGCCATCGCGCTGGGTGAGGCCGAGGGCTTCATCAAGACCATCTTCGACGCGCATACCGGCGAGTTGCTGGGCGCGCACATGGTCGGCGCGGAAGTCACCGAACTGATCCAGGGCTACACCGTCGGCAAGACGCTGGAGACGACCGAGGCCGAACTGATGCAGACTGTCTTCCCGCACCCGACCTTGAGCGAGATGATGCACGAAAGCGTGCTCGACGCTTACGGACGGGCGATCCATTTCTAGGGGGATACCTGTGACACAATCCGGCACCGAAGCCTTGAAGGGCGAGGATTGGGCGGGCGAGATGGGCGCGCGCTGGCTCGCCAATCTCGACCGGTTCGAAAACATGATCGCTCCCATCGGCGCCGCCTTGCTGGAGCGCGCCGGGTATCAGGCGGGCGAGCGGGTGCTCGATCTGGGCTGTGGGGGCGGGGCAACGACGCTTGCGATTGCCGAGACCGTGGGGCCAGGCGGCGCGGCGCTCGGGCTCGATGTCGCGCCGATGCTGATCGAGCGGGCCAGGGCCCGCGCGACGGAGGCTGGCAGCCTGGCCCGATTCGTCTGCGCCGATGCGGCCACCGCCCGGCTCGATGAACCCCCGTTCGACCGGCTGTTCTCGCGCTTCGGCTCGATGTTCTTCGAGACGCCTGCACCGGCCTTTGCCAATCTGAGCGGCATGCTGAAGGCCGGAGCGCGGATCGATCTGGCGGTCTGGGCCAACCCGCGTGACAATCTGTGGATGATGGAAGTGATGGGCGTTGTGCGCCAACACGTCGACATCCCGCCCGCGACTCCGCGCGCACCGGGCCCGTTCGCTTTTGAAGATCGCGGCTATCTGAACGATGTGCTTGAGAGCGGCGGCTTTTCGGACATCGATGTAGCCACCTATCAAGGGCTTCAACCGGTCGGCGGACCGGGGGCAACGCCCGATGAAGCCACTGATTTTGTGCTCGCGTCGATGGCAGTCGGCCGAGTGCTGGGCGAACAGGGTGCAGGCGTCCGGGACGCTGCCAGGTCCGATCTCACCGGGATGTTCACCCGCTACCATCAGGTGGGCGAGGGCGTGATGCTCCCCTGCAAGGCGTGGCTGGTGACGGCCCGCGCAAAACCGGTCGGATGATTGCAGGTGCTGGCGGACAGGGTGGGATTCGAACCCACGGTAGGCTTGCACCTACGGCGGTTTTCAAGACCGCTGCCTTAAACCACTCGGCCACCTGTCCGCTGCGTCATCTGGCTAATGCCGGATCTTCGCCTTGTCACCCTTCAACAGCGACGCCGCGCCCTCTAGCCAAGACATTTGGCCGAGTCATCCCCAGTTCGGTTGTTGGGGATTCAGACAGAGTATGACATCCCTGCACCCATGATACATCGTTTTCTCCCTGCCGCCGCGCTTGCACTTGGTTCTCTCGCGATTTTTGGCGCGCCGCCCGCTGTTGCCCCGGCAGCCGCGCAGGCCAGTGTTGATGGCATTTCGTTCGATGCCTACCTTGAACTCCTTAAGGCGCGCGCGCTGGGAGAAGGCGTGCGCGCGGATACGGTTGCCCGGATGACCGCTGGGCTGACACCCAATCCTCGCGTCATCGCACTTGATAATAACCAGCCTGGCAGTTCCACGTCGCGCGGCTATCCGCCGATGTCGAACTACATCGCCACCCATGTCGATGCAGCGCGGATTGGAAGAGGGCGTTCGGTTTACAGCCAGCACCGCGATCTCCTTGCCCGAATCGAAGCACAATACGGCGTTCCGGGGGCGATCATTGTTGCAATCTTCGGGCATGAAACCAGCTATGGCCGGGTCAAGGGGGACTTCGATCTGGCCCGCAGCCTCGCAACGCTGGCCTGGGAAGGGCGGCGGCGTGAGCTGTTTTCCGGCGAATTCATTGCGTTGATGAAGATTGCTGACAAAGGTTTTGACCGTTCGCAACTGGTGGGCAGCTATGCCGGGGCTTTCGGCAACCCGCAGTTCCTGCCCAGCGTTTACCTCCGCCTGGCAACCGATGGCGATGGCGATGCGCGCGCGGATATCTTCTCCAACCGCGCTGACACCTTCGCGTCGATCGCCAATTATTTCCGTGATGCCGGATGGCGGCAGGGCCAACCCTGGGGTGTCCGGGCCAGCGTGCCTTCGGGCTTCGACGCTTCGGCTTATCGCACCCGGCTCGTGTCGCCTGTGTGTCCGCGCGTGCATGAACGCCTCAGCCGCTGGATGACGGTGGCCGAATGGCGTGCTGCCGGCGTCGTGCCGCAGCGCCCGCTCGCCGATGATGTCATGGTGTCGTTTTTCCAGCCCGATGGTCCTGGCGCACCCGCATGGCTGCTGACCGGCAATTATCGTGCAATCCTGGAATATAACTGCTCAAGCTATTACGCGATGAGCGTGGGGTTGCTGGCAGACGAAATCGTGAACTGAAGCGCCGCCGTGCCTCGCCAAGCACGAAGGTGGCCGATATAGGCCGTGCCGTGATGCCTTCGCAAACTCTTCGACTATGTGCCCTGTTCCTTGCCGCCACTGCGATGCCCGCACAGGCGCGCGTACCTGATCCTGGCGCGGTCCCCCCGGCCGTGCCCGATGCCACCGAAGCGCCCGTGGCGCTGCTGGTGGATCTGGGTAGTGGTCAGGTGCTTCATGCCCGCCATCCCGATGCGCGTTTCATGCCCGCATCGGTGACCAAGGTGATGACGCTCTATCTCGCCTTCGAATTGATCGAGGCAGGTCGGTTGGATCCCGCGCAGGTCTTCATGATGAGCCCCACTGTTGCGCGCGAATGGCGGCGGAAAGGTTCGACCATGTTTCTGGATCGGGGCGAACAGGTGCGAGTCGACGATCTCCTGCTTGGCATCGCCAATGTCTCGGGCAATGATGCGGCGGCGGTGCTGGCAGAGGGTCAAGCGGGATCGGTTGCGGCCTGGACCACGGCCATGAACCGTACAGCGCGGAGTCTCGGAATGACGGGGAGCCATTTCAGTACGCCTAACGGCTGGCCCGACGAAGGACGGACATTCACGACCGCCAACGATCTGGTGGCTTTGGCGCGGGCGCTGATTACCCGTCACCCGGACAAGTTCGGCTATTACATCGGGCGTGCGGGCTTTGATTACAAAGGCATCGCGCAAATCAATCACGATCCGATGATCGGGCGCGTTCCTGGCGCGGACGGGATCAAGACTGGCTTCACCAATGAATCAGGCTTTTCTTACCTCGGCACGGCACGGCGCGACGGAAAGCGACTGGTCATGGTGCTGGCCGGTGTGGAAAACGGACGGCTACGGGCCCGTCTGGCCAAATCCTATATCGAGTGGGGGTTCAACGCCTTTGAACGCCGGCGCTTGTTCGCACCCGGTGCAGTGGTTGGCACGGCGCGGGTGCAGGATGGCGGCGCGCGAACCGTAGGCTTGAAGGCTGCCGGCCCCGTGGCGATCAATCTGCCACGCGGTAGCGACGGCGCCTTGACCGCTACGATCCGTTACGAAGGGCCGCTGCGCGCGCCGATCGCAGCAGGACAGCAAGTCGCCGTACTGGAAGTGGTGGCCCCCGGTGTCGCGCCTGCCCGTGTGCCGCTTTATGCTGCCGAAGCGATCGGCACGGCGAGCCCGTTCGAACGGATGATCAACGCAATGGCGGCGGTGTTCTCTTGAGCGCCCTGCGCGGCCGTTTCATCGCCTTTGAAGGCGGGGAGGGTGCTGGCAAATCGACCCAGGCGCGCCTACTCGCCGAAGCGTTGCGGGCTCGCGGATACACGGTCGTCACAACGCGGGAGCCGGGTGGAACGCCAGGTGCCGAAGCGATCCGCGATCTCTTGCTTCAGCCGCCGGGGCAAAACGGTTGGCCTGCTCAGGCTGAAGCGCTGCTCTTCGCTGCTGCCCGCTCCGATCATGTCGCGCACCTGATACGCCCCGCGCTTGGCCGGGGTGAATGGGTCATCTGTGACCGCTTCGTCGATTCAAGCCGTGCCTATCAGGGCGCCGCAGGCGAACTGGGGGATCAGGCGATTACCGCGCTCCACGCCTTTGGCAGCGACGGCCTTCGGCCCGACCGCGTGATTCTTCTGGAAGGCGACGAGGTTATTCTTGCCGACCGACTGGCAAAACGCGGGCAAACCGCAGATGCGATCGAGGGGCGTTCTGCCGCCTATCATCGTGCAGTCGTCGCCTTCTTTCGCGAACTCGCCGATGCCGATCCGCAGGGCTTTGCCAGCATCGACGGCGTTGGTACGCCGGCGGCCGTCCACGAACGGATCCTCATTGCGCTCGAAGACCTTGTCGCATGACCCGCTGGCCCAACCACGAGGAAGCCTGGCGGCAATGGCGCGATGCGCTGGCCGGGGAACGGATGCATCATGGCTGGTTGCTTGCAGGCAAGGCCGGGCTGGGCAAGCGTGACTTTGCCCTTGCAGCTGCACGGGAACTCGTCACCGAGCCCGGTATCGCGCAGCCCGCGGGCGAGCATCCCGATATCATCACGCTGACCTACGGGCCCAAGGACGACAAGGGCGAAAAGGCACAGGCTGATGGCAAGCCGTTCGAGCGCGCACGTTCGATCCGCATCAAACAGATCCGCGCGATGCAGCGCCGGCTCATCACCCGCCCGACGCTTGGCAGCCGCCGTGCGATCATTATCGATCCGGCCGACGACATGGAAAAATCTGCCGCAAACGCGCTGCTCAAGAGCCTTGAAGAGCCACCAGTCGGCACCTTCTTCCTGCTTGTCACCCACCGTCCGGCACGGCTTCTCCCGACCATCCGCTCGCGCTGCCGCACCTTACGCTTTCCGGTGCTGACCGAACTCCAGCTTTCCGCGCTTCTGGCAGACGCGGGGCTTGCGCCCGATCCGCAGGCCATTGCCGCAGCCGAAGGCTCATTCGGCGTGGCCAAGCGGTTCGCTGCCCAGGATCTCGCACCTGTCGCCCGGGTGATCGCAGGGCTTCTGCATGTCGGCGACACGGGGCTTGCAGGGCGGGGGGAACTCTCACGTCTGATCGGACCACGCGCCGATCGTGACCGGGTGCAGGCCGTGCTTGACCTCGCTCAATCACTGGTCGCCAGCGCCGCGCGGACAACTGACGATCCGCAGGCCCGCGCGCGTCTGATCGAAACGCACGGCGCGCTTGTCAGGCTCACCGCCGAGGCCCCCACCGCCAATTTTGACTCCGGGATGCTTCTCTTCGAGATCGGCAGCTTGCTTGTCGCCGCCGCGCCCGCTAGCGAAACCGCCCATGGCTGACCCCGACAACACCCCTTTCTACATCACCACCGCGATCAGCTACCCCAACGGGCGCCCGCATATTGGCCACGCGTATGAGGCCATCGCAGCCGACGTGATTGCGCGTTTTCAGCGCCTTCAAGGCCGCGCGGTGCGGTTCCAGACTGGCACGGACGAGCACGGTCTGAAAATGGCGCGCAAGGCCGAAGAGCAGGGCCGTGCGCCATCCGATCTGGCCGACGAAATGTCTGGCTATTTCCGAAGCATGTGCGACGCACTTGATATCTCGTATGATCGCTTCATCCGCACGTCCGAACCCGATCATCACCGTGCCAGCCAGGCAATCTGGCAGGCGATGGAGGCGGCGGGCGATCTCTACCTCGATCGCTACGAAGGCTGGTATTCGGTCCGCGACGAGGCCTATTACGACGAAAGCGAGCTTGTAGAAGCCGAGGGCGGCGAAAAGCTGTCGCCGCAAGGCACGCCGGTCGAATGGACGGTTGAGGAAAGCTGGTTCTTCCGACTTTCGAAGTATCAGGATCAACTGCTTGAATTGCTGAAGACACCCGGCTTCCTAGAACCGGCAAGCCGCCGCAACGAAATGATGGCTTTCATCGAAGGGGGCCTGCGCGATCTTTCGGTCAGTCGCACAAGCTTCGACTGGGGGGTCAAGGTTCCGGGCAGTGATAGCCATGTCATGTATGTGTGGGTCGATGCGCTCACCAATTATCTGACAGGCCTGGGTTACCCCGATGACATGGGCGATTTCTGGCCCGCCAATCTTCACCTGATCGGCAAGGACATCGTGCGGTTCCACACGATTTACTGGCCAGCGTTTCTGATGAGCGCCAAATTGCCGGTTCCCAAAAAGGTGTTCGGCCACGGCTTCCTGCTCAATCGTGGGCAGAAGGAATCAAAGTCGCTTGGCAATGTCACCGATCCACTGACGCTTGCCGAGACATTCGGTGTGGATGCCTTGCGCTACTTCCTGATGCGCGAGGTCGCCTTCGGACAGGATGGTAGCTATTCACCTGAAGCGATTGTTTTGCGCACCAATGCCGAGCTCGCAAACAGCTTCGGCAATCTTGCGCAGCGAACACTATCAATGATCGTAAAGAACATGGATGGCAGGCTGGAAGCGTTCGATCGGACCGATGCAGATGTCGCTCTTTTACAGACGGTAGCCATTGCATGTGGAACGGAACTGCCACGCGATTTCAACGCCCTTTCTTTCTCGACCGGCATCGAAGCGTGGCTGCGCGCGGTCTATGCATGCAATCAATACGTCGATGAACAGGCGCCTTGGGGTCTTAAGAAAACGAATCCGGAGCGGATGAAGGCCGTGCTGCAAACGCTGTTCGTGGCGCTGCGCGATCTCGCCATCGCTATCCAGCCAGTCGTTCCAAACAAAGCCGGAGCATTGCTTGATCAACTCGGCATTCCAACCGGGGAGCGAAACTACGTTGCACTCGGCGATCACGACTGGTTCATCCGACTCCTCGCCAGCGATCACACAGTGGCGGCGCCGACCCCGCTGTTTCCGCGCCTTGAATTGCCGGAGCCGGAGGCCACAGCCTGATGCTGGTCGATAGCCACTGCCATCTTGAATACAAAGGTCTGGTCGAAGATCAGACCGACGTTCTCGACCGTGCGCGTACCGCCGGGGTCGGCGCGTTTCTCAATATCTCCACCCGCCAAAGCGAATGGGGCCAGGTAGTCGCAACCGCAGCCCGCGAACCGGACGTGTTCGCCAGCGTCGGGATCCATCCGCACGAAGCCGATGCGCATCATGATCTCGGACGGGCCGCTTTGCTTGAGGCGACGCAGCATCCCCGTGTGATCGCGATTGGTGAAACCGGTCTCGATTATTATTACGACAAGTCGGACAGAGATGTGCAGAAGTCCCTGTTTCGCATGCACATCGATGTTGCACGCGAAACGCAGCTTCCGCTGATCATCCACACCCGCGATGCCGAGGATGATACCCACGCAATTCTCGCCGAGGAAATGGGGAAGGGGGCTTATCCCGCCCTGATCCATTGCTTTACCGCATCGGCAGACTTCGCCGAAAAGGTTTTGGCGTTGGGGCTGACCATTTCGCTTTCAGGCATCGTAACCTTCAAGAACGCTAAGGCGTTGCAAGAGGTCGCGAAGAGTGTTCCCGAAGATCGCTTGCTGGTCGAAACGGACAGCCCTTTCCTGGCACCGGTTCCGCATCGCGGACGGGTGTGTGAACCGGCCTATGTGGTCGATACTGCCGCGTTCATCGCCGAACTTCGCGGAACGGATGTAGAACAAATCAAAATGCGGACCACCGCGAATTTCTTCAATCTTTTCAATAAGGCCCGGCTGTGAAGCTGGTCATGCTCGGCTCAGGCACCTCGACAGGCGTGCCACGGCTGGGTGGTCCGGATGGTGCGGGCGACTGGGGTGATTGTGATCCACAGGAGCCGCGCAACCGCCGCACGCGCGTTTCCATCATGGTCGAAAGCGACGAAGGCAAGCGGCTGCTGGTCGATACCTCGTCGGATTGCCGCGCACAATTGCTGGCAAATCGCGTGGGCCACATCGACGCAGTGTTCTGGACGCATGACCATGCCGATCATTGCCATGGCATCGATGATCTGCGGACCTTGCGCTATGGCCGTGCCGGTCCGATCCCGGGCTTCGCAGAGACGGAAACCGTTCGGCGGCTGCGCCAGCGCTTTGGCTATGTTTTTGCAGGACAGGAAGGCTATTCCACGATCTGCCATCTCGATACGCTCGACCGGCTGCGGATGATTGCTGGATTTGGTGTGGACTGGTGCCAGATGGCGCATGGTCCGGGCGAAACGACCGCCTATCGTTTTGAAGCGGATGGCAAGAGCATCGGCTATGCCACCGATTTTAGCGTTATTTCTGATGACATGGTCGATTTGTTCTACAAGGTCGACATTCTGGTAAGCGACTGCCTTCGCCGGGAACCGCATCCGACCCACGCGCACCTTGCGATGGCGCTGGAGCTTGGTGAAAAATGTCAGGCTGACCGCATGGTGCTGAGCCATCTCGACAAGAGCATGGATTATCGCATGCTGTGCGATGAAGTTCCTGGGTTCGTCACCGTTGGCTTCGATGGCCTGGAACTGATCGCATGAGCCCGGACATGCTGTTGCCGATCGTGACGACGCTGGGTTGGCTGATCTTGTGCATTGCTGCGGTGGCATCCTATCGATTGAAATGGAGCCAGGTGGTGAAGTTGGCGCTAATCTGGCTGGCCATTTTTCTCGGCCTGTTTCTCGTCGTCGAGTGGTTCACTGTCGCTCGAGAAGCCACAAGCACTTCTCTAGATTTAACATAATATATATTATCAAACTTGAGGACCGGCATGCCCGAGACCCCTGAACAGAGCCCTATCGAACATCTCATTTCGATCATGGCCCGATTGCGCGATCCGGCCAGCGGATGCGACTGGGATCGCGCGCAGGATTTCAACACCATCTCGCCCTATACAATCGAGGAAGCCTATGAAGTTGCCGACGCTATTGCGCGCAAGGACATGGGCGACCTGCGCGATGAACTGGGTGACCTGTTATTCCAGGTCGTGTTTCACGCGCGCATGGCAGAGGAAGCAGGTCACTTCAGCTTCGACGATATCGCAGCCTCTATCAGCGCCAAAATGATCGCCCGTCATCCGCACATCTTCGGTGACGCTGGAGGGCGCATGGACGAAACGCGCTGGGAGGATCTCAAAGCCAAGGAACGCGCGGCCAAGGGCACCGAAAGCGCAGTGGATGGAGTTGCCCTTGCGCTTCCGGCCTTGATGCGCGCCGAAAAGCTTCAAAAGCGCGCCGCTCGCACGGGGTTCGACTGGCCCGATCCATCAGGGTCGGAAGCCAAGATTACTGAAGAAACCGAGGAGCTTAAAGCCGCAATCTCGCAAGATCACAAGATCGAGGAAGCAGGCGACCTGCTGTTTGCGGCCGTCAATTTTGTTCGCGCTCACGGCGTGAGTGCTGAAGATGCCCTTCGCGCCGCCAATGCGAAGTTCGAAAATCGCTTCCGGGCAATGGAGGCGCTCGCTGGACCCGCCTTCCCCGCGCTTTCATTGGAGGCCAAGGAAGAGCTTTGGCAGCGCGTTAAAAAAGGCACGTAAGTCACTCGGAAAGGTTGGCGAATTGCCCCAGTTCTTTTGGGTTTAGCCGCACAGTGAGACGGCGCATCGGGCCGGCATCGCTGGCCTCGGCATCGTCTTCGGTCAATACGTCACCATGCGCGTGTAACCAGGCAATCCGTCGCCCGTCGCTTACTGGCAGGACAAAACTAACTTCCCGCGCTGCACCGGTCAGCATTCGCGTAAGCTCAACCTCAAGCAGATCCACGCCTTTGCCCGTCACCGCTGAAAGGATCACCGCCCCCTGCCCTTCGGACGCCTCGTGCAATTCTGAAAGCTCGTCAGCGTCCAGCAAATCACACTTGTTCCAGACTTCCAGAATGGGAATGGTGCTGGTCCCCGTCTCGCCGTCCACCACACCGAGATCGGCCAGCACGTCGAGCACCTGCTTCTTTTGTGCCGCGTGGCTGGGATTGGCCATGTCGCGTACATGGCAGATAACGTCAGCAGCCGTCACCTCTTCCAAGGTCGCCCGGAATGCCGCAACAAGCTGGGTCGGAAGATCCGAGATAAAGCCCACCGTGTCTGAAAGGATTGCCTTTTCAACGCCAGGCAGCCCGATGGCGCGCATTGTCGGATCAAGCGTTGCAAACAGCAAGTCCTCCGCCATCACCTCGGCACCGGTCAATCTATTAAATAACGTGGATTTTCCTGCGTTGGTGTAGCCGACCAGCGCCACCACTGGCCACGGTGCACGGCCCCGACGTTCGCGATGAAGCGTTCGGGTTTTTCTCACCTGATCGAGTTCGCGCCGCAGCCGTCCCATTCGCTGACGGATCATCCGGCGGTCAGCCTCGATCTGCGTTTCGCCCGGACCGCCCAGGAAGCCGAAGCCACCACGCTGGCGTTCAAGGTGCGTCCAGCTGCGCACCAATCGGCTTTGCTGGTAATCTAGATGAGCGAGTTCGACCTGAAGGCGCCCCTCAGCCGTCGCCGCACGCTCACCAAAGATTTCCAGGATCAGACCCGTTCGATCGATCACCTTTCGCTTGAGTTTGTCTTCCAGATTGCGCTGCTGGATTGGCGTCAACGCCCCATCGACGACGACCAGTTCGGCGGCGTGCTGTTCACACCACACTGCAATATTTTCCACTTGGCCCGAGCCAAACAGCGTGTTCGGCTGCATTTGGCGAACTGGCAACACTGCGGAATGCGCAATCACCACGCCGATCGCCAGCGCCAGTCCCTCGGCCTCGGCAAGACGTTCGCCAGAGTCGAGGTCATAACGCAACGAACGGATGTCCGGACACAACACAAGCGCCCGCGCGCCGCGAGTTACCTCGTCTTGGAGATCGCTATCAAAACTCAGTCGTCTGCCCCAAAATCGTCGCCATCCTCGTCGCCGACGCTCAGGTCGACCGGGCTGGCAGGCTGGATTGTCGACACGGCGTGCTTGTACGCAAGCTGTACGGCGCCATCGCGTTCCAGCAACATGCAAAACAGGTCAAAGGCCGCGATCCGGCCCTGCAACATCACGCCGTTCACAAGAAACATCGTTACCTGCACATTGGCTTCAGCAACGCGGCTGAGAAATATATCCTGCAGCTGCTTTTGCTTGCGGTTGCCCGGTTGGCTGCCGAACTGCGCAGGATCGAGTGCCTGACCAGGCATGATCGTGCTGATTGCGTGCTTATACACCAGCTGCGATTGTCCGTCTCGGCGGAGCAGGATCGAGAAATTGTCAAACCACGTGACGATGCCCTGCAATTTGACGCCCTTCACCAAAAACATGGTGACGGGAACCTTGTTTTTGCGCAGCAGATTGAGAAAGGCGTCCTGAAGGTTGCCAGCCAGACGCGGCGCTGGGCTGCTGACTTCAGTGCTGCTCGGCTCGCTTGGCGCAGAAGGCCTTGCAACAGGACGAGGGGAGAGCGTTCGCCCGCTGGACATGGTCGTGGCTCCTTCTTCTTGGCGGCCGGCATGGGGTCCGCAGGTAGCAGGCCGCCGTAAAAACGAGACACGACGCCTTACGGGATCCATAATGGCGACTGGATCGCCACCCGACAAGAACTCATTTCAATGAAACGCGTCCGAAAATCACTGGGTGTCAATCATCGTCATCGCGCCTGTCAGCCATGCCCAACAGCTTAAGTTTGCGGTGTAATGCTGAACGTTCCATGCCGATGAAGGTCGCGGTCTTCGAGATATTGCCGGAAAAGCGCCGGATCTGGATCGCAAGATACTCACGCTCAAAGCTGACGCGTGCCTCGCGCAGCGGGACACCCATGATTGCCGAGAGGCTGTCGCTGGCAAGACCGATTTGGCCGCCGATGATTTCAGGTGGAAGCATGTCGGGTTCAACGGTGCCGAGCTTTTCGCGCGGGGTCATGATGATGGTACGCTCCACCACATTGCGCAGCTGGCGAACATTGCCGGGCCAATCATAGGCCTGAAGCGCCGCCATCGCCTCACTCGAAATCTCCGGCGGAGCAAGCCCCTGATCGTTCGAATAGCGGGTAAAGAAATGTTCGGCGAGCGCCGGAATGTCCTCGCGCCGCTGGGACAATGCAGGCAGCACAACCGGCACTACGTTAAGCCGGTAGAACAAGTCCTCGCGAAAACGCTTCTCGGCCATTTCGAGCGTGAGATCGCGCGTGGTCGAAGACACCACCCGGACATCGACTCCGATCTGGCGCGTTCCGCCAACGCGCACGAAGCTCTGGTCGGTCAACACCCTGAGGATACGGGCCTGCGTGGACAGCGGCATATCAGCGATCTCATCGAGATAAAGCGTGCCCCCGTCCGCCAACTCGAGCAGCCCAGGCCGCATTTGCTTGCCGCCCGCTTCTTCGCCAAACAGTTCCTGTTCAAAGCGTTCAGGCGTGATCCGTGCGGAATTGACCAGCACAAAGGCTCCGTTGGCGCGCGAACTCCAGGCGTGCAGCAATCGTGCGGCGACTTCTTTGCCCGCCCCCGGAGGACCGGAAATCAGCACCCGGCTACCGGTGCTCGCGACCCTTTTCAAGGTTGCGCGCACCGCGTTGATAGCGGGCGAATTTCCCGTGAATTCCGCGCTGCCCCAGCTGCCTTCGCGCAGGCGACTGTTCTCACGGCGCAGCCGCTCAGTCTCGGTCGCGCGCTCCACCAGCAGCAGCAGGCGTTCGGCCTCGAAGGGCTTTTCAATGAAGTCCATCGCTCCGCGTCCGACCGCCGCGACCGCCGTGTCGATATTTCCGTGGCCTGAAAAGATGATGACAGGCAGGTTCGGTTCACGCGCCTTGATGGCGTCAAGCAGCTCGAGCCCGTCCATCTGGCTTCCGTGAAGCCACACGTCGAGCAGCACCAGACTGGGGCGGCGTTCGTCAATCGCTGCAAGCGCTTGGGTGCTGTCGGCTGCAGTGCGACATTCATAGCCCTCGTCGCCCAGCACGCCGGCCACCAGTTCACGGATGTCGCGTTCGTCGTCGACGACCAGGATTTCTATCGCCATGGAGCGGGTCCTTCGGCTGTTGGTTCGGGGGGAAACAGAAGCGGGGTCACAGCGGCCCGCCTTCGATGGGTTTGGGGTTGCGTGCAAAACGCATGCAGACGCGGGTCCCGCCACTGGGTGTGCTGGCAAAGCTCATGTCCCCACAGTGTTCGTCGACGATCTTGTTGACGATGGCAAGGCCAAGCCCGGTGCCCTTTTCGCGGGTGGTCATGTAAGGTTCTGTTATGCGTTCGCGATCATTGGGCAATCCGATGCCGTTGTCTTCGACGATCACCACAATGGCGTCACCTGCATCCTGCATGATGACAGCGATCTCACCGGCATAGGCCCCCTTGGCCTCACCTGCGCGCGCCTCGACCGCTTCGACCGCGTTCTTGAGCACATTGGTCATAGCCTGGCCGAACTGGTGGCGGTCGCAGTGGACCTCGCGATCAATCAATTCCGATGAAGCCACGCTGAAAGCGATCCCCGAATGTGCAACCTCCTGCAAAAACACCGCCTGCCGAACCAGATCGAGGGCGTCCTCATCGCGAAACACCGGTTTGGGCAGGCGCGCAAAAGATGAAAATTCGTCAACCATCTTGCGAAGGCCTCCGACCTGCCGCACAATGGTGCTGGTCAGCTCGTCAAACAATTCGCGGTCTTCATCGCTCACCTGCGTGCGATAACGTCGCTTCAACCGCTCGGTCGCCAACTGGATCGGGGTCAGGGGATTCTTGATTTCATGCGCGATCCTGCGCGCCACATCCGACCAGGCTGCCTGCCGCTGATCGAGCAACTGCCGGGTAATATCCTCGAAGGTTATCACATGACCATCGGTGCCCGGCGCAACCTTGACCGCGAGGGTCAGAAGCTCGGTCCCCTTCGCGTGCGTGATGATCGCGCGCTCCTTGCGCTCCGTGATCATGAAGCACAGTTCGGGCGAGAGCACTTCAAGCGATTGGCCGATCATGCTGCCACCGCCTTCGCTTCCGCTTTGCGATCCGAGCAGTGCCTGCGCCGATGAGTTCATCAGGGTTACACATGCATCCGCATCGACCGAGACAACGCCCGCAGTCACGGATTCAAGCACAGCCTCGGTAAAGGCTCGGCGATCGTCAATCTGGCGGTTGGCGCTGACTAGCGCCTGCGTCTGCTTTTCGAGCTGCGCGGTCATGCGGTTGAAGGCGCGGTTGAGCAGGCCGATCTCGTCCGCGCCGGTGCGCCCTTCGAGCCGCAGCGCGAAATTGCCCTGCCCGACCTTGCGCGCCGCGCCGACGAGGTTGGTCAGCGGCTCAACCTGACGATCAGCAAAGCGCAGCGCGAACCAGATCGCAAGGCTCACCAGCAGCAGGCTGACGCCAACCAGCGCGATATTGAAGCGCAGTTGGAGCGTGCGTGCGCTGCCGGTCAGGCGATCATAGGCGGCCACGACGGACTGTGCCCGCGACCAGGAATTAAACATGGTCTCTTCGGTTGTGCGAGCATTGTAGAGGTATACGCCCGATTGCGGGTCAATCGGCACTAGTGCTTCTATCCGCTCCGGGCTGCCGACGACAACTGCTATCGCGCCGTTATCGAGCTGTGGCACGGCATCGCGGCTGAAGGTCAGCGGATTGCTTTCTAATGTCAGGTTCAGTGCTGCCGCCGTCCGGAATGATCCGTCGGCCATGCGCTGCAGGATCGCACTTTCGGAAATCTCGCGGCCCTGCGCCTGATAGGCATAAAAATCAGGAAAATCGGGATCGGTGATTGGCACCCGCGCAAGGATCTCCCGCATGTCCGTTGCCATGATCACGGTGTTTTGTTCGACGTTACGCTGATTGGCGTCGTAATAATTCTGTGCGAGCGCATTGGCATTTTCCATCAGCCCGCGCGATTCATCGGAGAACCAGAAGTCGACGCCGGTCTGGAATAGGAAGGCGGCAAAACCTGCCACCAGCAGGGTCGGCAGCGCGGCGACCATCGAGAAAAAGAACACCAGACGCACGTGCAGGCGCGCGGTGCTGCCTGCCGCGCGGCGCAGCGCCAGGCGGCGTCCGATCAGCACCAGCAGCGCCATGGCCGGCACCAGCGTTGCCATCAGCAGCACCGAAACCCACATCGTCGGCAAGAGATTATCCGGCTGGCCGCTCTGGCTATATGCAGACCACGTGCCCCAGATCGCCGACAGCAAGGCGATGACAGAGAAGCCTTCGAGCCACAAAAAGACATTTGCCCGCCGCGCCGCGATGATGAAGCGCCGCCACCAGCGCGGGGGGCGGCGCAACGAAAAGCTCAATGTGCGGGGTGGGGATGGCTCCATCGTTGCCGCTTTACAACAATGGTGTGGCACATATGCAAGATCATTCTGACGGTCTGCCCTGCGCGAGCGTCGTCATGACGCGGTAAATCGCTCTGGTTCAAGCGCCAGCTCACCGATCCGCTTGCGTAGCGTGTTGCGGTTAATGCCCAGCAATTGCGCCGCGCGCAACTGGTTGCCGCCGGTGCGGCCCAGCGCATATTCGATCAGGGGCTTTTCGAACGCTGCCAAGGCGCGGTGGTAGACAGCACCAGAAGGCGGATTTTCGGCTGCCAGCCAGCCCGCCAGCGCCGCGCCGAAACCACCTTCCCCGCTCTCCCCCCGCGGCAGAGCCGATGGCGTATTTTCCGACCCGATGATGTCATCAACGCTGTCGGCGTCAATCCGCTCCTCTCGGGCCATCAAGGCAAGGCGATAGACCACATTGCGCAATTCACGGACATTGCCGCGCCAGTTGCGCTGCTCAAGCCGCTCAATCGCGTCGGTCGTCAACAGCCGGCGCGGCAAGCCATCTTCGGCGGCAAGCACCAGGAAGTGCTGCACCAAAGCGGAAATATCTTCGCGCCGATCACGCAACGGTGGCAGCACGATTGGCACCACGTTGAGCCGATAGAACAGATCCTCGCGGAAGGTGCCGGACGCGATCATCGGGCTCAGGTCGCGATTGGTCGCGGCGATGATGCGGACATTGACCGCGATTTCCTGCCGGCCGCCGACCCGCCGGATGCGACCCGATTGCAGCGCACGCAAAAGCCGGGTTTGCGCCTCGGGCGGCATATCCCCAATTTCGTCAAGAAACAGGGTGCCACCATTGGCCTGTTCGAACTTACCGATGGCTTGCGCGATTGCTCCCGTAAACGCGCCTTTTTCGTGACCGAACAGTTCGCTTTCGACCAGATCTGTGGGGATCGCGCCGGTATTGACCGCAACAAAGGGCCCGCTGCGGCGGTTGCCGAGTTCGTGGATTGCTTCAGCCACCAGTTCCTTGCCCGTGCCGCTTTCGCCGGTCACAAGGACGGTGAGATCATTGCGCAGCACCCGCGTGATCATCCGGTAAACGCCCTGCATCGCCGGACTGCGCCCGACCAGGGGCATCTTCTCACTTTCGCTGCCGGTCATCGAATGGCCAAGCTCTTCGGCCGCAGGTGTGCGCATCCCGGCCGCCTGACGGACAGCATGAACCAACTCGTCAAGATCGAAGGGCTTCGGGAAATATTCGAAGGCGTCGCTTTCGCTGGCGCGCACCGCGGTATCGAGCGTATTTTGTGCCGACAACACGATCACCGGCATGTCCGGGGCACGGTCACGCACCGCTGTGAGGCTGGCAAGCCCATCGCCATCTTCAAGGATGACGTCGGTCAGCATCACCGCAAAGCTGCGTGTTGCAAGCTGCCTGTCGCGGGCCGCGATGCTGCTGCAATGGGCAATCGCAAAGCCCTCGTCTTCCAGCGCGGCGATGATCACTGTGGCGATGGCGGCATCGTCTTCGACCAGCAGGACAAGATCGGTTGCAGTTGTGGGCATGGGCCGGGTGTTCGTCCTAGGCCTGCGGCAGATGCAGGCGAAAATGCGTCAGCCCGGCGCGCGGATCACGGTCATGGCTGACATTGCCGTTCATATCGCGCACCAGCTTGCGCACCAGCGACAGCCCAAGGCCCTGGCCAGAGGGTTTGGACGAAACGAAGGGTTCGAACACATGGCCCTGCAAGGTAGGGTCAATGCCGGGACCATTGTCGGAGATGGAAATCTCGATCGGGAGCGGCACCGCACGACCATTGCGAATGGCGCTGAAGGCAAGTCCACTGACGAACCGGGTCTGGACAATCACACAGCTTTGCGCGCCAGCTCCGCCCGGCCCCAAGGCCGCATCGCGCGCATTGGATATGAGATTTATCAGAACCTGTTCCAGCGCATCGCGATTGGCCAGAACCGGCGGAAGCGATGGATCAAACTCCTCGCGGATCTCCACTTCACCAAGCGTTGATCCGGCAGCCCGCATCGTGGCGATAGCGGCGCGGATTGCTTCGTGCGGGTTGCAGGCATCGACCGGTCCGGTTCGGGTGCTGCCAAGCTGTTGCATTCGGTCAATCAGTCGCGCGATCCGGTCAACCTCGTCGGTGATCATGCGCGCCAGTTTCTTGTCGGCGTGCGCCAGCTTGCGTGAAGCCAGTTGCGCCGCGCCGCGAATTGCCGCGAGCGGATTCTTGATCTCGTGTGCGAGGACAGCGGGCGCGCCCAGCAGCGCCTCTCCGCCGGTAGCCGCTTCTTCATGGCCGATCTGCGACAATGTCACCACCCGCCAGCCCGGAAAGCCGCCGAGCGGGGATGCCGTGAGGTTGATGCGGGTCTGCCCCGTGCCGACTGTAATCGCCAGATCCCTTGCGACAAGGGCTTCGTCGCTGGCGAGCAGCCGGGCTTCAACCCGCGGATCCAGCGGCCCGATCCGGTCGACCATACGGGTACCCAAAAGCCGGCTTGCACTGGTTCCCAGAAGGTCTTCAGCGGCGTGATTGACTTCCGCGATCCGCCCGTCACGATCAATCAGGAGCAGCGCGAAGATGAGGCCTGAAAGCTGCGAACGGGGATCCGGGCGGCTTTCAGCCACAACCGGGACGCCGCCGCTTCCCTCAATCGCGCCAGCTGCCACCGCTCAGGCGGCCTGCTGCATCAGAAACGGCGTGTAGAACCGTTCTATCTCACCCAGAACCTGATCAGCATCGTCGATGAAATTGGCCATATTGCGAAACTCCGCCGACCCGTGCAGCCCCTTGGTGTACCAGCCCAGATGCTTGCGCGCCATTTTGACCCCGGTAACGGGGCCGTAGTGATCGAGCATCCGGCGGTAGTGTTCGACGACCAGTCGGTATTGCTCGTCGATGCCGGGCGTGCCGCGTTCTTCACCCGTGCGCCACCAGTGCATGACTTGGCCCAACAGCCATGGCTTGCCGTAAGCACCGCGCCCGATCATCAGACCGTCAGCCCCCGATTGTTCAAGCGCCTTGGAAGCATCCGCGATGGAGCAAATGTCGCCGTTGACGATGACGGGAATGTTCACCGCGTCCTTCACCTTGCGCACGAAAGCCCAGTCTGCGCTGCCCTTGTACATCTGGTTGCGGGTGCGGCCATGGACCGTAATCATCTGCACACCAATGTCTTCGGCCATGCGCGCCAGCTCAGGCGCGTTGAGACTACCGTGATCCCAGCCCATCCGCATCTTGATCGTCACCGGCACCTTCACCGCCTTGACCGTCGCTTCCATCAGCCGGACTGCAAGCGGCACTTCGCGCATCAGCGCCGAGCCTGCGAGCTGGCCGACGACCTTGCGCACAGGACAACCGAAATTGATGTCGATGATCGCCGCGCCGTTGCCTTCCTGGATCTTCGCCGCCTCGGCCATGCTGGCAGGATCGCAGCCGACCAGCTGCATCGACACCGGCTCCTCGACCCGGTCCCACGCGGTTTTCTGCGTGCTCACCCGCGTTTCACGGATCGCGGCCTCGCTCGCCACCATCTCGGTCACGTTGAGGCCCGAGCCATAGCGCCGCACCAGTGTGCGGAACGGCATGTCTGTGACGCCCGTCATGGGCGCAAGCACAACCGGCTCGGCAACCGTTATCGGTCCGATGGCAATCGGCTTCAAAGCCGGAGGCGGAGGGAGCGTGGTCATGTCTGCGGTTATTGCCTAATAATTGGGCATGCGCTTAGTGGATTGCCGAAAGCGCGTCCAGACCCTAAGCGAAGGTCGCGATGGCCGGCCCCTCCCCCCTTCCCCCATTCGCCGCAATTGTCGTGGCCGCTGGCAAAGGTCTGCGCGTGGGCGGCAGCACGCCCAAACAGTTCCGGGCTTGGCACGGCAAACCGCTGATCCGCCATTCAGTTGAAGCGTTGGAAGCTGCCGGAGCCAACCCGTTGATGGTTGTGGTTGCGCAAGATGCACAAGATCACGTCGAGCAGGCACTGACGGGGATCGAGGGCCTTACCTTCGTCACCGGCGGCGTAACCCGCCAGGATTCGGTGCGATGCGGGCTTGAGGCACTGGCTTCGGCATCACCCGAACGCGTGCTGATCCACGATGCCGCGCGCCCCGATTTGCCGCATGCGGTGGTTGACCGGCTGCTGACAGCGTTGGACGGTCACGCCGGAGCGATTCCGGTTCTGCCTGTGGTCGATAGTCTTGCCATCGCCAGCGGCAGCGTCATGGCAGGCAAGGCCGAACGTGAAACCCTGCGCCGTGTCCAGACACCGCAAGCCTTCCGCTTCGTCGATATCCTCGCCGCGCACCGCGCCTGGATCGATGCAACCGATGCGGGTGACGATGCGCAGGTTTTTATGGCAAGCTCCGGTTCAGTCGCGCTCGTCGATGGCGATGAACGCCTCAAGAAAATCACCTTTGCGGAGGATTTCGTGAACACCGCCCCTCTCCCCGCTTTTCGCATCGGCCAAGGCTTTGATGTCCACCGGCTCGAACCGGGTGAGGAACTGTGGCTGGGCGGCGTGCTGATCCCGCACGACAAGGGCCTTGCCGGCCATTCTGACGCCGATGTCGCACTCCATGCGATCACCGACGCCGTGCTTGGCGCGGTTGGCGAAGGCGATATCGGCACGCACTTCCCGCCAAGCGATCCGCAATGGCGCGGTGCGCGGTCCGGGAGGTTTCTTGAGCACGCCGTCAGCCTTGCGCGCGGCGCGGGCTATGTGGTTGCCAACGTGGACCTTACACTGATCTGCGAGGAGCCCAAGATCGGCCCTCACCGCCCCGCGATGCGCACCGAAGTCGCCCGGCTGATGGGCCTTGCGGAAAATGCTGTCAGCATAAAGGCGACCACTACCGAAAAACTCGGCTTTACCGGCCGCGGCGAAGGCATCGCTGCGCAGGCCATCGTTTGTGTCACGCTTGCCAATGAAGGAACATCGACATGGCCCACCGGATGATTGCCCCTGCCCTGGCCCTGGCCGCGCTTGCTACCTCCCAGACTGCGGTTGCTCAGGCGCAGGTCTGTGTTTCATCGGCGGATTTGTCGGACGCCGTGGTTTACGCCATGCCAATCGCCTATGACGCGACCCGCACGGCCTGCGCAAACCGGCTTTCGGCAACCGGCTTCATGGTCACGGGTGGGGATGCCTATATCGGCCAATTTCGCGCTGGCCAGAACCAGGCCTGGCCAGGTGCATTCCGCGTCCTTAAGACTTTCATGGCGTCCGATAGCGCAGCCGAAAGCGGCGCGCCGATGGAAATGGATGCAATGCTCAGCGCCATGCCCGAAGAATCGCTGCGGCCCTTTGTCGATGCCCTCGTGGGACAAATGATTGCGGAAGAGATCAAGGGCGATACCTGCGACAAGATCGAGCGCGGGCTGGAACTCATCAGCCCGCTACCGACGGGGAATGTTGGTGGTCTCGTGGCCTTCATTGCGGAAATGACCGAGTTGAAAAGCCCACCGATCTGCGGCGCCGCTGCACCCGGCGGCACGGCGCGAAAGTAGGCCTGCGGTGCCTCACTCTCTATTACCCGGCGATATTGCCGCCCTTGCCGCTCGCGTTATTGCCGAAAATGCCGCCATGGGGCGCCAGGTTGCTCTCGCCGAAAGCTGCACCGGTGGTCTTGTGTCAGGGGCATTGACGGAAATCGCAGGATCTTCGGCGGTCTTTGATCGCGGCTTCGTGACCTATTCGAACGAAGCCAAGATGGAAATGCTGGGGGTTGCCCGCGACATCATCGAAACCTTCGGCGCCGTCTCGATTGCCTGCGCTTGGGCCATGGCCAAGGGCGCGCTTGATCGTTCAAATGCCGATGTGGCAGTGGCAATCAGCGGCGTGGCCGGGCCGGGCGGGGGAACAGTACACAAGCCGGTAGGGACGGTCGTGTTCGCGCGCGTCGTCCGCAACGCAATCGGCGACCCCGAAGGCGAACTCAGGTTCTTTGAAGGTGGCGAAGGCCCCGAAGGCCGCGCTGAGATCCGCCGTCAAGCAACGCTTTGCGCGCTGGAACTGCTGTTACCATAAAGCTGCGCTGCACGCATCTCGAACGCCTCGACCATCTTGCGGAACGCGCGGTCGAAATACTGCCCTGCGATCCGCTCGAACAATCTGTTCTTGAAGGTAAAATCGACAAGAAAATCGATTTCACACGTTCGGTCATCCACCACCCGAAACGTCCATACATTGTCGAGATCAGACAGCGGCCCATCGACGTAATGGACTGCAATCTCGCTCGCGCGCTGCTTGGTAACACGCGATGTGAAGCTTTCGCGGATGGCCTTGAAACCTACCACCATATCGGCAATCATTTCGGTCTCGGTGTTTGATCGCACGCGGGTCGCGATCACCCACGGGAGGAATTCACCATAGCGGCCGACATCCGCGACCAGATCGAACATTTGTTCGGCGCTATACGGCAGGCGGCGGGTTTCACGGATACCGGGCATCAGGCGCCAGCCCTTGCTCCGGCGCGTGCCAGCTTTTCTTCCCGCGCAGCGCGCATCTTCGCAAAGTCATCGCCCGCATGGTAGCTTGACCGGGTAAGCGGGCTTGAGGCGACCTGAAGAAACCCCTTGGCCCGCGCAATGGCACCATAGGCGGCAAACGCCTTGGGCGTGACGAATTCTTCGACATTGGCATGCTTGGGCGTGGGCTGAAGATATTGGCCCATCGTGATGAAATCGACCTCGGCCGAGCGCATATCATCCATCACCTGATGGACTTCGAGACGCTGTTCACCGAGCCCCAGCATGATACCAGATTTTGTGAATATCAGCGGATTGTGCGCCTTTACCTCCTCAAGCAGACGGAGCGATGCATAATAGCGCGCGCCGGGTCTGATGGTGGGGTATAGGCGGGGCACGGTTTCGAGATTGTGGTTGTACACATCCGGCCCCGCCGCGCAGATCATCTCCACCGCGCGGCGCATCTTGCCGCGGAAATCCGGGGTCAGGATTTCGATGGTGGTGTTCGGCGTGTTGCGGCGCAGCGCCTCGATGACCTTGACGAACTGCGAGGCACCGCCATCGGGCAGATCGTCACGGTCGACGCTGGTGATGACGATGTGTTGAAGGCCCATCTTGGCAGCGGCGATTGCCGTATTTTCCGGTTCAAACGGATCGACCGCCTTAGGCATCCCGGTCTTGACGTTGCAGAAGGCACAGGCCCGCGTGCAGACATCGCCCAAAATCATCACAGTTGCGTGCTTCTTGGTCCAGCATTCGCCGATGTTCGGGCACGCGGCTTCTTCGCATACGGTGTTGAGGTTTAGCTCGCGCATCAGTTTACGCGTTTCGTGATAGCCTTCGCTCACGGGCGCGCGAACGCGGATCCAGTCGGGCTTGCGCTGGCGAACGGGCCGTTCGGCGGCTTCATCGGCGCAAGGGGCAGTTTGCGGTATGCTTGCGAGGTCATTCATAAAGACCATTTAGGCGCGCATCCCCCTCCCCGCAAGCATAGCGCTGGTTGCAATTGCGGCATCGCCTTTGGCAAAAAATAGCGCCGGGCAGCTACACCGCCCGGCGCCTCTCTTCAAAACCGGGTCAGACCGGTTACCGATTAGCCACCAACGGCTGTTTCGGTGGCAGTCGCGCCGCCGGCATTCTGCGAGGCGTAAGCGCTCCAGAGCTTCGCAATCGGAGCACGATCACCGTTCACCTTCGCAAAAGTGGCCTGCGCCGCAGCGGCATCACCTGCACCGATCTGGGCAATGCCGAGACGGGTCATGGCAAGATTGGCATCAACTCCCGGCATCCCGAGCGCACGCTCGTAAAAGCCGGCAGCCTTGGTGTACTCACCATAGCTGAGGAAGGTGTCCCCAGCCGCCAATACCGTACGCAGCTGAGCCGAAGGCTTATTTGCATCGCTTTCAAGCGAAGGAAGTGCTGCACGGTCTTCCGCGATCAGGCCGTTCGCTGTTGCCAGCTGCTCGTCCACCCACGAATCGCTACCCTTGGGGATTGCACCCGAGGCATTGGCCTCCTCAATGATCGACTTCACCTCCATCGGCAGACGGCGCGTATCGGCGGCCTCGATGTAGAAAATGTAGTCATTCTTTTCCTTGAGCGTACCCACTCGCTTGCCCAAGCGCAGCAGGTCGAGCAGCACCGGGCCGTCATATTCATTGAGGTTGCGGGTAATGTTGACCGCATCGCGCCAATTGTTGTCGGTGGGGACATCCATCACCCAATTCTGGACAAGATCGTAGATTTGCGGCTCGATTTCGTTGTTGTAGGCAATCTGCACACCGCGCGCATACCACTTTGGATTGACCTCCTGACCTTCCGCCTTGCGTTCAGCGATCAGCGTGTTGACGTAGTCCAGGCCCTCGGCGTAGCGTTCTTGGGCAAACAACAGTTCGGCCCGGTTCATCTTCACATCAGCGGTTGTAAGATTGGGGGCGCTGTAGTTGAGATCAATCGCCTGCTGCAGATAGGTATCAGCCTTTTCATATTGCTGAAGCGATGTCGCAATCTGCGCAACGACGAAGGCAAACCGGGCCGTGTCTTCCGGCTTGGTTTTGCCGCTGGCCAGCATCGTTTCAGCACCGCGCATCTGCAGCGCAGTGTCCTTGCCAGTGATACCGGCATTGAAGATCATCCCGCCCACGGCGAGCTTCTCATCAGGAGAGGAGGCCATAGCCGCAAGAGCTTCGATCTGCGGCTTGAGAGCGGTTACATCGGCTGCCGGATCCTTCAATGCGGCTTCGATCGGCTGATAGGCCTCAACAAATTCCTTGGAATAGACAGGTGCCGCCGCCTCAGCGGGCGCATCCTTCTTCTTTCTCTGGGCATAGGCCGCATCGGTGAAGCCCGGAACCGCGAGCACAGCCGTGCCGCCGGCAAGCGCGATAGCCAGAGCGAACTGACGGGTCAGGTTGCCAGCCAAAAGGCGGGGGCGACGGGGCGAAGACAAATAGATCAATGCATCCTCCAGATAATATCGCGGCGTCGAGCAAGAAGTAGCCCGCACACTGCCGAAACTTCGTTCGAACCTTAGAACGGCTCATACGACATTTGCAATTCCTGGTAGGTGTACCGTGCTGAACGTGCTTTGAATGCCCCTGTCAGGTGGCGAACACAAAATGTCTGCAAATGTGGAAAAATGCACGCCGTTCTCTCTACGTTCCCATCGTAAGGTGGCGAAAGCGACGGCGTAGGCCTAGATAGTGTTATTGTATCGGCCTCCATAAGGCCTGATGTGCCGCAGCGGCATCAAACCACAAGCAGAAACGGCCCCGATCTTGAGCGACGACACCGACATTCTCGACTCCACCGCCCCTTCACCAATGGGCGGCTATGACCGCATCGACATCGTTGATGAGATGAAGTCGAGCTACCTCGATTACGCGATGAGCGTGATCGTCAGCCGTGCGCTGCCCGATGTGCGCGATGGTCTGAAGCCGGTGCACCGTCGCATTCTGTGGACCTGCCAGGAAAATGGTTACGTCGCAGGAAAGGCCTATCGCAAGTCGGCGCGTATCGTCGGCGACACGATGGGTAAATATCACCCCCACGGCAATAGCGCGATCTATGACGCGTTGGCGCGAATGACCCAGCCGTGGTCGATGCGGGTGCCGCTGATCGATGGTCAGGGCAACTTCGGCTCGATGGACCCCGATCCGCCGGCCGCCGAACGTTACACCGAAGCGCGGCTTGAACGGGTGGCGCAGGCGCTGCTGGCCGATATTGAAAAGGACACCGTCGACTTTCAGCCCAACTACGATGGGACTGAGCGCGAACCGACCGTATTGCCAGCGCGGTACCCTAACTTGCTGGTCAACGGCGCGGGCGGGATTGCGGTGGGCATGGCCACCAATGTGCCGCCGCACAATCTTGGCGAAGTGATCGACGCCTGCTTTGCCTATATGGACAATCCGGCGATCACCTCTGAAGAACTGATCGAATACATCCCTGGCCCCGATTTCCCGACTGCGCCGCTGATCCTCGGCACGCATGGCGCGCGGCAGGCTTACACCACCGGACGCGGGTCGATTCTGATGCGCTGCCGCCATGAGGTGGAATCCACCAGAGGCGCCAAAAGCGAAGGCCGCGAAAGCATCGTCTTCACCTCGATCCCCTATCAGGTCGGCAAGAACAACCTGGTCGAAAAGATCGCCGATGCCGCCAAGGAAAAGCGGATTGAAGGCATTTCCGACATTCGCGACGAAAGTTCGCGCGAAGGTGTTCGGGTGGTCGTCGATCTGAAGCGCGATGCCACGGCTGACGTGGTGCTCAACCAGATCTGGCGTCACACGCCGGCGCAATCGTCGTTCCCGGCGAATATGCTGGCGATCCGCGGCGGGCGTCCCGAAACACTGCATCTGCGCGACTTCATTGCCGCGTTCATCACCTTCCGCGAAGAAGTGATCACGCGCCGGACCAAATTCGAACTCGCCAAGGCGCGGGAGCGGGCTCACATCTTGCTGGGCCTGGTGGTCGCCGTATCCAATCTGGATGAAGTTGTGGTGATGATCCGCACCGCACCCAACCCGGCAGAGGCCCGTGCGCGGCTGCTCGCCAAGGAATGGCCGATTGGAGATATCGCGCAATATATCCAGCTGGTCGAAGCGATCGAGCCGAGCGCAGACCAGGAAGGCGGCACCTATCGTCTGTCCGAACGGCAGGTAAAAGCGATCCTCGAACTGCGCCTCCACCGCTTGACGGCGCTGGGTCGTGACGAGATCGGCGGCGAATTGCAGGGCCTTTCGGTCGCGATCGAAGAATATCTTTCGATCCTTGCAGATCGCGTGAAGCTCTATGGTGTCATGCGCGATGAGCTGGCCGAAATCCGCGCAACCTACGCCACCCCGCGTGTGTCAGAAATTGCGCCTGCCTGGGATGGCCTCGAAGACGAAGATCTGATCGAGCGTGAAGACATGGTGATCACGGTCACCCATGATGGTTACATAAAGCGCACCACGCTCAGTACCTTCCGTGCGCAGGCACGCGGGGGCAAGGGTCGCTCAGGAATGGCGACCAAGGACGAGGACGCCGTGGTCGAACTGTTTGTCACCTCGACCCACAACCCCGTCTTGTTCTTCACCAACACGGGTCGTGTTTACCGGATGAAGGTGTGGAAGCTGCCTGAAGGCGGCCCGCAGACCAAAGGTCGCCCGATGGTCAACCTGCTGCCACTGGCCGCCGAAGAACGCGTCACCAATGTGCTCCCATTGCCGGAGGACGAAGCAACCTGGGCTAATCTCAATATCGTGTTTGCGACCGAACAGGGCATGGTCCGTCGCAATTCGATGGACGCCTTCACCAACGTGCCGACCGCAGGCAAATATGCGATGGGTTTCGTCGAGGGATCGGGTGACCGCTTGATCGGCGTGAAATTGCTGACAGAAGAGCAGCAGATTTTCCTCGCCAGCGATTCCGGCAAGGCGATCCGCTTCGCCGCTACCGATGCACGCGAAACCAAGAGCCGCACCGGCATCGGTGTGCGCGGCATGAACCTTAAGAAGGGCAGCAAAGTCGTCAGCATGGCGGTGCTCGATCCGCTTACTGCCGGCATGGAAACCCGTGAGGCTTACTTGCGCGCCGCCGCATGGAAAAACAATGACGCCGCCCCTACCCTTCCGGGCACCCAGGCGGCGGAAATGGGCGAAGGCGAAGAGTTTATTTTGACGCTTACCGCCAATGGCTACGGCAAGATCTCTTCGGCGTACGAATACCGCACCACTTCGCGCGGTGGCCAGGGAATTACCAATATCGGCACGCCAGATAGCAATCCGGAACGTAACGGGCCTGTGGTGGCCAGCTTCCCGGTGAAGCATGGATCACAGCTGATGCTGGTGACAGATCAGGCCAAGCTGATCCGGCTGGGGATCGATTTCCGCCACCTGATCGACGGCGGGTTCGAGGAACACAAGGGCTTTTCGATCTCGGGACGCGGTTCATCCGGCGTGAAGATTTTCGACGTTGCCAAAGGCGAACACATTGTCGGCGCAGCATTGATCGACGAGACGACCGAGCCGGAAAACCCCGCAGAGGAAGCCGTGGCTGCTAAACGGAGTACCGAGATGGACGCAGGCGAGCCGCCTGTCACCTGACGGGCTGCTCTCCGCGCAGACATTGGACGATGCCTGTGGCGATCATGACCTGCCCGGCATAGTAGAGCGGCCAGATCAACATGTCGGGCAGCGGTGCAAGATCGATCGTGCCCATGCGCGAGAACAGCAGCCAGTCGCTCACGACGAATAGAACGGCGCCTGTGCCCACCCGGTAGCGTGGAAAGTGGCTCATCCACGCCGCGGCAGCCATCGCGCCAAGGAACCCGGCGTAGACCGCAACCAGCGGATCTCCGCTCAGCGCATAGCTTACCAATGGCGTCCCGATAAACAGGCCGGTGCCCATCAGCTTTTGTGTGGGTGACGGGCGCTTGTGGCGATTTCTGAGATACAGCCCAGCCGCGACGAGGTGGGCAGCCGTGAAAAGGACGCCTCCAGTTACAAAGTCCAGTTCGATTGCGATATCGCCTGCCGATGCCAGCGCGAGGGCTATGACCAACATCACCCCATCTATTCCGCGGCGAGTATGAGGAACGCGCACCATCACGTATAATGCCAACAACCCGACGCTTGCGCCCTTTGCGGCCAAACCCCAGGTGCCCTCTCCGACGGGATTGTCGCGCAGAAAATAATAAGCCGTCGCCGCCGCGATGCTTGCCAGAAGCCATGGTCTTTGCTCGATCAGCGCCTGTTTTGCCATGTATTGCCCTACCCCTTTGGCTTTGAGCCACCCGCAATCTTGCCTGCACGGGGCTTGCAGGCGAGCTATCACCGAATTACTTGCCCTGCCATGACCGCAAAAGCGACTTTTCACGATGTGCACATTATTGGTGGCGGCCTCGCCGGGAGCGAGGCGGCCTGGCAGCTCGCCCAGCGGGGGGTAAAAGTGCGCCTTTCGGAAATGCGCGGCAGCGGCGAGATGACACCAGCGCATCAGACCGATGGCCTTGCCGAGATGGTCTGTTCCAACTCCTTCCGGTCCGATGACGACACCAAGAACGCGGTCGGGCTGCTGCATCACGAAATGCGCGCCCTCGACAGCCTGATCATGCGCGCTGGCGAAGTGGCGCGGGTACCCGCAGGCAGCGCGATGGCCGTGGACCGTGATGTATTTTCAGCAGAGGTCGAACAGGCGCTTCAGGCCCACCGCAATGTCACCATCGTGCGCGAACGGATCGATGCCCTGCCTGACGCCGGTCTTACCATCGTCGCCACCGGGCCGCTGACGTCCGAGGCGCTGGCGGGAAGCATCGTGCGCGCCACCGGGGCTGAGCGGCTCGCCTTCTTCGACGCCATTGCGCCGATTATCCACCACGACAGCATCGACATGAGCAAATGCTGGATCCAGTCGCGCTGGAACAAGACGACCGAGGCGTCCAACGAAGGCGGCGATTACATCAATTGTCCCATGAACGAGGCACAGTATCGCAGCTTCGTCCAAGGCCTGCTCGATGGCGAGAAGACCGAATTCAAGCAATGGGAAAAGGACACGCCCTATTTCGACGGATGCATGCCGATCGAGGTGATGGCCGAGCGGGGCTGGGAAACGCTGCGCTATGGTCCGATGAAGGGCGTCGGGCTGGACAACCCCTTGGATGTCACGCCCGAATTTCCGCAAGGACGCTGGCCTTATGCCGTGGTGCAGCTGCGCCAGGACAACAAGCTGGGCACGCTGTGGAACATGGTCGGTTTCCAGACCAAGCTGAAATATGCCGCGCAGATCGAGCTGTTCCGCACCATTCCGGGGCTGGAAAATGCCGAATTCGCCCGTTTGGGCGGATTGCACCGCAACACCTTCCTCAATTCACCCGAGGTGCTTGATCGCCAGCTACGTCTGCGGGCCGCACCGCATATCCGGTTCGCAGGGCAGGTTACGGGCTGCGAAGGCTATGTGGAAAGCGCAGCTATCGGCCTTGTCGCAGGCATGATGACCGCGGCAGAACTTGCCGGGCGCGATTGGCAGCCCCTGCCCGCCACCACCGCCATGGGCGCACTGCTCAGCCACATCACCGGTGATGCGGAAGCTGCGACCTTCCAGCCGATGAATGTGAATTTCGGCCTGTTCCCGCCTCTGCACGAAATCGGCAAGAAGGTCCGCAAGGAAGCCTATACCGACCGTGCCAAATCCGATCTGCAGCAATGGATCAGTGAGACGCGTGAGGCTGTGCCCGCTTAGCCGATCAGCATTTGCAGGTGGGCTTCTTCGCGGCTGGTTTGGGCGCCGTGGTCGCGAATTCCCGCGGGGTCAGGCGTTCATCACCATCGCTGTCGGCGGTTTCGAAGCGGATCACGGTTGAGACCGCCCATTCTTCAAAGGTCAGCAGATTGTTGCCATCCTTGTCGAGAGCGCGAAAACCATCGGTGCGCGAGGAAAGCATTTCGTTACGTGTAATCAACCGATCACGGTTGCGATCATAGCGGAAAAATCGCTGCTCCTCGCGGCTGAGGTCACTCACCTCAGGTGGCGCCGGGCCGACCATGTCGCCGGGGTCAGCCAGTGGAAGCGTATCGCGATCGGGCGCAGGTTCGGCCACAGGCAGCGGCGGCGCACGTTGTTCGACCGCGGCGCGGCCTTGCCACCAGAACATCCCGATCCCGGCAAGCGCGAGCCCGCCAAACGCCCCCAACACGGCCTGTCGCAATGGTCTGCCCCCATTCGCTGCGTGGGCTATGTGAATATACCTAGTCCGTTCCGAAAGATAGCGGCCTTTAACGCTGCCAGCGAAGCGGAGCGCCCTTCCATCAATGGCCGTCCTCCACGCTTGAGCGCGCGCAAGGCGAGCGCATCGAGGACAGCAAGCCCGCGTAGGTCTTTCGAAAGCGGCGAATACGTGTTTGCTGTTACATTCGTGGTCGCAAGACCTGTCGCGATCAGCGCAGCCTGTTCGTCACGGTCCGATACTGCCGCCGCAGCATCGGCCAGCGCCCAGCGGCAACCTGCAACTGCCATGCGCTCGGCATCGTCAGGGGCGAGCGCGGCAAAGAAAGCCCCGCGCCCCATGCCGAAATCTGCCGCCTCACTCTGGCCCAGCGTCGGTGCGCTCACAAAGATCTCCCACCCATCGACCATCGCGGCAAGCGCAGGCTCTTTGCCAGCCCAATGAAGCCCGATCCCATCAAGCACCACATCACCGCGCGGACGTTCGGTCACTGGCTTAGCCAGCGCATCGCGCCACCATGCCAGTCGCATCTGGCCGAGCATCGGCTCGCTTGTCCGCATGACGATCCGCGCCAGGCGTCGATCAAGCTCAAGGGCAATGCGTAAAGGCACGCGCACCTCTGGGCTGCACCATGCCAGCGCAAGTTCCGCTTCGGGCGGCAGGGTTTCAGCAGGGTCATTGGCCATGCGGTCAGCGCGTAGCCATGCCCATGCACAATTGGCAAGTGACCTGTCTTACAGTGCCGCACTGCTTCGTCGGGAAAGGACACAGGGACGGGTTAAGACATTGCTAACCATACTCCTTGGCGATCCGCTTACCAGAACCTTTTAAACGCGAAGGCTGCATCTGGATTGTCCGCGATATTTTCGCGCGGGCAGCGGAAGAAGGGCAGCAAAGACATGGGGCGAGAAAACCAGAGCAACGCGTCATTCATGCGCAGACTGCAGCAGGACACCGCGGCCAATACGCTGGTAATCTGCGCAGCAGCGCTGCTTCCGTTGTTGGCCATGGTGGGCAGCGGTATTGACGCAAGTCGGTATTACATGGCGGCATCGCGAATGCAGAACGCCTGCGATGCCGGCGCGCTCGCCGCGCGGCGGGAAATGACCAATGACACCTTCACCACCGCCAATAAGCAGACGGGTCTGAATTTTTTCGATCAGAACTTCAATGACGGCATCTTCGGGATCCAGAACCGCACGCGCGATTTCACCACCGATGGCAAAGGAAAGGTCACCGGAACCGCATCGGGGGTTTTGCCGACCACGATCATGGACGCTTTCGGTTACAACCAGTTCAACATCACCGTGAGCTGCTCGGCCGATGTGAACATCTCGAACACCGACATCATGTTTGTGCTCGATGTCACAGGTTCGATGAATTGTCCCGATACCAACATCGCCAATTGCCCAGGCGGCGGAAACAATGGCAACAAAGAAGAGTCGAATTCACTGATCAATGGTCTGCGCACTGCGGTGATGAACTTCTATGACACCGTCGAAGCGTCGACCTCCTCCAGCGCGCAGGTGCGGTATGGCGTCGTTGCCTATTCCAACCTGGTGAATGTCGGCTATTCGCTCAACCGGAACTGGATGGCCGATAACGCGACTTACCAATCACGGGTGCCCGATCCGGTCGAGACCGAAGATTGGGTTAATAAAACCGTCACAAGTTCCAACCGCACGGGAAACCGCAGTGGTTATCCCTCTTTGGGCACCAGAACGACGGTGTGGAACAATATCGCCACATTCAACGAGTGCCAGACGATTGCCAATCAAGAGCATTGGGATATCTTTGTCAGCACTAATCCCACAAATATGGCTCCAACGTCGCAGGTGGTCAACGGAAACACCAGGACATCTACCTTCACTGGAAATCACACATGGAAGGTTCTTTATCAATTCAGGGGTGGAACATATAATCAAAGTGCAAAAACATGTTCGTTGCAGTATGATGAATATTCTTTCACTGCTGATGGTACGGTGACTACAACAGAACAGCGAGAGACAACGACTGTTTTCGCCTGGAGTTATCGCCCAGTTACATTTGACGTGACCGGCGTGTATGACACAGCGCGCACCATGACCGCCGCGACAGGTAATAATGGTGCCAATGCAACTCATACCTGGAAAGGCTGCATCGAGGAGGCAAATACTGTCTCTGGCGCGTTCGACCCGGTGCCAGCCAATGCGTTCGACCATGACATCGATCTTGTTCCTGACACCGACGCGGAGCGGTGGCGGCCAGCCATGCCTTCGCTCGTATATTATCGGTATAACCCTGGAACCACGGGTAATTGGAACAGCAATTGGCGCTTTGCTAACGTTCTTCAGACTCAGGATAATTGGACCCGCAATCCGGAAGACTATTGTCCGAAACCAGCGATGAAGCTGGCCGATATCAATCGCCAAACGCTCGCCGATTATATCAAGAAAGAAAACGGTTTCGTTGCTCGCGGGGCAACCTATCACGATTATGGCATGATCTGGGGCGCGCGTTTCATTGTGCCCGATGGTATCTTTTCCGCGCAAAACAAGACGGCACCTAACGGAGATGCCATCGGCCGCCACATCGTCTTTATGACAGACGGCAAGCCTGCCGGTAGCCAGGAAGTCTATGGCCTGTACGGGATCGAATTCTGGGACCGGAAGGTGACGACCAACGGCACGGCCGAGGAAATCGAAGATCGCCACGCGGAACGTTTCAAGGCCGCATGTAATGCCGCAAAACAACGCAACATCACCGTATGGGTGGTCGCCTTTGGCACCGAGCTCACCCCTGAACTTTCCAATTGCGCATCACCGGGACGAGCCTTTGAGGCCAAGGATAACGCAACGCTCAATTCGAAATTCCAGGAAATTGCGCAGAAGATCGCCGCTTTGAGGTTGACGTCATGATCCGGCGGTCTGCTCATCAAGGCCGTACCGGTCAGCGCGGGTTGTTGATCGATCGCAGCGGCGCGACGTTGGTAGAGTTCGCCTTCGTCGCCCCGGTTCTGATCATGATGATCATGGGCCTGTTCGACATCGCGCATACCCAATATTCATCCGTGTTGCTTAACGGCGCTCTGCAAAAGGCAGGCCGGGATCTGACGCTTGAAAACGCAGGTTCCCAGATGGCGACGGTAGAGGCGCGGGTGCGCGCGCAGGTTTTGACGGTGATGCCGTCAGGGGCAACGGTCGAATTTGAAGAACTGTCTCACTACGATTTTGCCGACATCGGTGAACCGGAGGAGATTTTGGGCGATGATCCCTTCGGCGCGCCCGGGCATGGCGTTTGCGAAGCGGCCAAGAACGAACGCTACATCGATTCCAATGAAAACAATCAATGGGATAAAGATCGCGGGAAAGAAGGTATCGGCGGCGCGCGAGACGCGGTGCTTTACACGGCGATCGTCGAGTATCCCCGAATGTTTCCGATGTATGGCCTGATCGGAGCTCCCAAAAATGTGACGCTGACAGCGTCAACCGTCCTTCGCAACCAGCCCTTTGACGAACAGGATGACGCTAAGATCGAAAGGAAATGCTGATGGTTGCCGTTACCAGAAAATCTCTCGCAACAGCCAGCGGCCTTTTCGCTCGCCGCTTGCGCGGTGACACGTCCGGTCTAGCGCTGATTGAATTTGCGTTTTCTGCCCCATTGGTTCTGGGGATGGGTCTGATGGGCACAGAGACGTCCTATCTTGTTCTCACCCACCTCCAGGTCAGCCAGATCGCCATGCAGGTGGCCGACAATGCTTCGCGTGTCGGCGAACAGGATGTGTTGACCGCCCGCAAGGTTTACGAACGCGATATCGCCGAGACATTGATCGGCGCTGAAAAGCTTGGGAAGGGGATCGGCGTCTTCGACCAGGGCCGTGTGATCATCTCCAGCCTGCAACGCAATTCGAAAGACGGGCAGTGGATCGCGTGGCAGCGATGCCGTGGCGCAAAGGTTCATGCCTCCACCTACGGGCTGGAAGGCGCCGGGGCGAATGTGACAACATACCCCGGCATGGGAACGCCCGGCCGGTACATCAAAGCCTCGCAAGGGACTGCGGTGATCTTTGTGGAGGTGGCTTATGACTTTGAGTCGATCACGCCACTCAATCTGTTTGACGGTAATGTGATTACCTACACCGCCGCTTTCAATGTTCGCGACAATCGCGATCTGACCGGCGGGCCCGACAAAAACGGGCTTTATCCAGGTTCGCCCGCCGGACCAGTTGCGCGCTGCAACACCTATTCCGCCGCTCGCCCGGCCTGATATGTCCGGGCGGCGGTGGCAGCTCTCAGCTTATTTGTAGCAGACCTTGCGCGCTGTTTCGGCAATTCTTGCCGCATCGATCAATGCCAGCTTTTCGAGATTAGCCGCATAAGGCAACGGAACGTCCTCGTTGCACACGCGCAACACCGGCGCATCGAGGTGGTCGAAGCCTTCCTCCATACAGATCGCAATGATTTCGCTCGCGATCGAGCAGGTCGGCCAGCCTTCTTCGGCCACGATCAGACGATTGGTCTTGGCGAGGCTTTCCAGCACGGTCTGCTTGTCGAGCGGACGCAGCGTGCGAAGGTCGATCACCTCGGCATCGATCCCTTCATCGGCAAGCGTCGCTGCCGCATCGAGCGCCAGGCCTACGCCGATCGAATAGGTGACGATGGTGACATCGGTCCCTTCGCGAACGACCCGCGCCTTGCCGATCGGCAGCACGTAATCATCCAGATCCGGCACGTCGAAGCTGCGGCCATAGACCAGCTCGTTTTCGAGGAACACCACCGGGTCTTCGCAGCGGATTGCGGCTTTCATCAGACCCTTGGCATCGGCGGCGTCATAGGGCGCAATCACGATCAGGCCTGGAACGCTGGCATACCAAGGACCGTAGTTCTGGCTGTGCTGCGCACCAACGCGGCTGGCAGCGCCATTGGGGCCACGGAACACGATCGGGCAGCGCATCTGGCCGCCTGACATGTAATTGGTCTTGGCAGCCGAGTTGATGATGTGGTCGATCGCCTGCATCGCGAAGTTGAAGGTCATGAATTCGACGATCGGACGCAGCCCCCCCATAGCCGCGCCGGTGCCAATTCCGGCAAAGCCGTATTCGGTGATCGGCGTGTCGATCACGCGCTTGGGGCCGAATTCGGCGAGCAGGCCCTGCGTGACCTTGTAGGCGCCTTGGTATTCGGCGACTTCCTCCCCCATTACGAACACGCGGCGGTCGGCGCGCATTTCTTCAGCCATGGCGTCACGCAAGGCTTCGCGCACGGTTGTGCTGGTCAGGCTGGTGCCTTCGGGGATCGCCGGATCGCGCGCCGGCTCGGCCCTGGCCTTGAGCGGTTCGTCGGCGGACTTGGCGTTTTCTTTCTTCTCCGTCTCTTCCGTTTTTTCGGGGGCAGGCTTTTCGGCCCGCTCTTCTGTCGGTGCCTCAGAGGAAGACGGCTCCTCCCCTTCCCCGGTGATCAGCGCGATCACCGTGCCCACCGCCACGTCCTCGGTCCCGGCGGCAACCATGATCTTTTCGAGCACGCCTTCATCGATGGCTTCGAATTCCATCGTCGCCTTGTCGGTTTCGATCTCGGCGATAATATCGCCCGGTTCGATCCGGTCGCCTTCCTGCTTCAGCCACTTGGCGAGCGTGCCCTGCTCCATCGTTGGAGAAAGGGCCGGCATCTTGAGTTCAATGGCCATGGTTCAATACTCCCCCACCAGAACATCGGTGTAGAGTTCGCCCGGCCGCGGTTCGGGCGAGGATTCGGCAAAATCAGCCGCCTCGGCCACTTCGGCCCGGATCGCCTTGTCGATGGCTTTCAACTCGTCTTCAGCCTTGCCACCTTCAATCAGGGTCTTCTTGAGCCTTTCGATCGGATCGTGGTGGTCGCGCTGGTCCTGCACTTCTTCACGGGTGCGATACTTGGCCGGATCGGACATCGAATGGCCACGGAACCGATAGGTGTTGCACTCCATCAGCACCGGCCCTTTGCCTTCGCGAACATGCGCAAAGGCGATTTCGGCGGCAGCGCGCACTTCAAGTACGTCCATGCCGTTCACTTCCATGCCGGGGATGCGGAACGACGTGCCGCGCCGATAAAACCGGGTTTCGGCCGAGGAACGCTTGGTCGATGTGCCCATCGCATACTGGTTGTCTTCCACCACAAACACGATCGGCAGGTTCCACAGCGCCGCCATGTTGAAAGTCTCGTAAACCTGTCCCTGGTTGGCCGCGCCGTCACCGAAATAGGCAAGGCAGATGCCGCCGTCCTCGTTGTACTGGTGCGCCAGCGCAAGCCCGCCGCCCAGCGCCACCTGTGCGCCGACGATGCCGTGGCCGCCGTAAAACTTATGCTCGGTCGAGAACATGTGCATCGACCCGCCCTTGCCCTTGGAAATCCCGGCTTCGCGACCAGTCAGCTCCGCCATGATCACCTTGGGATCGATCCCGTAGGCGAGCATGTGGCCGTGATCGCGGTAGCCGGTGATCACGCTGTCGCGATCATTGTCGAGCGCCGATTGCAGCCCGATGGCGACCGCTTCCTGTCCGATATACAGGTGGCAAAACCCACCGATCAGACCCAGGCCGTATAGCTGGCCGGCTTTCTCCTCGAACCGCCGGATGAGGAGCATCTGGCGGTAGAATTCGAGCATTTCCGCGTCGCTCGCGGCATAGCGCTTCTTCGCCTCAAAGGCGTCCTGCAAGGAATGCAGCAGAAAATCGGTGTCTTCGCCGGCGGGGGCGGCGGTCTTTGCCTTTGCAGGCGTTTTGGCGGGTTGCTTGGCCAAGACAGTGGTTCCTCTCGCTGGCGCACTCATGGGGAGGAGACGCGCATCACGGGCTCTATAGGCAGGGACACTGGGCAGGTGCAACGCCAAGCCGTAGCGGAACAGTGATCCCGCATACGAAATCAGCCATTGGGCCGGCTCGCGCGAACCTTATTCGCCCTCAAGCGTTATCACGACCTCGTCTTCGCGCATCACGCCCAGCTGATCGCGCACCAGCTCGCTGGCAAGATCGGGATCGGCGGCTTCGGGATCGAGCAGCATCACGCGATTACGCAGAGCATCGCGCCTGGCCGTGAGCATGGCGATTTCGCTTTCGCGCGCTTCAAGCGCGGCCGCGTTTTCGCTCCACGCAAGCAAGCCCGTCGGGCCGGCCACCGCCAAACCTGTCAGCAGCAGCAGGAAGCCTAGAGCCCCGAACCGCTTAAGCCGATTTTCCGATACTGGTTTGCGCATCACAGCGAATGATCCCTCGTCCGTTGATGATGACAGAATCATACTTGGTGCACCGCTGCAAGAACATTGCGGCGTAATGGGTAGGAATCCTTGGGGATTGCGGAATTTAGTAGCTGCGCGGCAACCCGAGCACGTGTTCGGCAAGGTATGACAGGATGAGGTTGGTGGAAATCGGCGCCACGGTATAAAGGCGCGCCTCGCGGAACTTGCGCTCCACGTCATATTCCTCGGCAAAGCCGAATCCGCCGAACGTCTGCACGCACATATCCGCCGCTGCCCAGCTGGCCTCCGACGCAAGCAGCTTGGCCATATTGGCTTCCTCGCCGGGATTGCCGCCCTCGTCGTAAACGCGTGCAGCGTGCAGCACCATTAGCTCGGCAGCGCGCATCTGGGCATAGCAGCGCGCGATCGGGAACTGCACGCCCTGGTTCTGGCCGATGGGCCGCGCGAACACGTTGCGATCCTTGGCGTAGGCGGTGGCCTTTTCGATGAACCATTTGGCATCGCCGATACATTCGGCTGCGATCAGGATGCGTTCGGCATTCATGCCCGAAAGGATGTAGCGGAAGCCCTTCCCCTCTTCGCCCACCAGCGCAGAGGCCGGAATGCGCAGATCGTCGAAGAACACTTCGCAGGACGAATGATTCATCATCGTGCGGATCGGCTTGACCGTCATGCCTCCGCGCAAGGCGGCCTGCATGTCGACAAGAAAAATCGAAAGGCCTTCGGTCTTGCTCGCCGCTTCCTCGCGCGGTGTGGTGCGGGCGAGTAGCAGCATCAGATCGGAATGCTCGGCCCGGCTCGTCCAGATCTTCTGGCCCGTGATGACATATTCGTCTCCGTCCCGGACAGCACGAGTCTTGAGACTTAGCGTGTCGGTGCCGCTGGTGGGTTCCGACACGCCGAATGCCTGCAAGCGCAATTCACCGTTGGCGATACGAGGGAGATAATGCGCCTTCTGCGCGTCACTGCCGTACCGCAGCAGAGTGTTCATGATGTACATTTGCGCGTGGGCGGAACTGCCGTTGCAGCCCGATGCCTGGATTTCCTCCATGATAACGCAGGCCGCCTCAAGGCTCAGGCCGCTGCCGCCATGTTCGGCCGGGATCAGGGCGGCAAGGAAGCCGGCCTTGGTCAGCGCATCGACGAATGCGGCGGGATATTTGCGAACCGCATCCTTGGCACGCCAATACTCACCCGGAAAATCCGCGCACAGACCGCGCACCGCACGGCGGATTTCGGCAATTTCCTCGGGTTCGCGGTGCGACATCGACAAGCCTTCTCTCCTGCTGGCAGGCGGTTGCTTGCCCGCTCGCCGCGCGCAAGTCCACCTCATCAATCCGGGCGCCTTTGGGCAAGATGCGGGCCATGGCAATCCCGTTTCGATCTGCTACGCGCTGATGGCATGAGCCCCGATATGCCCGCCTCCACTAGCCCGGCGCTGCTGACCCGCGCCCAGGAACGCGCACTTGCGCTCACCATCGCAGTGGTGACGGCCAACGCCTATTACATCCACCCGATCATAGGTGAGGTCGCGCGGGGTTTTGGCGTGGGCGAGGCTGAGATCGGCCTGGTACCGGCGCTCAATCAACTGGCACTGGCGCTGGGCATCCTGCTGCTGCTGCCGCTGGGCGATTTCTATTCGAACCGGCGCCTGTGCATAATCTTCGTCACCGCGCAGACGGCGTGCCTTGGCGGGATGGTGCTGGCGCAGGATCTGGTGTTGTTCACCGCCGCATCGACCGTGCTGGGTTTTGTCACCATCGCGCCTTACCTGATACCCGCTTTCGCGTCCAAACGCGTTGCGCCCGAACGGCTTGGGCTGGTGACGGCGCAACTCACAGCCGCAGTAATTTTCGGCATTCTGGTTGCGCGCGTAGGCGCGGGGATCATCGCGGAATATGCCGATTGGCACGCGGTCTATGTCGGCGCGTTTGCGCTGATGATGGCGGTAACGGCGCTTTTGCCGATTGCGATGCGCAGCGAAGCTGCTGCGCCCAAGCGACCGGACGCCCGCTATGGCGCGCTGATCGCTTCGGTCTTCAGGCTGGCCGCAGAGCATCCCGATGTACGGATATCCGCCGCTATCCAGGGACTGAACTTTGCGATCTTCACGGCCAGCTGGCTGGGGCTGGCGCTTTACCTCACCAGTCCCGCGATGGGATATGGCACGGATGATGTCGGCTATCTTGCGGGTGTTGCCGCCATCAGCGTTTTCACGACCCCGCGGCTCGGCCGCTGGGCAGACAAGGTTGGGCCGCGCAAGGCCCGGCTGACGGCCGCTGCCGTGCAGATTGCGGGCATCGCGCTATTCTATCCGCTGGGCTTCAGCATTTGGGGCGTGCTGGTGCCCCTGCTGGTGGTCAACATGGTCGGGCCGAGCATCGATGTGACGGGCCGGATGACGATGTTCACCCTCGCCCCGGAAATCCGCACGCGATTGACCACTTCCTACATCGTCGTGATGTTCGTGGGCGGCGCCATCGGCAGCGCGCTGGGTACGGCGGTTTATGATTTTGCCGGATGGGGCGGCACCTGCGCGCTGATGCTGATCATGTCCTGCGGCGTACTGGCGTTGTCCTGCCATGCTGAGCGCCGTTGGCAGCGATCAGTCACAATCCAGCCCATCTGACAAAGGTCTCGTAAAGATTTACCGTTTGGTAAGGTTTACAGGGCAATAAAGGTTACGAAGGCGCTACGGCCAAATACCGAATGACGCGGATTTTTCGCATCACTCAGGTTGGGCCGAGCGCCTTTTCCTTTTTCCCCACATGGTCGGATTTGGTGACCCCGGCGCGATTCGAACGCGCGGCCCCCAGATTAGGAATCTGGTGCTCTATCCGGCTGAGCTACGGGGTCCCGAGCGGCGTCATAGCACCCGTGGCTTACCATTCAATTCAACTTTTCGGGCGGAGCGACCGGGAACGGCAGCGGCGCAATCGGCACGCCCTCCTCGATCAGTGCCTTGGCCTCGGCAAGGCTTGCCTGCCCGTGAATGGGCGCTTCATCGCGCTCCCCATAGTGCATCCGGCGGGTTTCCTCGGCGAACTTGTCCCCCACCCAGGTTGAATTCTTGAGCGCGGCGGCCTGCGCCTTGGCGAGCGCCAAGAAGGCCTGCTGCACTTCGGCCGGCATGGGCGTGTTCGCCACCGGCCGGGTGGTATTTTCAGGGGGAAGAACCTCCTGTCGGCTGTTGCCCTTGGCTGGCACTGCAGGTGCCATCGGCGCCTTGATCACGTCAACAGAACCGCAGAACGGACAGGCCAAGAGGCCGTCCGTGCGCTGATCTTCAAAATCGGCAGAGGATGCAAACCACCCTTCAAATCGGTGGCCGTCGGAGCAGGAAAGGTCAAATACGATCATGGCAAGTCAGGATGTGGCAATCGGACGGCGGTTGGCAAGCGCGGGAACTTGCGCACGTACCTCGGCTACGCGGCGCATATCAATGTCACAAAAGGCAAGGCCCGGCTCGTCGCCACCCATATCAAGCAGAACCTCGCCCCACGGATCGACCACCAACGAATGCCCGTAAGTCTCACGTCCGTCTTCGTGCTTGCCGACCTGCGCGGCGGCGATGACAAAGGCGCTCGCCTCGATGGCGCGGGCGCGCAGCATTACGTGCCAATGTGCAGCGCCAGTCGGCCTGGTGAAGGCCGCGGGCACCGCGATGGCATCGCACCGGCGGTTGCCGAGTTCGCCGAACAGCGCGGGGAACCTGAGATCATAACAGATCGCCAGGCCGAGCCGCCCAACTGGAGTGTCCGCCAGCGTAACAACTTCATCGCCTGGCCGATAGGCTGCGCTTTCGCGCCAGGTCTCTCCAGTGGCGAGTTCGACATCGAACATGTGGATCTTGTCATAGGTTTCCGGGCCCTCCCCGCTCGGCGGAAAGACCATTGAGCGATTGGCATTCTTGCCCCCCGGAACCGCCACCGCCATCGATCCGAGCGCGAGCTCAAGCCCACACTCCTCGGCAACATTGCCGAGCATTGCGACGTAACGCGACTGGTCCTCGGGCACGATATGCTCCGCCGCCCGCACGCGGTCACTGTCGAGCAGCAGCGACATCTCGGGAGTAAACAAAATCTCCGCCCCGCCATCGCGCGCACTATAGGCGGCATCGCGGATCGTGTCGAAGTTGCGCCCGGGATCGATGCCCGAACACATCTGCAAGACCGCAATTTTCGCCATTATCCCACCAGCAATGCGTCGAGCTTGCCGGCGGCTTCCAACGCGGCAAGTTCGTCCGATCCGCCCACGTGGGTATCGCCGATAAAGATTTGCGGCACTGTCATCGCGTTTGGCGCGCGCACGCGCATTTCGTCGCGTCCGGGGCCGCCCATGGTGATGTCATGCTCGGTGAATTCCGCACCCTTCTGGCTCAGCAGTCGCTTGGCGCGCACGCAGAAAGGGCAGGCGAACTTGGTGTAGATATCGATCTTGGGGCTGGCCATGGGCGCTCCTCGCAAATGCTCTTGAAAGGCTGGATGGACAAACCAGATAAGCGTTGTCGCCACGTTTCGCCAGCCTTGGGAAACGGCAACGACGACACACCGGGTGCTGCAACCGGCAGGCCCACAACCGGACCAGATTGCTCAGACAAGAGGATTTGCACAATGTCACGTTTCGATTTTACCCCCTATCGCCGCTCCACCGTTGGATTTGACCGCCTGTTCGACCTGCTCGAAAACCAGGCGAGGCTGAATGCGGGGGACAATTATCCCCCCTTCAACATCTCGCGCCGCGGCGAAGACAATTACCGCATCACACTGGCGGTTGCGGGCTTCCGTTCGGGCGATATCGAAATCACCGCCCAACAGAACCTGCTCGTCGTGCAGGGCCGCAAGCGCGACGAGGCCGAGGACGGGTCCGAACTCATCCATGTCGGCATCGCCAACCGTGGATTCGAACGCCGGTTTGAACTGGCAGATTTCGTGCGGGTTGAACGCGCCGATCTGGCCGATGGCCTGCTGATCATTGATCTGGTGCGTGAAGTGCCTGACGCCATGAAGCCACGCAAGATTGCGATCGGCGGCATGGCAACGCTGACGGCAGTTCCGACAACGAACGGCAAAAGCGACGAGGAAGCCAGCGCCGCGTAAGGCGCAAACATCCTGAAACAAAGGCTTAAGTAGAAGGGGGCGGATCTCGCGATCCGCCCCCGCGGCTTTCGCCGCCTCGTCTGAACCTATCCGTCCGGGTCGCAGAAGACGGACAAGACCAGACAAGCCTGTTTCATGGTGACCCAAAGACCTCGGTTCCACCTGCGACTGGAAAGCACCAACGCGCCTATCGAAGTAGCACTGCGATCACTCAGAAATCATGAAAAGCAGCCCCCGTCTAATGCGTAAGGGCAACAACGCGCAAGGCGAATCTACAAAGTTGGTAAGGATGCGACACACAGCCCAAGCATCGCAAAACAAATGAAGCTAACCCTCAATAATTCCGGATCGAATTGACATCCACAGCGGCGGGTCAGACGGCGCTATAGTGTAGTGGGCCGGCCGCTTTGACCCTTGCGTGTCCTACACGAGTCGCGATTGCTCCAGCGCAGCGGCGATAAAACCCGAAAACAGCGGGTGCGGATCGAAGGGGCGCGATTTCAGTTCGGGGTGGAACTGCACGCCAACGAACCACGGATGATCGGGCCGCTCGACAATCTCGGGCAGCAGGCCGTCGGGGCTCATCCCGGCAAAGATCAGGCCCTGTTTTTCCAACGGTTCGATATAGGCGCTGTTGACCTCGTAGCGGTGGCGGTGCCGTTCCGAAATCATCTCGGCGCCGCCATAAATCCGCGAGGTGTGGCTGTTTGGGCTGAGCTTGGCGGGATAGGCGCCAAGACGCATGGTGCCACCCAGATCACCGTCTTCGGCGCGTTCCTGCAGACCTTCCTTGCTCATCCATTCGGTAATGATACCAACCACGGGCGTTTCGGTCGGACCGAATTCGGTCGAGGACGCATCTGCAAAACCGGCCGCGCGGGCGCCTTCGATACAGGCCATCTGCATACCCAGACAGATACCGAAAAACGGCACGCTGCGCTCCCGCGCGAAGCGGACGCTGGCAATCTTGCCTTCCGAACCGCGCGTACCAAACCCGCCGGGCACCAGGATGCCGTGCATGGGTTCAAGCGCCGCGATGATCTGCGAATCGTTGTCACCTTCGAAGATCTCTGCGTCGATCCACTTGATGTTGACCTTGACCCGGTTGGCCAGACCGCCATGGACCAGTGCCTCGTTGAGGCTCTTGTAAGCATCAGGCAGGCCCACATACTTGCCCACCACCGCAATGGTCACTTCGCCTTCGGGGTTGAAGTGGCGGTCGGTCACGTCGGTCCACGCCGCAAGGTCGGGCATGGGCGCATCGGTGATGCCAAAGGCCCGCAACACTTCGCGATCAAGACCCTCGGCGTGATATTGCTGGGGCACCGAATATATTGACGGCGCGTCCAGCGCCGGAATCACCGCTTCTGGCCGAACGTTACAGAACTGCGCGATTTTGCGGCGATCGCTTTCGGGGATGGGGTGCTCCGCGCGGCACAGCAGGATATCGGGTTTGATGCCAAGGCTGGCAAGCTCGCGCACTGAATGCTGAGTCGGCTTTGTCTTAAGCTCGCCCGCAGCCTTGATGTAAGGCACCAGTGTGACGTGCACCGACAGAGTCTGGAGCGGTTCGAGTTCGTTGCGCAGCTGGCGGATTGCTTCCATGAACGGCAGCGACTCGATATCGCCCACCGTCCCGCCGATTTCGCACAAGATGAAATCGTGATCGTCCTGACCGGCAAGTGCAAATGCCTTGATCTCGTCGGTAACGTGGGGGATCACCTGCACCGTCGCGCCCAGATAATCGCCGCGCCGCTCGCGCGCGATGATGTCGCGATAAACCCGGCCGCTGGTGATGTTGTCGCTCTGCCGCGCCGATACGCCGGTAAAGCGTTCGTAATGTCCAAGATCCAGGTCGGTTTCGGCCCCGTCATCCGTCACATAGACCTCGCCGTGCTGATACGGGCTCATCGTGCCCGGATCGACGTTCAGGTAAGGGTCGAACTTGCGGATACGGACCGTATAACCGCGCGCCTGTAGCAGGGCCGCCAGTGAGGCTGCCATGAGACCTTTGCCGAGCGAGGAAACCACGCCGCCGGTGATGAAAATGTACCGCGCCATGGGATTTGGGCCTTAAGCAACTGGAGGGATTCGGGGCAAGCGAATTGCGGACGCTTTCGCGCCCATTCCACAATGCCGATGATCTAGATGTCGTGAAAGGCTGTGAAGGCCGCCTTGCGCGAAATATTACTGCGCGCCCTCACTAGCGGGCGCTGCAGGTGCGGGGGCAGTCTCGGCCGAAGCGGGCGCCGGGACCGGATCGGCCAACAGATCCGGCCTTGCCGGCGCAGCCGCACCGGGCGCGTCGCGATCGAGCGTCGTCGTTACCCCGGCAACCCGGCTTTCACGCACCGCAAGCGCAGCCAGCACGATCGAGAGCGCAACAAAGGCCACAGCCAGCCACTTGGTCGAACGCGTCAGGAAATCGGCCGCCCCGCGTGCGCCCAAGGCGCCGCCCGGGCTAGAGCCGATGCCAAGCCCTCCGCCTTCGGAACGCTGCATCAGCACGACGCCGACGAGCGCTGCGGCCACAAGGGCCTGTATCACGGTGAGGAAGAGGAACAGGGACATGAATGCATCTCGTGGCCGTGGGCGAGCGGGTGCCCGGTTATGAATATTCCGCGCCATGTAGGGGGCGAGCGGCCTCGCGGCAAGCCCGCACCATTACACCGCGCCGATAAGCAGCGTAGGCGAGCCTAGCTGTCGAACGGCTCGCTTGCGGCAAGTGCAATGCCCATGAAGCTGTCTGCGGTGAGGCTTGCCCCGCCCACCAACGCGCCGCCAACGTCAGGCACCGCGAAGATTGCGGCGGCGTTTTCAGGCCTGACCGACCCGCCATAGATAATGCGTACTTCGTTGCCCTGGTCTTCCCCGAACAACTCCACAAGCAATGTGCGGATGGCGCCATGCATTTCGGCAATGTCATCGGTGGTGGCCGCTATCCCGGTCCCAATCGCCCAAATAGGCTCATAGGCGACGGTCAGTTTGTCAGCGACCTCAGCCGGCATCTGCACGGCAAGCGGGAGAGAAGCCTTGAGCTGCTTTTTGACAAAGGCAACGGCCTTCCCCGCTTCGCGGGTTGCCGCACTTTCGCCGCAGCACATGATGATCCGCAGGCCCGCCGCAAGCGCGCTCTCCGCCTTGGCCCGGACGCGTGCATCACTCTCATCATGGTCGGTGCGGCGTTCAGAGTGACCGAGGATCACGAACTTCGCGCCGGCATCCGCGATCATCGCGGCGGAGATATCGCCGGTATGCGCGCCGCCTTCGGCATGGTGGCAGTCCTGCGCACCGACACCGATTTGCTCGGCTTCGCGATGGATGGGATGGATCAGCGTGTAAGGCGGCGCAAGCGCCACCTCAACCTTCATGTGACGCTGTGCGGCACGGTCAATCGCACGGGCTTCTGACAGCATCGCGCGGGTTCCGTGCATCTTCCAGTTTCCGACGATGTAGGGTCGGCGGGTCATGTCGTGTCCTGCACTTTTCATAATTGAGAGGGATAACCCGATAGAGGCATGATTCTGCGGTTCATGTACTGCCCCGGTGCCGCGTCCGCTAGCTGAGGAAGCGCCGCTAGTCAAAACGCGCGCGAACCTGTTGCCGCGCGGTCGCAGGGCCTCTAAAGCGCCGGGGCATCGCGCGCCGCCGTGGTGCGAGAAAGGGGCGCTTGCGTCCTGCTATCAGCCAGTCTCGCATGGGTCAGTCACGTCATGTTTTCGTTTTTCCGCCGTTTTTTTCAGTCGAAGATCGGGCTTCCGATCTTTCTTGCGTTTCTGGCTTTGATGGCACTGGCCTTTGTGGCCGCTGACCTTACCGGTTCGAGCTTCGGCGGGGTCGGCAATAGCGATCGTATCGCGGTCGTCGGTGACGAAGCGATCCCGGCATCCGATCTCACGGTTTCGGCCACCACCGCGCTAGATCAGGTGCGTCAGCAGAACCCGACGCTGACCATGCCCGAATTCGTGGCCGAAGGCGGCTTTGACGAAGTGCTCAAGCAGTTGATCGACCGTTTTGCCGTGGGTGAATACGGCAAGGATTACGGTCTGCGTGCTGGCGACAATCTGGTGAACAGCGAAATCCTCAAGATTTCCGCCTTCCAGGGTCTCACCGGGCAGTTCGACCAGCAGGCCTATCTTGGCGCGCTGCGTCAGCGCGGGTTGACCGATGCGATGTTCCGCCGGGATCTGGAGGCGGGCCTGATCGAACAGCAATTGCTGCGTTCCGCCGTCGCCGCGCCACAGCTGCCTGAAAAGATCGCCCGTCAATATGCCGCGCTGGTGCTGGAAAAACGCAAGGGCGAAATCGCCTTGATCCCCAGCCAATCCTTCGCGCCTGCCGGTAATCCTTCCGATTCGCAGCTGACCGCATGGTATGGTGAAAATCGCGCACAATTCATCCGTCCCGAGCGGCGCACGTTGCGTTTCGCAGTGTTCGGTCCCGAGGCGCTGGATGTCAACGCCACCCCCACCCCGGTCGAAATCGCGGCACGCTTCAAGCGCGATGCCGCGATCTATCAGGCGACCGAACGCCGGGTTGTCACCAGCTTTGTTGTCCCCACCGAAGATGCGGCCAAGGCGCTTGCCGCCCGTATCCGCGGCGGAGCCTCGCTAGAAGCGGTGGCCCGTGAGGCAAACTTCACGGCATCACAGGCCGAAGCGCGGGACCGCGAAGCCATGGCAAGCGCCACCAGCTTTGCGTTTGCCCAGAACGCCTTCAAGGCCGCTCAGGGCGGGATCGTTGACCCCGCGCAGGGCACGCTTGGGTGGTATGTGGCACGGATCGACAGTGTCGAACGCGTTCCGGCGCGCACGCTGGCACAGGCCACACCAGACATCACCGCGCAGCTCACCACGGAGAAGCGCGCTGTCGCCATCGCCGATCTGACATCCGAGATCGAGGCTGAGATCGATGGCGGCACCGCGCTGGCAGACGTCGCCAAGGCCTATGACCTGACGGTGGAAACCACGCCGGCCCTGCTCGCCGATGGGCGTGCTTTTGGCCAACCACAGGTTCAGATCGTCCCGCAGCTTGCCGAGATCCTGCCAACCGCGTTTCAGATGGAGGAAAGCGAGCCTCAGCTGGCCGAAGTCGCGGGCGGCGAAGAATTCGTGATTTTTGAAGTCGCCCGTGTCGAAGAAGCCACCGCTCCGCCGCTCGGCGAAGTGCGCGACGCGGCCATCGCCGGATGGAAGCGCGCGCAGGGCGCGGTCCTTGCCAAGCAGGCGGCCGACCGGATCTTGGCCAAGGTGCGCAGCGGAACGCCGCTCGCCGCGGCGATGGCAGCCGAAAACAAGCAGGGCTTCGAACGCGAGGCGATTGACCTGGAGCGGCGTGAACTCCTCGCCAGCCAGCGCGATCGGATCGCGCCGCCCCTCGTGTTGCTGTTCAGCATGGCCGAAGGCACGGTGAAATCCCTCGAAGGCCCGCGCGGGCTGGGCTGGTATATCGTCGCGCTCGACGATATTACCACCCAATCGCTCGACGATCAGGGCGAACTCATCGCGCAGACCCGTCAACAACTGGGAACGGCTCTCAGCGAGGAATATCGCGATCAGGCGATTGCTGCGATGCGTACGGCGCTGAGCGTGACCCGCAACGAACCCGCCATTGCGGCCGTGCGCAAGCAGCTCACCGGCGAACAGTAAGTGACAGGCGTATTATTCCGGTGACTGCTTTCCCCTCCGGCACTGCGGCCGACCTGCCTGAAAATGCCGACCACGCGGCTGCGATGCTGGCAGAAGGCCGTGCGGCGTTGGTGTGGCGCCGGATCATTGCCGACAGCGATACGCCAGTGGGCGCAGCGCGGCGGCTGATCGTACCGGGACGCGGCGATTTTCTGCTAGAATCGGTCGAAGGCGGCGAGGTGCGCGGGCGCTACAGCTTGCTGGGACTGGACCCTGATCTGGTGTTCCGGGCGACGGGCAACATGGCGGCGATCAACCGTGAATGGCGCTCCAATCGCGAAAGTTTTGTTCCGTGCCCCGGCGATGCCTTGGCCGAACTGCGGGAATTGGCCGCGACGTGCCGGGTTGAACCGATGCCCGATGGCTTGCCGCCTGCTTTGGCCTGCCTTGTGGGCTATCTGGGCTACGAAACCATTGGCCTGGTCGAAACCCTGCCTCGCGCTGCCGATAGTCCGCTTGACCTGCCTGACCTGCTGTTCGTGCGGCCCACAGTCATTCTGGTGTTCGATGGTCTGACCAATGCGCTATTCGCCATCGCTCCGATCTGGGAAGCGAACGATCCTGCGGCCGCCGTCGTCCGCGCAGGCGAGCGGATCGATGCGACGCTGAGCCAGCTTGGCCAGGCCCGCTTTGAGGAAGCGAAGCCTGCAATCTCAGCCGACATGTTGCCCGATTGCCTACCAGAACTCGCGCCCGTAATCGCCGCCGAAGATTACAAGGCGATGGCGCTCAAGGCCAAGGATTACATCCTTGCCGGTGACATCTTCCAGGTCGTGTTGGCGCAGCGTTTCACCTGCCCCTTCACGCTGCCGCCGCTGGCGCTTTACCGCGCGCTGCGGCGGGTGAACCCCTCGCCCTTCCTGTATTTCCTCGATCTTCCGGGCTTTGCGCTGGTGGGATCGAGCCCGGAAATCCTTGTCCGGGTGCGTCCCGATGAAAAGGGCGCCAACGAAATAACGATCCGTCCGATTGCAGGGACACGTCCCCGTGGGCAGTCCCGTACCGAAGACGCCGCGAATGAAGCCAGCCTGCTCGCCGATCCCAAAGAGCGTGCCGAGCACCTCATGCTGCTCGATCTCGGGCGCAATGACGTGGGCCGGGTCGCGGCCGCTGGCAGCGTCACCGTCACCGACAGCTTCACGATCGAGCGATACAGCCACGTTATGCACATCGTCAGCAATGTCGTAGGCAATCTTGCCGCCGGCAAGGACGCGCTCGACGCGCTGTTCGCCGGTTTCCCCGCTGGCACAGTGTCGGGCGCGCCCAAGATCCGCGCCTGCGAAATCATCGCCTCGCTCGAACCAGAAACCCGCGGCGCCTACGCTGGCGGTGTCGGCTATTTCGCGCCCGACGGCAGCCTTGATAGCTGCATTGTCCTGCGCACCGCCGTGGTCAAGGACGGCCTGATGCACGTTCAGGCGGGGGCAGGCATCGTTGCCGACAGCGACCCCGATTATGAGCTGGCTGAATGCCGTGCCAAGGCGGGCGCGTTGATTGCCGCAGCGCGTGAAGCCGTGCGCGTCGCGGGCGAGCCGGGATACGGCCAGTGACGCGCCGTGCTTTTCTCACTCTTGGCCTGATGCTTGGTCTTGGCGCCTGTTCCGAAGCGCCTGCGGGTGAGGCTTTGGTGACGGTCAATCTCGATGGGTCCGAAAACACCGACACGCCCTCCCCCCCATCCCGTCCGACGCTGGCTGCCGTACCATCGGACTGCCGCGCCGTGGTGTTCGAGACGGCGGCGCTCACCCATTGCACCGCCGATCCCGCCATGCACCGGATCACTATGGCAAACCTTGGCACGGACAAGCAGCCCTTCGGTTCGATGGGCGCCTTTGCAGGCAGCGTCGATCCGGCCACCATTGCCTTTGCCGTCAATGGCGGGATGTATGGCGATGATCTGAAGGCGATCGGATATTACGTCGAGAAGCGTGAGCGCCTGTCCGAGCTGAATCGCGGCGACGGGACCGGCAATTTCTACATGAAGCCCAACGGGGTGTTTTTCGGGACAGGCGGCCAATGGCGCGTGCTGGGAAGCAACACCTTCTTCGAGACCGTGGGCGACCGCCCGGAATTCGGCACGCAGTCCGGCCCGCTGCTGTTGATTGACGGCAAGCTTCACCCCGAAATTCAGGATAATGGCCCCTCCAGGGCGATCCGCAATGGCGTGGGTGTGGACAGCGCAGGCAAGGCGCATTTCGTGATTTCCGATGCGCCGGTCAGCTTCGGCCAGCTCGCGCGCTATTTCCGCGATGAGGTGAAGGTTGCAAATGCGCTTTACCTAGATGGTCAGGTTTCGAGCCTGTGGGATCCCGCCTCCGGGCGATTGGACAAAGCCCGTGTCGGCCCGATCATCGTCGTGACAAAACGCGAAAAGGCGCCCGCACAATGATCCTCGTCATCGACAACTACGACAGCTTCACCTTCAACCTTGTCCATTACCTGATGGAGCTGGGAGCAGAGGTGCGCGTCGAACGCAATGACGCGCTGACTGCGGCAGACGCGCTGCGCACCAAGGCGGCAGGATTCCTGATCTCGCCCGGCCCCTGTACGCCCAACGAGGCCGGGATCAGCCTGGATCTGGTGGCGGCCTGTGCGGATGCGGGAAAGCCGCTGATGGGCGTCTGTCTGGGGCACCAGGCGATCGGGCAGCATTTCGGCGGGACGGTGCAGCGCGGCGGGTTGATGCATGGCAAGACCTCCCCCGTGACGCATGATGGGACGGGCGTGTTTTCCGGCCTGCCCTCCCCGTTCGTCGCCACCCGCTATCACAGCCTTGAAGTGGTGGACCTGCCTGCCTCCCTGATCGCCAACGCCCATGCCGACACGCCGGGCGCCGATCACCCTTCCGTGATGGGCTTCCGCCATGCCAGCCTGCCGATCCATTCGGTGCAGTTCCACCCGGAAAGCATCGCCACCGAACATGGCCACGCATTGCTGGCCAATTTTGCGCGTCTGTGCGGGCTTGAGCCGGTAATGCCCGCCAGGCTTGCGTCATGAGCCATCTCCCCGAGGTCACCGCGCCGCTTTCCGAAGCCGAAGCCGAAGCGGCGTTCGGCGTCCTGCTCGACGGCGCGCCGTCCGAGGCCGAGATTGAGAGCTTTCTGGTCGCCCTGTCTGCCCGCGGCGAGACGGCGGACGAAATTGCGGGCGCTGCGCGCGCGTTGCGGGCGCGGTTGATCCCGATCAGCGCGCCGGAAAATGCCATCGACGTGTGTGGCACCGGGGGCGACGGGCATCACACCCTCAACGTGTCGACCGCCGTGAGCCTTGTGGTCGCGGCCTGCGGCGTTCCCGTGGCGAAGCATGGCAACCGCGCGGCATCCTCCAAAGCGGGGGCGGCCGATACGCTGGAAGCCCTCGGGCTCGACATGGACGCAGCCGGGCGCACCGCTGAAAAGACCCTCGCGGACATCGGCATCTGTTTCCTTTTTGCCAAAAACCACCACCCGGCAATGGCTCGGATTCAGCCCATCCGCCTGAAAATCGGTCAGCGCACCATCTTCAACCTGATGGGACCGCTCTCGAACCCTGCCAAAGTGACCAGCCAGCTGATCGGGATTGCACGCCCCGCCTATGTGCCGATCTATGCCGGCGCAATGGCGCGACTGGGCACGGGCACATCGCTGATCGTGTCGGGCGATGAAGGCCTCGATGAATTGAGCCTGGCAGGTGGCAACGAAGTGGCGGTCGTGACAGGCAATGCCTTCACCATGGAGCGGATCGACGCGAGCGCAGCAGGGCTGCCTCATGCGCCCATCGAGGCAATCCGCGGCGATGATGCCAAGCACAACGCGGCGGCCCTGAAAGCGCTGTTGATGGGGGCGACGGGGCCCTATCGCGATGCGGTGCTGTTCAATGCGGCAGGCGCACTGACAGTGGCGGGGCGCGGTGCCGACTGGCAGACCCGCGCCGCAATGGCGGGCGAGGCGCTCGATTCCGGCCGCGCGCTCGCCCTGCTCGACCAATGGATTGCCCTTGCCCGGTAAGTCACAAGCCCCGGTCAATCACCAGCAAAGTGAGACGATGAACAAGCTCGAAGAAATCTGCGCCGCAAAGCGGGACATCGTCACCGCCCGCAAGCAGGCGATCAGCCACGCGCAACTTACGCTCGCCATGCGGACCCATTCCGCGCCGCGCGGCTTCGAAGCGGCATTGCGCACGCGCGCAGCCGCAGGCTACGCCCTGATTGCCGAGATCAAGAAGGCCAGCCCCTCAAAAGGTCTGATCCGCGCCGATTTCCGGCCGGCCGATCATGCCGCCGCCTATCAGTCGGGCGGAGCCACCTGCCTCTCGGTGCTTACCGATGCGCCCTATTTTCAGGGTCATGAGGATTACCTCGTCGCCGCCCGCGCCGCCTGCACGTTGCCGGTGTTGCGCAAGGACTTCATGGTCGATCCGTGGCAGTGCCTCGAAGCGCGCGCCATCGGGGCCGATGCGATCCTCATCATCGTCGCCGCGCTCGAAAATACCGCCATGGCCGAAATCGAAGCGGCAGCCATCGAACTGGGCATGGACGTGCTGGTCGAAGTCCATGACGAATCCGAGCTGGCGCGCGCCGCCTCCCATCTGAAATCGCGCCTGATCGGGGTGAACAATCGCGACCTCAAGACCTTCACCACCAGCCTTGCCGTTACCGAACGCCTCGCGCCGCTCGCGCCTGAAGGCACGTTGCTGGTGGGCGAAAGCGGGATCAACACGCCCGCTGACATCGCCCGGCTGGACGCGGCGGGCGTGCGAACGTTCCTCGTGGGCGAAAGCCTGATGCGGGCTGACGATATTGCGATTGCAACGGCAACCCTGCTGGGCGCACAGACGGCGGCATGAGCAGGCTTACCCATCTCGATGAGGACGGCGCAGCGCGCATGGTCGATATCGGCGCAAAGCCGCAGACGGAGCGCCGCGCGGTTGCATCGGGTCGGATCACGATGGCGGCGCAGGTGCTCGATGCCATTCGCACCGGCAACGCGCCCAAAGGCGATGTCCTGGGGACAGCGCGCATTGCCGGCATCATGGCTGCCAAGCGCACGGGCGATCTGATCCCGCTGTGTCATCCCCTGGGACTTGAAGCGGTCAGCGTTGAATTCACCTATGAGGACGGCGCCATCCGCGTCACCGCCACCGCTTCGCTCACGGGCCGGACCGGCGTGGAAATGGAAGCGATGACAGCGGTTTCTGTCGCGCTCCTGACAATCTATGACATGGCCAAGGCCATCGACAAGGGCATGGTCATCTCCGACATACGACTGATCGCCAAATCCGGCGGCAAGTCGGGCGATTGGGCCGCGCCGCTTTGAGCGAGCTTCTGGGCCTCGAAGACGCGCAGGCCCGTCTGCTGGCACTGGCCCCCCTGTTGCCGCTTGTATCGGTGCCCACCGAAGCCTCGCTTGGCCGCATCATCGCCGAGGATATCCACGCCGCCCGCACGCAGCCTGCCGCAGACCTATCGGCGATGGATGGCTATGCGCTTGGGCCCGGAGAAGGTCCGTGGAGGCTGGTGGGTGAAAGCCGCGCAGGCGCGCCCTTTGCAGGGACACTCGGTTCCGGCGAATGTGTCCGCATATCGACCGGCGCCATCGTACCCGGCGGCGGAACCTGTGTGCTGTTGCAGGAGGATGCGGTGCGCAGCGGCGACGCCATAACCGCTACAAACCTGCTGCCGCCCGGCCGTCATATCCGCGCACGGGGGTTTGATTTTAACCGTGGCGATCGCCTTTTGGGCCGCGGCAGCCGCATGACGGCAGGGCGCATGGCACTGACGCTCGCAGCCGGACATGGCACGGTCATCGTCACGCGGCCCTTGCGCGTTGCGGTGATGGATTGCGGCGACGAACTGGCGACTGATCCCGCCGATTGCCTTCCTCACCAGATACCGGCCAGTAACGCAGCCATGATCGCCGCGATGCTGGCGCCGCTGGGGTGCGAAGTGACACGGATCGGCCCCGTTCCCGATGCTCGTGCGGCGCTGACTGCGGCGCTGGCGAAGGCTGAGGGTGCGGACATCCTGATTACCTCGGGCGGTGTGTCTGTGGGCGAACACGACCTTATCAAACCTGCGCTGGCCGATTGGGGGGCGCAGATTGCGTTCTGGAAAATTGCGATCAAGCCGGGCAAACCGCTGCTGGTGGCCACGCGCGGCGCGCAGGTGGTGCTCGGCCTGCCAGGCAATCCGGTGTCCAGCTTCGTCACCGCGTTTCTGTTTGCCCTGCCGCTGGTCCGGGCAAGCCAGGGCGACCCGGAACCGCGCCCCGGGTTCGTGACACTGCACGCTGGCGAAGACCTTCCGGCCGTAGGCCCGCGTCGGGAGTTTCTTCGGGCGGTCCGCAACGGCGATACGGTGCAGCTTGCCGGATCGCAGGATTCCAGCGCGCTTTCTGCACTGGCCGACGCTGATTGCCTGATTGACCGCCCCGCCCGCGCCCCTGCCGTGACACGCGGAGCGCCGATCAGGGTATTCAGCCTCCAGAATGGCTGAAATCCTTGAGTTTGGCGCGTCGCGCGCTTGACACCCTTGTCTGGGTTGCCTAGTTGTTCCTTGTTCGTTCACCTTAATGGCGGATCGAACGTGCATGCAACGCACCGCGCGCTTGATGGCGCCGGTGCCTCTTGGGGCACAGATGGAACTGGCGCGGGCCCGATTGGCGTCGGCGTGAATGCGACCAAGGGAGATTTGATCCATGCTGACGGCCAAGCAGCACGAGTTGATCCGTTTTATCCAGCAGCGCCTGGAAGAGACCGGGATCTCGCCAAGTTTTGAAGAAATGAAGGAAGCGCTCGATTTGAAGAGCAAGTCGGGCGTTCACCGGCTCATTTCCGCACTGGAGGAACGTGGCTTCCTGCGGCGTCTGCCCAACCGGGCACGGGCGCTCGAAGTGATCCGTCAGCCTGAAGATGCAACGCCCGGATCGCGCGCCGTCCCATCGTCGGGCGGCAATGTCGTACCGATGGTGCCGCCTGCGCCAAGAGTTGCTCAAGCCGTAGCGGCGAATGACGTGGTGGAATTGCCCCTGCACGGCCGCATTGCGGCGGGCGCTCCGATCGAGGCGTTCGAGGATCATTCGACCTTACCGGTGCCAGCAGCCTTGCTCGGACCGGGCGAGCATTACGCGCTTGAAGTGTCCGGAGATTCGATGATCGAAGCCGGGATCTTTGACGGTGATTTTGCCTTGGTGCGGCGCACAAATACGGCGCGCGACGGCGAAATCGTAGTGGCTCTGGTGCGCGGAGCGGAAGCGACGCTGAAATATCTGCGCCGCGAAGGGAGCCAAGTGCGTCTCGATCCGGCCAATGCATCTTACGATCCGCAATTCTACCGCCCGGACGAAGTCGAAGTGCAGGGCAAACTGGCAGGGTTGCTGCGTCGCTATCACTGATTGGCGTCGGCGTTCACAGATTCGGCGTGTGCGCGCATACGTGATTACCTCCGCATTACAAGTGTTTAGGAACATTCAAGGCCGCTTCAGGGGACACCTTGGGGCGGCCTTGCTGTCTCCAGAGCCGCTTTAGACTGCGCTAGCCCCGCGTTAGACCCGCCCAGACCCCCGCTTGCTGATGGCCTGGGGTGGCCAACCCGGCGCGGACGATCAGGCTCGATCCACCACCAACCATGCGATCCCTGCCCGGCAGCAACCGTGGTGATGTGCTGACGCGACAGGTCAATGGACAGCCCCCCGCTTTGGCGAAGGTAGCGTCGGTCCGCCTTCAACCATCGGGGGCGGCAAGAACGGGGAAGAAATCTTTCGGAAACAACCACATCTGCCTTGCCACACGCCGCGGCCAATGCGCGCTCCTCCACCTGTGCACGCCCCCGCCCGAGCAGCAGCACCCAGTCCCGTCCGCCGCGATGTAGCACCAGCGTGCAGAAGGCAGAAGAACAGCGTGCCCCCTCCCATCGGGCAAGCGGCACCGGTTCGCCCGCCACACCGGCAAGCTCCATCAGATTATCGCGGGTGTAGGAGGACCGGCTGTCGCGCAGGGAGAGCAGCCGCGAAGTTCCATCGTGGCCGGGGACGGTGATGCCAACCTGCTGCCCATCGTCCGCCACAAGAAGGTCGGGGATGGGTGTAAGAAGCACCAAAACGCTTGCCAGCATCACGGGGATAAGCCCAGCCAGGCGGACCCGCCCCTGCCACAGCGCAAGCCACAACCCGCCAGCGGCAAACAACCCTACCACAAACCCACTGATTTGCGGCATCAAGGTGACGGCTCCAGCTTGCGCCGAGGTGACATGAGCGATGGCGAGCAGTAGCGCAAGCGAGCGTTCGACCAACCACCACGCAGGGCCGCCAAGCCCCACCAAATCGAGGAACAATCCCAACGCAATCAGCGGCATGGAAGCGAATGTTACCAAGGGTATAGCGACCACATTGGCGACCGCGCCGTAAATCCCGGCGCGGTGAAAGTGGAACAGCACAATCGGCATCAGCGCCAGTTCGATGACCAAGCCGGTCACAAACAGCATCACCACGCGCCGCCCTGCACGGGCCCACCACGGCTCTTCGCGCGGCGCAAGGAAAGCGCGCACGGGGCTACTGTTAGAGAGCGCGACGATCGCCAGCACGGCGGCAAAGCTCATCTGAAAACTGGGTCCGATGGCGCTCTCGGGCCATAGCAGCAACACAAACCCTGCCGCCACCGCTACCATCCGCAGGGAAAGCGCCTCGCGACCCAGTGCCAAAGCGCCCAGCACCAGCAATGCGGCCACACAACTGCGCACCGTGGGCACCTCGGCCCCTGTCAGCAGCGTGTAGCCGACACCGGCAAACGCGCCGATTCCGGCCGCTGCGACCGGCAAGCGCACCCGTAACGCAAGCGCAGGCCAGAGTGCCAGCGATCGCAGGGTAACAAAATACGCCGCTGCAATCACCGCACTGACATGGAGCCCGCTGATCGAAAGCAGATGCGTGAGGCCGGAATCGCGCATAGCCACCTCATCTGCCTCGGAAATCCCACCGCGATCACCGCTGGCAAAAGCCGCGGCGATTGCGCCGGGAGACCCATCGACACGGTCGCGTACATGCACCGAAAGCCATCGCTGAAGACTTGCGATCCCACCCTGTTCGGGCGCTGCACGGATCACGACGAGCGGACCGACCATTGTGCCGGTGGCGGCAAGCCCCTTGAACCACGCCGCTCGGGCAAAATCATAACTGCCGGGCAACATCGGGCTGGCCGGTGGCATCAGGCGCGCGCGCAGACGCACCACCGCGCCTTCGGCAAGCCCAGTCGGCATCTCGCGCTCATTCAAGGCAGCAAACGGCACATTGACCCTCACCTTTTGCGCCACCGTTTCGACGGGCAGACGCACCGCGAGGGTCAGGCGCAGGCGTTCATCGGCGGGTTGGTCCTCGCGTGCCAGAACATGGCCTTCAAGCAACACGACCGTGGGCGCGCGAATGGGCGGCGCACCGACGATTGCCGACCGCGCCCACACCACCGCTATCCCGCTAGCAAACACCAGCCCGCAAACGACCATCGCAAGACGCAGGTTGGCGCGGGTTTCGTCTGCAGTGCTGCCCGGCGGCCAGACCATCAGCGCCCCCAATGCCAGCGCCCCGCCCCCGGCCATTGCGAAGCACCAATGCGCCGCGTCGGGCAGTACGAACCACGCGATGATTCCCAGCGCAAAGATCACGGCCAGCCACGGTGCACGGTCGAACCCGGCCTCATCCAGAAACCGTTCTGCTGCGTCCAGTGCCGCTGCGCGCGTGCCCCGCATGCTGGACAATCGTCGCATGGTTTGCCAAGGGCGCGGCACAGGTTCTCCGGGGCCACTGCGGCCACCCGGATCGTCCCCCATCGGAATGATCGGCACATCGCGCACCGGCTTGTCCCCCCGACCGGCCTGGCAAACGCCCAAGCCGCTCAAAGTGAACAGGAAGTCAAAGCCCATGGCAAGCGAAAGCAGCATTTCCCACGCGGCAACGCCAAGCGAAGTCGTGACCCGCTTTGCCCCCTCCCCAACAGGCTTCCTGCATATTGGCGGCGCGCGCACGGCGTTGTTCAACTGGCTTTATGCCCGCCACCATGGCGGACGAACCTTGTTGAGGATTGAGGATACCGACGCCAAGCGCTCCAATCAGGACGCGATTGATGCGATTATCGACGGCCTCGCCTGGCTTGGTCTGGATTATGATGCGCCGCCAGTTTTCCAGTCCGACCGCGCCGAACGTCATGCCGAAGTCGCTCTTCGATTGCTGGCAGCGGGCCACGCCTACAAATGTTTCGCAACGCCCGAAGATCTGGAAGCGATGCGTGCAGAGCAACGTGCGAACAAGCAGCCAATGCGGTATGACGGGCGCTGGCGGGACCGCGACCCTTCGCAAGCACCGGAGGGCGCGCCTTTTACCGTGCGCCTGAAGACCCCCAACGAAGGCGAAACCACGATCCCCGATCAGGTGCAGGGCGACGTGACCGTTCGCAATGCCGAACTTGATGATTACATCATCCTGCGCGCGGACGGCACGCCGACCTATATGCTCGCAGTGGTGGTCGACGATCACGACATGGGCGTGACCCACGTGATCCGCGGTGACGATCACCTGAACAATGCCTTCCGCCAGCTGCCGATCATCCGTGCGATGAACGAAATCGAAGGCGGCTGGCCCGATCCGGTTTACGCGCACATCCCGCTGATCCACGGATCGGACGGGGCGAAGCTTTCCAAGCGCCACGGCGCTTTGGGTGTTGAAGCCTATCGCGACGAATTCGGCATCCTGCCCGAGGCGCTATTCAACTACCTGCTGCGTCTGGGTTGGGGCCACGGCGACCGCGAGGAGATTACCCGCGCCGAGGCAGTCGAACTGTTCGATCTGGCCGGCGTGGGCAAGAGCCCGTCGCGCTTCGACATCAAGAAGCTGGAAAACCTGAACGGCCATTACCTGCGCGAAGCCGATGATGCACGGCTCGCGGCGCTGGTGGCGGCACGGATCGGCGAGACGGCCGACGAAACGCTGCTCACCCGCGCCATGCCAGTGCTCAAAGTACGTGCCAAGAACCTCGACGAAATCGTTGAGGGCGCAGGCTTCCTTTTCGCGCAGCGACCGCTTGAGATGACCGAGAAGGCGGCGCAACTGCTTGCAGGCAACGCACCTGACATCCTGCGCATGGTCCATGACCGTTTTACGGGCGAAAACGACTGGACAAGCGAAGCACTCGAAGCCACTACGAAGGCGCTCGCCGAGGAGCAGGGATTAGGACTTGGCAAGCTGGCGCAGCCGATGCGCGCGGCGCTGACCGGGACGACCACTTCACCCGGTATCTTTGACGTTCTGGTCCTTCTGGGCCGGGACGAAGCACTCGCTAGGCTCAACGCACAAGCGGCGTAAGGGCGCTGCGGCGGGGGCCCGAAAACTAGGACAGGAGACACATCGTGGCAGACAAGCTGGCGAAACTCGAACTCGGGGGCAATTCCTTCGACTATTCCGTGCTCGAAGGCAGCACCGGCCCGGATGTGATCGACATCCGCAAGCTCTACGCGCAAACCGGCGCCTTCACCTTCGATCCGGGCTTCACTTCGACCGCGAGCTGCGAAAGCGCGCTGACCTACATCGACGGCGATGAAGGCGTGCTGCTGCACCGCGGTTACCCGATCGGCCAGCTGGCTGAAGATTCCAGCTTCATGGAAGTCAGCTACCTGCTGTTGAACGGCGAGTTGCCGGGCAAGGACGAGCTCGACGATTTCACCTACACCATCACCCGTCATACCATGCTGCACGAGCAGCTGATGACCTTCTACCGCGGTTTCCGCCGCGATGCGCACCCGATGGCTATCATGTGCGGCGTGGTCGGCGCTCTGTCAGCGTTCTATCACGACAGCACCGACATTTCCGATCCGACGCACCGCACCATCAGTTCGCACCGCCTGATCGCCAAGATGCCGACGATTGCGGCGATGGCATACAAGTATTCGGTCGGCCAACCCTTCGTCTATCCGGACAATTCGCTGAGCTATACCGGAAACTTCCTGAGCATGACCTTCGGCGTTCCGGCAGAACCCTACGTGGTGAACCCGGTCGTTGAACGCGCGCTGGACCGGATCTTCATCCTCCACGCCGATCACGAACAGAACGCTTCAACCTCGACCGTGCGGCTCGCCGGTTCGTCGGGCGCGAACCCGTTTGCCTGCATCGCGGCCGGCATCGCCTGCCTGTGGGGTCCGGCCCATGGCGGCGCGAACGAGGCTGCACTCAACATGCTCCGCGAAATCGGCACGCCGGATAGAATCCCGCACTATATCGAGCGCGCCAAGGACAAGAACGATCCGTTCCGCCTGATGGGCTTTGGCCACCGCGTGTACAAGAACTACGATCCGCGAGCAGCAGTGATGCAGAAAACCGTGCGCGAAGTGTTCGATGCCCTGAAGGTCACCGATCCGTTATTCGAAACCGCCTTGCAGCTGGAAGAGATCGCGCTGAACGATCCCTACTTCATCGAGAAAAAGCTGTTCCCCAACGTCGATTTCTACTCGGGCATCATCCTTTCAGCGATTGGCTTCCCAACCACTATGTTCACCGCGCTGTTCGCCTTGGCGCGCACTGTGGGCTGGGTGGCACAATGGAACGAGATGATCAGCGATCCCGGCCAGAAGATCGGTCGTCCCCGCCAGCTTTACACTGGCCCCACAAAGCGCGACTATATCCCGCTCGATAATCGCTGACGACAGAGATACCCATGATGATGCTCCGCGTGATCGGTTTTTTCCTGATCGCGATGGGCATCATCTGGGCGTTGCAGGGAGCGGGTTGGCTAAACTGGCCGGCGGACAGCTTCATGCTGGGGGACGTGTTTTGGGCGCGGCTCGGGACCGCAACCGCAGGAGCAGGAGCGGCCCTGGTGGGGATCGTCCAATACCGCAAACGGCCGTGATGGGTGCTCTGTTTGATTGACACAGGGCCGATCTTGCAGCGCGGCCAAACAAGAATCCGTCACCGCATCGGTTTGCTGAACGGTTCGCTTGAGCCTTACCCGCGTGGCAGTTCAAGCCGGAACAGGGCACCTCCACCTTTCGCGCTCTTGACGCTCAATTCTCCATCCATCGCCCGTGCCAGACGACGCGAGATGTAAAGCCCCAGACCTGATCCTGCCTCTTTGGTGCCGTTCAAGCCGCTGTCGCTGCCCCGGCCGAGACGCTCGCCCTTGTCGAAAATACGTTCGGCTTGCTCCGGAGTAACACCTGCACCCTCGTCGGCGACCGTCACTGCGACGCGCCCTTCACTTATGACGAGCGCCGTGATGGTCACCGTGCTGGCCGCGGGCGAATAGGCAATGGCATTGCCTATCAGATTGATAAGGATCTGGAGCACGCGGCGGAACTCCGCCACGGCAATCGCCGCGCCATGTTCGCCTTCGACCACCAGCATCGTCTCGCGGTTCTGGGCGCGCACGCCCAGAATACCTGCGGCACGCACGGCGGCATCGGCAAGGTCGACCGGTTCCTTGGCGGTGGCGAAATCGGGCGTCTCGACCACTTCAAGATCGGCCAGGTCGTCAAGCATCGCTGCCAGATGTTGCCCGGCGCTGGCAATGGTCCCGGCATATTCGCTGTACTCATCGCGCAAAGGCCCGGCGAGGCGCGCGCGGATCGTTTCGGCATTGGCGATGATACGGGCTACAGGCTGGCGCAACACGGGTGTAAGCGCCGTGCCAACCAGGCGCGTTGGCGCAGTATCGGGCGCTTCAGCCACCGCCGGCCCTGTGATGGACGAACAGGTAAAGGGCTCATCGGCAATCAGCAGCAGTTCAAACCCGGCGGGGCTTTGCAGATCCCGACCCAACGGGATCAAGCGCACACGCCAATGGCGATCGGACCCGTCGAAGCGACACGATGCACCGTCAAGCAGGCGCCAATGAAGCGGCTGGTGATGGCTTATGCCGGTCAATTCGACAAGCTCGGTCCAAACCACGCCTACCGCCGACTGCGCGACCGCCTGAAGCGCGGCGGCATCGGCTGCGCGCGCGCTCAACACCTGCAGGCATTGGCCGGAATCGAGGCGGGCGCTGACTTCGGCGGTAGCGCGGTCGATCGCATCGATTGTCTCGGCAACTTCCCGCGCGTTCGCTTGTGGTTGCGGTCGGCGCTGCCAGTTCTCCACCTGTACCTCGCAGCCACCGCCTTCGTGATGTGGCAGCGGATGTATGCGGGCAAATCCGGAAATCTCTGCATCGCCATCAAAGGCGCTGAACGCTCGCGCAATCTTGAGGCCCATGCGCCGTGCCTGTTGCACCAGCGCGAGCAATTCGGGCACCGCAAGCGTGCCCGGCAGATCGCCGCCGCAGCGTTCCTGCAATTCTGCCAGCGGCGCGTCAGCACTCAGCAGCCGGTCATGCGCGTCGGTCAGGCCATAGGCGCTCACAAGAGTGTCGGACCGGTCCAACGCGTTCATCGCATCATGCTGCTGCCGCCGAGCAGCACCGCCGCCTGCTCGGCTGTGAGCGCATCCACCCCGCGAGGCAAACGCTCCGAAGGTTGAACCAAAAGGATATTGCGCTCGATCGCGACAGCACCAGCCCCGCCTGAGCGCAGCATCAAGGCTAGTCGCAAGCTCTGCCCTTCATGGCAGGCCAGCACCGCAGTCCCGCGCGGCTGGCGCACGGCAAGGGCCAACGCGCTCGCAAACAGCGCCAGTCCCGCGTGATCAAGGCCAAAAGCAGCAACCACACCGCCACGCATCGCCCCTACCAGCCTGGCTAACAGCCCGAGCCGCGTGTTGGCCTCATCATAGATTGCCTGAAGGCCCACTAAGGCCGCGTTGTCATTGGCTTCCATCTGGCCGCCAGCAATCAGCCGGTGAAAAAACTCGGCCGGCAATTCGTTCAGCGGCAACTCCATCCGCCGCTGCGCCTGCACAAACCGTGATTGTGCGGCCAGCGCGCTCATCGCGAGACTGGCGACCGCGGCATCCTGCGATGCGATCAGTTCCTGAAGAAGCGGACTTAACACCGGATCAATGCCACTGCGGTGCTGCAATCGGTCGGCAATCATCCCTTCAGCGGCCAGGGTATGGCAGAAGGCAAGCAGCGCTTCGTCCGTCATCAAGGATATGGCAAGATGATCGCGCGCGGACGGGTCAATAAGGTCAAACCCACGGATGAGCGGGTCGTGGCCGGCCCGAGCGGTCAAGACTTGTGCAGCAAGATCCAGGATCATGCCGCGAACCTTCGCCAAGATGGCCTCACTCACCAGAGCATCGGCATCGCTGCTGAGCAGATGGCGCAAAACCGGGACGACCGCAGCCAGCGCGCGGGTTTCGCGCGCAAGCTCGTCCGTGAGGATCGCCTCGACTGAAGCGTCGGCGGCCAGGTCCATCGTCTTTTCGCCCATACTTGCAAGGCATAGTGCCCGCATAGTTAAGACGGCGTTAGATCAAAGCTGATCGGCACGCAGCAGCAAAGCTGCAAGCAGCCCCAACGCGAGACAGGCACAGATTTCCGGGAGAAACCCGGTCGCGGCGGCTGCTGCCAGAACAAGCAACAACCCTGTCCGATCGGAAGCCATGACCGAAAGTGCGCTATCCTTCTTTCGCGAAGCAATGCGCGCAAGTCCGAAAACGAGCGGTCCAAGCGCCGCAAGCGGTTGCCACAGGGGCAAAGGCGCTAATGCAAAAAAGGTGGCCAAGGCCGCAAAACCGTCCACGACCCATGCCAAAACCGCCTTGCGAGGCACGGCTACGGTCTCGCGCCACAGCCGAGCCGCGATCGTGCCATAGGTTTCGGCAACAACCGCACAAAACGCGCCCGTCGCTGCCAAAAGCAGCCCCGTGGTGGCTAGCCCCAACGCTGCGGCGATCACGCCCGCGATAAGGAGTGTCAACGCAGTTGCTTGTGAAACATTCGCGCCTTGTAAAAGGCCTCCGGGAGCATGGCCTCGCACCACCAAGGTCGCCAGTTTCGACGAGGGACAGCTCCGATCAGACTGTATCGCAGCGGCGTCGACCATCGCTTGCCCGGCATGGGCGGCCTCCGCCGCGCTATCGACAAGAAGCCAGCGTTCCGAAGCGAGATCGCGCGCGCGCAAATCATGGCATGGCGTTCCCGCTTGCAAGGCAAGCCGCAAGAGTAACGACACAGGGTCAGAATCGGCGGGAAAATCCTCAAGAGGCTGAACGCCGGCGCCTCGCATCACAAGCAGGCCTGCCCAATGCCGTGCGGCATCGATACGTTCAAAGTCCTCAGGATATGCGGTGGCCAGCGGATTTTCGGCAGGGATCGCGGTGACGACTCGCCGCAGCGCCCCGTTCCCGTCGAAGATTGCCTGGATCACGGATGGATCAGGGACCAGGCCATCGCTCAGGATAATAAGATCGTCTTCGGCCCGCACCAAACCGGGAAGCGCCGAGAAGCCCTGTAAAGTGTGAAAGGACGCCCCGCCCGCTTCGGTATTGCGCTGCATGTGCAGCACCTCACCTGTCGCGGTCGCGGATAGGCATACGATCCGCTCGGCACCCAGCGAGTGCATCAGGGCCACTTGCCACGCCAGCACGCTGCGTCCCGCAAGCGGCAGTTCAGCGCGCACAAAACCGTCCGCACTGCGACGGATCGCGGTGATCAGACCAATACGCATTCCTGATACCGCTCCCACAACACGCCGCGCCAACTTGGAGGAAGGCTTGGCGGTTTCAGCGGGAGCGTTCAAGCAAGACGGCGCGATTTGCCCCCGAACGGTGCCCAGGCAGCCGATTAACGGTGAATGGCGCGCTGCCGATCGCGGGCTTGAGCACGGGCGAAGCGCGCAATTACAGCTTCGACCTCGCGGATCGCTGTCGGTTCTCCCGGCGCGGCGTGGAGGGCATTTTCGGCAGCCTGAAGCAGGTCTTCGGCATGAAAGCTCGCTGCAAGCCCCTTCAGCCGCATGGCCGCGACATGCCAGTTGCCGTCACAGCGCGAACGTTTGAGCAAATCCAACTGCCGCTCTGCACTCTCCAGAAAGGCTGTGCGCAATTCGCGCAGCAAGGCAGCATTGCCGCCGGCCGCAGCTGCAAGTGTCGCATCGAGAGCACCGTGGTTGAACGCCATGCCATCCGGATAGACCGAATTGGGTTAATGCGGGGTTTATCCGGGTTCTGGCTGTGGTATGCATCGACCCATGACAGGACGGCACCAGATGCGCGCTTTGGGGCGCAAGAGCGGCGATGACGGCGCAGGCGATACGGCGATTGCTGAGTCACAGCATCTGGACGATGCGGGCGACGATGCGCTCGAATTGTCTGAAATCTGGACTGAGGACATGGATGAACCTGTGCCAACGCAGCGCGGCTGGATCGCACTGTGCCTTGCTGGTGCGACCATTGCGGGGTGGACCGGGTTTTTCGTCTGGGCTCACCTTGCCGAAATTCAGGCCGGCACTGTGCCTGTGCAATGGACCGGTTGGATTGTTGAGTGGGCCGTTCCGGTTGCCCTGGTCGGGATCATCTGGCTTTTGATGATGCGGTCTTCGCACGCCGAAGGGCGACGTTTCGCCAAGATCGCTGCGACAATGAACCGAGAAGGCACCGCGCTGGAAACGCGTCTCAAGGTGGTGAACCGGGAATTGAGCCTTGCCCGCGAATTCCTGGCCGCCGAAGCGCGCGATCTCGAAGCCCTCGGCCGGATCGCTGCTGAACGCTTGTCGGCTCATGCAGGCGAGCTACAGGCACTGATCGCAAACAATGGCGCGCAGGTGGAAGCCATCGGTTCCACCAGCGAGACCGCGCTTGGCAACATGGATCGCCTGCGAAACGATCTGCCCGTGATCGCCAACGCCGCGCGCGATGTCGCCAATCAGATTGGCAGCGCCGGGAGAGTGGCCGAAGATCAGCTTGGGCGGCTGAACAGCGGATTTACGCGCCTCAGCAATGCAGGCGCGGAGAGTGAGACGCAGATTACACGGCTCACGGAACGGGTCGGCAATATCCTTGGTCACTATGCAGAGCAACTTAACGAGGTTGAAGCGTCGGTCACGCAACGGTTTGCAGCCTTGCGCGATGAGGCAGACGCGTATCGCGCACGCATCGCCTTGCTTGAAGAAGAAGCAGTTTCGTCGCACGCCAACCGGACGCAGACCCTCGCCGAACAAAGCGATACGTTGGCCGAACGACTGCGCGAAGCGGGCGAAAACGCACGCGCAAACTTCGCTACAGCCATTACGGTGCTGCATGAAACCCTGGTCGAGAAGCTCACGCTCGTCGACCAGATTGATCGCACCACCGGCACCGCCGCGAGCGAGCGGATCGCACTGCTACGCGAAGATGCCGTCCGGTTCGATGCGCAATTTGCTGATCGAAACCGTCAGTTTGACGAGCTGATTGAACAGCGTCAGGCCGCTTTCGAAACCCATGAGGCGCAGGCAAGCGAAGTGCTGTCCCAGCGACTGGCGGCGCTCGACGATGCGCTTGCCCAGCGCCGCGAGGCACAGATCGCCGAGATCGAGAAGCTGATCGTTCAAGGTGACGTGATGACCGAGCGCGTCGCTGAACTTGGGCGCGTGCTGGCCGATGTCGGCCAAACAGGAGATGCCGCGCGCGAAAGCCTGGGTGCGGGTCTTGTCACGCTCGGACAGCAGCTTAGCGAAAAGCGCGACGTGCTGGCCGCAACCGAAGACCAACTGGTCCGTTTGACCGATAACAGTATCCGATTGCTCGAGATATTACAGTCAGGCGCGCGCACATGCCGCGAGGATCTGAACACTGCGATCAGCGGCGCTGACTCCGGGCTCCAGGATGTCGAAACGCGGGCTGCCAAGGTCGAAGCCCTGATGATGCGCAGCACGCAGCAGGGCAGCGATCTTTCTGCCTACCTGTTGCAGACCCGGTCCGACATTGATGCGGCCGAGGTCGCCATCTCAGGGTTCAAGGCCCATCTTGCCGATGAAACCGATGATGCCCTCGCACGGCTGCAAGGCCTTCGCGGCGGCTTTGCCCGACTGGCGGAGGAAAGCGGCACGTTGGCTGGCGAAACACAGGAGAAGCTGCGCCATTCCCTCGCAACGCTCGAAGCGGCAATCACGCAAGCATTCGACACGCTGGATGAAGGCACGCGGGAGAAGATGTCGGCCTTGGCGACAGGGATCGGCAGTGAGGCCGTAGATGTGCTTGAACGCGCGCTGCGCAACGAAACTTCCTCGACGCTCGGTAAACTCGAGCAATCTGCTGCCCACGCTTCGGGCGTTGGGCGCGAGGCTGCCATCCAGCTACGCGACCAGCTTGTGAAGGTGAACGAACTCACCGGGAACCTAGAACAACGCGTGATGCGCGCCCGTGAATTGGCCGAAGAACAGGTCAACAATGATTTCACTCGGCGCATGGCACTGATCACGGACAGTCTCAATTCTGCTGCGATCGACATCACCGGCGCCTTGTCGACAGACGTCGCCGATACCGCGTGGGACACCTATCTCAAGGGCGATCGCGGAATCTTCACCCGGCGCGCCGTGCGACTGATTGACAACGGCACAGCCAAGGACATCGCTACGCTGTATTCCAGCGACGAGACCTTCAAGGCCAATGTCAGCCGTTACATCCACGATTTCGAGGCGTTACTGCGCCAGACGCTTTCAACGCGCGACGGTCATGTCCTGAGCGTGACGATGCTGGGCTCCGACATGGGCAAGCTCTATGTTGCCCTTGCCCAAGCGATCCAGCGCCTGCGGGCCTAATCGGCGGCGGACGGCGGCTTGGGCAGGATGTCGATGTCTGCGACGGTGATCCAGCGATATTCGTAATTGGCGAGAAAGAGACCCGTCGCCAGAGCCGCGAACACGGTTGCGCGCAGCATCAGCTTCTTCGGTCGGAAATTGACCGGCGCACTTTCGGCCTGTCCGGGCACGGTCGCCTCCCCTGCTTCTTCGGCGGTACGTACGCCAAAGGGAAGCATCAGGAACGCGCTGATGACCCAGAACAGGAAATATATCGCCGCAATCGACGTGATCTGCATCAGGCAGGCGCCCCCGGCATCACGACCCGCACCTGCGGCTTCTTGCCTGACCATCGCTGCGCTGCACGGCGCGCCGCAAGCCGCGCGGCCTCGCGGATCACCGTCTGATCCCGTGCGTCCTTGCCCTTGAGCCGCTTGATCGCATTCAGAACGTCCTCAGCCGCTTCTTCAAGGAAATCGGGAAGATCCTCGTCGAGCGGGAGTCCGACCGCTTCGATCACCGGCCTGCTTCCGCGCGCCAGCACCACGACCAGCAAACCATCGACTGAAACGCGGCGGCGCATGGTAACCGCCTCACCGTCGGCGGGCGTGATAATGTCGCCATCCAGCACCAGGCGCCCGGCGCGCACCTCGGCAACCTTGCCCGGCTTTCCGGGAGCCAGACGCACGATATCGCCGTTCTTCTGAACCACTTGTGACGGAATACCGCTCTCTTTGCCGACGCGGGCCTGTTCCGCCATGTGGCGGATTTCGCCATGCACAGGAACAAGGATCTCGGGCTTGAGCCAGCTGTAAAGCGCCTCCAGCTCCGGCCGACCGGGGTGGCCCGAAACGTGGATCAATGCCTGCCTGTCCGTCACCATCTGGATGCCGCGCGCGGCAAGCTGGTTCTGAATCTTGGCAATCGGGATCTCATTGCCGGGAATCTGGCGCGAGGAGAACAGGACCACATCACCGGCCACCAGTTCGATCGGATGGTTCTTGTCGGCCATCCGGCCCAGCGCAGCGCGCGGTTCGCCCTGCCCGCCGGTTGCAATGATCAGCACTTCGCCCCGCGGAAGGCCCATCGCAGTGTCGAAATTTACCGGAGTGGGAAAGTCTTCAAGGTAGCCGTTGTCCTGCGCGACCTCGATAATCCGGTCAAGCGAGCGACCGGCCACACAGACCTGCCGACCCGTCTCGCGAGCCACCTCGCCAAGCGTTTGCAGGCGCGCCACGTTGCTGGCGAAGGTTGTGACGACGACCCGCTTGCCCTTGTGGCGCGCGACCTCGTCCATCAGTGCACGGTGCACCGCACCTTCCGAACCGGAAGCATTGGGATTGAAGACATTCGTGGAATCACACACCAGCGCGAGCACGCCCTCATCGCCGATGTCGCGCAGTTCTTCCTCGGTGGTAGGCTCTCCGATGATCGGTTCATCATCGAGTTTCCAATCTCCAGTGTGGAAAATCCGACCATGCGGCGTGTCGATCAGCAAGGCGTTGCCTTCTGCAATCGAGTGCGCCAGCGGCAAATAGGTGATGGTGAACGGCCCGATTTCAATCTCGCCGTGGTCTTCCTCAATGATGTTGAGTTCAATCTTGCCGAGCAGCCCTGCCTCTTCAAGTTTGCGAGACACCAGATCTGCGGTGAACGGCGTGGCATAAAGCGGCACACCCAGTTCTTCCGCAAAGTAGGGCACCGCGCCGATGTGATCCTCGTGCGCGTGCGTCAACACAATGCCGATCAGATCCTTGCGGCGCTCCTCGATGAAATCGAGATCGGCAAAGACCAGTTCCACGCCGGGATATTCGTTGCCCGAAAAGGTCATGCCCAGATCGACCATGATCCATTTGCCCTGGCACCCGTAAAGATTGACATTCATGCCAATCTCGCCGGAGCCGCCGAGGGCCAAAAACAGAAGTTCGTCTTCGGGAGTAAAATCGTTCTTCAAGGGATTTCCGGTTCTGTGAGAGGAGTCAGGCGGCGTCTGCCTGCCTGGCAAGAATAGCAAGGCCGTCCAGTGTGAGGTCGGCATCGACGTGATCGAAGATTTCGGTCGCGTTATCGAACAATATGGCGAGCCCGCCGGTGGCTACAACCTTTGCGGGCCGGCCGATTTCCGCTTTCATTTTGGCGACCATGCCTTCCACCATGGCGACATAGCCCCAGAACACGCCGATCAGCATTTGATCTTCGGTGTTGCGGCCAATCACGCTGCGACTGGCAGGCTCGCGGATCGCAATGCGCGGCAGTTTTGCGGTCTTGCCCACCAGAGCGTCAAGCGAGAGATTTATTCCCGGAGCGATTGATCCACCCTTGTACGCGCCGGTAAAGTCGACCGCCTCAAACTTGGTGGCCGTGCCGAAATCGACCACGATCAAATCGCCGCCATATTTCTGATGGGCGGCAAGGATGTTGAGCGCACGGTCCGCGCCCAGCGATGAGGGCTGGTCGACATCGATCTCGAACTGCCAAGCCGCTTTTCCCTGTCCCGCGAAAAGCGGCATGATGCCAAAGTATTTCTGGCACAATACGGTCAGATTATGGTCGGCACGCGGCACAACCGAAGCGACAATGATCTGGGTGATCGCGTCGCGCTCAACCCCTTCGATCTTGAGCAGTTGCAGCAGCCATACCGCGTATTCGTCACCTGTGCGGCGCGGATCGGTCGCGATGCGCCAACGCGCGCGGATCGTATGCGTGCCGTCTTCGCCGTAGGAGAACAGGGCAAAGACAACATTGGTGTTCCCGACGTCAGCGGCGAGCAGCATTGGGACGGTCCTTCCTTACGAAATATCGCCCGCGCGAATGACACGTTCGCTGCCATCCGCCAAGCGCAGCCGCAATGCGCCGTCGCTTTCCTCTAGGCCTGCAAAAGAGCCTGACACCCTCGATCCATCGATATCGTGAACAGTTACGGGCGAACCCTGGGCGTGGATGGAGTGGCGTAGAAACGCTTGAAGCGTTGGACCCAGACCCTCGTTGCGCCAGGTCTGAAGCCTGCGGGCAAAATGCGTCGCAAGACTGACCGCAACGTCCCACAAGGCGGGCGGAGGCATAACATCACCAAGAGCGGCCGTTTTACGGTCACGCAATTCCGGGGCGCGGGCCAGGTTAATGCCGATCCCGACGACAATATGACCGCGCACCATCTCCAGCAAAATACCGGACAGCTTGCCGCCATTCATCAAGACATCATTGGGCCATTTGAGCGCAAGTTCAACGCCTGGGTCCAACAGTCCTGCAACCGCATCGTGCACGGCAAGCGCCGCAACGACGCTAAGGCTTGCTGCGGGTGGGCCGCCCACACCTGCTTCGACCACAGTCGATCCCATGAAGTTTCCGGCGCCATCGAACCATTCGCGTCCCTGCCGTCCACGCCCAGCCACCTGGCGCCGCGCGACAAGCCATTGCCCTTCAACCCAGCCTTCATCGGCACGGATGGCCGCGGCAAGGTCGGCGTTGGTCGATCCGGTTTGCTCGACCAAATGGATGTTCGCAAGATCGGTCAAACCGTAAGAAACAGCGAGGCGGCGGCCTTGTCCGCCAGATCGGTAAGCGACGGCGTGAGGAGATAGCCCAGCGGGGATACAATCAGTGCGGTGATGCCAAGCAGCGCCCAATGCGCCGCACCGCTCTTGCCGGTAATCACCCCTGCCGGTTCATCGAAGAACATCACCTTGACGAACTTGATGTAATAGAATGCCCCGATCACGCTCGCTGCGATGGCGATGGCGCCGAAGACCACCAGATCGGCTTCGATCGTCGCCTGGAACACCACGAACTTGCTGTAGAAGCCGAGCAGCGGCGGAACACCGGCGAGGCTGAACATGAACAGCAGCAGTGCCCACGCAATCGCCGGTTGGGTTACCGAAAGTCCGCGGATATCGGCGAACGTTTCAAACAGGCAGCCATCCTCGCCGCGCAGCATGAGCAGAGCAACAAAGCTGCCAAGGCTCATGGCGACGTAGATGAACAGATAGACCAGCATCGCCGATGCGCCGTCCACGTTGGCGACCGCAAGGCCCAGCAGAATGAAACCGACATTGTTGATCGACGAATAGGCCAGCAGCCGCTTCAGATTTTCCTGTCCGATCGCCACCAGCGCGCCGAAGATGATCGAAGCAAGCGCCATGAACATCACGATCTGCTGCCACGCCGCAACCTGGGCACCGAACACTTCAAACACCACGCGCGCCGTCAGGGCGACAGCAGCAACCTTGGGCGCGGTGGCGAAGAAGGCGGTGACAGGGGTCGGCGCACCTTCGTAGACATCCGGCGTCCACATATGGAACGGCACGGCGCTGATCTTGAAAGCGAGGCCGGAGAGCACGAAGATGACGCCGAACAGGGCGCCTGTGCCCATCTCACCGGTCAATCCGGCGCGAACCGCGGTAAACGCCGTGCCGCCGGTAAATCCGTAAAGCAGGCTCATCCCGTACAGCAAGATACCCGAAGCCAGCGCGCCAAGCACGAAGTACTTTAGGCCCGCCTCACCCGAACGTGCATCGCGCCGCAGGATTGCCGCCAAGACATAAGCCGAGAGGCTGTTGAGTTCGAGTCCGAGGTAGAGGCTCATGAAGTCATTGGCCGAAACCATGATGCTCATGCCAACAGCGGCGAACAGGATCAGGACGGGATATTCCGCGCGCATCCCGCGTTCGGCCCCGGCTGCAGGGCCAGCGAAGAAGGCCGGCGCGATCATGAGTGCACCGATGGCAGCCAGGTAGATCAGCGCCTTGGCGAACAGCGCATAACTGTCGATCTTGAACAGGCCGCCGAACGCCAGCGTGGACGGCCCCGTGCCGCCGGTATGCAGGCCCGGCACCAGCAGGAACCCGGCCGCAAACAACGCAGCGGCGGCAGTAATGGCGATCGGACGCGCCGCCTTGTCACCGCCCCAGGCGGCGACCAGCAAGAGCGCCAGCCCGGCGCCGATCAGCACCAGTTCCGGCATCACAAGCGCGAAAGAAGCAGCGAATTCCATCAGTGCGCGCCCTCCCTGGCGCTCGAATGTTCAGGCATCGCATTGGCGGCCTCGGAACGCGGTGCGCCCGGTGCGAGGCGCGCGTCGCTTGCAGGAGCGGCTGCGGCGAGCCGCGCGTCGAGAACGGCAATGTCGGCGCGCATCGGCGCCAGGAAGCTTTCGGGATAGACGCCCATCCACAGGACCGCAGCGGCAATCGGCGCCATCATTACCCATTCGCGCGCAGAAATGTCGCGCATGGCGGCCGCATCTTCGTTGACTTGCCCGCCAAACGCCACGCGGCGGTAGAGGTACAGCATATAGGCAGCGCCCAAGATAATTCCGGTGGTGCAGATCAACGCAACAAGGCTCGATGTCTGGTAGATCCCGGCCAAAGACAGGAACTCGCCGACAAACCCGCTGGTGCCTGGCAATCCGATGCTTGCCATGGTGAACAGCAGAAAGAACAGCGCGTAATAGGGCATATTGATCGCCAGCCCGCCGTAACGCGCGATCTCACGGGTGTGAAGACGATCGTAGATCAACCCCACGCACAGGAACAGCGCACCCGACACAAGACCGTGCGACAGCATGACAATCATTGCCCCCTCAAGCCCCTGCACGTTGAAGGCGAACAGGCCCACCGTCACAATCGCCATGTGCGCCACCGACGAATAAGCGATCAGCTTCTTCATGTCTGCCTGCACCAGCGCGACCAGCGAGGTGTAGACCACCGCGATCATCGACAGCGTGAAGACCAACCAGGCGAACTGCGCGGAGGCTTCGGGGAACATCGGCAGGCTGAAACGGATAAAGCCATAGCCGCCAAGCTTCAGCAGCACGCCTGCCAGGATCACCGAGCCTGCGGTGGGTGCCTGAACGTGCGCGTCGGGTAGCCAGGTATGCAGCGGCCACATAGGCACCTTGACCGCGAAGCTCGCAAAGAAGGCGAGCCACAGCCATGTCTGCGCCTCTGGCGGGAAGCTGTACTGCATCAGCGTCGGGATGTCGGAGGTTCCGGCTTCGGCCACCATCCAGAACATCGCGATCAGCATCAGCACCGATCCGAACAGGGTATACAGGAAGAACTTGTAGCTGGCGTAGATGCGGTTGTCCCCGCCCCACACCCCGATGATCAGATACATCGGGATCAGGCCAGCCTCGAAGAAGACGTAGAACAGGAACAGATCCTGCGCCGCGAAGGTGCCGATCATCAGCACTTCCATGAACAGGAAGGCCGCCATGTATTCGCCGACGCGCTTTTGCACCGATTCCCAGCTGGCAAGAATGCAGACCGGCATCAGGAAGACACTGAGCATGATCAGCATCAGCGAAATGCCGTCGATCCCCAGCGCATAGCTGAATCCTGCGAACAGGTCCGCCTTCTCGGTAAATTGCCACTGCAGGCCGCCAATCTGGTAGTCGGACCACAACAGGACGCCCAGGACAAAGGTAACAAGCGTCGCGGCGAGCGCAATCCAGCGGGCTGCAGCCGCGCCGGAAAACAGGCACGCTGCTGCACCGGCCAACGGCACGAGCATCATCAGCGACAAGATGGGAAGGCCTTCCATTACGAAGCGCGCTCCTAAAGCAGAACAAAGTTGACAGCGGCGACCAGCCCGAGCAGCATGATCAACGCGTAGGTGTAGACGTAGCCCGACTGGATCGACTTGGCGGCGCCCGCACCGCGCTCGACCACCCAGGCAATGCCATTGGGACCAAAGCGGTCAATCGTGCCGACATCGCCCAGTTGCCAGAACTTGCGGCCCAGCCAGAACGCGGGCTTCACGAAGATCGCATCATAGAGCTCGTCGAAATACCACTTGCGGTACACGAAGTTGTGAAGGGCGCCGAAGGTGGCGACGAACTTCGCGGGAATGTCAGGCTTGGCGATGTAGGCGACATAGGCCCCCGCAAAGCCAATCAGCATTACGATCAACGCGGTGTACTTTACCCAGTAAGGCACCGCATGCATCGCGTGGATCAGGTCTTCGTTGTAGAAGATCGAACCGTCCCAGAACGCCGCGCTGTCGAGGAAGGCTGGCGCGAACACCTGCCCCGCGGCAATTGCGCCGATGGTCAGAAGACCCAGCGGGATCAGCATCGATACCGGGCTTTCGTGCGGGTGGTAACCGCCCGTAGTGTCGGCCCCGGCCTGTTCGGGAGTCTTGTGGACCGAATGCTGGATATGCTCACTCTCGATCCAGCGCGGCTTGCCCCAGAACGTAAGGAACATGAGGCGCCACGAATAGAAGCTCGTCAGCAGAGCCGCGATAGCGCCCGCCCAGAAGGCAAACTGCCCTGCCCCGTTGCCGCGCGCGAAGGCAACTTCAAGGATCGCGTCCTTGGACCAGAACCCCGCAAAGCCGACGCCGAGGTGATAGACGCCCAGACCTGTGATTGCTAGCGTGCCCGCCAACATCGCGTAGAAGGTGAACGGGATATGCTTACGCAGGCCGCCATAATAGCGCATATCCTGTTCGTGGTGCATCGCGTGGATCACGCTGCCAGCACCGAGGAACAGCAGCGCCTTGAAGAAGGCGTGCGTGAACAGATGGAACATCGCCGCCCCATAAGCACCAACGCCAGCAGCGAAGAACATATAGCCAAGCTGCGAACAGGTCGAATAGGCGATAACCCGCTTGATGTCCCACTGCGTCGTGCCGATCGTGGCGGCAAAGAAGCAGGTGGCAGCACCGACGATGGTCACGATAAACAGCGCGGTCGGCGCAGTTTCGAACATTGGTGAGAGGCGGCACAGCATGAACACGCCTGCTGTCACCATCGTCGCCGCATGGATCAGCGCGGAGACCGGCGTCGGCCCCTCCATCGCGTCCGGCAGCCAGGTGTGCAGCCCCAGCTGCGCGCTCTTGCCCATCGCGCCGATGAACAGCAGGATGCACAGGATATCCATGGTGTAGAGACGCAAGCCGACGAAAGTGATCGTCGAACCGCTCATCGCCGGGGCGGCGGCAAGGATTTCGGGGATCGACGTGGTCTGGAACACCAAATAGGTGCCAAAGATGCCGAGCATAAAGCCCAGATCGCCCACGCGGTTGACCACAAAAGCCTTGATCGCCGCCTTGCCCGCGCTCGGTTTTTTGAACCAGAAACCGATCAGCAGATAGGATGCAAGGCCCACGCCTTCCCAACCGAAGAACATCTGCACGAGGTTGTCGGCCGTCACCAGCATCAGCATAGCGAAGGTGAACAGCGACAGGTAGGCAAAGAACCGCGGCTGATCCGGGTCTTCCTCCATGTATCCCCACGAATACAGGTGGACGAGCGCGGAAACCGAATTGATCACGACAAGCATGATCGCGGTCAGCGTATCAACCCGCAGCGCCCAATCGAAGCTGAGCGTGCCGCTTTCGACCCACTTCAGAACAGGGACGACCGCAGCGGTCTCAGACCCGCTGAGGAACCCGAGAAAGATAGGCCAGCTCAAACCAGCGGACAGCAACAGCGCGCCCGTGGTGATCGACTTGGCTGCCACATTGCCGAGCATCCGGTTGCCCAGCCCTGCAATCAGGGCGGCAAGCAGCGGTACGAAAACGATGATGAGGATTTGCGTAGACACGAACGCTTACCCCTTCATCCGGTTGATATCATCAACCGCAATGGAGCCACGCGTCCGGAAGTAGATCACCAGGATCGCAAGGCCGATCGCCGCTTCGGCCGCCGCCACGGTCAGCACCAGCATCGCAAACACCTGCCCCACAAGATCCTGCATGAAGGCGCTGAAGGCGACCAGGTTCAGGTTCACGGCCAGCAGGATCAGTTCCACCGCCATCAGGATGACGATGACGTTCTTGCGGTTGAGGAAAATCCCCAGCACGCCGAGCACGAACAGGATCGCGCCCACGGTGAGATAATGTTCGACGCCGATCACAATTCGACCCCCTGCCCGATCTCCGGGTTCTTCATGACGGTTGCATCTTCCGGACGGCGGCGGGTCTGCTTGCCCACATCCTGCCGCGCGCGCGCACCGGGCTTGGGTGCCTGAAAGGTCAGCACGATCGCGCCGATCATCGCGACCAGCAGGATGATCCCGGCGATTTCAAACAGCGCGATATAGCGACCATAAAGCAGCGCGCCCAAAGCTTCGATATTGGACTTGTCCGCCGCCTGCACCGCAGCGCCATCGGGCGACCCTAGCGAAAGACCGCCGGCGCTGTAAGCGCCTACGGCCAGAAGCAATTCAGCCAGCAATACCGCCGCGATTAGCAGCCCCAGCGGCGCATTGCGGCTGAACCCTGCGCGCATCGCAGCAAGATCGATATCCAGCATCATCACCACAAACAGGAACAACACCGCGACGGCACCGACATAAACAATCACCAGCAACATCGCGATGAACTCCGCGCCCACAAGCACCATCAGGCCAGCAGCGTTGAAGAAAGTCAGGATGAGCCACAGCACGGAGTGCACGGGATTGCGCGCCATGACGACCATCACGGCGCTGGCGACGACAATGGTCGCGAAGAAATAGAAGGCGATGGCCTGTATCATGATATTACTCCGCCGATCAGGCACCACGGCGCCGGGCCGAGGTTCAGAAAGCGGCAATGTGTTCCCTAATCCAAGTGTTATCCCGGTGCCTGATCCACGGGCACCCGAACATCGATAATTCTGACCCCGTGTCCTTCGACCGGCGCGCCCTAGCGGTAGGGGGCGTCGGCTTCAAGGTTGGCCGCGATGGCCCGTTCCCATTTGTCACCATTCGAAAGCAGCTTGGCCTTGTCGTAGAGCAGCTCTTCGCGCGTCTCGGTGGCGTATTCGAAGTTCGGACCTTCCACGACCGCATCCACCGGGCAGGCTTCCTGGCAGAAACCGCAGTAGATGCACTTTGTCATGTCGATATCATAGCGGGTGGTGCGGCGGCTGCCGTCTTCGCGCGGTTCGCTCTCGATGGTGATCGCCTGCGCGGGGCACACGGCCTCGCACAATTTGCACGCGATGCAGCGCTCCTCGCCATTCGGATAGCGCCGCAGCGCGTGTTCACCGCGGAAGCGAGGCGAGAGCGGGGCCTTCTCGAACGGGTAGTTGATCGTCACCTTGGGCTTGAAGAAATATTTCAGCGTCAAGGCGTGAGCCTTGAGGATTTCCCAGAGGGTGAAGGATTTGATGAGGTGGGAGACGGTGGTCATGACTGGCCTCTCTCGGCGGTCGCCTGTGCGGGAGCGGCTTGAACAAAATCAGCGGTATTGGCAGGAGCGGTTGGCGCCGTGGAATCAAAATGCCCCGTGGCCATCAGCCACCCGCTCGTGACCACAACGAACATCAGGCTCATTGGCAGGAATACCTTCCAGCCCAGACGCATCAACTGGTCATAGCGATACCGCGGCACGGTCGCCCAGATCCAGCTGAACATCAGGAAGAAGGCGAAGGTCTTGAGGAGGAACCACACAATACCCGGCACGAAATACAGCGGTGCCCAGTCCAGCGGCGGCAGCCAACCTCCCCAGAACAACAGCGTGTTCAGCGAGCACATCAGCAGGATGTTGGCATATTCGCCGAGCCAGAACAGCGCGAAGCTCATCGAGGAATATTCGGTCTGGTAGCCCGCGACGAGCTCGCTTTCGGCCTCGGTGAGGTCAAACGGCGCGCGCGCGGTTTCGGCCAGCGACGAGATGAAGAACACCACCCACATCGGGAACAGCAGCGGGTGGACCACATAGCCGTTGATGAGGCCGAAGCCGAACCCGCGCTGCGCCTCAACGATGCCGCTCATGTTGAAGGTGCCGGCAAACAGCACCACACACACCAGCACGAAGCCGATCGAAACTTCATAGGAAATCATCTGCGCCGAAGCGCGCATCGCCGAGAAGAACGGGTATTTGGAGTTCGACGCCCACCCCGCCATCACCACGCCATAAACCCCCATCGATGAGATCGCGAGGATGTAGAGCAGGCCGACATTGACATCGGCCAGCACCACACCCGCCGAGAAGGGGATCACCGCCCACGCCGCGAGAGCGACGGTAAAGGTGATGATAGGCGCGAGCAGGAAAATGCCCTTGTTCGCGGCCGAAGGGATGATGGTTTCCTGCAGGAACACCTTGAGCCCGTCCGCGAAGGATTGCAGCAAGCCGAACGGCCCGACCACATTCGGCCCGCGCCGCATCATGATCGCGCCCAGCACCTTGCGGTCGACATAGATCACCATGGCCACGGAGAACATCACGAGCAGCGAGATCACGATGATCCCGGTCAGCGTCGCGACGGTCCAGGCCCATTCGTAGCTGAGGCCGAGCGATTGGAAGAAGGCGGTCATTCCGCGGCCTCCTTGATATCAGCCCCATGCAGCAGCTCGTCAGAGCATTGCTGCATCACCGCGCTGGCGCGGGCGATGGGGTTGGTGAGGTAGAAGTCCTTGACCGGGTAGCCGGCGATGTCGCCTTCAGCCTTTGCATCGCTGCCAGCCGTGGGGAGCGCGCCATAATGCGCGAGGCCTTCTTCGCCCAGCGCGGGGACTGCGGCGATCATCTTGGCCTGCAATTCGCCAAAGCTATCAAAGCCGACGGTTACGCCCAGCGCATCGGCCAGAGCGCGCAGGATCGTCCAATCCTCGCGCGCATCGCCGGGGGCGAATACCGCCTTCTCGGCGAACTGCACCCGGCCCTCTGCATTGACATAGGTGCCGTCCTTCTCGGCATAGGAAGCGCCCGGCAGGATGATGTCAGCGTGATGCGCGCCCTTGTCGCCGTGGTGGCCGATATAGACCTTGAGGCTTCGCGCGTAGGGCGCATAGTCCATCTCGTCGGCACCGAGGCTGAGCAGCACCTTCGGATTGGCAGCGGCAACGTCGCCCATCCCGCCCGGAAGCGTGAAACCGAGCATGAGTGATGCCATCCGCGCCGCCGAGATGTGGAGCACGTTGAAACCGTTCCAATCGTCTTTCACTAGGCCGAACTTGTCCACCAGCTTGAGCGCCGCCGGAAGCGCACCCTTGGCCAGAGCCGCCGCACCGAAGATCACCGCCGGCCGCTGGGCCGACTTCATGACGTCACCCAATTCCTTGGGGATATGGTTTAGCAGCTTAAGATCGGACCCAAGGAAGGTCGCCGGATAGGTCGGATCCCATTCCGCACCGATGATGTAGACCTTGGCACCCGCCTTCACCGCCTTGCGCAGGCGGACGTTGAGCAGCGCGGCTTCCCAGCGGACATTGCTGCCCACGATCAGGATCGCATCGGCTGTCTCGATCCCCGCAAAGGTGCTGTTGAAGTTCACCGCCGCAAGGTTCGACACGTCATAGGTCATGCCGGTCTGGCGCGCTTCGGTGAGCTGCGACCCGCAAGCGTTCACCAGCGCCTTGGCCGCAAACATCGTCTCGGCATCGAGCAGATCGCCCGCCACCGCCGCGATGCTGGCCGTGTCACCCTCCAGAGCGCCCGCGATCATGCCGAAGGCTTGCGCCCAATCCGCCGGTTGCAGCTTGCCATCCCGGCGCACCCACACGCGGTCAAGGCGGCGCTTGGTCAGGCCATCGACCTGATAGCGGCCCTTGTCCGACAGCCACTCCTCGTTGACGTCGTCATTGATGCGCGGCAGCGCGCGCAGGACTTCGCGGCCCTTGGAGTGGAGCGTGATGTTCGCGCCAACCGCGTCAGACACATCGATCGAGAGTGTCTTCTTCAGCTCCCACGGACGGGCCTCGAACGCATAGGGCCGCGAGGTCAGCGCGCCGACCGGGCACAGGTCGATGACGTTGGCCGAAAGCTCGTGCGAAGCCGCCTGCTCCAGATAGGTCGTGATCTGCATATCCTCGCCGCGATACAGCGCGCCGATTTCGTCCACGCCCGCGATTTCCTCGGAGAACCGCACGCAGCGGGTGCAGTGGATGCAGCGGGTCATGATCGTCTTGATCAGCGGGCCCATGTACTTCTCGGTCACCGCGCGCTTGTTCTCGTGATAGCGCGAGCCGCCGCGGCCATAGGCGACGGCCTGATCCTGCAAATCGCACTCGCCGCCCTGATCGCAGATCGGGCAATCAAGCGGGTGGTTGATGAGCAAAAACTCCATCACCCCTTCGCGGGCCTTCTTGACCATCGCGCTGTCAGTGCGAATTTCCTGACCGTCAGCGGCAGGCAGAGCACAGCTTGCCTGTGGCTTGGGCGGTCCGGGCTTCACTTCGACCAGGCACATGCGGCAATTGCCCGCAATGCTGAGCCGTTCGTGATAGCAGAAGCGCGGGATCTCCTTCCCTGCCAGCTCGCACGCCTGCAACACAGTCGCGCCCGCCGGGACTTCGATTTCCTGACCGTCTACGGTGACTTTAGGCATCGGGATTGCTCTTAAGTTGCGAGCCGTTGGTTCGATCACGGACCAGCCAGATCGTCAGACCCAGAAGGAGAACCGGCACGAATGCCACTCCAATGAATGAACTGAAACGTGCAAAATCTTCGGTGCCGCCAATCAGGCCGATGAAGCAGAGAAACCCGCCGATTATGGTGCCTAAGATAGCCCACAGTCCAACGAGGACATGGAGAAGGTTAAAGACGAAGTTCCTCACGCTGCTGCCTCCCGGACCTCTTGCGCAAACTGCGCGTTGTGTTCGTGAATCCGGCGCTCCAGCTCGGGGCGGAAGTGGCGGATCAGGCCCTGGATCGGCCACGCCGCAGCATCGCCCAGCGCGCAGATGGTGTGGCCTTCAACCTGCTTGGTAACCTCGTGCAACATATCGATTTCCTCGATCGCCGCATCGCCAGTGCGAAGACGCTCCATCATGCGCCACATCCAGCCCGTGCCTTCGCGGCAGGGGGTGCACTGGCCGCAGCTTTCGTGCTTGTAGAAGTAGGACAGACGGGCAATCGCGCGGACGATATCGGTGGACTTGTCCATGACGATCACGGCAGCTGTGCCGAGGCCTGAGCCCAGCTCTTTCAGCCCGTCAAAGTCCATCGGCGCCTGACGGATTTGCGCGGCAGGCACCAGCGGCACGGACGAACCGCCAGGGATTACCGCCAGCAGATTATCCCACCCGCCGCGAATGCCGCCGCAGTGCTTTTCGATCAACTCTTCAAAGCTGATGCCCATTTCTTCTTCGACGACGCAGGGCTTTTCCACGTGACCAGAAATCTGGAACAGCTTGGTGCCCTTGTTATTTTCACGCCCGAAGGACGAGAACCACGCAGCGCCGCGCCGCAGGATCGTCGGCGCGACCGCAATGCTTTCGACGTTGTTGACGGTTGTGGGGCAGCCATAGAGCCCAGCGCCCGCCGGGAACGGGGGCTTGAGGCGCGGCTGGCCCTTCTTGCCTTCGAGGCTCTCGATCATAGCGGTCTCTTCGCCGCAGATGTAGGCGCCCGCGCCGCGGTGCATGAACACGTCGAAGTCGTAGCCCGAACCACAGGCATTCTTGCCGATCAGGCCCGCGTCATAGGCTTCGTGAATCGCCTTCTGCAGCGTCTCGGCCTCACGGATATATTCACCGCGCACGTAGATATAGGCGGCGCGCGCACGCATCGCGAAACCGGCGACCAGCGCGCCTTCGATCAGCTTGTGCGGATCGTGGCGCAGGATCTCGCGGTCCTTGCAGCTGCCTGGCTCGCTCTCGTCCGCGTTGATGACGAGGAAGCTCGGCCGCCCATCGCGCGATTCCTTGGGCATGAAGCTCCACTTCAGACCCGTCGGGAAGCCCGCTCCGCCCCGACCGCGCAGGCCGCTGGCTTTCATCTCTTCGATGATCGCATCGGGCCCGCGTGCCAACAGCGCCTTGGTGTCATCCCAATCGCCGCGCGCCTGCGCTGCCTTGAGGCCCCAATCCTGGAACCCGTAGACATTGGTGAAGATGCGGTCCTTATCGCTAAGCATCGCTGCGTCCTTCGTTAGCGGCATTTCTTTTGGCGCGCTTCAATCGCACCAGCGAAATCACCTGAAATGCAAGGCCGAGACCCATGAGGATCACGCCCATCTCAAAAGGCCCGAGCGCCGTTACCATCGCGCCCAAGGCAAAGCCCGACAGCCCAAGCACGGCAAAGGCAAGCGTTACCGGGTTCATCCGATCGCTCCCGATTGCCACAGCCCGGCAAGCACCGCGATGATGAGCAGGATCACGCCGACGCGTGCAAGGCCCATCAGCAGCTTGTAGGCGATGAACGCCAACAGCAGCGCGCCAAGGAGAGATACGGCTCCGGTCACGTTACCAATCGCCCCGATAATCGTGGTTGGCGCTGACCATGTCCTTCAACGTGGTAGGCCCGCCCGCAGGCTCGGAGGTGTGCCGCCCCGGCTCCTGCGTGCCAGCCTTGGGCGCTTCACCCGCCGCCAGCGCATCGAGCACCGCGTCGAGGCGTTCGGGGGTCAGGTCTTCGTAATTGTCGTCATTGATCTGGACCATCGGCGCGGTGGCGCAATTGCCCATGCATTCGACTTCGGTAAGGGTCCACAGCCCGTCTGTCGAAACGTGGCCCTTCTCCATCCCGCGCTTCTTGCAGGCGGCGATGATGTCGTCACTGCCGCGCAGCATGCACGGCGTGGTGCCGCACACCTGCACGTGAAATTTGCCCACGGGCTTGAGGTTGTACATGAAGTAGAAGCTGGCGACTTCGAGCACGCGGATCACCGGCATCCCGAGATATTGCGCGACATATTCGATCACCGGCAACGGCAGCCAGCCCTGCGTATCGGTCTCCGCACCCACCTGCCGCTGGGCAAGATCGAGCAGCGGCATCACCGCAGAACGCTGACGCCCTTCGGGATACTTGGCGATGTGCCAGTCGGCGGTAGTCTTGTTTTCCGGCGTCCACGCAAAACCGCCCCAGCGGGCGCGCAGTTCAGGGGTGTCGGGTGCGGGGGTACGGTCAGCCATTGGATTTCTCACGGCGCTTGTTTGATTTCAATTCGAACCAGGTCGACAAAACCACGGCCCCAAGCATCACAAACATGAATTGATCGTAACCTGCGATCCACAAACCGATGGCAATTCCCATGACGAGAATTGCGAGCGGCAGCAGGGCAAAATCGAAATGGCTCATTTCGATCACCGGTCACACTCCCCGAACACGACGTCAATCGCGCCAAGAATGGCGGTCGCATCGGGCAGCATGTGGCCCTTGCACATGAAGTCCATCGCCTGAAGGTGCGAGAACGCCGTAGGGCGGATCTTGCAGCGGTAGGGTTTGTTGGTGCCGTCGCTGACGAGATAGACGCCGAACTCGCCTTTGGGGCTTTCGGTCGCCACGTAAACCTCACCCGCAGGCACGTGGAAGCCTTCGGTGTAGAGCTTGAAGTGGTGGATCAGGCTTTCCATCGACTGCTTCATCTCGCCGCGCTTGGGCGGCGACACCTTGCCGTCGGTCGAGGCAATCGGCCCTTGCGGCATGTCACGCAGGCACTGCCGGATAATCTTGGCGCTTTCGTAAACTTCCTTCACGCGCACCATGAAGCGGTCATAACAATCGCTGTTGGTGCCGACCGGAATGTCGAACTCCATCCGGTCGTAAACGTCGTAGGGCTGGCTCTTGCGCAGATCCCACGGAATGCCCGCCGCGCGGATCATCGGGCCGCTAAAGCCCCACGCAATCGCATCATCGCGGCCAACCACGGCGATATCGACATTGCGCTGCTTGAAGATGCGGTTGTCCAGCACCAGGCTCATCGCGTCTTCGAACAGCTGGAAGAAGCGGTTGTCGAGCCAGTCGCCGATATCCACCAGCAGCTTTTCCGGCACGTCCTGATGGACGCCCCCCGGACGGAAATAGGCCGAGTGCATCCGCGCACCGCTCGCCCGCTCGAAGAAGTTGAGGCAATCCTCGCGCAGGTCCATGATCCACAGGTTCGGCGTGAACGCGCCGACATCGAGGATGTGCGCGCCCATGTTGAGCATGTGGTTGCAGATGCGGGTCAGTTCGGCAAACAGCACGCGCAGATATTGCGCGCGGATCGGCACCTCGATGTTCAGCAGCTTCTCGATGGCAAGCACGTAGCTGTGCTCCTGCGCCAGCGGGGAGCAGTAATCGAGCCGGTCGAAATAGGGCAGCGCCTGAAGATAGGTCTTGTGCTCGATCAGCTTTTCGGTGCCGCGGTGGAGCAGGCCGATGTGCGGATCGATCCGCTCGATCACTTCCCCGTCCAGCTCCATCACCATGCGCAAGACGCCATGCGCGGCAGGGTGCTGGGGGCCGAAATTGATCGTGTAGTTGGAAATCACCTCGCCATCGGTGGTGGGCGATTCTTCAAGTTGCATGCTCATCGTCCACCCTCCTTCGCGGTGGGTTCGGGTGCCGGGGGCGCGTCCTTGCCGGTATCCTTCTGGTCGGGCGAGCCGGGCGAAACCGGCTTGCTGGCCGCCGCATCCGCCTTGGCACCGTCGCCTGTGTCCGCAGGTTTTTCGGTGGTCTTCGGGTCAGCCACATTCGGCGCACCGCGTGACTTTTCATCGCCCGGCAGCTCGTAATCGGCCCCTTCCCAAGGGGACAGGAAATCGAAGCTGCGCATTTCCTGCGCCAGTTCGACAGGCTCGTACACCACCCGCTTTTCCTCCTCGGAATAGCGCAGTTCGGTATAGCCCGTCATCGGGAAGTCTTTGCGGAACGGGTGCCCTTCAAAGCCGTAATCGGTGAGGATACGGCGCAGGTCCGGATTGCCCGCGAAGGTCACGCCGAACATATCGAACACTTCGCGTTCGAGCCAACCTGCGTTGGGCCACAGCGTCGTCACCGTGGGCACCAGCGTATCCTCACTGGCGGAACACTTGACCATGACACGGTGGTTCTTGGTCAGGCTCTGAAGCATGTAGACTACCTCGAACCGCTCAGGCCGCGAGGGGTAATCGGCGCCCGCAATTTCCATCAGCTGCTGGTAGGCATGATCATCGCGCAGGATTTCGAGCACGCGCGCAACCGCGTCGCGCTGGACCCGAAAGATCAGCTCGCCATGCGCTTCATGCGCTTCGATCAACCAGACGCTGATGCTTTCGCTCAGAACCTCGATCACACCTTCGTTGGAGGCGTATTTCGGGGCGGAATGGAGTACAGCCATGTTGCTCGCCCTTACCTCTCGATCGTGCCGACGCGGCGGATTTTCCGCTGCAGCTGCATGACGCCGTAGAGCAACGCCTCGGCGGTCGGCGGGCAGCCGGGGACATAGATGTCGACCGGCACGATCCGGTCACAGCCACGCACGACGCTGTAAGAATAATGGTAGTAGCCGCCGCCGTTCGCGCAGCTGCCCATGCTGATCACATATTTGGGATCGGACATCTGGTCATAGACCTTGCGCAGTGCCGGTGCCATCTTGTTGCACAGCGTGCCCGCCACGATCATCACGTCCGACTGGCGCGGAGACGCGCGCGGTGCAGCGCCGAAACGCTCCATATCGTAACGCGGCATATTCACGTGGATCATCTCGACCGCGCAGCAGGCAAGGCCAAAGGTCATCCACCATAGCGAGCCGGTGCGCGCCCATTGGAACAGATCCTCGGTCGACGTGACAAGGAAGCCCTTGTCGTTCACCTCGGTTTGCATCGCGGTGAAATAGGACGCGTCCGGTTGCCGCACGTCCCCGCCCTTGGCGGTTGTCAGCGCAGAAATGTCAGGCAGTCCTTGGGGAGGAGTAACGATCGTATTCATTCCCAGTCCAACGCCCCTTTCTTCCATTCATAAGCGAGGCCCACCGCGAGGATGAACAGGAACACCATCATCCCGCCCCACCCGGTCCAGCCCGTCACGTCCAGGCTCACTGCCCAGGGAAACAGAAACGCCGCTTCAAGGTCGAATACGATGAAGCTGATCGCGACAAGGTAGAACCGCACATCGAACTGGCTGCGCGCATCTTCAAACGCCGGAAATCCGCACTCATACTCGGACAGCTTTTCAGCGTCCGGGTTGTGCGTGCCGGTCAGACGCGACACCGCCATCGGCGCCACAACGAAGAGCACCGAAAGCCCGAAGGCAACGAGCACGAATAACAGTATCGGGAGATACTGGCTGAGATCGATCACAACGTTGTCCAACTTATTAATCCCGACGCCGCCCTAAGCCTGTCGCGTTCGGGGTGCAAGCCTGCGACTCGGGCAAAAGCCCCCACGACTGTTGCATGAAATCGAACAAAGGTTGCGACACTCCGCGGTGGTCGCCCGCGCCTACTTCATCATACGTGCCACAGCCGCATCGGTCGTCTTGCCATAGGGCGGCTTCAGACCGCCCAGCTTGGCAATGTCGATCTTGGGCTGGTGGTAAACCGCACGGGTGTGGCTGAACTCGCGGAAACCCTCGATTGCGTGGTAGCTGCCCATGCCCGATGGGCCGACACCGCCAAACGGCAGATCTTCCATCGAGACATGAAACACCACGTCATTGGTGGTGACGCCGCCGGAAATGGTGCGGGTCAGTACCCGCTCCTGCTCGCCCTTGTCCTCGCCGAAGTAGTAAAGGCCCAGCGGGCGGTCATGTTCATTGATGTAATCGACCGCCTGATCGACCGCCTTGTAGGTCATCACCGGCAGGATGGGCCCGAAGATCTCCTCCTGCATCGCCGTCATGTCATCGGTGACGTTTTTCAGGATCGTCAGGGGCATCTTGCGCTGATTGGCATTGGCAAAGTCTTCGCCCGCCGGGTTGACCTCAATCACCTCGGCGCCCTTTGCTCGGGCATCGGTGACAAGGCCCTGAAGCCGTTCAAAGTGACGGTCGGAAACGATCGAGGCGTAGTCATCATTGTCCAGAAGGCGCGGATACATGGCATTGGCCGCACCGACCACGCCCGCAACCGCTTCGTCCTGCTTGTCCTCGGGCACCATCAGGTAATCGGGCGCAAGGCAGATTTGCCCCGCGTTCATCATCTTGCCGATCGCAATACGCTCGCCCGCCTTGGCGAAGTCCGCGCTGCGGCCCATGATGACGGGCGACTTGCCGCCAAGTTCGAGAGTGACCGGCACAAGGTTTTCCGCAGCAGCCTGCATCACCCGGCGGCCCGTCGCGGTGGAGCCTGTGAAGACGAGATGATCGAAGGGCAGCGAGGAGAACGCAGCCGCGACTTCCGGGCTGCCGGTGATCACGGCGACTTCCTCTGGCGCGAAATATTCGGCCGTGAGCTGTGCCATCAGTTCGCTGGTGCGCTCGGTGAATTCCGAAGGCTTGATCATCGCCCGGTTGCCCGCAGCCAGCACCTGCATCAGCGGCCCGAAGGCGAGGTTAACGGGGAAATTCCACGGACTGAGAATGCCGATCACGCCCTTGGGTTCATACCGCACCTCGGCTTTCGCACCGAGCAGGCCGAGCGGGAACTGCACCTTGCGCTTTTCCGGCTTTGACCAACTGTCGATGTGCTTCAAGGCATGATTGCCTGCACCCACGGTCGAAGCAATATCGGTCAACATGGATTGCGCGTAGGAACGATTGCCGAAATCGGCGCTCATCGCCTTGGCCAATTCTTCGCCATGATCCTTGAGCAGCGCGATGGCACGGCGGACGCGATCTTTTCTTTGGGACAACGGCTCCGGGCGCGAAGCGGTGAAGGCGGCGCGCTGGCGCGCAAGCAGAGCTTCAAGTTCATCGCGGCGATCGTCAGCCATGTCGTTCTCCCGTTCGGACATAGACGCATCCTGCTGGATGCGTTTTCATTTGCGACGTGTTTTGCGCAAAGGGGCGTTCATGGCAAGGCGCTTCGCATTGGCCAGGCGGGTGCCGCTGTGATTGCCATTGACGCATTGCAACATTACATCCCCTGCAACACCCCCCTTTCGTCACGCAAGGACTTTGCCATGACCCACCTTTCCCCCGCCGATCCCATCGTGATCCTCTCTTACGCCCGCACGCCGATGGGCGCGATGCAGGGCGCGCTGGCCGATGCCTCTGCCACTGATCTTGGCGCGGTTGCCGTCAAGGCCGCCATGGATCGCTCGGGCGTTGCCGGCGAAGATGTCGACCGCGCCTATATCGGCTGCGTTTTGCCCGCCGGCCTTGGCCAGGCACCGGCACGTCAGGCCGCGATCAAGGCAGGCCTGCCGCTTTCGGTCGAAGCCACCACGGTCAACAAGGTTTGCGGGTCTGGTATGCAGACCGTCATCATGGGCGCCGAAGCCCTGGCCAGCGGCACCATCGATATCGTCGTCGCCGGCGGGATGGAGAGCATGACCAATGCGCCCTATCTGCTGAAAAAGCACCGCTCGGGCGCGCGGCTGGGGCATGACACGGCCTACGACCACATGTTTCTCGACGGGCTGGAAGATGCCTACGAACAGGGCCGTGCAATGGGCACCTTCGCGCAGGACACCGCCAATGATTACCAGATGACCCGCGAGGACATGGACGCCTACGCCATCGAATCGCTTGCCCGCGCCAACCGCGCCATCGCCAGCGGAGCCTTTGCAGATGAGGTTGTCCCGGTCACGGTCGTCACCCGCGCAGGCGAAGTCACGATCGAGTATGACGAAGCCCCGTCCAAGGGCCGCCCGGACAAGATCCCGCAGCTAAAGCCCGCCTTTGCCAAGGACGGGACGATCACGGCGGCGACGTCCAGCTCGATCTCGGACGGCGCCGCCGCTGTCGTGCTGACCCGCGCCAGCATTGCCGAGGCCAAGGGCCTTTCGCCTGTTGCCCGCGTGGTTGCCGTCGCTTCCCACGCTCAGGCGCCCGCGAAGTTCACCACCGCCCCGATCCCGGCGATCCAGAAGGTGCTCGACCGTGCCGGATGGACTGTCGATGATGTCGATCTGTTCGAAGTCAACGAAGCCTTCGCCTGCGTGGCGATGTTCGCGATGCGCGATCTCGGCATCGGGCATGACAAGATCAACGTGAACGGCGGCGGCACGGCTCTCGGCCACCCCATCGGCGCCAGCGGCACGCGTATCATCGTGACGCTGCTCAATGCGCTGAAGCAGCAGGGCAAGACTCGCGGCGTCGCATCGCTGTGCATCGGCGGCGGCGAGGCGACTGCCATTGCGGTCGAATTGATCTGATTGCAGCGCGCCGGGCGGCGTTATTCGTCGCCCGGCAGCGGATCGGAACCCCACAGGCGCGCTGCGTTCATCCAGCCCTTGCGGCCTGCGATATCGACCTCGCACCAACCCGTGCGGCACGTGCGCAGACGGCTCACGACGCCAGCTTCGGCCCGCCAGTTCAGCGCCGAGGCATTGTTCGGTTCGGCCCGGACCTCGGCCAATCCTTCACCGACCACCAAAGCTCCCCGCGCGGGATCAAGCTGGCTCGATGCGATCCAGCCTTGCGTGCCTTCGTGATCTTCGACCAGGCGCCAGCCTTCGCGCACCCGCAACACCTTCACCGGCAAGCCTTTGCGCAAGTAGACCCAGGTCACCGGATATTCCGCGCTCGGCCCGACACGCATATTGACGCGTTCGTAGCGCAGGCTGGCCCAATAAGGCAGTGTGCGGTCCTGCGCGCTGAGCGGCGCCATCAGGAAGGCTGCGGCCAGCATCGGCACAAGGCCGAGCATCGAAATAAAACGGGTTCCCTGCATAGCCGCCGCGATAGCGCCTTACGCCCTGCCGATTCAAGCGGCGCGTGCGCATCCACGCCTTGACCGCGCGGCCCCTGTGGCACTAGCCCATCGGCCATGAACCAGCGCCCTACCCGCCCGCTCGCCAATACCCCGCGCGTGATCGTCACCCGCCACCTCATGCCGGAGGTGGAGGCGCGAATGCGCGAACTGTTTGATGTGGTGCTCAACGAAGGCGACGTGCCGCTGACCCGCGATCAGCTCGCCGCCGCGATGCAGGACTGCGACGTGCTGGTGCCGACCGTGACCGACCGGATCGATGCCGATCTGATCGCCAGCGCGGGCGAGCGCCTTGGCCTGATCGCCAACTTCGGCGCAGGCACCGAACATATCGATCTGGCCGCGGCGGCCGCACGCAGGATCCTCGTCACCAACACCCCCGGTGTGTTCACCGACGATACCGCCGACATCGCCATGGCAGGCATCATCGGCGTGCCGCGCCGGATTCGCGAAGGCACCGGGCTGGTGCGCAGTGGCAAGTGGACCGGCTGGGCGCCTTCGGGTCTGCTGGGCCGCAAGCTGGCGGGCAAGGTGCTTGGCATCGTCGGCATGGGCCGCATCGGCCAGGCAGTCGCCCACCGCGCCCGCGCGTTCGGGCTGGAGATCGCCTATACCAACCGCAAGCCCCTGCCAGAGGCCTTGGAGCGTATGCTTGGTGCGCGCTATGTGGCCGATGTCGATACGCTGATGGCCAAGGCCGATATTCTCACGCTGCACTGCCCGCTGACCGAGGAGACGCGCCACTTAGTCGATGCGCGCAGGATCGCGCTGATGAAGCCGGGCGGCAGCATCATCAACACCGCACGCGGCGAGCTGATCGATCAGGACGCGCTGATTGCCGCGCTGGAATCCGGCCATCTGGCGGGCGCAGGGCTGGACGTGTATCCTGACGAGCCGCACGTCGATCCGCGCCTGATCGCGCACCCCAACGTGATGACCCTCCCCCACATCGGCAGCGCCACCGCCGAAGGCCGCGAGGATTCGGGTCACAAGGTGATCGCCAATATCCGGATGTGGGCCGACGGACACCGCCCGCCCGATCAGGTGCTGACGGCGCTGGTGCGGGGCTGAACGCCGCCGCACCGCGCGCCAACCACTCAATCGCCTGTCAAAATCCGCTCGACCAGTTCGCCCACGCTCGGCGTGTAGCCGTTGGAATAGAACGGGTCGATCTTGAACCGGTAGGCCGCATGGCCCGCAAAGGCGAGGTTGTTGTCAGGATCGCCGCCATGGGCGATATCCTGCAACGTCTTCTGGATGCAGAAGCTGCGCGGGTCGGCCAGACGTCCGGTCGTATAATCGTCATGATCCTTCCAGCTCGAAAACGAGCAATGCGACAGGCAGCCCATGCAATCCTGTTGATCTTTGCGGATAATGTCGCGCGATTCCGGGGTGACGAAGACGATGGAATCGTCTGGCGTCTTCAACGGTTCGCTGTGTCCTGCACGCATCCACATGTCGGCGCGCGCCTTGTCTTCGGGCTTCACCCAGAAATTGCGAGCCTTGCCGTCTTCGCCCAGCTGCACCGTGCCCTCTTCCGCGCCGCGTTTGAAGAACGGGATCTGGCGTTCGGACCGATGCATCAGATCATAAAGGAACGGGGTCTTCACCGCGCTCGAATAGAACCCGGTGGGCGAGAACTTGTGGAGCAACACATCGCCTGGCTCAACCTCACGCAGCATATCCTTCCAGATCTGCGGGATCGGGCTTTCTTGCGTCACCAGCGGACGGGTGCCGAACTGGAAAGCGATGGTTCCCAGTTCGGGGTTGTCGATCCAGTCGTTCCATTCGCGCAGGTACCATACCCCGCCCGCCATCACGATCGGAACGGTGTCCGCAATGCCTTCAGCGCGCATCATGTCGCGCAGCACCTTGACGCGGGGATAGGGATCTTCGGGCTTGGTCGGGTCTTCGGCGTTGCTGAGACCGTTGTGCCCGCCCGCCAGCCATGGGTCTTCATAGACCACCGCCGCCATCAGATCGGGCACCTTGTGATAGGACCGCTTCCATAGCGCGCGGAAGGCCCGGCCCGAACTCACAATGGGAAGATAGCAGACGTCGAAACGCGCCGCGATTTCCGCCAGCTTGTACGGCATCCCTGCACCGCAGGTGACGCCCGTCACCATGCCGCGGGTGTTTTCCAGCACGCCTTCGAGCACGGCTTGCGCCCCGCCCATTTCCCACAACACGTTGATGTTGATCGCGCCCTTGCCGCCGGCGATTTCATAGGCCTGTTTGACCTGCGTGGTGGCCCCGTCGATCGCGTATTGGATCAGTTCCTGATGCCGTTCCTCGCGCGTGCGGCCATGATAGACCTGGGGTATCGGGTTGCCATCCGCGTCATAGCTATCGGCGTTGACCGCGCTGACAGTGCCGATCCCGCCCGCGGCAGCCCAGGCACCGGAACTGGCATGGTTGCTCGCCGAAACACCCTTGCCGCCTTCAATCAGCGGCCAAACTTCACGACCGCCATAGACGATCGGGCTCAATCCCTTGAACAATGAAAATCCCCTCTGCGCGAAAGCCGCGCGTGTTTTCGTTTTTCAGACATAAGGTGGCTATCCACAGGTCGCAACCTTACTGCTCTACGCTTCAGGCCGCGTTGCAGACTTTGATATCTTCAGGCCGGGTGCGTTCTTCCCCGCGTTGGAAACGGGCAAAATAGCCTTTGATGTCGGGACGCTCGGTGTACTCGACGAGAACATAACCGATCGCCTCATACTCGCAGAACAACAGCCTGTGGGGCATCCCGTGGCGTCCCGCCGGACTTTCGCTCTCGACCACCACAATCTGCCCACCGGTCGTCAGGGCGGGCCACATGTTCCACAGGAAGGCATAAGGGTCCGTGACCTCGTGGTACATGTGCACCATGAATATGCGATCGAAACTGTCAGCGGGAAGCTGCGGATTGTCGGCCTCGCCAAACTTGATCGAAATATTCTCGAGCCGCTCGCGTTCAACACGGCGCCCCAGGCGGTCAAGCGCCTCTCGGCTGATATCCTGCGCCAGCACGCGCCCCTCCGTCCCGACCCGTTCTGCAAGGCGAACCGTGTAATAACCCTCGCCCGCCCCGATATCGGCAATGGTCATCCCGGGTCGGATGTCGGCGAGGTTCATCACGACCTGCGCTTCGTTGCGTTCGTCACGGGCGTCTTCGTTGGAAAACTGGGTGGAGACGACCTTGGCCACCGGTCGATCAGGCTGAGGAAAGACCGCGCCGTTCTGTGTTTCAGCGGCAAATGGCAAAAGCCCGTCGCACGCCGACAATGCCAGCGAAGCACCCAGGGCCAGAGATGAAATGACCGAGCGCCGGAGCATATTGCTTAATCCACGTCCTCAATCTCGACCTTCTCGCCCGTCACCCGCTGGGCAAGCGCGGCGGAGATGAAAGGATCGATCGCCCCGTCGAGCACCGCGTCGGGCGAGGTCGAGACCACACCCGTGCGCAGATCCTTGACCATCTGATAGGGCTGCAACACGTAAGAACGGATCTGGTGGCCCCAGCCAATATCGCTTTTGGCCGAATGTTCGGCGCTGGCCGCTTCCTCACGGGAACGCATCTCCGCTTCGTACAGACGCGCTTTCAACATGTTCATCGCAATATCGCGGTTCTTGTGCTGGCTGCGGTCCTGCTGGCTCGCCACCACGATGCCCGAAGGCTGGTGCGTGATGCGGACAGCGGAATCGGTGGTGTTGACGTGCTGCCCGCCCGCGCCTGATGCGCGATAGGTGTCGATCTTGAGATCGGCGGGATTGATATCAATTTCAAAGGTGTCGTCGATCACCGGATAGACCCACACGCTGGAAAAGCTGGTGTGCCGCCGGGCCGAACTGTCATAGGGGCTGATCCGGACGAGGCGGTGGACGCCGCTTTCGGTCTTGGCATAGCCATAGGCACCGTCGCCCTTGATGTGGAGCGTGGCCGATTTGATCCCGGCCTGCTCGCCGCTCTGATATTCGACCGTCTCGACCTTGAAGCCGCGCCGTTCGGCCCAGCGGCCATACATGCGAAACAGCATTTCGGCCCAGTCCTGGCTTTCGGTGCCGCCTGCGCCTGCGTGGATTTCCAGATAGGTATCGTTGCCGTCAGCTTCCCCTGACAGCAGCGCCTGGACCTTGTCGGCATCCGCCCGGTCCGCGAGACGCTCCAGCGTGCGCATGCCATCATTGACGATGCTGTCCTCGCCTTCAGCCTCACCCATCTCGATGAACTCGATCGCGTCGGACATCTCGGCGGCGATTTCATTCACGGTGTTCACTGCGGTCTCGAGCGTCTTCTGCTCGCGGCTGATCGCCTGCGCCTGCTTGGGATTGTCCCACAGTTTCGGATCCTGCACGCGCGCGTTCAATTCGTCGAGCCGGCGCAACGCACGATCCCAGTCGAGCGCCAGGCGCACCAGCGCCAGCGCCGCTTCGATCCGGTTGATGTAAGCCTGACCCTCGGCCCGCATGGTCGATCCTTCATCGTAATGCTGACAAGGTCGCTCCGCTTAGCGTCGGCGGCGCAATTGTAAAGCGGCCTCGCGGCGGTCAGACCGCTCTACTTTCTGAGCGCGCGAACCGCAGCGAGTGTCTTTTCCACATGACCGCGATAGTCCGGGTTCGAATGCACCGCAACGATGCTGCCACCGGGCGCGATGACATAGGATGTGCGGCTGGCATAGGCAGACCCGCCACCATCGACATCATAGGCGGCCATGATCCTGGCCGAGGCAACCCCCACGGGAAACGCATCCCGGCATTCTTCGCGGCTGAACCGCTTCAGGGTTGCGATGGTGTCGTTCGACATGCCGATGATGCTGGCCCCCGCCGCTTCGAACTGCGGCGCCGCAGCCGCAAAGGCGTTGGCTTCAAGCGTGCAGCCGCCCGTGAACGCCTTCGGGTAGAAATACAGCACCACCGGCCCCTTCGCGAGCGCCGCGTCGAGCGTGAAGCGGAACTCCTTGCCGGCGAGCGCCGCCTGCGTCGAAAAGCCGGGCGCCTTAGCGCGCTTTGGCAATTCGGCCGACACCGGGGTGAAGGTCAATGCGGCGGCGGCGGCGAGCGCGGCAACGGCAGCAAAGGGGGCAAAACGGGTGCGAGCGCGGTTCATGGATGTTCAACCCCGCAGACCCGCCACCGGTTCCAGACAGGCCTACTGATTGTTGCCATCTTCAACGAATGAGATGGTTTCGGGTTCGGGCACATCAACAACGGCGCTTTCAGCGCTTTGCCGCCCTGCCCGCACCAGCGTGAGGATCTCGTTACGCTTGGCTGCAATCGCATCCTGCCGGGTAAACCGCTCTGGCTCTGTGTCGGGCTTGAACGCTTCCCAGATGATGGCAGACCTCGGATCGTCCGTCGGCCAACCCTCGAACACCCGCTTGCCTGAGCGTCGGTCGACCCGCACCATCCGCACGCCCGCTGGCGCAACCGCCGGGAGATCGGACCATTTGGACTTGGTCTTTTCGATCAGGCTCTTGACGATGGGCGCTGCAATCGTGCCGCCATAGGCATAGCCGCCCATGTTGCGCGGTTGATCGAAGCCCACATACGCGCCCGCGATCAACTGCTGGGTGCCGCCGATGAACCACACGTCCTTGGGCCCGGTGGTCGTCCCGGTCTTGCCGAACAGAGGCAAATTGAGCGGGTTGAGCACCGTGGCGGTCCCACGGCTGACGGCGCCGCGCAGCATGTTCATCACCTGGAATGCGGTGCGCGCGTCCATCGCCTGCGCCCCGCGCACACCGAAGCGCGGCATGGGCTGGCCATCCCACCTAGCCATGTTGCAACCGCGGCAATCGCGGTTGTCCGCACGCCAAAGCAACTTGCCACGCCGGTCCTGCACATAGTCGATCACGGTCGGTGGATTGAGCCGGCCGTGATTGGCCAGCGCGCTGTAGGCGGCGACCATCTTCACCAGCGTCGTTTCACCTGCACCAAGCGCGGTGGAGGGATAGGACGGAAATTTGCCGATCCCCAGCTTCTCGATCCCCTTGACCACATTGGACATTCCGGCAGTCATGCCGATCTGAACGGTCATGATATTTTGCGATTGTTCCAGACCGTAGCGCATCGGAAACTGTCCGCCCCGGCCGGTGCCACGGATACATTTCTCGCCGAGATTGGCGCCCTGATAATAGCAGAAGCGGTTGTTATCGACTTGAGTGGACGGCGTCATGCCACTGTCCAGTCCGGCGGCGTAGACGAATGGCTTTATCGTCGAACCCGGCTGGCGCATTGCCTGGGTCGCACGGTTGAAATCCGACAGCCGGTAATCGAAGCCGCCCTGCATCGCCAGCACACGTCCGGTCTGCGCGCTCTCGACAACCAGCGCGCCTTGCGCTTCGGGGATGGTTCGCACGCGCCAGCCATCGCCGCTCGGGCTGGCCGCGATCACATCGCCGGCCTTCAGGGCATTGGGCAGGCCGCTGAGCGGTGCTTCCTTACCATCCGAAAAGCCGATCCGCGCCGATGATTGGCTCCGACTGGTCACCACGCCAATGCGCCAGTCCTTGTAGCTTATCCCGAGCGGCGAGCTTTGCAGTTGGCTCGACCAGTTGCCCTCGCTCACATCGATGGTTGCTACCGGCCCGGCCCAGGCGCGCCCGCCGTGATAGCGCAGCAAGCCTTCGCGCAGCGCGTCGCGCGCCGCCGCCTGCATGTCCGGATCAAGCGAGGTGCGCACCCACAATCCGCCCGCATAGACCGAGTTGGGGCCCGTTTCCGCCGTCTCGCCGAAGCGATCGATCAGTTCGCGGCGCACTTCTTCAAGGAAATAGCCTGCATCGACGCTGCGTTCACGGCGCTGCGTGACAAGCCCCAAGGGCTGCGCAGCGGCGGCGCGGCGATCGGACCCGGTAATGAACCCGTTGGCCTCCATCTGCGCGAGCACAAAATTGCGGCGTTCGAGCGCGATCTCTTCCTGCCCCGTGCGGCCATAGCGTTCGGGCGCCTTGGGCAGGATCGCCAGAAACGCCATCTCGTGCAAAGCAAGATCGTCAACGTCCTTGTCGTAATAGGCGCGTGCGGCGGCCTGCACGCCGAACGAGCGACGCCCCAACGGGATTTCGTTCAGGTAGAGTTCGAGGATTTCCTGCTTGGTCAGCACCTGCTCGATCCGGCCGGCCAGGATCATTTCCTTGAGCTTGCGCGTCACCGAGTATTCATCGCCCAGCAGCAAGTTCTTGGCGACCTGTTGCGTGATGGTCGATCCGCCCACAGCGCGCTCACCCGAGCCGAGCTTGCTGGCGTAATCGAACACCGCGTTGGCAGTGCCGAAGAAATCCACCCCGCCATGGCTGAAAAATGTCTTGTCTTCGGCCGAAAGATACGCCGCGATCAGTTGTTCGGGGAAATCGGCATATTGCAACTGCACGCGCCGTTCGCGCGCGTAGGAATGAACAATCTCGCCATCCACACCGCGCACCACAGTGGGTAGCGGCGTTTCATAGGTGAGCAAGGTGTCGGCTTCGGGAAGGTCGCTTGCCAGCCAGACGAACAACGCAACCCACAGCACGATCGCCAAGCCGACAGCGGCGGCGATCAGCTTGAACAGCAGGCTCTGGCGCCAACGTTCACGGAACCACACGAAAGCGCCTATGATATCGCGGTTCACGCGGTAGCGCAGGTAGGCCCAGGTGGAGGGGGCGCCGGGTTCGGCTGCGGGCAAGGTGGTGGGCTCAGTCATGGACAAGAGGGCGATTAGCACGCGACGATTGGCGAAGGCTAGCCGGTTTTCCGATCCTATCCGCCGCTCGCGGTGGTCGGGAGGCGGCGGGCAAAGTACACCGCGACGGCGCGCGAGAGAACGGCAGCATACCGGGCCCGGCCATCTGCCGTCGTCAGGCGTGCGCGATCCTTGAGATTGGTCACGAAACCGCTTTCAAACAGGACCGAGGGCACATCCGGTGCCCGCAGCACCGCGAGTGCGCCGGCGCGTCTGGGCTGCGGCACGAAGGCAAGCCGGTCTTCGCCTTCGCGCAAAACCAAATCGGCAAAAGCCAACGCCTCTTCCTGGGTGCGCTGCTGCGACAGGCCGACGAGGATCGCACTTACGGCTTCGCTCTGCCCTTCAATCGTTACGCCGTTCAGGCGGTCGGCATCGTTCTCACGCGCCGCAAAACGCGCCGCCGCTTCGCTCGAAGCTGCATCCGAAAGCGTGTAAATGCTCGCCCCGCTGACATCATCACGCTCTCCCGCGGAATCGGCATGGATGGAAATGAACAGATCCGCTTCGAGCAGACGGGCAATTTCTGGGCGGTAAGACAGTGGCAGGAGGCGGTCATCCGCCCGCGTCAGCGCAACCCGCACACCGCCTTGCCGCAACAATTCGTCACGCAAGGCCAGCGCCAACGCGAGCGTGATGTCCTTTTCCTTAATCTGACGTCCTTCAGGATCGGTGCCGATCGCGCCGGGATCGCGGCCCCCATGGCCCGCGTCAATCACCACCAGCGGACGCGAGAGATCGTCAGGCCCGGCAACAGGCGGCAGCGAAAGCGGCTGTTGCGCCTCGTCCAGATCGAACCGCAGCACATAACCGCGACCCCATTCGGGCACCGGGATGATCCCGCCCAGCGCCATCGCTCCGCCCATCAACGCCAAGGGCGCCAGAACCAAGATCAGCAAAAGAGTGCGAAAGCTCATGACGATAAAGTGCTTAGGGTCTCGTCTGCCGCCAACGCAATAGAGTTGCGGGGTTTGCCCCACAGTGCTAGCGATCATGCCAGAGAGGTTGCATAAACACGCAGACTGCGTACCAAATGCGCCCTTCTCTCGCCGGGATCGATGCAATTTTCGCATCCGGCATAGTACAGGTTGATGCAGTGACGACACGTTTTTCCCAGTCGATGAGCACAATGCGCATTCCGCGCGTGCGTGCCTTCGCGGGTCAAGACTCGGCACCTAGCCGCACGTTCCTCTCTGCAGACACGAGCTCCGCGCTGTGCGCCGCTGGCGGCCAATGCGCGATTTCCCCTTCCGGCATACCGATTTGGCACGCCGGATCACCACAATATGCGCGCCCCCTTTACGTCCCTTCGCGGGCAAGGCCGGGCGCATGGAGACTATTCAATGGCAACGCGCATGCTTATCGATGCGCGCCACCCGGAAGAAACACGGGTGGCGGTTCTTCAAGGCAACCGGATTGAAGAATTCGATTTCGAATCTGCCGAACACAAGCAGATCAAAGGCAATATCTATCTTGCAAAAGTAACACGGGTCGAACCCTCACTGCAGGCGGCCTTCGTCGATTTCGGTGGCAACCGGCACGGCTTTCTCGCTTTCAGCGAAATCCATCCCGACTATTACCAGATCCCCAAGGCTGACCGCGACGCACTTCTGGCCGAAGAAGCAGAAGCCGCCGAGGAAGAGGAACGCCTGCGTTCCGAAGACGAGGAAGAAGGCATTTCTCCCGGCGACGAATATGACGCCGATGATGACAGCGGGGAATCCCTCGCCGAGGATTTTGCCGAGAACGGCGTTGAGGAAGTCGACACGTCCGACAAGGATGATGTCTCCACCTTTGAAGACGGCGCATCCGACGATGACAGCGCGGATGACGACAACGACGACGATCAGAACGGCGAAGAAAACGCCGATGGTTCGGATCAGGATCGTGGCCGCGGTCGCCGCGGACGCCGCCGTCAGGGCAGCAAGGGCGGGGACAATACCGCCAACAACAAGAACGGCCGCACCCGCGCCAAGCAGGTTGATGAAGTGCGCGCCAAGCGCCAGGAACTGCGCCGCCGCTACAAGATCCAGGATGTGATCCAGCGCCGTCAGGTGTTGCTGGTGCAGGTCGTGAAGGAAGAACGCGGCAACAAGGGCGCGGCGCTGACCACCTATCTCAGCCTTGCGGGCCGCTACACCGTTCTGATGCCCAACAGCTCCAGCGGCGGCGGGATCAGCCGCAAGATCAGCTCCACGAGCGATCGCAAGCGGTTGAAGGACATGGTGTCCGACCTCAAGCTGCCGCGCAGCATGGGGCTGATCGTACGCACCGCCGGCATGAGCCGCACCAAGCCCGAGATCAAGCGCGACTTCGATTACCTCGCCCGCGTGTGGGACGAGATCCGCGAGAACACGCTCGCGTCGGTTGCGCCTGCGCTGATCCATTCCGACAGCGACCTGATCAAGCGCGCGATCCGCGACATCTACAACAAGGAAATCGAGGAAGTCGTCGTCGAGGGTGAGGACGGCTACAAGTCGGCCAAGGCCTTCATGAAGATGCTGATGCCCAGCCACGCGCGCCGGGTGAAGGCCTATTCCGACCCCGTGCCGCTGTTCCAGCGTTACGGCGCGGAAGACCAGTTGCGCGCCATGTATGATCCGATGGTGCAGCTCAAGAGCGGCGGCTACCTGATCATCAACCCGACCGAGGCGCTGGTGTCGATCGACATCAACTCCGGGCGTTCCACCAAGGAACACGGGATCGAAGCGACCGCGCTTCACACCAACCTCGAAGCGGCCAAGGAAATCGCCCGCCAGCTGCGCCTGCGCGACATGGCAGGTCTTGTCGTCATCGACTTCATCGACATGGAATATTCCGGCAACGTCCGGAAGGTCGAAAAGGCGATGAAGGACGCGCTGAAGAACGATCGCGCGCGCATTCAGGTGGGCCGCATTTCCAGCTTCGGGCTGATGGAAATGAGCCGCCAGCGCCTGCGCACCGGCGTGCTGGAGGCAACCACCCGCCCCTGCCCGCACTGCGACGGCACGGGCCTTGTCCGCACGGCATCGTCGGCCGGCCTTTCGGCGCTGCGTCTGATCGAGGACGAAGCGGCGCGCGGCAAGGGCACGATCATCCGGCTCTCTGCCAGCACCGAAGCGGCGATCTACCTCCTCAATGAGAAGCGGGGCGATCTGGTCGAGATCGAGCAACGTTACGGCGTCACTGTAGAAGTCCTCCCCGAAGGCGAGGATGAAGGCGCGAAGATGAGCGTGTCGAGCGCAGGTCCGCGGCCAGAGTTTGCGCCCAAGTTCGAACCGATCATCGACGAGGACGAAGAGGATCTGCCCGAAGAGGAGGAAGAAGACTCCGCCGAGGAAGAGGCCGAGGACCGCGCCCCCCGACAACGCCGTGACCGCGCTGAGACCGACGATGAAACGGGCCGCAACAAGAAAAAGCGCCGCCGGCGCCGTGGTGGCCGCAATCGCAATCGCGGGGATAACGACGACGGCTCCGAGGGCGAAAACTCCGAGGATGGCGATGACGATGATCGCAGCAACGACGACGCTGATGATGAAAGCCAGGGTGCCGCAGATAATGATGACGGCGCCAATGATAACGGCGACAACAATGCCACTGACAGTGAAGGTCGCCCCAAGAAGCGCCGTCGTCGCGGTGGCCGTGGGCGCAAGCGCCGCGATGGCACGTATGAAGGCGGCGATGGCGCTTCCGATGGCGATGCGGACGAGGGTGCGGCCGTTGCGCAGGAGGGTGGCGAAGCCGCTCCGCCTGCAGATGTGACAGCCGAGCCGGAAGCTGAACCCGCAGCGCCCGAAGTCGTCGAAGCCGCGCCGGTTGAAAAGCCCAAGCGTGTCCGCGCACCGCGCAAGAAGAAGGAAGCGGCGCCGGTTGCCGAAGTGGCAGCCGAACTCGCGCCGGAACTCGCCGCAGAGGCCGCTCCGGTTGAGGCTGAAACCGAGGCTCCGGTTGAAAAACCCAAGCGCAAGCGTGCGCCGCGCAAGGCGAAAGTGGCCGAGTCCAGCGAGTCCCTGTCGCAGCAGGTCAAGGAAGACATGGCCGTGATCGCGGGCCCGGACGATGCGCCCGATACCGCCGAAGCAACGGCCGCAAAGGACGCTGCGGCGGACGAAGTGCCCGCACCGACCGAAGCGGCAGCTCCGACGGACGGCGACAAGCCGCGCCGGGGCTGGTGGCAGCGCACCTTCGGCGAATAAACGCACGCCGATCAGGCGGACAATCAAAGGGCGGGAGCGGGCAACCTCTTCCGCCCTTTGCTATTGCGGCTTGCGCGCGATGCCCCACTCCATCCACCCGGCAAAGCGCGGCGCCTTGGGTGTGTAACCCTCTCCCAGCGTTTCAACAAAAAAGCCCGCGCCAGCCAGCGCGCCGGCAACCGGGCGGGTGAGATGACATCCGCCGGCAAGGTGTTTCCACACAGGCTCAATCCGTCCCTGCCAACGGCGCACATTGCTATCAGGGGCGCGGCCATGTTCGAGGAACAGCATCTCTCCGCCGGGGCGAAGGATGCGGCGCAGTTCACGCATGACCTGCGCAGAGTCGCTGACCGAGCACAGCGTGAAGGTGCACACGACACAGTCGAAACTGGCGTCATCGAAGGGGATCGCCTCGCCCCGCCCCTGCCTGAGATCCGCGCTCCAGCCCTTGCGGTGCGCGGCGGAACGTGCCGCCTCCAGCAGCCCGTCATGCGGGTCGATCCCGGCATAGGAGGTGATCGCGCCCGCGTCGTAGAATGCGTGGTTGATCCCGCCCCCGCAACCCAGTTCAAACACATCACCGCGCGCCAGCGGCACCACGGCAGCGCGGCGTTTCATCACCTGCCCCTGGCTACAGGCGCAGGTGATCAGGCGCGGCATGATGTTAGTCTCGTACCAGCGGATCAGTCCCATTATTGCCCAGTCCCCCTTGCGCCCTCTATCCTCGCGCCACCTTGCGTGGCACGATAACCGCACTTTGCCAATTCCTGACAATGTTAAAGGATGCCGCCATGACAACGAGGCCCGCACCCAGATCCAGCTTCCGGTTCCATCCGACACTATGGCTTTGCGCCGCCGTGCTGCTGGCCTTCCCGGCACTCGGCACAATGATGAGCGACGAGGTCAATTGGGGCGCCGGGGACTTTGCCATATTCGGCCTGATGCTGGCGGGGCTGTGCGCCGGGCTGGAGGCTGCGTGGCACCTTCTTGCCTCGCCAATGTGGCGCATCGGGGCAGCCCTGCTGGCGGTCCTGATCTTCCTGACGCTCTGGGCGCATCTGGCGGTCGACCTGTTCGATTAGGCCGGAACTTCTTCCCCCCGAAAATCGAACACCCTGCCCGATTGCTCCGGGGTCAAAGCGGCCATCACCCGCAGCAAATTGTTCGCCGCATCGTGAGGCGCGGTCAATTGCCCGTCCGCCAGGCCCGACTGGAAGGGCTCGGACAGGGCGCTGTCGACCGTGCCGGGATGCAGACCCACAATCACGCTTTCGGGATGGGTGCGGGCCATCTCCAGCGCGAAGTTGCGCAGCAGCATATTCAGTGCCGCCTTGCTCGCGCGGTAGGAATGCCACCCGCCGAGCCGGTTGTCGCTGATCGAACCTACACGTGCGGAAAGCGCGGCAAACGTCAGCGGCGCGCCGCGTGGAATAATGCCCAGAATGTGCTTGGCAATCAACGCCGGGCCGATGGTGTTCAGCGCGAAAACCTCGGCCATCGTGCCCGGATCAATCCGCTTGTAGCTGCGTTCCGGCCCGGTGCCGTCCGCAAGGGTCAACACTCCGGTGGCCAGAATCACCCACGCAGGCGGATCGGCCTTCATCGTGGCGCAAGCGGCGGCGATGGTGGCCTCGTCCGTAAGATCGAACGCGAAGGGACGGAAAGCCGCCCCAATCGGCCCGTCGCCCTTGCGTGATCCGGCGTAAATGATTTCGGTGCCACCCGCCGCAAGGGCCGCGCAAAGCGCCGCGCCGATCCCGCCAGAAGCCCCGAAAACCGCTGCGCTGCGGGGCCATGTCGGCGGCCGCTGTCCTACATCATCCATGTCAGATAAAGCCCGCTGATGCGGCAGTGGTTCCGGTCTTTTTTGCAGATGCTTGTGCGCGTCCCCGGCAGGTCTCATCGGCGCGGCGGATTTCTCTTTCTGGACAGTGTCTCATGTGTCTCCAACATGGGTGCTGTGCGGCGCTCAACCCTTGTTCCAAACCCTGCAACAGCCCCGGCTTGCACACGCGGACAATGACGTTAGATAGGGTCCAACACCAAACGGGATCCACTCATGGCGACTTTCACTCTCCCCAAGAACTCCAAGATCAATGCCAATGGCAAGACGCACAAGGCCGAAGGCGGCCGCGTGAAGGCGTTCAAGGTGTACCGCTACGATCCCGACAGCGGCCAGAACCCACGCTACGACAAGTTCGAGATCAATCTCGACGAGTGCGGCCCGATGGTTCTGGATGCGCTATTCAAGATCAAGAACGAGATCGATCCCACGCTGACCTTCCGCCGTTCGTGCCGCGAAGGTATTTGCGGTTCGTGTTCGATGAACCTGAACGGCAAGAACGGCCTGGCCTGCACCACCGCAATCGAGGATCTCAAGGGCGAAATCCGCATCACCCCGCTGCCGCACATGGACGTGATCAAGGATCTCGTTCCCGATTTCACGCACTTCTACGCGCAATACGCTTCGATCCGTCCGTGGTTGCAGACCGTCACCCCGACGCCTTCTGGCAAGGAGCGGTTGCAATCGCCCGAACAGCGCGAACAGCTCGATGGCCTGTATGAGTGCATCCTGTGCGCCTGTTGCTCGACCTCGTGCCCGAGCTACTGGTGGAACAGTGACAAGTTCCTCGGCCCGGCGATCCTGCTGCAGGCCTATCGCTGGCTGGCCGACAGCCGCGACGAGATGACGGGTGAGCGGCTGGACGATCTGGAAGATCCGTTCCGCCTCTATCGCTGCCACACGATCATGAACTGCGCGAATGTGTGCCCCAAGGGTTTGAGCCCGGCCAAGGCGATCGCCGAAACCAAGAAGATGATGGCCGAACGGGCGATCTAGCCTGGTGTCGATCAAGGACGATCTGTTCGACCATGGACCCGATCCGGACAATCCGGGCTGGAACCACTGGAACCTCAAGGACGACACGCTGTTCAACGGCGCGGTGATGGGCAAGCTCATCACCCGCGTCGATCCTGACGGAAAAGCGCGCCTGCGGATGTTTCCGGAGCGCCGGCACGAGAACCTGCAAGGCATCGTCCACGGCGCGGTGACACTGGCGCTGATCGACATCTCGCTGTTCACCACGATGCACACACTCGGCACAGGCGATGCCGGACCCTCGGTCACGCTGGAGCTGTCGACGCAGTTCGTGGGCGGCGGTAATCCGGCGCGTCCGCTGGACGCGGTGACGGAGATCGTGCGCGAAACAGGCAAGCTGGTGTTCGTGCGCGGGATGGTGGAGCAGGACGGCGACGTGGTTGCCAGCTTCTCAGGGATCGTGCGCAAGATGGGGCCGCGCGCGTGAGCGGGTTGCTGGCGCGCTATGAGGCGCTGATCGCCAGCGCAGAGCTGCGCCTGGATGCCGATCAGCGCGTAGCGGTGGACCGGCTCGCGGCGCTTCAGACCGCGCTCGAAGCGGATACACCATCGGGCGGTTTGCTGGGCAAACTGTTCGGCAAGAAATCCGCTCCGCCACGCGGGCTCTACATCTGGGGCGGTGTCGGGCGCGGCAAGTCGATGCTGATGGACCTGTTCGTGGAAACGCTCGGCATCACGGCCAAGCGCCGGGCCCACTTCCATGCCTTCATGCTGGATATCGACCGCCGCATTGCCGACGCGCGCAAGGCGCAGGTGGAAGACCCCCTGATTGCCGTTGCCAGACAAATCGCAGACGAAGTGCGTTGCCTCGCTTTCGACGAAATGGTGGTCAACAACACCGCCGACGCTGCAATCATGGGGCGGTTCTTCACCGCGCTGATGGAAGCGGGGACCGTGATCGTCACGACCAGCAACCGGCCCCCATCCGATCTCTACAAGGATGGCCTCAACCGCTCGCTGTTCCTGCCGTTTATCAAGCTGGTCGAGCGCGAGATGGATGTGCTGTCGCTGAACGGCCCGACCGATTACCGGCTCGATCGGATCGGTGATCTTCCGACGTGGCACGCGCCGATGGGCGATGCGGCGACGGCGCAGGTGCGCGAGGCCTTCTTCCGTCTCACCGATTTCGAACCCGAAGATGCCGCCCACGTCCCCAGTGGTGAGCTTGACCTTGGGGGCGGGCGGACGCTCCATGTCCCCAAATGCCTGAAGGGCGTGGGCGTATTCAGCTTCAAGAAGCTGTGCACGGCGAACCGCGGTGCGGCAGATTACCTCGCCATCGCGCAAGACTTTCACACGGTGATCCTCGTCGGCGTTCCCAAAATGGGTCCGGAGAACCGCAACGAGGCGATCCGCTTCACCAAGCTGATCGATGGGCTTTACGAACACCGCGTGAAGCTGTTCGTCACCGCCGCGGCTGAACCGGAAGACCTTTACACGTCCGGTGACGGGGCCTTCGAGTTTGAGCGAACGGTGAGCCGCCTCAAGGAAATGCAGAGCGCCGACTACATGGCAATGGGACACGGCATGGTGGACTAGGCGCTGACGTCCAGCTGGCTCAGTGACTTCTCCAGCATCAGCAATTGCCAAAGCGTACGCGAATGATCTGCGCGGCCTGCAATATGGGCCTCGGCCAAGCCGCTGATTGCCTTCTGGTCGAAAAAGCCGGTCTGCGCCAGACCGCCACTTGTGCCGATGCCCCGCGCGGCACCCGCCAAGGGCCCGCGCAGCCACTCTGCGATCGGCGTGACGAAGCCCTGCTTGGGCCGATAGAGAATGTCGTTTGGCAGGTAATGTTCGAGCGACTTCTTAAGCAGATACTTGCCAGTCGATCCGCGAACCCGCATCGCTTCGGGCAGGCGTGCGGCAAACTCCACCAGACGGTGGTCGAGCAACGGTTCGCGCGCTTCGAGGCTTACCGCCATGCTGGTGCGGTCGACCTTGGTGAGGATGTCGCCGGGCATCCAGAAGCTGAGGTCGGCATATTGTGCCCGGTCGAGGCCCGAGCGGCCCGGTGCGGCGCGCATCAGGGCGATCAGCTCGTCCTCGCCCCGAAAGCCTTCAAGGCTGGCGGCGAAGGCGTCGGAATACAGCGCCCTGCGTGCTTCAGGGGGCGTCACTGACAGGCCGCGCGCATAACCTTCCTCGCCGCTTTCCGCGAGCGCAAGCAAGGTCGTTTTGGCGCGCAACTGCCGCGGCGCCCAATCGGCCTTGGGCCATGCGCGGCCCAAAGCGCCGAACAGCGGTGCGCGGAAGCCTGCGGGCAGAATGGAGCGTGCCCGTTCCTCGTGGTGGTGAAACACCTGCCGGCGGTATCCGCCGAAGGCCTCGTCCGCGCCGTCACCGGACAGCGCGACCGTCACCCGCTCACGCGCCAACTGGCACACCCGCCACGTCGGCAAAGCCGACGCGTCGGCGAAGGGCTCGTCAAACATCGCTGCAAGCTGATCGATCGTCCCGAAATCATCGGTGGCAACGATCCGTTCTGCATGATCCGCCCCGAATTTCGCGGCCACCTGGCGCGCGTAACTCGTCTCGTCATAGGCAGCGACATCGAACCCGATCGAGCAGGTTTGCACCGGCGCAGCACTGGCCTCGCTCATCAGCGCGACCACACCCGAACTGTCCACCCCGCCCGAAAGAAAGGCGCCGAGCGGCACGTCCGACACCATCCGCGACCGCACGCCTTCACGCAGCAAATGGATGAGCTGCGCCGCCAGATCAGCCTCGCTCCCGCGTTCGCGCTGCGTAAAGTCGATGTCCCACCACCGTTGCGGCCGGCCGGGCGCCTTGCCTTGCTCCAGCAGCCAGAAATGGCCTGCTGCTAGCTTTTCCACCCCCGCCAGGATCGAATGCGTGTCGGGCACATAGCCCCAAGTCATGTAGGCCTCGATCGCCTGCGGACTGATACGGCGGCGCAGCAGCGGGTGGGCGAGCAAGCCCTTCAGCTCCGAGGCAAAGGCGATGCTCCCGTCCGACAGCGGCGCATAGAACAGCGGTTTGACCCCGAAGCGGTCGCGCGCAAGGAACAGCTGGCGCTTGTCGCGGTCGAACAACGCGAAGGCAAACATCCCGTCAAACCGCTTGAGGCAATCTGGCCCCCATCGCTGCCATGCCGCAAGGATTACTTCGGTGTCACCCGAGGTGCGGAAGGTGAAACCGGCCTGCTCCAGATCGCGGCGCAATTCGCGGAAATTGTAGATTTCGCCGTTGAAGACGATCACTGCGCAATTATTGCCTGCGTGCATCGGCTGGGGCGACCCGGCAACGTCGATGATCGACAAGCGACGATGGCCAAGGCCCACGCCCTGATCGGTCCACACCCCCGCCCCATCAGGCCCGCGGTGGGCCAACACATCGCACATCCGCTCAACCCGGATCGGATCGACCGGCTTTGGCGTTTCGGCATGAAATATCCCGGCAATTCCGCACATGGCCTTGCCGCCTAGAGCAGCGCGGTCAGCGCGGCAATCGCCGCAAGGGCAACGATTGCAATCCCCGCAGTGGTGGGCGCAAAACCGAGCCGTTCGGTGCGGGTGACCAAAGACCAACCTGCGATTGTCTCGGCCCGCCACCCGTAGGCCTCTGGCTCGCGCTCGAAGAACCGCCATGCAGCGCCAAGCAGGGCCGCGACGATAAGGGCGAAGAAGATCCAGCCATAGACAATATGGTCAAATCCCGTTGCCCGCTCTGCGCCGATATATTGCGCGACGTAGATCGTCGCCCACGCTCTCACGCCGTTGGCGAGAATCGGAACGATGATACACGCAATAAGGAAAGCCACACGGCGGCTCCAGCGTTCAAACCGCGTGAAGCAGACCAGCACCGCCAGCGTCACCATTGCGATCAGGAACTTCACGCCCGAACACGCCTCGGCAACGATGAACAGGCCGGCAGGGGTATCAATATAGATGCCCTCGATCTGCGCCGGCACACCGCTCGCCTGGGTGAGCGTGATCGCAATGGCAGCCGTGATCGCTTGCAATGGAGGGATAATTTCGTCGCCAAATGGCACCAGAAAGCTGGCATAGACGAGCGGCAATGCTAGAAACAGGCTGACGCGCAGCCCCAGCACGGTGATGACCGCCGCTTGCAACGCGGCAACGGCGCCGGCCTGTGCCAGCAGATTGACGCCTATTGCTTCGCCCGTCCGCCAAATGCCAAGCCCTAAAGCGACCAGCACAAGGCCGGGCCAAAAGGCTTGCGGGGTCATCGTGGCCAGATCATCCTCTTTCAGCGCCACCAGCCAGATGGCGATGAACGGGACAAGCAGCAGGTGGTTATAGGTGTCGATATTCCACCACTGGTGGAACATCGCGCCCCAGCTTTGCGCCGTGACCGTAACGAGCGCAAAGGCGGCAAGCGCGAGCGCGACGAGCGGTTTGCGCCATGCCAAAGGGATGCCTGACGCCTTGTGCGGGGCAGGCAAAGCGCCAATGTCAGGCTGCATGACGATGGTCCTGCGCACGCATGGCCAGAAGGCCTGACAGCGGGGCCATCATGGACTCCCATCCATGATGTTCGAGCACGAAGGCCCGCGCAGCCGCACCGATCCGGGCGGATGTGGCAGTGCCGGTAAGAAGATCTGCAAGGCGTGCCGTCATCGCATCGGGATCGGGCTGGCAAACGAGCCAATCCACGCCGTCGCGGGCGGCGATACCGGTCGCAGCCTCGGGCGTCAGCACCACGGGCTTGGCCATCGCCATCGCTTCAAGCACCTTGTTTTGCACCCCGCGCGCAATCAGCAGCGGTGCCAGAACGGCATCGGCGGCAGCGATGAAGGGCCGCACATCGGGTACTTCGCCCCACACCTGAACGCCCGGTGTGCCATGGTGCGCCATCAGCCTGGCCGTCGGATTGCGGCCAACCACATGGAACACCGCCTGCGGAAAGCGGGCGCGCAAGCGTGGCATCAGCGCCTCGATCACCCACAGCGCCGCCTGTTCGTTTGGGCGATAGTCCATCTGCCCAGTGAAGGTGAAATGCGGCCCCGGCAGGCCTGTGATCGCCGGATGCGGCAAGGTGCCGGCGGGATCGAAATACGCAGCGTCGATGCCGTTACCGATCACCTGCACATTGACCTTGCCCGGTGCCGTCAGCCGGCCACGATAAAGCTTAGCCTCAGCCTCGGAAATCAGGGCTGTCGCATCAGCACGGGCGCCAAGCCGTTCTTCCTCAATCGCCAGCAATCGCGCCTCGCGGGCATTCAGCCAGACCCGCTCGCCCGCTGCGGCATAGCTTGCAAACTTGGCGCTATCGACATCGCACAGGTCGATGACGACGCAGCCCGCAAAATCATCGGGGACATATTGCCCCATCTGGCCGGAGAAGACGACGATGGCGGTGATGTTGCACGATGCGATGGTTTCTCGCACCCAATCCTTGAGCTTGCTAGAGTGGAATGCGGTCAGGCTGACCGGCTTGCCCGTCAGCACCGCCTCGATCCCGGCCAGAACAAGCGGCTTGGTGCGCGGGGCGATGCAATGCGATGCTGCCAGCGCCAACAACGCCGACAACGCGTCCCTGCCCTCACCCGAACCCGAACCCTCACCTTCGTCAAAGCACCCGACATGCACAGGCGCGAGCCGTGCAAGGGCCTTCAGCAGATGATGCGAGCGGATGCGGTCGCCGCGATCCGGTGGGAACGGCACGCGGTGTGCAAGGAAGAGAATTTCGCCCATCACGCCAGCCCGCGCGCGATCCACGGCCCCAGTGCATTCGCGATGGGCAGCGGAAGTTTCTTCCACAGACCGATCTTGCGGGAATAGCTTGCGTCAGTCGGGTCGATATTGCGCGGGGGCTGGCCCGGCGCCGTCCATGCGCCATAGGTCAGCGGCACGGGATCAAAGCCCCAGTTCTTCTTGAACGCAAACGGGCCGCTGCCGGTCTTGGAGCGGCCAAAATCGAAGCACTGCATCCCCTGCCGCCGTGCGTGGAGCATCAATTCGTAATACATGACCTCGTTGGCCCGCGCCGCGCGGGCGGCGAACACGCCCCCGCCCCAGAACGGCAGGACCGTGCCGTCGTGATAGAAGCTGAGCACGCTCGCCAGCGGGGTATCGCCCTGCCAGACGGTCAGAATATCGCTGCGTTGCGGAAAGGCTGCCAGCATCGCGGTGAACAGCCGTTTGGGGAACACTGGCGTTCCGAGGTTGCGCACGCTCTGGCTGTAACAGGCGTAATGCGCGGCGAGATCCTTCGCCTCGCAGCCGATGGTCATACGGTGACGGAAAGCCAGCCCTTTGCGCACCTCGGCGCGGGCCTTGCGCGGGATCGCCAGCAATTCCGCTTCATCATTGGCGCCGAGCGGGCGCACGAAGCCGCAATGCTTGTCGCTCCACGTCTCCCAATCTTGGGGTATCGTTCCGCCGCGCAGTTCAACGCCTGAAAAGCCGCCACCCACTGCGTGTTTCTGCGCTGCTACTGCAAGAGCCTCGGCGGCATCGGCACTGTCAGCAATGATCCCGCCGCCGACGCCAAAGCCGCTGGAGACCAGAGCCTTGCCGAACAGGGCCGAGCGCACTTCGGTTAGCGGCAACCAGCCCGTTACCACGCCCATGCGTTCGGCCACCAGCCCGGCGGCGCACTGGCCGGTGCCGGCTTCGACACCCAGCAACCAAGCCGGACGGTGGAACAGGCTTGCGCCGACATCGGCAACGAAGCCCTCGATCCGGCGCAATTCCGATGGATCGCGCAAATCGACTGCGCGCACCTGCGTCCCGGTTTTCACCGGCGCGTTCATGCCGCGATATCCGCCGCCGACAAATCGGGGTCCGGCAAGTACAGATCTTCAGCGCGGGCCGCCTCGCGGTGCGCGACCAGATCCATCCGGCCCCAGCGGAAATCCTGCACCAGACCACGCAACTTGTCGGCCATCCGCGCAAGGCCGGTATAATGCCGGAAGCGCGAACGCAGCGGCGCATGGCCAACGCGTGGCTGCTGAGGATCGACTTCCCACGGGTGGAAATAGAACACCGCCGGACGCCCTTCGGCGCGGTTCACCTGCCGGATCGCCCAGCGCGAAAAGCCATACGGCAGCACCCGGAAGAACCCGCCCCCACCCGCCGCCACACGCCGCCCGCCAAGGATCGCGGTGGTCACCGGAAGCTCGATCAACGAAGACCACGGCAGCGGCTTGAAGGCAAAACGCGGTGCTTCGGGCCAGCCATAATGGTCATGCGCGACCGGCGCGACGCTGGAGGAGTAGACATAGCCCTGCTCCGCCAGTTCGGCGAAAGCCCAGGGCGTGCGGCTGTCGATCGAAAAGCTCGGCGCGCGGTAACCGGTGACGGCGTGACCCGAACAATCCTCGATAATGGCGCGCGCCTTGCAGATATCTTCTGCAAATTCCTTGCGGGTGAAGGTGAACACCCGCGCATGGTCATATCCATGGCTGGCCAGTTCATGCCCGGCGTCGGCAATGCGCCGAACCATCTCCGGATGGCGCTGCGCCACCCAGCCAAGCGTGAAAAAGGTCGCGGTGACGTCGGCTTCGGCAAAAAGGTCGAGCACGCGGTAGACATTGTCCTCCACGCGGGTCTTGATGCTGTCCCACTCGCCGCGCGCGATGACATTTTCGAAGGCGCCGACCTGGAACCAGTCTTCGACATCGACCGACAGGCCGTTGACGATACCGGGTGCCGCGTCTGCGGGATGGTGGGGAAAAGAACCGTTCATGATCTACGCCGCCTCGCGGGACGGGTCTTCCTCGAGCCATTCGATCAGCATGGTGAGGACATGGCGGAAGGATTGCTCCTGTTCCTCGAGCCTGCTTTCGATCCGTTCCAATGCTGCGGCAAAGCGCGCCTCCGCGATACGCGCTTCCTCGGGCGAGAGGTCTTCGCCATTCACGCCGCTTTGGTCCACCCCGGCGGCCTGCAATTCCCCGATCGCAGCTTCGAGCTCGGCGGTGCGGGCATCGCGTTCGGCCAGCAGGGCGGCAACTTCGGTGGCGGGCAGGTGCCCCTGCTCCACCGGCCGGTTGGCAAATGGCAAAGTTGCAGGCGCACTGCGCAGATCGTTTTGGCCGCGCGCCCCGCGGTTCTGGTCTGACGCCATTTCAGCGATGACCTCGTCAAGCATTGCCGGGCTGAGCGTATCGCGTTCCTCGATTGCGCCGAGCAACAGCAGACGGTTCATGATCTGGTTGACGCGGCGCGGTATGCCATCGCTGTGGCGATAAAGCTTGTCCAGCAGCCCGTCATCGAACAGCGGTCGATCCGACCAGCCAACATGGTTCAACCGGTGGCGCACATAATGCTCAACCTCCCCGCCATCCAAGGCTTCGAGGTGATGCGAAGCGATGATCCGCTGGCGCAGTTGTTCCAGCCCCGGATGGTGAGCAAGCGTGCGACGAAACTCGGGCTGGCCCAGCAGCAGGCTTTGCAGCAACGGATGCGCGCCAAGCTGGAAGTTGGAGAGCATCCGCAGCTCCTCCAGCGCATCGAGATCGAGGTTCTGGCATTCATCCACCACCAGCAGACAGCGGCGCCCGGCGCGCGCTTCGTCTTGCAAGAAACGTTCGATCGCACCCAGCGCCGTCGCCTTGTCATGTCCCTCGACATGCAGCCCGAAGGCCTGCGCGACAACATGCACGATCTCTTCGCCATCAAGTGCGCTGGTCACAACCTGCGCCGCTGTCAGCGCGGCCGGATCGATCCGCTCCATCAGATGCGCCACCAGAGTCGATTTGCCCGCGCCGATTTCGCCCGTGATGACGATGAAACCTTCGCCTTGCGCCAAGCCATAGCCAAGGTAGCTCATCGCCTTTTTGTGGCTGGTGCTTTCAAAATAGAATTGCGGATCGGGGGTGAGCTGAAAGGGCCGTCCGCTGAAACCGTAGAATTGTTCGTACATGAGCGTCAGTTCCCCGTCAGAAATTGTAACGCAGACCAACCAGCGCGGTCGCAAAGGCGAAGTCCTGGGCGCTGAATTCGCTGTCGAAGTAATCAACCGCAATCGCGGCCCGTCCCGTAAGGCGCTGTGTGATCGACTGGTTGTAGGCGGCCGATGCGCCATAGGCCGTCACATCATTGTTGGTGCCTGCCGCGTCGAACCAGTTGGCATAGGCGTTGGCGGTGATGTTGGCATTGCGGCCGACTTCGCGGGTGAGGCCGCCGATCACGTAATAGCTTTCATCCGTCAGACCATCGACAGGGGCGAGCACAGTGCCGGACGCCGCGATAAAAGTGCGCCGGTCATAGCCAGCGCCCAGCGAAGCCACCGTGCGGCCCATTGTCCGCTGATAGGATGCACGCACCCCGCGGCCACGGAAGGCGGCGGAACGGCTCGACCCGATGCCTCCGATCAGGGCCTGTCCTTCGGTCCCGCTGACCAATCCGCCGAAATCACCGGTGACAGGATTGCGGATCGCCTCGAAATCGCTGTCCAGCCCGGCAAGCGCGTTGCCGAGCGTGCCGCCAATGCCGCTCACCCCGTCATACACCGACACCGCAAAGGCGCTGCGCGGGTTGGGGACATAGGTGAACGTGCCGTAATAGGTGGTGGAGTCGTAGCGCCGCCCGACCGCAGCCTGAAGGCTGGTGCGCGAGGATGGCCGCCAGAGCACGCCGACATCCCACAGCAATCCATCAACATCAAAGGCGATCCGGCGCGGCGCGGTGCCATCGGTGACGAAGCGGCCATCGGCGCCGATCACCGGCGCGCCATTGGAATCGCGCAGCGCATCGCGGCTGGAAATTTCCACATCCTCGTAGCCCGCGCCAGCCACCAGAGCGAGGCTGCGGGTCAACGGCACCGTCACATCGCCGCGCACGTAAAGATCGCGCACGCGCTGGTCGAGATTGCCGATATCTTCCTGAAACCCGCCTGCTGTCACCGCAAGGCCCACCGGCAGAACCTCTCCGGGGCGAACCCCGGCGCGCAGCTGGCCCAGATAGGTCACGCTGTCATCGAACACGTCGACAACCGCGCCCTGCTGCGTCACCAGCGCATCATCGGCCTCAAAGCGGTTATAGCCGACCCGTGCCAACCCTTGCACATCGACAGCGCCGACGCGGGTGTTGAGGCTGGGACCGGCATAAACGCTGTAAACGCGGCTTTCGGCATCGTCGCGCACCAGCGGGTTGGCGGTGGTGCCGCCGCCCGCGTCGATGCGGCTGCGCGAGGCCAGCGCGCCTGCTTCCAAGCTCAAAGTATTGGGAACGAGCGCCAACGTGCCGCGCGCAATCCCGCTGACCGTGTCGGTATCTATACTGTCGTCGCCGTAGCCGATGTTGCGTTCATACCTCACCGATACGGCTGCGCCGCTGTTGCGGCCCTGCACGTTGACATCGACGCCCACGGCAACCTGCGTGAACGTGACGACATCATTGCCGGGGCTGAGCTCCGCCGAGACGATTTGCCCGACTTCGATATAGGGCTGCACCACGCGGTTTGCGCGTTGGCCGGGCACATCGCCGCCCTGCCCCGGAACTTGCGATTGCGCGAACGCCGGAGCCGATGCGGCCATGAAGCCGGCAGCCATCAGTGCGGTCGCAAATGTGCGGGCGCGCATTGTCATTTCCCCTTGGTGACATAGGTGCCGAAACGCCGCCCAGAGGGGCTGTAACGCGCGGCATTCAGCAAAAGCTTGATATCGCCGCAGGCCGAGAGGAGCTGCTGGGCATCCTCCAGTGCAGCGCGGCTGGTTTCATCCGCCCGCACCACCAGCACTGCCTGGCCGACATGCTGGGCCAGTTCGGCCGCAGGTGACGCGGCAAGCGCCGGCGGTGTGTCGAAAATCACGATCCTGTCCGGCGCGCCCTGGGTCAGCCGGTCCAGCACGTCGCCGGTCCGCGCGCTAGCCAGGTATTCCGCATCGAGCGACGAGGCCGCGCCCGCAGGCAGAACGAACAAGCCTTCGATATCGGTGCGGATCACAAGACTTTCCGGCGCGATCGCGGGATCGGCGATCGCATCCATCAAGCCTTGTTCGGCCGCGATGCCGAGCCGAAGGGCAACCGATGGCTTGACCACGTCGGCATCCACCAGCAACACCTCAAGTCCGCGTTCGGCGGCAAGTGCGATGGCAAGATTGATGGCGCAATACGTCTTGCCCTCCCCCTGATGGGGCGAACACACGAGAATGCGGCGGGACAGCGCCCCATGCCCAGAAACGGCCCCGGCGCGGGCATCGGCCAGCAATTCGCGCTTGATAATCCGGAACTCTTCCAACAGGCCGGTGACGGGATCTTCCGGCACGATCAGCCCACCATCGCGCAGGTGCTCACGGTCGATCGGCGCGAACGGCCCACAGAATGCCACAGCACGCGGTGCTTCTGCTTCAGGCGGGACAGGCTCAGGGGCCGTGGCAGGCTTTGCCGTAGCCATCGGTGTGATTGGTGCAGGCTGCGGCTGCGGAGGGGCAGCACGGCGAACCGCCTGCGGCACCGGAGGCACAGCAGGGACGCGCGCCGGGCCAATTCCGAAAGCCGCATCAGCGCGCTCGAACAGCGATGCAGGCCGTGCGCCCTCGCGGTTGATCTTGCCCTGTTCGGTCATGTTTTGGCCCCCACCCTCACGCAATCGTCCCGATCGAGACGATCTCGATCGCGACAAGGATCACGAACATCAGGCCCAGCCCGCCACAGGCTCCGGCAAACTGCTTCAAGCGGCGTCGTTCGATCACGCGGGCGGCCTGCGAGACTGTCAACGAGATCGAGCCGATCACCGGCAGATCGAAAGCGCGTTCCAGCTTCTGCGGTGTGGCGAAGCTCGATTTGAGTTGAGCCAAGGCATAGGCCACCGCGACCCCGGCGCCCAAGCCGACGATCAGCACGCCAAACAACAGCAGCGGACGATTGGGCGCAGCCGGGTTCTGGGGAACACCGGGTTGCTGGATAATGTCAAAACGGAACTGGCTGGCCTTGTCCTCGACCTGACCACGCGTGCGCAGTTGTTCGCGATCCTGAAGAAGCTTTTCGTAATTCTGGCTCAGCACATCGTAATCGCGGCTGATCCGATTGGCCTCGGCTGCGACTGTCGGCTCGGTCGCCTGGCTTGCCATCAGCGCGGCGAAGTTGCTTTGCAGGGCAGCGCGGCGGGCCTGCAAGGCTTCGACCGAAGCCTGACGTTCGCTCTTGATCGCGATCAGCGAAGCATAGGCGGGATTGGGCGTCCCGCTCGCGTCGTCGCCTGCCGCTGCTGCTTGTTTGGCGAGAATTGCGACCTGCCTGTTGGTCGATACGACGTCGGGATGGCTATCGGTCAGCCCGCGCGAGCGCAACTCGGCCAACTGCGTCTGCGCCTGTTGCAGCGCGGCACGCGGCCCGGTTGCCTGCGGCCCGCCCGACAGCGTGCGCGGGGTGCTGGCAAGCTGCGCGGATATCGCTGCCAGCCCGCTATCCGCTGCCGCCAGATCAGCGTCGACATTGCGCAATTCGGTGCGCGCCTGCTGGACCTTGCTCGAAAGGCTTTCAGAGCCACCGACCAGATCGGGATATTGTGCTTCAAAGGTCAGGCGGCGCTGTTCGGCCTGTTCCAGTTCCAGCTTGCGCTCATCAAGCTGGCGGTCGAGATCGCCAATCGCGGTGCTGATACCGGTGCGATTGCCGATCACGTGTTCTTCGCGCAGGATATCGAGCAGTTTCTGCACCACATCACGCGCCAGCACCGCGTTTTCGGCATCGGTCAGATCGCCGCGACCGATCACGGCGGTGATTTCGAACAGGTTGTCCTGCTCGCTGGTGACTTTCACTTTCTTTTCAAGTTCGCCGATCATCGTGTCCAGCGCGCCACGCTCGGTGATGCCTTCGCCCAGACGTGTCGAAGTGACCACCTTTTCAAGATTCTTGGCGCTCGACAGGGTCTGCCGCACGCGCATGATCTCTTCCTTGCCATCACCCGCAATGCCGAGCTGCTTGGACAGCACATCCTGCACGTCGACATAGACGCGCGCCTTGGATTCATAGCTGTTGGGGATCATGCTCACGACCAGCCATCCGAGCATGCACACGCCCCAGGCCACCGCAATCGCGATCCAGCGGCGGTGCCATACCGACCATAACGCTGCACGAAGCTCGTCGAAAATCTCGCTCATCCCCCAGGCCGCCTCTTAGAACCGGCTCTCGGGAATGATAATGGTATCGCCCGGCTTCAGCATCACATTGGCAGAGGCGTCGCCCTTGCGGATGAGGTCCGACAAGCGCAGACGGTATTCAGCCTGCGTTCCGGCCTCATTGTCGAGGCGGATCAGCTTCGCGCGGTTTCCGGCAGCAAATTCATTGAGCCCGCCCACCGCAATCATCGCGTCGAGCACCGTCATGTTGGCGCGATAGGGCAGCGAGGCTGGCTGGGCGGTCGCACCGATGATGCGCACCTGCTGGGTGAAGTTGCCTTCGGGCGTATTGACGATCACCGACACGATCGGCTGTTCGATATACTTGGCAAGCTCGCCCGCGATGTAATCCTGCAACTCGGTTGCGGTCTTGCCCACGGCCGGGATGTCCTGCACCAGCGGGATTGTGAGGCGCCCGTCAGGCCGCACACGCACCTTGTCCGCGCTGAGTTCAGGGTTGCGCCAGACGTGAATGGTAATTTCGTCGAGCGGGCCGATGGTATACTCCTCAGACGGCGCGACGCTGCCATCGCCATAGCTTGCCGGGGGAAGTTCCGTACCCGTGCTTGTGCAGGCCGCCAGCGTGACGACGCTGAGGCCGAGAACCGCAGGGCGCAAAAAGGGCAGGCGGTGCAACATGTGTCGGGGATCCTTGGTCAATTCTTGCTGAGCCGCCCGTGGCTGCGCAGGAGCGACCTGCACCATTGAGCGACGTGATATTGGCTTCTTTGTCGCAGGAAATGGTGAACAATCGGTTAGTCATACAGGGGCAAATCCGGACCCTTCCCGCTATGGGACACCGGTTTTTCCGGGGTTAACAGCCGGCAGCCAGCACAGTGTCGACAGGATCACACCAGCAGTTCGGCCGCCGGTCCATGGCCAAGAAAGGCGCTCGGCGACGCGGTGGCACCGTAAGCACCGGCGCAAAACACCGCGACCAGATCGCCCACGGCTGCCGCAGGCATCGCGGCATTGTCTGCCAAGCGATCCAGTGGAGTGCACAGGCAGCCGACAATGTTGACAGCCTCTGTCGCTTCCGCCCCGTAACGCGTTGCAATGGCGGATGGATAGTTACGCCGAACAACCGTGCCGAAATTGCCTGATGCGGCCAATTGGTGATGCAGCCCACCATCGGTGACAAGGTATATGACGCCATGACTGACCTTGCGATCGATGATGCGGGTCAAATACACCCCCGCCTCTCCAACGAGGTAGCGCCCAAGCTCGATGCACAATTCGGTCTCGGCCAGCACGGCGGGCAGCTCTGCGACCCGATCATTCAAGGCCGCACCGACACGCGCCAGGTCCACCGGCGTGTCGCCGGGGAAATAGGGGATACCAAGGCCCCCGCCCATGTTGAGCTTGGGGCAGCCATGGCCGATGGCATCGGTCAGTTCCGCCGCCAGATTCAGCACGTTGCCCTGCGCTTCGATGATGGCGTCGGCGCTCAGGGTCTGGCTGCCCGTAAAGATGTGGAGGCCGCGCCATTCGGCCCCTTCGGCGATGAGGTGGCGCGCGAGAGCGGGCACGCGTTCGGCGTCGACACCGAACTGCTTGGCACCGCCGCCCATTTTCATGCCCGAACCCTTCATCTCGAAGCTCGGATTGACGCGCACCGCAATGCGCGGGGCAACCCCCAACCGCCGACCGATCACAATCGCACGCGTGCCCTCGCCCTCGCTTTCGCAATTGAGCGTCACGCCCACCGCAATCGCCGCTTCCAACTCGTCATCGCGCTTGCCGGGCCCGGCAAAGCTGATCCGCCGGGGATCGACCCCCGCCGCCTGGCATAGCCCCAATTCGCCTGAAGAGGCGATGTCAAACCCATCCACCAGCGGCGCCATGTGGGCGATAACGGCAGGGTGCGGATTGGCTTTCACGGCGTAGTTCAGCCCCACGCGGGCCGGCAGCGCAGCGCGCAATTCGGCAGCACGGGCATCCAGATGCGCGCGGGAATAGACAAACAGTGGCGTGCGCCCCGCTTTGGCTACCCATTCGCTTGCCCGCTTGCCACCGATGGCGAGTTCGCCCTTGATGGTCTCATATCCGGCAGGGATTGGGCCGACGGGCTTCATTCGCCATATTCCTTCGTAAGTTCAGACTGCAAGGCTGTGCGATCAATCTTGCCATTCGGGTTGAGCGGCATTGCGGCGCGCCAGTGAATATGCTGCGGCTGCATGAAATTGGGCAGGTCGCGCTGAAGCCGCTTGGGCAGTTCCGCCCGTGCATCCGCGTCTTCACCCCCGCGCACCACCAGATGCACCGCCTGCCCCAACCGGGTATGCGCCACGCCCAGCGCCACCGCTTCGGACACAAGGCCTGTGGCCAAGGCCGCCTCCTCTATCTCCTGCGGGCTGATGCGGTTGCCTGCGCTCTTAATCATCGCATCGCGCCGACCGGCGAAATAGAGCAAGCCTTCGGCCGAACGCCGCACCCGGTCGCCCGACCACACGGCCACGCCACCGCAGGACGAGGCCGCAGGCGCAGGCCTGAATCGCTCTGCTGTGCGCACCGGATCCTGCCAATAGCCCTGCGCCACCAGCGGGCCGCAGTGGACCAGCTCGCCCTCTTCGTCATCCGCAGTCAAGTTCCCGGCATCGTCGATAACGAGAATCTCTGCGAAAGGTATCGCCTTACCCATTGATGTGGCATGCGAATCCACCATCACAGGATCAAGATAGGTCGAACGAAACGCCTCGGTCAGCCCATACATGGGGAACAGCTGCGCATCGGCAAACAGGCCGCGCAAGGAACGCACAAGATCAACCGTCAACGCCCCCCCACTATTGGTCAGCCGCCGCAGGGGCTTGGCTGCCTCCTCAGGCCAGTCGATTTGCGTCAACTGCACCCATAGCGGCGGCACTGCGGCCAGTGTCGTCACCCCATGCCGGGCACAGGCTTTCACGACGTCCTTGGGAAACAGGAAATCGAGCGGCACCACGCAGCCCCCCGCAAACCACGTCGAAAGAAGTTGATTCTGCCCGTAATCGAACGACAGCGGCAACACCGCCAGCGTCACGTCGTCGCGCGCCAGCCCCAGATAATGCGCCACACTCACCGCGCCCAGCCACATGTTGGCATGGGTGAGCATCACCCCCTTGGGACGCCCGGTTGAGCCGCTCGTGTAGAGGATCGCCGCCAGTTCCGCCGGATCGGCCCTGGATGGCCCCAGTTCGCGACCCGCCGTCAGGGCGGCCGCCAGCGCCTCGGTCTCCCCCAATGCCGTGCATCCTGGCGGCAGGTCGCCCGGCGTCAGCGATGCGAGGCGTGCTTCTGTCCCGATCAGCAGCGTGGCACCACTATCGGCAAGGATATGCGCGGCCTGCGCGCGCTTGAGCAGTGGGTTGATCGGCACGTGCACCAATCCTGCTCGCGCAGCAGCCAGCGGCAACAGACAGGTCAATTCTCCCTTCGTCGCCCAGCTTGCTACCCGTGCGCCCTTGTCAGGCACCACCTGCGCCAGCCACCCGGCCAACACAGCGACACGCAGTCTTAACTGATTGTGGTTAAGCGTGCCCTCGCGAAGAACCAGCGCCGGGTCTTCTCCACGCCCTGCCGCTCCGGCCAGTTCGGCCAGATGATCGAGGGGATGTGGGCGTGGATCGGGCTGGTGTGGCATGGACGGGAGCAGTCTTTCAAGTGATCGAAGCGCGGTATCACGATAGCGTTAACGTCTTGCAAGCGCTCGCTGCGCAGGCCGCCACTGCGCCGTTCGACCGGGCGGAGTGGTTCGCGCTGCTGGCCGGCACGGGCCTCGTCCCGTTGATTGCGATCGCATGCGACGCCGATGCCACCGCCGCCCTCGCTCTGACGGAAGAATCCGGACGGATCACCCCATTGCGCAACTGGTACAGCTTTACCTGGCGCGACCTTGCGCCCGAGGGCGCAGCGGGCGATCGCCTGCTTGAGGCGATTGCGCGACAATTGAAAAGCCGGGGACATCGCGTGACCCTCGAACCTGTGCCGGGGGAAGATGGTTCCGCCGTGCGTCTGGCGCACGCGTTTCGTGCAGCAGGCTGGAATGTCATGGTGGAGCCTTGCGATATCAATCATATCCTGCCGGTGCAGGGCCGCAGCTTTGACGCGTATTGGCAAAGCCGCCCCGGACCCTTGCGCACGACGTTGAAGCGTAAAGCGAAGAAGGTCGCCGTGGACATCCACACGGATTTCGACGCAGGCGTGTGGGCCGATTATGAAGCCATTTACGCCGCCAGTTGGAAACCGGCCGAGGATCAACCAGCCATGCTGCGCGCCTTTGCCCAAGCCGAAGGCGCAGCCGGACGCTTGCGCCTCGGCGTGGCACGCGCCGATGGCATCGCTGTTGCCGCACAATGCTGGACCGTAGAAAATTCAATCGCCTATATCCATAAGCTCGCCCATCTTGAAAGCCACAAGCCGCTGTCTGCCGGAACCACCCTGACCGCCGCCCTGTTTGCGCACGTGATCGATATCGACCGGGTTGACCTTGTCGATTTTGGCACCGGCGATCAGCCCTACAAGGCAGATTGGATGGAAGAGGTGCGGCCGCGCTTTCGCGTGGATTGTCTCGACCCGGCACAGCCGCGAAGCTGGGCGCCGCTGGCCAAGCGGATGCTACGCCAAGGCACCCATTGAACGCCGCTCTCGACCGTTGCCGCGCTTGCACCCGGCTGCGCGCATGGCTAAGCCCCGCCGTCACGGCGTAACACAGGGATTTCATGGCCGATGACGACCATTCCGACCACCAAGGGCGCGGCCGACGGCGCCGCCCTTGATTGCGAACTCAAGGCGTTGATCGCTGATGTGCTGGGGTTGGACCCGGCGCAGGCGAATGCATTTGGACCGGAAACCGGATTGTTCGGCCACCTTCCTGAACTCGATTCGATGGCGGTGGCTGGTCTGCTGACCGAAATGGAAGACCGCCTGAACATCGTGATCGAAGATGACGATGTTGATGGCGCAATGCTTGAAACATATGGCGGCCTGCTGGCGTTTGCGCAGGCCAAGCTCGATCCCCGCTAGGCTGGTCTTGACCCCCGCCAGAGTGGCTCTCCGGTGATTTCCACGTGGAACAATCCTGGTTGTGGCGGCGGCCCACCGACCGAAGAATTGCTGGTTGCCTTTGATCGCAGCCGGGCGGTGCGGGTGCTGGTATGCCCGGCCTGGTATGACGAGGCGAACAAGCTGCGGCGCTTCACCGTCGAAGTCATGCGCCGCCTCGATGCAGCCGGGATCGACAGCCTGCTTTCTGATCTGCCCGGCTGTAACGAAAGCCTCGCTCCGCTTCAAAATCAGACGGTTGCAGGTTGGCGCGCGAGCATGGACGCCGCAGCGGACCTGCTGGGCGCCACGCATGTGCTGGCCATCCGGGCAGGCGCGCTGGTGGCGCCACAGGGGTTGCCGGGGTGGCGCTATGCCCCACAATCCGGCCCAAAATTGCTGCGTGGTATGATGCGCGCCCGCACCATTGCCGCCCGAGAGGCGGGAATTGCCGAAAGTTCCGAAACACTTGTTGCTTTAGGGAGGGAAACTGGACTTGTGCTGGGCGGGTGGCCAATCGGGGCGTCGATGTTCCGGGAACTTGAAACGGCCGAACCTGCGCTCACCGCTGGGCAATCCGAAATCGCTCAGAGCGCTATCGGCGGCGCGGGCCTATGGCTGCGCGCCGAACCTGATCATGACGCTGGCCAGGCCGACAGGCTTGCTACGATCATCGTCGAAAGCCTTGGAAATCCCGTGGCATGACACGGCTTTCTCACACCTTTGGCTGTGGTAGCCTGACACTGGCCGGAACACTGGATACCGCGCCAGGCCGCACCGGGCTGCTGGTCGTCAGCGGCGGTAACGAGATCCGGTCGGGTGCGTTTGGCGGTCAGGCCGATATGGCGGCCCGGATCGCCCGCGCAGGCTTTCCGGTGTTCCGCTTCGACCGTCGCGGAATCGGCGACAGTCAAGGCGAGAATCGAGGATTCCGATCGTCATCCAAAGACATAGGATGCGCTGTTAACGCATTCAGGGCGATGGCGCCGCGCGTGTCACGCGTGTTCGCCTTCGGCAATTGCGATGCCGCATCAGCCCTGATGCTGGCAGGCGGCGCGGGGTGCGATGGCCTGGTGCTATCCAACCCCTGGACCATGGATGACAGCGCCAGCGATGGCGGAAAAGATCACACCCTGCCCCCGGCTGCCATCCGCGCGCGCTATCTGAAGAAACTGAAAAATCCAAAAGACATCATGCGTTTGATGCGCGGAGGCGTGAACCTTTCGAAGCTTGCACGTGGTGTCTCCCATGCGCTGCGCCCACCGCCGCCGCCTTCCAGTCTGGCCCAGGAAATGGCGGCAGGCCTAGCCGGCTTCGAAGGCCCCGTGAGGATCCTGATCGCAACGGCTGACCGCACCGCGCAGGTGTTCGAGGCGTCGTGGGACAAGGATGATCCGCGCATAAGGCGCTGTGAAGGCGCAGGCCATGCCTATGTCGAACTGACCCATCGTGACTGGCTGGAAGCGCAACTGCTTGCCGCCTTGCGCGCCTAACGCTCGAAATAGCTTGCCAATTCGACATGGGTGGACCAGCGAAACTGGCCCACCGGACGCAATTTGACGAGGCGGAAACCTGCTTGTGCCAACACTGCCGCATCGCGTGCCCAGCTTGATGGATTGCAGCTGACATACACCACCCGTGATATAGTACTCGAAGCGATTTCAGCAATTTGTGCACGCGCACCAGCGCGAGGGGGATCGAGGAGCACCGCATCGAACCGGTTCAGCTCGGCAGGCTCGAGCGGGCTTCTGAACAGATCACGGTGCAGCGCAAGCACGCCGCCGCCCCCTGCCATCGCTCCGGCCGACTTGCACGCCAGATGCGCGGCCCGCTCAGCCTCAACAGCAAGAACCTTGCGTCCTTCCCGAAGCGCGAAGGCGAAGGTGCCAAGCCCGGCGAACAGATCGGCGACAACGCGCGCGCCTGCCAGCCATTGCGCCGCGTCGGCGGCCATGATCGCCTCGGCATCGGCCGTCGCCTGCAGGAAGGCGCCGGGCGGCAAGCTCACCGGAACGCCCGACAGGGTCACAGTCGCAGGTTCAGGCTCCCATAGCGTTTCAGGACCGTAGCCCTGATCGATCGTAAGCCGCGCAAATCGTTGTTCACGCGCCAAATCGAGCGCAGCCTCTGTCGGCCCGAGCCCTTCGATCGGGAATTGCGTGAAACTGGCGTCGACGCCCTGGTCGGCCAGTGTCAGATCGATCCCGACCATGCCCTTTGGTCCATTGGCGGACACGAAGCGTCGCAGTGGCCCGATCAGCGCAGCCAGCTCAGGATGCAGGACCGGGCATTGCGTCAAATCGACCAATCGGTGCGATCCACCCTCACGATAGCCGAGCACGGCGCTCTTGGCGGTGCGTAGCCCATGCAGCCCCGCCCGGCGCCGCGTGTGCGGCGGCGAAAGGTGGACGCGGAGCAGTTCCAGCGGTTCCAGCCCCTGCCCCCGCGCCGCGTTCAGCACCCGGCTTTCGACGAATTCCGTCAGCGCCGTATCGTCGACGTGCTGCAACAGGCAGCCCCCGCAGACGTTGAAATGGCGGCAAACAGGCGCAACGTGGTGCGGCCCTGGGGTGATGCCACCAACGTCGTCGATGATGTCGCCCGGCACGGCGCCTGCGATGTGGCGACCAGAGGTGGTTACGCCGTCGCCTTTGGCGGCGAGACGGATGATGGGTTCAGATGAAGTCACAGGCAGGCCGCTAGCGCCTCGGACACCCGTTCGGCAAGCTGAGACGGTGTAAAAGCTGGTCCGGCAAGCCTCGCTGCTTCGCCATGCAGCCATACAGCCTCACAAGCTGCCGTGAACGGATCAACGCCGGTCGCCATCCGGCTTGCGGCAATTCCGGCCAGCACGTCACCAGATCCTGCGACAGAAAGCCAGCTTGGCGAAGGCATGCCGAGCGCCAAACGACCGTCAGGCGCTGCGACAAGGCTGTCCGGTCCTTTGGCAAGCACCACCATGCCGCTTACCTTCGCCAGCGCCAACGCACGGTCGCGGCGTGCTGTGGCGATGATGCCGAAATTGTCGCACAGCGCCCCCAACTCGCCATCATGCGGGGTGGCGAGCAAGGGCATATCGCGCCCGAGCATCGCCGGCGTAAGCAAAATCAGCGCATCGGCATCCAGCACCAATGCGGGCGCGCGCAAAAGCGTTTCTTCCAGCATCACCCGCGCCGCCTCGTCCCGGCCGAGCCCCGGCCCAATCAGGACAGCCGCGATCCGGCGATCGGCCAAAGCCTCGGTCAGCGGCGAAGTGTCGGTCCCTACCTCGACCGGCGTGCGCGGATCGGCCTGGCGTGCGAACAGCTTGACGTAGCCTGCCCCCGAACGCTGGGCAGCGGCAGCAGACATCAGACTGGCGCCCGGCATTGCGCCCGCCACAATCGCGAGCAGGCCGCGGCGATACTTGTGACTGTCAACCCCCGGAGAGCTCAGGTGCGGACGCTGGATCACCTGCGCGGCGCCCGCAACTTCGCAAATCCCGATCGGCACGAGCCGCAGCTGCCCCATCAGCGCGCGGCCCGGCAGGCTCCAATGCGCAAACTTCCATGCGCCCAGCGCCAGCGTGAGATCGTAAGCGGGCAACCCTTCGTTGAGGACAGCACCACTATCGCTGGCGACGCCCGACGTCAGATCGATCGCCACTGTGTAGCGGTGCCGGGCTGCAAGTTCGCGCAAGAGAACCGCGTGTTCAGCGATCAGGGGACGCGAAAGGCCGGAGCCGAAAAGGCAATCGACAAAAACCTCGCCTCCGTTTGCTCCCGCTGTCGTAACCGGTCCATTCCATCGCCGCCGCGCCTCGTGTGCAGCAGCAGTTTTCGGCGGAAAAGGCGCGATCACCGTCACTGGGTTCCCCGCCGCACGCAGGCACCGCGCGATGACATAGCCATCGCCTCCGTTGTTGCCCGGTCCGCACAGAACCGTCACGGAACGGCCTGCTGCGATCCGCCGGACCCACTCCGCCGCGCCTCCCGCTGCGATTTCCATAAGCTCGCTTGCGCCCGCACCCGCATCGAACAGCGCCTGTTCGGCGCTGCGCATCTGGGCCGCGGTGAGCACCTGCGCGGCGGTCATGCCGGGGGCGGATCAAGCAGAGCGCGCGGCACAAGGTAGCGGTCTGCGCCAATTGCGAAAGTCTCGGCACCCTCCCCGCCTGGTTCTGTCACCAGCGTATCGGCGCCATCGCGTGCCGACAGCGTCCCGCTGACCGGATCGCGGGTCAGACGCCGAAAGCCGCCGTCGGGGTGATGCAGGATGATATCGCTGCCCACCCGCTCAAGCGTACAGACCGGCGAGAGCGACGCCCCGGCACCTATCGCGCATTCGACCATTTCGCCGGGCGGCGGCGGGCTTTCTTGCTGCCCGCATCCTGCGAGCAGCAAGAGCGCCACACACGCGCTAGATATCCGCAAAAACATGGGTTTCCGTCCTTGCTCCGGGGTGCGTGATCGCGCCGTAGCGGGCGAGCCCGACGACCTGGCTGTAACGCCAAAGTGCCCCCGACTGATAATCATTGACGCGCGGCTGCCATGCCACACGACGGGTCTCCAGCACGTCATCGGAAACATCGAGTTCGATTGTGCCTGCCTCGGCATCAATGCTGATGATGTCGCCATCCTCGATCAACGCGATCGGCCCGCCATCGGCGGCTTCTGGACAGACATGGCCGATGCAGAAGCCTCTGGTGGCGCCCGAAAAGCGCCCGTCAGTGATCAGCGCGACCTTTTCGCCCATGCCCTGCCCATACAATGCGGCGGTGGTGGAGAGCATTTCGCGCATGCCGGGACCACCCTTGGGGCCCTCGTAGCGGATCACGATAACGCAGCCTTCGGCAATGTCGCGCTGCTCGACTGCGGCGAAGGCATCCTCCTCGCAATCGAACACCCGCGCCGGGCCGGAAAACTGCAAGCGCGCCATACCGGCGACCTTCACGATCGCGCCCTCGGGCGCCAGGCTGCCCTTGAGGCCGACGACCCCGCCGGTGGGCGTAATCGGCGTCTTCACATCGTAGAACACCTTTTGGTCAGGGTTCCAGGTAATCTCATCGAGATTTTCGCCGATGGTTTTGCCGGTGACGGTGATCGGATTGGGATCGAGGAACCCGCCATCGAGCAGCGTCTTCATCGCCATGTAGACACCGCCTGCGTCATGCATATCCTTGGCGACATACTTGCCGCCAGGCTTGAGGTCCGCGATGTAAGGCGTTGATTTGAAGACTTCAGCCACATCGAACAGATCGAAAGCGATCCCCGCCTCGCTCGCCATCGCGGGCAGGTGGAGCGCGGCGTTGGTCGAGCCCCCGGTGGCAGCGACCACGCGGGCGGCGTTCATGAAGGCCTCACGGGTGCAGATATCGCGCGGGCGCAGGTTGCGGGCGATGAGTTCCATTACCTGCTTGCCGGCGGCCACCGCGATATCGTCACGCGAGCGGTAAGGCGCGGGCGCCATGTTGCTGTTGGGCAGGCTGAGGCCGATCGCCTCGCCGACGCAGGCCATGGTGTTGGCGGTGAACTGGCCGCCGCAGGCGCCATGGCCGGGACAGGCAACCTTCTCGAGCGCAATCAGCTCTGTCAGCGGGCAGTTGCCGGCGGCGTATTGCCCGACCGCCTCGAATACGTCGACCACGGTCACATCATTGCCGCGGTGGGTGCCGGGGAGGATCGAGCCGCCGTATACGAAGATGCTCGGCACGTTGAGTCGCAGCATCGCCATCATCATGCCGGGCAGGCTCTTGTCGCAGCCGGCAAAGCCGACAAGCGCGTCATAACAATGGCCTCGGACCGAAACCTCGATAGAATCTGCAATGATTTCGCGGCTGATCAGCGAAGACTTCATGCCTTGGTGGCCCATCGCGATCCCATCGGTGACGGTGATGGTGTTGAACCGGCGCGGGGTCCCGCCGCCGGCGATCACGCCTTCGCGGCAGATATCGGCCTGTGCATTCAGCGTGGTGTTGCAGGGCGCGGAATCGTTGCCCGCGCTGACCACGCCGACGAAGGGCGCGGCGATTTCTTCCTCGGTCATGCCCATCGCGTAGTAATAGGAACGGTGCGGGGCGCGCTCCGGGCCGATCGAAACGTGGCGGCTTGGGAGCTTCGACTTGTCAAACGTCTGCGACATAAGATTTCCTGCTGAAGGCAATTTGTGAAACGTCCCCTGCCTTCAGGCGAGCGCCGACGCAACCCTTTGCGCAATATTCGCCAACAATGCTGCCCAGCGGTGATGGCTTTCGGGCGTCTGGACGAGATCCTGCCGGAGTTCGACGCCCAGATAAGGGCGACCATGCCCCTCGGCGTGGCGGTTCATCGTGTAGTTGAGATCGCGTCCTGAATAGGGAAGATTGTCGCCCACGTTCAGTCCCTCTGCCGCCAGCAACGGGATCGCGATCCGCGCGGCGCGGTCGTCCTGATTGTAGAGCACGCCGATCTGCCACGGGCGTGGCTCCTCCCGGCTGGCGAGGTGCGGGGTGAAGCTGTGGAGCGAGAGGATCAACGCAGGCTGGGCTGCGGCAAGCCAATCGGACAACGCGGTGTGATAGAGGCGGTGAAAGCGATCGAGCCGCCCTTCCCTGTCAACGCCAACATTGCCGGGGACCGGGTGGCCGTCGCTGGCTTCGGGGACGAGGCCGGGGGCGGTTTCCTCGCGGTTGAAATCGCACACAAGGCGGCTGACGGCGGCGATGTGGGCGGGGATGGCGTCGTTGCGGGCCAGCGTTTCGGCAATGGCGGCAGTGCCGATGTCGATGGCGATGTGTTCGTTCAGAAGGTGCTCGGGAATGCCGAGAGCGATATCGACCGGCACATGGTTGCTGGCATGATCGGCGGTGCAAACAATCCCGCCGGGAGTGGCTGTGCCGAGCTGGCGGAAGGCTTCGCTCACCGCAGCCGCCCCGTCATCGTCCACCAACCGCGCGGCATAACCGCCGCCGCCGCATCGCGGGCTTCGGGGGTATCGTAAAGCGCAAAGCAGGTCGCGCCCGAACCGGACATGCGAGCGAGCCACGGCGCGGTATCGCCGAGCGCCGCCAGCACCTCGGCGATCACCGGGCACAGCGCAATCGCCGGGGCTTCAAGGTCATTGCGCCCTTCCCTCGCAATTTGCGATGCGGGGCCTTCGGGGAGCGCACCCCTGTCCTTGCCATCCCACGCCTTGAACACCGGCCCCGTCGAGAGCGGCACGCGCGGGTTGACCAGCAGTACGGGGGTTCCGGCGAGGTCGTCCTGGACTTCAAGCTGCTCGGTGCCGGTGCCAAGGCCGATATGGGTGCGGCTGAGCACGCAGGCAGGCACATCCGCGCCGAGTTTGGCCGCGCGCCCCTGCCAGTCGTCAGGCAGGCCGTGGAGCGCCTCGACAATCCGGAACACCGCGCCGGCGTCCGCCGACCCACCGCCAAGGCCAGCTGCGACGGGGAGGTTCTTCTCTAGCGCCACGCTGAGCCCCTGAGAGCGCGGGAGAGTGGTAAGTGCGCGGGTCACAAGATTGTCGAAGGGGTTGTCCAGCCCGCCAGCAAACTCGCCCAGCGTCGTGACGCTGTCCTGCGCAGCCGGCGTCGCCGTCAGCTCATCGCCCGCATCGACGAAGGCGAACAGGGTTTCGAGTTCGTGATACCCGTCCTCCCGCCGCCTTCGGACATGCAGCGCAAGGTTGATCTTGGCGTAGGCGGTTTCGCGCATCTAAAATGCCGCCAAGTCAAGCAATCGGCCCCGGATCAGAAATACCGCTAACGCTTTATGGGCACTTTCAGCCAAGCGGTCCCATTCAGATGTTTCGATAAGCTCTTCAATCGAGTCTGGCATTGGCTCTGGCGTTAGGTCGGCCACCTCGTCCCACACAGAATGGAATCGTCTGATCGCGAGTTTCTCGTTTTCAGAAAATTCGGGCTCGCCATACCAATCAAAGTCGTTAGCGCGCACCCAATCTTCCCATTGGTTGATTACTTCGTTTGGCACGTTGCCCGGAGCGGCTGCCTCGCGGAGATTGCGTTCATACTGCCGTTGCTCGTCTTTCGAAGAAGCCAGTTCAAGATAGCGAATGATACCGACGCGAATGCGATACTTAATCGTCGACTCAGAAACCGCTTCGCAATCCGTCATAGCAAGCCGCCTCACATATTCGGATAGTTCGGCCCGCCGCCACCTTCCGGAGTCACCCAGTTGATGTTCTGGTTGGGGTCCTTGATGTCGCAGGTCTTGCAGTGGACGCAGTTCTGCGAGTTGATCTGGAACTTGGGCTCGCCGGTCTTTTCATCGACCAACCATTCATAGACCCCGGCCGGGCAATAGCGGGCCGACGGCCCGCCATAGACCGCCAGCTCGCTTGTCCGCTGCAACTCCCAGTCCTTCACCTGCAGGTGGCAGGGCTGGTCCTCGGCGTGGTTGGTGTAGCTGTAGGCGACGTTGGTCAGCTTATCGAAGGTGATCACGCCATCGGGCTTGGGATAGGCGATCTTCTTGAAGAGATCGGCGCGGCCTGTGTAGGTATAATCTTTCTTGTGCTTCATCGTGATCGGCAGGCCGATCTTGAGCGTGCGCATCCACATATCGACGCCGGCGAGCACCGTGCCGATATCGGCACCGTATTTGGCGACCGCGGGCTGCGCGTTCTGCACCTTCTTCAATTCGTCCGCGATCCAGCTTGAGCGCACCGCTGCGTCATAATCGGCCAGCTCGGTCTTTTCATGACCTGCTGCCACGGCTGCGGCGATGCTCTCGGCTGCCAGCATCCCGCTCTTCATCGCGGTGTGGCTGCCCTTGATCCGGGGCACATTCACGAAGCCCGCCGCGCAACCGATCAGCGCAGCCCCGGGAAAGGCGAGCTTGGGCACCGATTGCCAGCCGCCTTCGTTGATCGCGCGCGCGCCGTAGCTGACGCGCTTGCCGCCTTCGAGATATTCGCGGATCGCCGGGTGGTTCTTCCAGCGCTGGAACTCCTGATAGGGCGAGACCCACGGGTTCTTGTAATCAAGCGCGGTCACAAAGCCCAAGGCCACCTGACCATTGGCCTGATGATACAGGAACCCCCCGCCCCAGCTGTCGCTTTCCGTGAGCGGCCAGCCCTGCGTGTGGATCACCCGGCCGGGAACGTGCTTGGTGGGATCAATGTCCCACAATTCCTTGATGCCGAGGCCGTAAACCTGCGGCTGGCAATTCGCCTCAAGATCGAATTGCTTCTTCATCCGCTTGGTCAGATTACCGCGCGCGCCTTCGGCAAACAGCGTGTATTTGGCGAGGATTTCCATGCCTGGCTGAAAATCGCCCTTGTGACTGCCATCGGCGGCAACGCCCATGTCCTGCGTGATGACACCGGCCACGCGGCCCTCATCGTCAAACATCACATCAGCGGCGGGGAAGCCCGGAAACACCATCACGCCCAGACCTTCGGCCTGTTCGGCCAGCCAGCGCGCCAGATTGCCGAGGCTTCCGGTGTAGCAGCCCGAATTGCTCATCAGCGGCGGCATAATCGCATGGGGCAGCGATGTCTTGCCGCCCTTCGACAGCACCCAGTGCCAGTTATCGGTCACAGGCGTTTCGGCCATCGGGCAATTCATTTCGCGCCATTCGGGCAGCAATTCGTCCAGCGACTTGGGATCGACCACCGCGCCCGACAAGATGTGCGCCCCGATCTCGGAGCCTTTTTCCAGCACGATCACTTCCAGCTCGGCATTGATCTGCTTGAGCCGGATTGCTGCCGCAAGGCCCGCCACCCCGCCGCCGACAATCACGACATCGCAGGGCATTGATTCACGTTCGCTCATGAAGCTTTCCTGATCCTTGTTGGTTCTGGCGCGTGGGCCGCACAGTTTGGCGTTATCCTTGACTATCCACTTGATAACACCACCGTGGACAGTCAAGGCCTGCGTTGGATAGCATGGCCTGCCGATGACCGAACCCCAACTGACCCTAGCACGCGAATGTGCCGCAGCGCTTGCCTGGTGGCAGGCCGCTGGGGTCGATTGTGATTATGCCGATGACGCTACGGCGTGGTTGGCTGAGCCCGCTGCCACATTGTCCCCGCAAGACACAGGCCAGACCGCGGCCAATGGCCCGGATTCGCAGACGACGACGGATCGAACCAACGAACCGCACATTTCGCGCCTGCCGCCTGCTTCCCCATCGCGGCCCCCCTCACCCTTGCGCCATGACTATCTGGGCGAATCGCCGCCGCGTGATCTGGCGGAGTTCCGGGAATGGTGGCTGACCGCACCCGGTATCGACACCGCGCGCGCCTATCCACGGATTGCGCCACGCGGAGTGAAAGACGCCGCGCTCATGATCCTGGTGCCGCAGCCCGAAGAGGCCGACCGCGACACGCTGCTTTCGGGCAGCCAAGGCCGCCTTCTTGCCAATATCCTTGCGGCGGCGGGGCTGGACGAAAGCGCCGTCTATGTCGCCTCTGCCCTGCCCTGTCATACTCCCATGGCCGATCTGGCCACTCTGGCCGCAGGCGGGATGGATCGCGTCACCGCGCATCACATCGCACTTGCGCGGCCCGCGCGGCTCCTTGCATTTGGCACCGGGCTTGGTCCGATGCTGGGCGCGGCGACCGATCATCCTTTACGTGAAATCAACCATCCCGGTGGCAAGGTTCCGGTCATCGTGAGCGAAACGCTCGATGCCTTGATGGAAATGTCACGGCTCAAGGCCCGGTTCTGGCGGAGATGGATGGAATGGTCGCCCCCCTTATGAAATCCCGTTTGAAACGGCTTTGCGCGATGGTGATCGTCGCCGCGGCCGTGCCTTCACCGGCCGCTGCGCAATCAGGCGACCTTGTGGCGCGCTGGAATGGCGCTGTGCCCGCGGACTCAGCCCTGACGCCAGTGCTGGGCAACGAGGACCGCGCGCATTATCGCCAGCTGTTCGCCGCGATTGATGGCGAGCAGTGGGATGTGGTCGAAAATCTTCTGGCCCAGCGCCCAGATGGCGTGCTGACACAGGCCGCGCGCGCCGAATATTACACCCACGCCAACAGCCCGAAGATCTCGCCCGAACAAATCGCGGGCTGGTTTGCCGCCGGGACGGATCTGCCCCAGGCGGAACAGCTTGCCCGGATGGGGGCCAAACGCGGGGTTTCCATGATCCCGCCGCTTCCCGCCGCGCAAGGGCTCGCACGTCAACCTTACGCGCCCAAGCGCATCCTGCCAAGACCCGTCACGGACGGCACCATGCCAAGCATGACGGCAGACCAGATTCTCCAGGCGATCAAGGCTGATAATCCGGCCGAGGCCCACCGCCTGCTGGCCGAAATCGATCCGATGCTGTCCAGCGAAGCGCGCGCCGAATGGCGCGAACGGGTCGCCTGGAGCTACTATATTGAAAACAACGATGCCGCCGCGCTGGAACTTGCGCGCACCGTAGCCCAAGGTTCCGGCGCGTGGGTTGCAGAAGGCGCGTGGGTCGAAGGGTTGGCCTCATGGCGGATGGGCTATTGCCAGCTTGCTGCCGAAGCGTTTGCGCGGGTCGCGGGCAGCGCGCCCAATGTCGAGCTGGCAGCTGCCGGGCATTACTGGGCGCATCGTTCGCTGGTGCGTTGCCGAGAGCCTGAGCAGGCGCAGCGCCACCTTTCGGCCGCGGCACTGCTCGACGAAACGCTTTACGGGATGCTCGCGGCCGATCAGCTCGGCGCCGAATTGCCCGCGCACGCGCCGCCGCTGCCCTTCAGCCGGGATGATTGGGCGCAATTGGCCCAGCGGCCCAATGTCCGCGTGGCCGTTGCCCTTGCGGAAATCGGGCGGCCTTCGCTTGCCGATGAAGTGCTGAGACATGAAGCGCGGATCGGGCCTGCCTATCAATTCGGTGCCCTGTCCCGGCTTGCGCGGGAAATGGGGCTGCCTGCGACCCAGCTGTTCATGGCGCACAATGCGCCCTACGGGACCAGCAGCGATCCGGCGCTGCGCTTTCCAGTGGCCCATTGGCAGCCAGTGGGCGGCTGGCAGGTCGATCCGGCGCTGGCCTTTGCCCATGCGCTGCAGGAATCGAACTTCCGCGCCTCAGCGGTCAGCCCGGCCAACGCCCGCGGTCTGATGCAGATCACCCCGATCACAGTGCGCGAACACGCACCGCGCCTCAACATGAGCGCATCTTACGTCAATCTTGACGACCCGCAGGTCAATCTCGCCTTCGGTCAGCGCAATCTGGAGATGCTGCGCGATTCCGCTGCAACCGGCGGCACGCTGCCCAAGATTATGGCAGCCTACAACGCGGGCCTCACGCCAGTCGAACGCTGGAATACCGAGATCAACGACCAGAACGATCCGCTGCTGTGGATGGAATCCATTCCCTACTGGGAGACGCGCGGCTACGTGGCGATCGTGATGCGCAATTACTGGATGTATGAACGTGCGGCTGGCGTCATGTCCCCCAGTCGCCGAGCCTTGGCGCAAGGGCGCTGGCCGGAATTTCCCCGCGCGGCGACGACCCGCTCGGCCCAGTTGGCGCCATAATAAGAGGTCTGGCCAGTGGCGATTGACGAGAGCAGGGTTTTCAAGCCGATCAATATTGCCGTCTTGACCGTATCGGACACGCGCACGCCCGCGACTGATACGTCGGGCGATATCCTTGCTGCCCGCGTGACAGGCGCAGGGCACCGTCTTGTTAACCGGTCGATTGTGAAGGACGATGCGGCGCTGCTGGCGACGCAATTCGAAACGTGGATCGACGATCCGGCTGTCGACGCTGTGGTCAGCACCGGCGGCACCGGCCTTACCGGGCGAGATGTCACGCCCGAGGCGCTGGCGATGCTTGCAGATGCGCGCGCCATTCCCGGCTTTGGCGAGCTGTTCCGCTGGCTCAGCTTTCAGACCATCGGCACCAGCACCGTGCAATCACGCGCCTGCGCGATGGTGGCACGGGGCACTTATATCTTCGCGCTGCCCGGATCGAACGGCGCGGTGAAGGATGGCTGGGACGGCATTCTTGCCGAGCAACTCGATAGCCGCAACCGGCCTTGCAACTTTGTGGATCTGATGCCGCGACTGCGCGAGGTGTGACCTTGGTGAACCTCGCAGGCAGTTAGACCCCCTTTAGACCCGTGCTAGACCCCTGCTAGACCCTCTCGTGCTCAAGGGTTGCAGGCCTTTCTCTTGTTCTATAAATGTTCCACGTGAAACATTCGACGATCAAAGGGCGCGGGGCACAATCGGGGGCCGTCCCCACCCGCTTCGGCCTTGCCGAGCGCGAGGTTGATGGCGACTGGCGCGACCATGTCGAGGTGCTGGATGGCCCGCCTGTGAAACTGCGCACCACGGTGACGGAGGAACGGCCCAAATCGATCCTCACCTTCAACCAGTCACCCGATGTGCCCTTCGATCGATCAGTAAACGCCTATCGTGGATGCGAACATGGCTGCGTCTATTGCTACGCACGGCCCACCCACGCCTATCACGACCTGTCGCCGGGGCTGGATTTCGAGACGAAGCTGTTCGCCAAGCCTGATGCGCCAAATCTGCTGCGCGCAACCTTAGCGAAGCGCGGCTACCAGCCCAAGCCCATCGCGCTGGGCACCAACACCGATCCCTATCAGCCGATCGAGCGGGATTACCGGATCACGCGCCAGGTCCTTCAACTGTGCCTCGAAACGCGGCATCCAGTCACCATCACCACCAAGTCGGACCGGGTGCTGGAGGATGCCGATCTGCTGGCGGACATGGCGCGCGAAAATCTGGTGGCGGTGGCGATTTCCGTGACGAGCCTTGATCCCGTGTTGTCGGGAAGGCTCGAACCGCGCTGCGCGGCGCCTGCCAAACGGCTCGCGGCGCTGGGGCAGCTGGTGGAGCGCGGCGTGCCGGTGCATTGCTCGATTTCTCCGATCATCCCGGCAATCACCGACGAATTCATCGAAGGCATTGTCGCCGAAGTCGCGGCATTGGGCGTGCCAAGCATAAACTGGATACCCCTGCGCTTGCCCCACGAGGTCGCCCCGCTGTTCCGCGAATGGCTGGCGGTCCACTATCCCGAGCGTGCGGGCAAGGTCATGAGCATCGTGCGCGAGATGCGCGCCAATGCCTTTGGGGGCCGGGACAATGATCCCAATTTCCACAGCCGCTTCAACCCGAAAGGCGTGTGGGCCGACCTGATCCGGGCCCGGTTCAAACTGGCGTGCAGGCGGGCGGGGATTGGCCAAGGAAAAGAACGACCGCGGTTCGATCTGGACTGCTCGCGCTTCCGTGCGCCGGAGGTGGGCGGGCAGTTGCGGTTGTTCTGAGGCACTCTCCCAATCAGATCACTGCCGCTTCGCCGACAATCTTGTCCTCCCAGAGATAGAAACGACCCACCTGACGGAAACGATTGGCGGCCTCTAGTCCGAAAGTGAAGCAAAGCTTTGCCGTCACGGTTTCTCCGGGCTCGACCCAGTTCTGCTCGAACAGGAAGCGCGCGTCATTACCCTCGCGTGCCTCGCGATGCAGGATGCAAGGGCAACCATATCCATTCAGAACTGGCCCGTTTCGGCCTCCTTCAGAGCTCGGAAAGAACCTAACCTCAGCAATCAGGTCGGGCGTTTTGCCCGCAAGATCGTGAACCCTGTCCATAAATATGTCTGGCAGTGGAAGATCACTCACCCGAACGTCGCTCCCACCTCGCCAGGCATGAAGCGCACCAGTCGACTGTCCACCAATGCCGCAGTGCGGTTCACCACCGCCTGCTGATAATCCGCATCCTTGATCATCGCGAAGAATGCCCCCGCGTTCGGATATTGCGCGACAAAGCCATCATGCCAGCGCTCGCCATCCGGCCCGGTCACCATCGTCTCAAACCGCCCGCGCCACAGGATCTGGCCGCCCACACGGGCGAAGATCGGGCCGGAGGTGCGGCCATATTCCTTGTAAGCGTCACGCCCGCTCCAGCCTTTGCCCGCGTGTTCGTGACCCTCAGGATACGCGGCTTTGTCGCGGTACAGCAGCAGGTTGAGCATGTTGATCGGCGTATCGCGCGGCAGGTCCTTGAACGCCGCAAAGTTGGCGGGCGATGGATCGATATAAGTTTCGCAGGTCACAGGCTCACTCCGTCAGCGTATAATCGCTGAACCGGTCACGCAGGTCTTTTTTGCTGATCTTGCCGGTTGCGGTGTGAGGAATGTCGTCAACAAATTCGACCGCATCGGGCAGCCACCACTTTGCAACAATCGGCTTCAAGTGTTCGATGACATCGTATGCCGTCACCTCCGCGCCCGCCTTCTTCACCACAAACAGCACCGGCCGTTCATCCCACTTGGGGTGCGTAATCCCGATACAAGCGGCCTCTGCCACGTTCGGATGCCCGGCGGCCGCATTCTCCAGCTCGACCGAGCTGATCCATTCGCCGCCGGATTTGATCACGTCCTTGGTGCGGTCGGTCAGTTGCAGCGTGCCGTCAGGGTGAAGAATGCCGACATCGCCGGTGTCGAACCAGCCATCATTGCCCACCGCATCCTTTTCCGCCTTGAAGTAACGCTTGATCACCCACGGCCCGCGGATCTGGAGCGCGCCCGAGGTTTTACCGTCGCGCGGCAGCTCGGTCGTCATATCGTCAAGATCGACAGTGCGCAGCTGGACGCCGAATATCGGACGGCCCTGCATCGCGGTCTTTTCGATCTTCTCTTCGATGGTGAGCGTATCCCAATCCCACGTCGGCCCGCCAACGGTGCCGATGGGCGAAGTTTCGGTCATGCCCCAGGCGTGCTGCACGCGGGTGCCGTTCCTGAGCAAGCGTTCGATCATGAACTTCGGCGCCGCCGATCCGCCAATGGTGGCTGCCTTCAACGGCGGCAGATCGAGACCCTCCCGATCGCAATACTGAAAATGCGCGAGCCAAACTGTAGGAACGCCGGCACTATCGGTTACACCCTCACGCAACATCAGATCATGCAGCACCGCCGGATCATTCACCGCCGAAAACACGAACTTGATTCCCGCCATCGCGCCAGCATACGGCAATCCCCAGCTTGCCGCGTGGAACATCGGCACCACGGGCAGCATCACGGAAGCCGCGCTGAAATTGAAGCAGGACGGCTGCAGCCCCGCCATTGCGTGAAGCACGGTCGAGCGGTGCTCATATTGCACCCCCTTGGGATTGCCCGTGGTCCCGCTGGTGTAGCAGATCATGCAAGGGTCGGTTTCCGGCCCCGCGACCCATTCGAAATCGCCGTCCTCTGCGCCTATCCAATCTTCAAACGCGGGCGCATGCGTGCCGCTGTCGTAGCAGATGTAATGTTCGACCATCGGCCAACGTTCGCGCATCCGATCAACGATCGACTGGAAGGCGGCGTCGTAGCACAGCACGCGGTCTTCCGCGTGGTTGACGATATATTCGAGCTGATCGTCGAACAGACGGGGGTTCACGGTGTGAAGCACGCCTCCCATCCCGGCCACGCCATACCAGCTGACCAGATGGCGCGCGTGGTTCATGGCAAGACTGGCAACCTTGTCGCCCGGCTTGATCCCCAGGCGCTGAAGCGCCTGCGCCATTTTCAAAGCGTCGCGGCGGATGCCTGCCCAGTTAGTGCGGGTTTCAGTGCCATCGGCCCAGCGGCTGACAATCTCTCGCGTGGGCGCTTCGCGCGCTGCGTGATCGATCACCGCGGTCACCCGCATGGTCCATTCCTGCATTGCCCCGTTGCTGCTTCCGCTCATGGTATATCTCTCCCAAAATCTTGGCGTCTTTATCTCACGCTTTACGATGCTTTACCGGTAAAGCCGCCTGCGTGTGCGATCGTCAATCCCTTCATCGTGATTTCAACACGGGCCGCCGCAGGGGATTGAACAATACAGCGTAAGAACACTCTCCCCCTGTGCCACGGGACAGCACAGCCTGACCGTTAGGCGTGTCGCTTGCTCACGCTGCGATCACGAAATTGCATTTGAAGGAAAATAGAATGAAAAAAACAGCAATTCTTCTCTTGGGGGCTGCGTCGATTATCGCCGTGCCTGCCAATGCGCGCGATGGCCAAGCCTATGTGGGTATCGAGGGTGGAATGACCTTCCCGAACGATAACCAGATCGATGTTAACGGTGTTGAAGAGCAGATCTTCATCGATAACAAAAATGGTTGGGAAGCCGGTGGCGTATTCGGTTATGATTTTGGCGCGTTCCGTCTTGAAGCCGAAGGCTCCTATAAAGAATTCGGTGTAAAAACTGTCAATGCCCCCACAGTCGGCATTCCTCTCGGAACGGCTGTGAGCGTTCCGGGCTTTTACGATAATATCGATGGCGAGATCGACATCGCCAGCGGCATGATCAACGCCCTGTTTGACATTGGCGGCAACGACGGCATCGGCTTGAGCGCCGGTGGCGGTATCGGTTATGCCATCTATGATATGGATATCACGGCCAACAATGCTGGCCCCGGCATCGCCATCGATAAGGACGGCAGCCTTGCTTACCAGGCCATCGCGCAGGCCCGCATTCCCCTGAACGACAATGTCGACCTTGGCGTGAAGTATCGTTACTTCGTGCTTGACGACATTTCGCTCGTGAGCTCGCAAGGTCTTAACTACCGGGACGACTTTGAAACACACTCGGTTCTGGCAACCCTCACCTACAACTTCGGTGGCGCACAGCCGGCTCCGGTTCCTGCTCCCCCGCCGCCCGTGACTGCACCGCCGCCGCCGCCGCCGCCGGTTGCTGCACCGCCGCCGCCGCCGCGTCCGGCCTGCAACACGGGTCCGTACATCGTCTTCTTCGACTTCGACAATTCGGACATCTCGCCGGAAGCGTCGACGATCCTCAACAACGCCGTCACCGCCTATGCCAACTGCGGTATGGCGCGCGTGATGCTCGCCGGTCACACCGATACGTCGGGCAGCGCGCAGTACAACATGGGCCTCGCTCAGCGTCGTAATGACGCCGTGCGCAGCTACATGACGGGCCGCGGCGTGCCTTCGGGTCAGATTGCGGGCGAAGCGTTTGGTGAGACCCAGCCGCGCGTTCCCACCGCCGACGGTGTGCGTGAAGCGCAGAACCGCCGTGTGGAAGTGACCTATGGTCCGGGTTCGGGCATGTAATCGTCACACAACCTGACGAATGAACGGCCGAGGGGGCGGAGCAATCCGCCCCCTTTTGCTTGTGCGGCTCAGGCGACCAGCCGAAGGTTGCCGCGCTTCTTCAGCGGCACCAACGCGACTTGGCCGATCCCTTCAACCGCAGCGAGACGTTCCGC
>Ga0100381_1000059_pt1 | contig 123134 bp, 98 predicted proteins | sample CryGeymeta201505_FD_80416 | JGI IMG/M metagenome (GOLD analysis project Ga0100381, IMG submission 80416) | Groundwater microbial communities from Crystal Geyser aquifers in Utah, USA - Crystal Geyser metaG 2015-05 | ecosystem: Environmental > Aquatic > Deep subsurface > Groundwater | place...
GAAAAGTATCCGAATCCACAAAACTCAGCCAATCACTTTCTGGAGTTCTCAATCTATTCTAATGCCTGACTATCGTTCTTTGCCGCTTGCCGGGTAAACTTTTGCAGTTTGAGAGATGCACCCGTGTTATATTGGCAAAGAGAAAAATTGACTTAAAGGAGATTTCCATGCCTGTCATCCAGTCGCTTGCAGACCTGAAACAAATCAGCGCCGCCGCCCGGCAAAAACAAAATTCACCCGCCGCGCTGGAAATTTTGGTGGCGATGGGTAGTTGCGGCATCGCTGCCGGAGCGCGCGAGACGCTGAACAGCATTCTCGATTACCTGAAAAACAATCCCGCCGAGGGGGTCAGCGTGCGCCAAACCGGCTGCGTTGGCCTGTGTTCGGAGGAACCGCTGCTGCGCATTCGCGCCGCGGGGCAGCCGGATGTTTTTTATGGCAAGGTTACGCCGTCAATGGCGTTGACCATTTTGCAAAATCATCTTCCCGGCGGAAAAACGCCGAAAAAATCCGTTGGCGCGGCCCCACAAGCGCACACGCTGGAAGCGGGCAGCGTTCAACAGGTGTTGGAAAGCGCGCTGCGCAACCATGGCAACGGACGCGACGCGCTCATTCCCATCCTGGCCGAGGTCAACCAGTCGCTGGGCTACCTGCCCGCCGAGGTGCTGACGACGGTTGCGCGCCAAAGCCACCAGGCGCAATCTACCGCGCCGCTGAGCGCCAGCCAGGCCAACGACGTCGCCACATTTTACAGCATGTTTTCCACGCAGCCACTCGGCGAACATGTTGTCCGCTTTTGTGAAAACGCTCCCTGCCACGTCGTCGGCGGACAGGCGGTTTTTGAAGCGCTGCAAGACTACCTGAAAATCGGCCCGGGGGAAACCAGCGCAGACGGCAAATGGTCGCTGCAAACCGTCTCTTGCCTGGGGCTGTGCGCCGTCGGCCCGGTTTTCATGGTGGACGAGGATATGTATGGCAACGTGACTCCGGAAAAAATTGCGCACATCTTCGAGCGCTACACGGGCAGCGCGCACGAAAACTCCGGCGCAGAACTGCCGGCGCAGCGAGAAGCGCCGCCCGCCGAAGAGCGCATCGTTTTGCGCCGCGCCGGGCAAATTGACCCCGACAGCCTGAAAGATTATCTGGCCGAGGACGGCTATCAGGCGCTGGGCAAGGCGCTCACCGCAATGACCCCACAACAGGTCATCGCCACCCTGGAAGAATCCGGCCTGCAGGGGCGCGGCGGCGCCGGCTTCCCGACCGGACGCAAATGGAAATTCGTCGCGGCCACGTCATCGGCCAAAAAATACGTCATCTGCAACGCCGATGAAAGCGAACCTGGAACCTTCAAAGACCGGCTGGTGCTGGAAGGCGACCCGCACGCCATGCTCGAAGCAATGGCGATTGCCGGCTACGCCGTCGGCGCAGACGAAGGCTACATTTATGTGCGCGGCGAATACCGCGAAGCCCTGCGCCATCTGGAAACGGCCATCCGCCAGGCCGAAGCCTGGGGGCTGCTGGGCAAAAACATTCTCGGCAGCGGTTTTTCCTTCAAAATTCACCTGCACGCCGGAGCGGGCGCCTATGTCTGCGGCGAAGAAACCGCGCTGATTGAATCACTGGAAGGCAAGCGCGGCGAACCACGCTCACGCCCGCCCTACCCGACCACCAATGGCCTGTGGGATAAACCAACCCTGGTCAACAATGTGGAAACACTGGCCAACGTGCCCGCCATTTTGCTGCACGGCGCAGCCTGGTACCGTCAGTTCGGCACGCCCTCCAGCCCCGGCACCAAAGTTTTCACCATCATGGGCAAGGTCAATCACACCGGCGTCATCGAAGCGCCGATGGGCACGACCCTGCGCGAAATTATTGAAACTTACGCGGGCGGAATGCAGCCCGGCGCCACCTTCAAACTGGCGCAAACCGGCGGCTCCAGCGGGTCCATCATTCCCGCCAGCCTGCAAGATACGCCGCTGGATTTTGAATCTTTCCGCGCGGCAGGCGTCTCGCTGGGTTCGGGCGCGCTGCTGATCTGCGATGAAAAAACCTGCGTGGTCGATTTGGTCAAGGTGCTGGTCAACTTCTTCCGCGTTGAATCCTGTGGAAAATGCACGCCCTGCCGATTGGGAACGCAGCGCGGCTACGAAATTTTGACCGCCATCAGCCAGGGGCGTGGCCGCCTGGAAGACCTGGACACGCTCGAAGCCTGGTTCCCGCAACTGGAACTTCTCTCCAACTGCGGGCTGGGTCAAACCGCGCTCGTCCCCGCGCGCGACATGCTCAAACACTTCCGCGCCGAAGTCGAAGCGCACATCCGCCAGGGCATCTGCCCCAGCGCAATCTGCCCCATGAAAACCCCCGAAATTACCGAGGAAACACGATGATAACCCTGACCATTGATGGAAAACCTGTTGAGGTTACCGAAGGGACCACCGTTCTGCGCGCCGCCGAACAGGCCGGAATTGAAATTCCGACCCTGTGCGACCACCCCGACCTGACGCCCTACGGCGGCTGCCGCCTGTGCGTGGTCGAAGTGCAAGGCTTCCGCACGCCGATGGCCTCCTGCACCCTGCCCGCCAGCGCCGGAATGCAGGTGACCACCGACAGCCCGGCGCTTTTCACCTCACGCCGCACCATTCTCGAACTTTTACTGGGAAATTATCACGACAGCGGCTACGACAACGGCCAAGAAAAAGAAACCCAGCTGATGCGCTGGGTGAAACGATTTGGCCTCGACCTGGCCCAGGCGCAAGCCCCCGCGCCGCGCTACCCGGTCAACAGCGACCCCAACCCGGTCGTCTGGGTGGATTTGAACAAGTGCATTTTGTGCAACCGCTGCATCCGCGCCTGTGCCGAAGTGCAGGGGCGCTTCGTCTGGGGGCTGGCCCAGCGCGGATTCGACACACACATCTCTGCCGGGGCCGACAGCGACCTGCTGACCGCCCGCTGCGAATCGTGCGGCGCGTGCGTGGCCTACTGCCCCACCGGCGCGCTGGACAATAAACCCAGCCTGGGCGCCGGTAAGCCCGATAAACTCATCCGCACCACCTGCGCCTACTGCGGCGTCGGCTGCCAGTTTGATGTCAACGTCAAAGACGGCAAAGTCATCCGCGTCACCTCCGCGCCGGATGCGCCCGTCAATGGCAACCATCTCTGCGTCAAGGGGCGCTACGGCTACGACTACGTTCATCACCCCGAACGTTTGCTCAAACCGCGCGTGCGACACTACCTGCTGGAAGGCGGCGCGCGTCAGGTAGACGGCCCCGGCTGGGAATGGGTCGAAACCGACTGGAACACCGCCCTGACGCTCACCGCGCAAAAATTGAGCGCCGTGCGCCGCGCCTCTGGCCCCGATTCGATTGGCGTGCTGACCTCGGCCAAATGCACCAACGAAGAAAACTACCTGATGAACAAACTGGCGCGTCAGGTGATTGGCACCAACAACATTGACCACTGCGCCCGCCTGTGCCACGCCAGCACCGTCGCCGGGCTGGCAACCAGCTTCGGCTCTGGCGCCATGTCCAATTCCATGGATGATGTCGCCGCCAACGCCGCGGCGCTCTTCGTCATCGGCTCCAACACCACCGAACAGCACCCGGTTTTCGGGGCCATGCTACGCCAGGCCGTGCTGCAGCGCGGCACAAAATTAGTTGTCGCCGACCCACGCCGCATCGAATTGACCGAATTCGCCCAAATTCACCTGCGCCAGCGCCCCGGCACCGACATTGCCCTGGTCAACGGCCTGATGAACATCATCCTCGAAAAAGGTTGGGAAGACAAAACCTTCATCGCCGAGCGCTGCGAAAACTTCGACGAATTCCGCGCCACCATCACCAACTACCCACCCGAAAAAGTCAGCCAGATGACCGGCGTGCCGCTCGACCAACTCTACGCCGCCGCCGAAATCCTCGCCACCGTCAAACCGATGGCCGTCATCTGGGCCATGGGCATCACCCAACACATCACCGGCACGCACAACGTGATGACCCTCGCCAACCTGCAAATGCTGACCGGCAACATGGGCATCCCTGGCGGCGGCGTCAACCCGCTGCGCGGACAAAACAACGTGCAAGGCGCCTGCGATATGGGCGGCCTGCCCAACGTCTTCCCCGCCTACCAGCCAGTGACGGACCCCGCCGCGAGCGAAAAATTCAGCGCAGCCTGGCAGGTTTCCGGCGGCGAAAACCCCTTCCAGCTATCAAACAAAGCCGGAAAAACAGCCACCGAAGTCATCCCCCAACTGCTCACCGGCGAAGTGCGCGCCCTCTACATTCTGGGCGAAGACCCAATCATGTCGGACCCCGACACCAACCATGTGCGCCACTGCCTGGCAGCCGCCGAGTTCATCGCCCTGCAGGAAATTTTTCCCAGCGAAACCTCGCGCTACGCCGATGTGCTGCTGCCCGGCATGACTTTTATGGAAAAAACCGGCACCTTCACCAACACCGAGCGGCGCGTGCAGATGGTACGTCAGGCGATTGCGCCGCTGGGCGAAGCGCGCCCCGACTGGCAAATCATCTGCTCTGTGGCGAAAATCATGCTGGCCGAAGCCGGGCAGCAAGCCAGCGGCCCCTGGTCTGGCTGGGAATACGCCTCGCCCAGCGCCATCATGGACGAAATCAACGCGCTGGCGCCCTCCTACGCCGGAATCACCCACGAGCGGCTGGAACGCGGCGAACGCCTGCAATGGCCGGTTCCCAATTTACAGCACCCCGGCACGCCCATTTTGCACGCCAAAGGATTCACACGCGGTAAAGGGCGCTTCATGCCCATCGAAAACGCACCGCCCGCCGAGCGTGTGGACGCCGACTACCCGTTTGTGCTGTCCAGCGGGCGCGTGCTGTATCACTGGCACGGCGGCGAAATGACGCGCCGCGCCGAAAGCCTGATGGCGCTCTACGGCCAGGCGCTGATTGAAATCAGCGCCGAAGACGCCGACCGGCTCGGCATCGCGCCTGATGGCCGGGTGCGCGTCCGCTCGCGGCGCGGCGTCATCGAGGCCCAGGCCTGGGTCACCGAACGCGTCCCCGCCGGAATGGTCTACGCCAACTTCCACTTCCCGCAGGCCTCGGCCAACGAACTAACCCTCGGCAGTCTCGACCCGATTGCCAAAATTCCCGAATACAAAGTAACCGCCGTGCAGGTCGAAAAAGTGGCGTGAGATAAACAGGATAAAAGGGGGGATGAAGGGGATGGGGCTTCGCCTTAAAAACCATCCCTTTCATCCCCTTCATCCTGTCAGAAATAGAAGACTGTCTGCCGCATACGGCGGACTAAAGTCCTGCCTAATTTCGTCATAGAAGTCCGCTTAAGCGGACTTGTTTCTCCCTGAGGCAGGGCTTCCAGCCAGCCGAAGAAAGGCGAGCAAATTACAAAAAACATCCCTTTTATCCCCTTCATCCTGTCAGAAACAGAGGCAATTCGTGTTTAGTGGTATTTACCGACAAAATCACGGCTTTTCGGCGCAAGCCCTGCCAACGCCCACAGAAAACCCAATCAGCCTGACGGTGAACGGCGCACCCTGGCTGACGCTGATGTGCACCGCCACCCACCTCGAAGCGCTGGCGGTCGGCTTTCTCTTCAACGAGGGCGTCATCGCCAGCCGCGCCGAACTGGCCGATATTCGGCTATGCGAACACGGCGACAACGTGGATGTCTGGTTAACTCACGCGGCAGAAAAGCCCGCTGCCTGGACAAAAACTTCCGGCTGTGCAGGCGGGATGACGGCGGCGGAAACGCTGCCCGCGCCCACGCCGATTCCTGTCGGCGGCGCGCCTCTGCCGCCAGCGCAAATCACCGCGCTGATTGGGATGCTCTTTGACAATCAGGAGTTGTACAAAACTACCGGCGGAATCCACACCTCGGCCCTGAGCGACGGCGCGACAATTTTACTGACCGCGGAAGATATTGGCCGCCACAACACGCTCGACAAACTGGCCGGGCGCGCCCTACTGGAAGGCATTGCCCCGGCGCGAAAAATCCTGCTCACCACCGGACGCGTCAGTTCCGAGATGATACAGAAAGCGGCCCGCTTCGGCGCGGAAATTGTCATCAGCCGCACCTCGCCCACTTCGCTTTCAGTGGAACTGGCGCAGCAGAGCGGCATTACGCTCATCGGCTATGCCCACCGTGACCGGTTCAACGTGTACACGCACGCAGAAAGAGTGAACGCACAGGGGATATAATTGCTCCATGTGCCAAAAACCGATTCTTTTCCTTTTCGCCAGCCTGTTACTTTCAGCCTGTACCCGCTCGGCAGGCAATAGCGCCGCCTGGACGCCCGCCGCTCCGGTGCCGCTGGTCTTACCCGCCATTTCGCCCATTCAAACGTACCTGCCGCCCACCCGCGCGCCAGGAAGCCCGTTGCTGACCCCCACGCCCAACAACAACCCACCGGGGTTTTCTCCCACCCTCGCGTTCGCCGCGCCGCAAAATTCGGCTGAACCCACCTCCGGCCCCAATACCTACATCGTCCAGGATGGCGACTACCTGGGCGCAATTGCTGATTCATATGGCATTACGCTGGAAGAACTGGCCGCCGCCAATAACCTCGACCCCAACGCCGCCGTCATTTACCCCGGCGATACGCTCGTCATTCCAAGCGCAAGTGCAGTTGCGCCGCTGTCTGCCAACGGGCAGGCAACATCTGACTACTTCAAAATTATTCCCGATTCTGAACTTTTTTACGGCCCGCTGGCAACCCTGTTGAATGTAGAAACCTACGTCCAGCAAAAAAGCGGCTACCTGGCCTACTACACTCAAGATGTAGACGGCGCAACCCTGACCGGGGCGCAAATTGTTCAACGCGTGGCCGAAAACTACTCGGTCAACCCACGCCTGTTGCTGGCCGTGCTGGAATACCGCAGTCAGTGGGTCAGCAACCCCAATCCGGCGCCATCCACGCTTTACACGCCAGTTGGTTACGTGGATGATTACCGCGTCGGCCTGTACCATCAACTTTCCTGGACGGCAGACCGCTTGAACGAAGGCTTTTACCGTTGGCGCGAGGGGAAAATCTCCACCTGGCAGTTGGCCGATGACAGCATGATTGCTCCCCAACCGGGAATCAACCCCGGCACCGCCAGCCTGCAAAACCTGTTTGCCGACCTGGATGACCAGGCTACCTGGCAGTTTGATACCGGCCCGAATGGCTTGTATGCCACCTATAACGCCATGTTTGGCTACCCGTTTGATTTCGCCATTGAGCCGATTCTGCCGCCCGGCCTGACGCAACCGGCGCTAATTTTACCCTTTGCCAAAGGGGAAACCTGGGCCTTCACCGGCGGCCCACACGGCGGCTGGGATACTGGCTCGGCCTGGGCCGCGCTCGACTTTGCCCCGCCTGGCGACCCGATTGGCTGTGGCGCCAGCGACGCCTGGACAACCGCCGTGGCCGACGGCACCATCCTCAGCGCCAAAAATGGCCGTGTAGTGCAAGATTTGGACAACGACGGCCTGGAGCAAACCGGCTGGACAATTCTCTACATGCACATGGAAAGCCGCGACCGGGTACAAGCCGGTACATTTGTGCGCGCCGGGGAACACATCGGGCATCCATCCTGCGAGGGCGGTTATGCCGAGGCTGATCATCTACACCTGGCGCGCCGCTACAACGGCATGTGGATTTCGGCCACCGCGCCCGGCCTGATTTTCACGCTGGAAGGCTGGCAAGTGAGCGGCGGAAACAACGAATATGATGGCTTTTTGAACCGCAACGCCCAATCCGTAGAAGCCTGGGGCATCGTCACCCCGCTCAACCAAATTCAGCGCTAATCTACACGACGTAAATATCACGCCGCCCGCCGCCCATAGCGCAAACTCGCGCATTCCCGGCGATTGACATGGGAAGAAAAGCAGAGAAAACAAACTCTTAAGCCAATCAACAATCAAGCAGGAACTATTTCTTCTGCAAAACGTCCAGAGAACACTTCATTCTCGGTCAGACGCCGAACCCTGACCACTGTTTCTGCTGGAGGAAAAGATGAAAGCCCTTGCCCGCATTTCCCTGCCACTGCTCGTACTCGCCCTGCTGATTGTCGCCTGCGTCCCGTCCGCCGCCACAGCGCCGCAAGCGCCCGCCGAAACCTACGACCTGCTGCCCGCCGCGACCGCCGCCCTGCCGCCGATGGCCGCCGCCCCAGAATCTGCCAAAGCCGCCGACGTAAACTCTGCCCCGGCGGGCGCCCTGCCTGCCGACAGTGTCACCGTCCAAACCGGCGCCGAGGCCCTGACCGGCGCGCAAATCGGGCGGATGGTCATCAAAAATGCCGAGGTGCGCCTGCTGGTCAAGGATACCGACACCGCTGTAGACCGCGCCCTGCAAGCCATCGGCGACGTGGACGGCTATGTCGTCTCCTCGCGGGTCTGGTATCAGATGACCGACGGCGTCAATTACAAATACGCCACGCTGACCATCGGCGTACCCGCCAGCCAGTTTGAAAACGCCCTGCGCCGCCTGCGCGCCATCGCCCTGAAGGTGCTGGACGAAAACGCCAGCGGCCAGGACGTGAGCAGCGAATTTGTAGATTTGCAAAGCCAGCTGACCAACCTGCAGGCCACGCGCGACCGCATCCGCAGTTTTTTGGCCGACGCCAAAACCGTGGACGAGTCGCTGCGCATCAATCAGGAATTATCCAACATCGAAGCGCAAATTGAGCAGGTACAGGGACGCATGAAATTCCTGTCAAACCGCTCCGCTTTTTCAACCATCACCCTCACGCTGGAGCCGGATATTCCGCCCGCCACGCCCACCCCCACCGAAACGTGGAATCCGGGCAAAGCCTTCAACACCGCCAGCCAGTCCATCGTCATCATTTACCAAAAAATTATCGAACTGCTGATTTGGATTCTGGTTGTGCTGCTACCCCTGCTGATTCCGCCCGCGCTGATTGTGTGGCTCATCTACAAACTGGTGACGCGCAAGAAATAATCTCAGCGCCGCAGCCGCCAGGCAATTTCTTGTGGCAGCGGAAAAAGCGGCAGTAAATCCACCCGATAGCCTTTGCCCGCGTACTGAATCATCAGTGCGCGGGCTTTTTCTAAAACACCGCGCTCCAAAACCAGCGGCAGGGCGCACAATTCTTCAATCAGCGGCGAGGGAAACCTGCCAGTGAGCGCGCGCTGAAAGTTAAAATCCACCTGCCAGGCGTCCAACTCGCCGAAAACGGAGAGCGCCACCAGCGGCCCCTGCTGCAGGTGACGCGCCTCGTGCACCAGCAAACTCAACAGGCGCGGATTTTCCACATCCGCCGGAGAAAAATAGCGCAAATTGAGGGTAATCGTCCCGCCCAAAAACCACATCGCCCCGGCAGACGGGGAAATTTTTCGGAACCGAATCGGCGTTTTCCGGGCGGAGAGATAGTCGGCTGTCGCCCAGCCGACCTCCCCGGCGCGGGATAAATTCTGCAGAGCGGCGTCCAGCCAGGCGGGTGAGTCCATAAAATAGTACCCTAATATGATATTCTTTGTATAATTATGTTCAGAATCGAGGCTACCATGAAAAACTTTCTGATGATTATAACGTTACTGTTTACAACGGTTGGCGCAACTTTTGCGCAAACCGCGCCCAGCGTGCATGTTGTCGGGCGCGATGGGACAGAAAAAACAAAAATCACGGACGGGGATGAGATTCGCCTGCGGGCGGTTTTACCTGCGCTGGCCGGCGAAACTACCCAGGTGGATTTTTTCATCGAGGGGCTGGAAACGCCGCTGACAACCTGTGCCGTCAGCGCCGGAGCGGACGCCTGCCTGAGTGAACCGGTGCCCACGCTGGGCTGGTTTTGGCTGCCCGGGCATCATCTTTCGGCCACGGTGCGCGGGCAGCCGTTGCCCGGCGGCCTGTTGTTGGAGATTGCCCCGCGTCCGGTGGTGATGGTGCATGGTTTTTTGTCCAATTGGGAAACCTGGCAGGCCTACCTGGGTAGCGGCGGCTATCTGGCCGAACTTGGTCTGTCGGGCTTTGCGGTTGGCGACGGGCAGGCGCCCGGCGTGCTGAACACGGGCAGCCCGACGAACCCGGCAGGCAAAACCAATTCGATTGCCCAAAACGCGCTGATTTTGGACGGCTACATCCGCGCAGTTCAGCAGCAAACCGGCGCGGAACAGGTGGATTTGCTGGTTCACAGCATGGGCGGCATGATTACCCGCTATTACCTTGACCGGGTGATGACAACCGATGTTGTGGCGCAGGTGATTTTTTTGGGTACGCCGCAATCCGGTTCGGCGTGCGTTTACCCGCTGGCCTCGCTTGGCTTCTTGTTACCGGCCTCGATTGAAATTCAGCCATCCTACATGGACGGCGTCTTTAATCAGCAGGTGACGCACCGCCGGGGGACGCCCTTTCATCTGGTGGCGGGAACGCGGCTGATTGAGCCCATCACCTCGCCGTGTACGCAGGTTCCCTCCGATATGGTGGTGGACGTGAACAGCGCAACCTCCATCCCGCTCGACAGCGCCCAAACCATCGCGCTCGTTCATGGCGATTTGACCACCAACCGCGCTGTTTTTGACAGCGCCGTGAAAGCCCTGCTACAGGCCGGGCCGCAAAACTTTCTGCCCCACGCCGACCCGGCTGCGCCCGCGCTGGCATCTGGCGCAGAACAATTCAGCCGCACTTTTTCGGGCCACATCAACGCCGGAGAAACGCGGGAAATCATCCTTCCGATTGAGCCGAACGTCAGCCTGGCAAATTTCAGCCTGTATGACTCTTCGCGCTCGCTGCAAATTGAAGTGCGCGGCGCCAGCGGAAATCTCATCACGCTTGACCCGCAGAAAAATGGCCTGCTGCTGGTCAACGACCCGGCCACGATGATTTATCTCGGCTACGGCTTTGCCCAGCCCAAACCCGGCGCCTGGACGGTCAAATTAATCAGCGGCGACAACACCCCCGCCGCCGGAGCCGATTTCGGGCTGAACGCTCGCTACACCGGCGGCGCAACCCTCGAGGCGCAAACCAGCCCCACCATTCCAGCCATCGGCCAGGCCGTCACCATTTCGGCAAAATTAACCGCCGATGGACAGGCCATCACCAGCACATCCAGCGAGGCGCGCCTGCGAAAACCGGATGGCAGCAGCGAAACCTTGACGCTGACAAACACTGACGGCCTGTTTTCGACAACCTACACCCCAGCCACATCCGGGCTGTACGCGCTGGAACTCGCGGTAACCGCCCAAACCAGCGCTGGATACACCATCAACCGGGCAGCGTACCTGAGCTTTGAAGCCCAGCCTGGCGCGCAGGAAAACCAGTCCAATCGAAACAAGTTGCTTTTCGGGCTGGCCGGGTTGGCGGTGTTGCTTTTTCTCTTCATTTCCCTGCGCTGGTTTCGCAAAAAGAAAACCAGTTAAGTCGGATAGTTCCTGACAGCGCAAGCGATTAGAATACAGCCACCTTAAAAAACGGAGATTCGTATGCGCCAAGTGGCTGTTTTGGGAATTGGACAAACCAAAGTTGACGAACACTGGGACAAGGCCCTTAAAGAGCTGGTTCTGGAAGCCGCATTTGCCGCCCTTCAGGAGGCCGGAATTGACCGCCCCGACACGCTGTACGTGGGCAACATGCTCTCGCCCATCGTCAGCGGACAAAATCACCTGGGAACCCTGGCCGCCGATTGGCTGGGACTGCGCGGCATCGAAGCCGCCAAAGTCGAAGCCGCCTGCGGCTCGGGAGCGGCAGCCTTTCGCGCCGGGCTGATGGCAGTCGCCTCCGGCGAAGCCGATTCGGCGCTGGTGATCGGCGCCGAAAAAATGAGCGACCGCGCCGGGCATGACGTGACCGCCGCGCTGGCAACCGCCGCCGACGCCGATTACGAAGTAGACCAGGGCGTTTCGTTTGTCGGGCTAAACGCGCTGGTCATGCGCCGCTACATGCACGAATACGGCTGGAAACACGTCGATTTTGCCCCGTTTTCGATTAACGCCCACGCCAACGCCCTGCACAATCCATTTGCGCGCCTGCACGAAGCGATTACGCTGGAAAAGTTTGAAAAATCGAGCATGGTCGCCACGCCGATTAATTTGCTGGATGCTTCGCCGACGGGCGATGGCGCCGCCGCCATGATTCTCGTCCCCGCCGAGAGAGTTTACTCGCTGCCGGGGCGCAGAAAAATCATCGTGGCTGGTTCGGCCTCGGCCACCGACCGGCTCGCCATCCACTCGCGGAGCGACCCGCTCTGGCTAACGGCGGCCTACGCTTCGGCGCAGAAAGCCTATCAGATGGCCGGAATCTCGCCCGCAGAGGTGGATGTTTTCGAGCTGCACGACGCTTTTTCGATTATGACGGCGCTCTCGCTGGAGGCGTGCGGCTTCGCGGAACGCGGTCAGGGGCCGCGTCTCGGCCTGGAAGGAGCGACCGCCATCGGCGGGAAAATTCCGGTTTGCACGCGCGGCGGGCTGAAGGCGCGCGGGCATCCCGTGGGCGCAACCGGCATGTATCAACTGGTGGAAGTCGTTCAGCAGTTGCGCGGCGAATGTGGCAAAACCCAGGTGGAGGGCGCGCGCATCGGTCTGGCGCAAAATATCGGCGGCAGCGGCGCGACAATTTTGACGCACGTACTGCAGGCAGTCTGAGGAAAAATCAGAATTCAAGGCACCCGAGGCTTCTGAATTTCAGCGCGACGGCCAGTGGAGATGCAGTATAATTTGCGTTGCGCATCACCCTTACGGGCGCATCACCCTTACGGGCGCATAGCTCAGTTGGTTAGAGCGCCTCGCTTACACCGAGGAGGTCAGGGGTTCGAGTCCCTTTGCGCCCACACTTGCAGGGCGGGAAAATTATCTTCCCGCCCTGCCGCGCAATTTTATACAGCGATTTATCATCCATGCTCATCATCATCAGCGACCTGCATCTTTTGGACACCAGCGTTGGTCTGGTACCCAGCCCACAAACGTTCACCCTTTTTGCCAGCCGCCTGCGCGAGTTAGCTTATCGCGCCTCGTGGCGCACAGATGGCCGCTACCACCCGCTCGAAAGTGTGGATATTCTCCTGCTGGGTGATATTCTTGACCCGCTCCAATCTACCGGCTGGTTGCAGCGCGACGCACAAGATACCTCGTATATTCGACCCTGGCACGACACACGCAACCCGCTGTTTGCGCTCACCGTGCGCCGCATCACTCACAAAATTTTGGAGCAAAACGCCCACGCCGGAGAAGTTTTTCGCCATCTGGCAGAGGGCGCGGCGATTCGCCTGCCACCTGCAAATCGGCTCGGCCAACCCGATTTCGAGACGCGTGAACGCATCGCACCGCGTGTCCGCATTCACTACATGGTTGGCAATCACGACTGGTACTATCACCTACCCGGCGCCGCTTTTGATGAAATTCGGCGCGAGATTATTGCCGCTTTTGCGCTGAGCAACAGCCCCGCGCCGTTTCCGCACGACTCGAGCGAATCGGGTTTGCTGACCGGCTTATTCATAGAATACGGTCTGGTAGCGCGGCATGGCGATATTTTCGATGGCTATTCCTACAATCGCAGCCTGGGACGAAATGCCGCCTCGCTGGCCGATATTTGCGCCTGCGAAGTTGTTTTCCGCTTTCCGTTGGAACTGAAGCGCCGTTATGGCAGTCAGTTGCCCGCTGCCATTCTGACCGCTGCCCGCGAGATGACGCATGTTCACCCGGCGCTGGCCGCGCCGCTATGGATGAACCGTCAAATGCAAGCGCTGACCACCTCGCGCCGTTTGGAAAAAATGGTAAAAACAAGTTGGAACGAAGTCGTTGAGCGTTTTTTGCATCTGGACGAAGTGCGCCAGCAATTTCTCGCTCTGGACACTGGTGAGTTGCAGGCGCTGCGGCTGTTGTTGATGGTCTCCAAAAGCGCCTCGGTCGCCGCCATCTCCGACATCAGCGCCTGGCTGGCCGACCGCTATGGGGAAAGCGGGCGCTCGCTGGTGCAACACGCCCGCCGCGAGCAAGATATTCTCGAAAACCGCGCCCGCTTTGTGGTTTATGGTCACACCCATAAGCACGAAGTGATTGCCCTGGACAATGCCAATCTGCCACCTGAGAAAGCGCGGCAGGTCTACATCAATACCGGCTCGTGGGGAACGTTTTACAACATTCAACAAGGCACAAAAATGAACCTGCTCACCTGCGCGGCAATTTATCACAATGACGAGCGCCGTGGACGTTCTTTTGAAAGTTGGCAGGTCAATTTCACCTAATTCTCCGCACGCTTGTTCTATGCTATACTGGGGGCATATCATTCTGCATTCATCATTCCATATTCCGCATTCATCATTTCTTTTATGCCCTACATCTGTGAACTCTCTGCACTGTTTACGTCCTTTTGCTGGGCGCTTTCGGCGGTTGGATTTAGCAACGCCACCGAGCGCCTCGGTTCACAGGTCACCAACCGTTTGCGCGTTGCGCTGGCCTTTGCCGCCCTGCTGATTATCAACGGTCTGCTCTACGGGCAGCCCATCCCACTCCACGCCGGGGCAGAGCGGTGGGGCTGGCTGGCGCTTTCAGGGCTGATTGGCCTGGCAATCGGCGACGCGTTTTTATTCAAATCTTATCAATGCCTTGGCCCACGCCTGGGCTTGCTCCTGCTCAGCCTGGCGCCCGTCTTTGGGGCGTTGATTGCCTGGTTGTTGTTTGGCGAAACGCTGACCTGGCTGCAAATTACAGGGATGACCGTGACGCTGGCAGGCATTTCGTGGGTCGTGATGATTCGTCCGGCAGAAAATGGCACATCTGCCGCCTGCGCGCCGGGACGCGGGGTGTTTTATGGAATTTTGGCCGCGCTCGGCCAGACCGCTGGGCTGGTGCTTTCCAAACAAGGCATGGCGGGCGATTTTTCACCCTTCGCCGGAACACTGATTCGGATGCTGGCCGCGCTGATCAGCCTGTGGGGTCTAGCCGTTTTACAGGGGCAGGCCGTCAAAACGGTGCAAACCATCCGACAAAACCCTGCCGGGGTACGTTGGGCGCTCTTCGGCGCGTTCTTCGGCCCGGTGATTGGCGTTTCCGCCTCGCTGCTCGCCATTCAGCACACCAGCATTGGCGTTGCCAGCACGCTGATGGCGCTGCCGCCGGTGGTAATGCTGCCGATTAGTTACTTTTTCTACAAGGAAAGTATCAACTGGCAGTCCATCACCGGGACATTGCTCGCCATTGGCGGGGTGGCGTTGCTTTTTCTATGAATATTTACCCGCTTTCAGCCCTGCGCGCCCTGGCATTACACTGCCAGCAACTGGACACGCCCAACACGAGCGAACCCGCCTCCAGCCGGGATGCGCTCTACGAGACGATTAACGCCATCGGCGGGGTGCAGATTGACACCCTTCAGCGGGTGGCGCGCGCTCAAATGCTGGCGCTCTGGTCGCGGCGCGGAACCTATCCCGCGCATTTGCTCGAAGACCTGGCTTATAGCCCGGCTGACCGCAAACTGTTTGAGGGCTGGTATCACGCGGCTTGTTATTTGCCCATTTCCGAATACCGTTATCAGATGCCGCGTCAGCGCAAAACGCGCGAAGCGCCCCACGTCTGGTACATCGAGTGGAACCGCTCGCCGGAAAATCGCGCTCTGGCTGAGGCGGTTTTGGCGCGCATTCGCGCCGATGGCGGCCTGCTCGTGCGCGATTTTGAAAATCCGGCGCAAAAACGCGGCAGCTGGTGGGATTGGAAACCCGCTAAAATTGCGCTGGAATATCTTTATGCTCGTGGCGACCTGGCGATTGCCAGACGGGTTAATTTTCAGCGCGTGTACGATTTAACCGAGCGTGTCTTGCCCGATGGCATTGATTTGAGCGAACCCGACGCCGATGAACGTGACCGCTTTTGGATAAAGCGTGGGGCGAAAGCGATTGGCGTCGGCCTGCCGCGCAACCCCGGCGATTACACCTGGATGAATATCACCCGCAGCCGCCCGCTGGTGAAGGAATTGGTGGCGGCAGGTGAGCTGCTCGAAATTACGGGCGAGACGATGGACGGGGCGCAAACGCTGATTATTCATCGCGACAACCTGCCGTTGTTGGAACGCGCCGCCAGCGGCGAACTGCCCGCCCGGCGCACGACTTTCCTCAACCCCTGGGATAATTTTTGGTGGGCGCAAGACCGCGATGAGGTTTTGTGGGGGTTTCGCCACGTCATTGAGGCGTATGTCCCCGCGCCCAAACGAGTGTACGGCTATTATTCCATGCCAATTTTGCACAAAGACCGCCTGGTCGGGCGCTTTGACCCAAAACTGGAACGAAAAACTGGCCTGCTGCGCCTGGAAGCCTTGCATCTGGAGCCAGGAATTGCGCCGGACGAAGAACTGGCGCAAGATGTGGCCGTTGCCATGCGCGATTTTATAAAATTTCATCGGGCGACAGACTTGCACATCGCAACCAGCAACCCGCCCACCTTTGGCGTGATGCTGGAAAAAATACTTTAAAGGCTTTTTACTTTCGTTCGGTTTCGAGCCACATTTGCTTACCGTCAGTAGAGATGGAAATCCAGCCATTCCTATCGGTTCGCAGGATATTTTGGCCTTCCAGCAATTTCATCAGCGCCGGGTCGGGCAGACCGTTGATGTCAGCGGATGCAACGCTAAGCAGGTAGACCTGCGGCGCAAGGTTGGTCAGCCATTCGGGCGGGTTGGCGGGGGCGTAACCACTTTCAGCTAGCAGAAGCGCGTTGACGGGGCCCAACTCGCGGCCATTGTTCAGACTTTTGAAGGCGTCAAAATCTACGCCAAGCGGCAGAACGGCGCGAAACATGCCCCATTCCACCAGCCAGATAGCGCCCCGCGGCGAAACAGCCAGTACACGCATGACCGCGCCCTTGCCCAAATCCAGTTGTGCGCCGACTTCAGCGCGTTGAATGGAAATGCCGCGTCCGTTGAGCAGAGCGTCGAGCTGCGCCGAAGAGTACGATGCCTGCGGGTTGCCACTCCACAACACGAGTTTGGGCGGCATGCGGTCAAGCATACCGGTCAACGCCGCGACATCGTTCTCCTGCGTGGAGCCGACAATCAGGGCGTTCAGGTGGCGATTAAACGGAGAAATTCTGCGCCCGATTGCGTCGGAAAGGCGCGGCAGGCTGGGGCCGCCGTTGATGAGAATCTCGCCGCCGCTGGGGGTTTGAAGCAGGATGGCGTTGCCAGAGCCAACATCAAAAAACGTCAGGCGCAGATTGCCATCGGGAACAGTCAGCGCTCCCCGCCAGGTGAGCGCGGTCAGGACGATCAGCGCCGAGAAAATCATCGTCGGGCGAAAAACGGGTCGCAGCGCGGCGCGGGTTGCATTCCCTGCCAGCGCCAGGCCAAGCAGAAGAGCGTAGTAAATCACCACAGCCAGCGTGGAAAATTCTCCAAAATCCAGCGTGACAACTCCGTTGGGAATCTTGCTAAAAAGTTCAACCATGCGGATGGTGTAGGCTGGGAAGGGCAAAGTGATGTAGGCCAACGCCTGACCGAGCGGAAAATAGATTCGGCTGGCAAGCGCGGCCAGCCCGCCGAGAATCATGATGGGAGGTTGGACGGGTAAAATGAGCGGATTGACCAGCAGAGAGACGAACGATAGCCGTTTGAAGTGGTACACCATCACCGGCACGGTGGTGATTTGCGCCGCCAGCGTCAGCAAAACGTAGTCGGAGAGCGGCCCGGTCAGTTTTTCGACAATTTCGAGCGAGAGAAAACGCCGCAAAAAAGCAGAAAGGCCGTCTTGCATAGATTGAGCATACAGTACCAGGCCAAGCGTGGCGGCAAAGGAGAGTTGAAAGCCAACATCGCCAAGGATGAGTGGATTCACGCAGGCCATGATGAAAGCCACCCCCAGCAGGGTGTTGAGCGCAAAGTTTCGCCGTCCGGCCTGCGCGGCCAAAATAGAGAGGGTTCCCATGATGGCGGCACGCACCACGGATGGGTCTGCGCCGACCAGAATGGTGTAGCCCACAATGGCGAGAATGGACAAAACTCCGCCAATGCGCTTGCCAAACAAGCGGCTAAAAAGGGTGAGGAAAATTCCGGCAATGATGGCAATGTTAAAGCCTGAAATGGCGATGATGTGCGATGTGCCGGTATTCTTGAAGGCTTCAGTAAGCGCAACCGTCATACCCCGGTCTTCGCCGAGGAGAATTCCGGCCATGAGTGAGGCTTCGGGGTCTGGGAAAAGCCGGTAGGTGCGCTGAAGCAAGCCTTTTTTGGCGCGGAACAAGAGCGCAGCGAGCGGGTTGGCCTCGTTGAAGGGCAGAAGCGTGGCCTGGTAAACGTTCATGATGGAGTGAATATCCTGCCGCGCCAGGTATTCGCGGTAGGAAAATTCTTCGCTTTCGGGCGGGGTTTTGATCAGGCCGCGGGCGCGGATGACGCTGCCGTAGCGTAAGTCTTCGGCGATATTGACACGCAGGAGCAAGGTTCCATGGACGGGCTGATCTCCCGCGCCGAAATCGAGGGCAGTGACGCGCAGTTTGACCAAAACGTAGGTTTCACGCACGTCCAGCGGCGCATCAATCACACCCGTCACCCAGGCTTTGCGGGATGTGTCGTTGTAGTAGGCCAGGTCGCCAGGGACGGGGGGCGTCATCACCAGCGCCAGGCGCGTCGCTCCCAGCAAAAAGGCCAGGGGTAGAAAAACCTGCCAACGTTTGCCGCGCAGGAAGAAAATCAGTAGTACACCCAGCAGGGCGATGCCGGTCAACGCCAGCCAGAGAGTCAACGGCAGGTTAGCCTGTTCGGCCAGAACGATGCCGCCCAGAAAGGCCAGCGCCAGCCAGAAAAAAGGCAGGCGTTTTAGCGTTTCAAACGTGATGGTAGGCAAGGTGGACAATGGTTTAAAGTTTGAAGGTCAGAGCAGGGGTTTTCTCGCGCGCGTCAAACGGGCAAAGCCAGGGCCAACACGCAAGATTGTTTCAGACAGTTCAAAACCGCAGGACATATGCAGATTATATGCGACTTCTGCACTCCAGCCGCCGTATTTTTCAGCGTTGTGCGCCCAGCCAAGCAGCGACGCGCGGCTTTTGCCAGCCAATCCGCGCGTATCGGCCAGCGCCAAAGCCGCCGAGACGGTTAACTTTTCAGACGGGTTGAGTAACATCAGCGCGCCGCCAGGCCGCAGGACGCGATACACTTCCATCAGCGCCTGGCGCGGGTCGGCAAGCAGAAAAATAAGATTGGCGGCAGTGACAAAGTCAAAGGCAGCGGGTGAAAACGGCAAAAAATTGGCGTCGGCCTGGGTAGCGGAAAATTTTGCCGGGGCCGAGCGCAACAAGCCAAAGTCAGCATCCAACCCAATGGCCTGAACCCGGTAGCGGCTGGTGAGCAGTTGCGGGAAAAGCCCCGGGCCGCAGCCAACGTCCAAAGCGCGAGTTCCGGCTTGCGGCGCGCACCATTCCGCAAATTCTGCCAGCGTGCGTCCCCAGGCCGTGCGGGTTTGAATTTCGAGAAAGTCAGAGAAATCGCTCATCGGGGAGAAAAAAGATAGACCTGCACCTGACCCGACTCGCCCAAAAACTCACCGGGGAAGGCAAACAGGGCCGGGTCGAGGTGATTGGCGCGCATTACTTTGGCCGGGTCTGGCTCAAAACTGGTTGTCACCAACACATACGCGCGTGAAAACGTCTCACGCGCGCGCCAGGTTGCTTCTGGCACGCCCAGGCGCGAAAGGTAGTACCAGAGCGGCGCATCGTTGGGGTAACCGGCCAACACCAGGTCGCCGGGGCGCAAGTCGCGCGCCAACTCTCCGGCCAGGTACTCAACATTGCCAAGTTTGTTCCATCTTTGGGGAAAAGTGAGCAGACTGCTGGCTGAAGTGTAGACCAGAACTGAAAGCGTCAGCGCCGCGAGAAAATTCCGCTGAAGGCGGGGCCCCGTCTGTGGGCAGATGCGCCACGGAAACCACTGCTCCGCGCCCAGGCGTTGCGCCGTTTCGACATAGCCAGCAGCGGCCCAGAGCAGGCCCAACGGCAAGAGAAACGCCCAAAAACGGTCGTAGGCATCGGGACGGCGCAGGATGACGTAGCACAACAACCAGGCCAACAGCGCCGCCAAAAGTGAAATCTGCTGTCGGGCAATTTGGCGGTGCAATGCCAGGGAGAGAATCACGCCCGCCAGCAAAATCCAACCCAGGGCGGGCGGGGTTTGCATCGTCCAAATCTCCCAGGTTTGCGTCAGGCGCTCCCACAACACGCGCGAGAAATAGAGTCCCGGCTCGACCGGTAAGACGAAATTGTTAGCAAACAGTTTGCGCCAGCCACTGACTCGTAACACCGGGCTGTACAGCGTCAGGGTGAGTGCAACTGAGAGCAAGCCCGCGCCCAGCAGCGCGGGAATGCGCCGCCAGGCTTTCTGCGCCGCCAGGGTGAGCAGCGCCCACAGGAAAATTCCGCCCGCTGGAAGCAGCATGGTTGGGATGGTGAACATCCCCAGCGTGACGGCGACAGCCAACCCCAACCAGGCGCGGCGGCGCGAGGTTTCAAGCCAGTCCGCGGCGGCCAACCAGGCCAGGAGAGTGAAGAGCGCCACGAGGCTGTAGCCGCGCGCGGCGCTATCGTAGCGAATCAACACCGGGCAAACGGCGGCCAGCATCGCGGCGACCAGGCCGGTGGTAGAACTGTAAATGCGCTTTCCCAGTAAATAAATCAGCGGCAGAGAGGCTGTTCCGGCCAGGAGAGCGGGCAGGCGCAAGGACCAGGGTTGATTGCCCAGCAAGGAAACGCTGATTTTGACCAGCAGGGTATGAAAAATATGGTTATTGGGCAGGCTGTAATCAGAAAGTACTCCCCACCACGAGCGCGAGACGAAGGCAACGTAGGTATAAGCCTCGTCGTAAGTGACGGGGTCGTTGAGCGCGGCCAACCGCAGGAAAAGGCCAAAAAAAGTGATCAGAATGGGCATGGAGAAAAATGATGAATGCAGAAGAAAGAATGGAAAAGCGGATAACCGCCAACCATTAGCTACGATTTAATTCCCAGATAATTCGCAGGCCATCCAGCGTCAGCCAGGGAGCAATGTGCTGAATGACGGGAGTTTCGTGAGCAATGCTTTCGGCCAGGCCGCCGGTGACGATGACTTTCATTTCCGCGCCGAGTTCGCCGCGAAAACGTTCCACCATGCCTTCCACCATGCTGACGTAACCAAACAACAGGCCGGATTGCATGGCGTGGATGGTGTTGCGCCCGATGACGTTGGGAGGACGCTGCAGGTCAATGCGTGGAAGTTTGGCGGCGTGCGTGTAAAGCGCTTCGGCGGCCAGGTTGATGCCGGCGGTGATAGCGCCGCCGAGGTAGTCGCCTTCACGGGTAATGGCATTGAAGGTGGTGGCGGTGCCAAAATCAATGACGCAGGCCGGGCCGCCGTAAAGTTTCAGCACAGCGGCGGCGTCGCAGACACGGTCAGCGCCGACAGCGCGCGGGTCTTCGTAGCGAATCCGCACGCCGGTTTTGACACCCGCATCTACGACCAGCGGTTCGGTTTTTAAGTATTCGCGGCAGGCTTGCAGCACCCGCCCGGTGAGTGGCGGAACGACCGAAGCCAGGGCGACGCCCGTCAGCGAGGCGGGATTGTGCCCGGCATGGGTAAGCAAGCCAAGTAATTGCAAGCCATATTCATCGGGCATGCGATTGTTGTCGGTGGCGAGCCGCCAGTGCCAGGCAAGTTTTTCGCCTTCGTAGAGGCCGATGGTAATGTTGGTGTTACCGAGGTCGAGGGTGAGGAGCATGGGCTTATTTTACCTTTTCCCAGATGCCGATAATCGAACGGCCAAAACGAAAACCTACCAGTCGATCGAAAAAGCGCGAGATGGGCACCAACTTCTGGTCCCAAAATAAGATTTGGGCGTGAGTGGGCAAAGACTGGCGCAGAAAAAGTTTATTCGCCAGGGACGTGAACAGCCCAATCGAGTCGAGATACTGTATTTTGACGATTTTATATCCAGGCGGGGTACAGGCCGACAGGCTAGCGTGGTCATAACGGCGATAATGCCCAATGGATTGATCAAAAGGGCTGTAAAGAAATGGGTAGGCCGGGGAAAGTACCAACAGTTTTCCGCCCGGCGCCAGATGCTGTCCGGCACGCTCCAGTTCGGCGCGGTCATCTTCGATGTGTTCCAACACATCAATGTAAAGGATGCTATCGAACAGAACCTCTGGCGCGAGCGTGGAGACAAAGCCAAGTTGCGGGTGACAGCAAGCAGGAAGCGTCTTCTCCTGTATCCGAGCGAGAAGTTGCAGGTCTGGTTCGAGACAAATCCACTCATCCTGTAACCCGTCACATAGCGCGAGCGTGGTCGCACCGAGACCGGCACCCACTTCCAGTACGCGCTTTCCGAAAAACGGGAGCAAGATGCTCTTGAAGTAGGCCTTCCAGCACAGAGCGTGAGCGAAAATCTCCAGTTCAGAGCCGATGTAAGCCTGATTTACACTCATTTTTTTGGCCCTTCAATATCAAGTACAAATTCTTTGTAATCCACAGCCGGAATAAACATTTTAGCGCTGCGGTAGCTTAACACCACGAAAGACAACAGAGCCAGGAAGAACAACGCCTGCGCCATGACCATCGTCAGGCCAATGGCGACGTTGGTTGCCCAACCGGGGATAGCCAGCGGGGTAAAAAACCGGATGTAGACGATGACCAGAAACCCAGCCAGGTCCAATCCTATCAGTATCAGGGCGGCAAATATCAGGCGCACATAAACGATTTCAATATAAACCGAGACGGCGCTCAGACCATGCAAAACGAGCGAGACCAGATTCATGTGTGAACGTCCAGCGTAGCGTTTGCCGCGTGCAGTGGAGACGCTCTTCCATGGCAAACCAGAGCGCATCACCCCGGCAGCAAAGTGGTTCCAAATCTCTTGAAAATAAACCACGCGCTTCAGATTTGCGGGTGGAATGACGCAAAAATTCCCAAAATTGATGCTTTTTCCGGTCAATAAGCGGAAAATGAGTTTAAAAAAAAAGTAAAAGGCGCGAAACAGTCCTCCCTCAGAGCGTTTGGCGCGTCGCGCGAAGATGATATTGCCTGGTTGCTGGTCATACTCCGCCAGCAGGGTCGGAATATCTTCTGGGCGGTCTTCCCCGTCGCAGTCCATAACGATGACGGGGACATTCAGATCCAGCGTTTGCGCTACCGCCAGCCCAACGGCGATGGCACGTTGGTGTCCCAAGTTACGCGCCAGGCGGACAATTCGCAGATTTCCGGGCAAGTCAACCTCGGGCTGAAAAGTCGAGCCGTCATCCACGGCCAGCAGGTGAATCTGTAACGCATGGGCAACCGCAACATTTTCGAGCGTGTCCATCAACAATGCTAGCGACTGCCAATCATTATAAACCGGAGTGACGACCAGAATTTCGCGCATGGCTCAGCGCACCTTTTCTACGGCTTCGGCTTTCAGACCAAAACTTAACCAGAATTTTACGGTTCAATATAACGCAACACCGCCAGAATCGCCCCACCCTTTTTGACCTGATAGACGATAGGCGCGCTGGGATAAACATCCAGATCGGCATCATTGCGGGTGTTTGCAAGGGCATAAAAAGCCCCGCCGGGTTGATGCGCTTGTTGCGAATTGTAAATGAGAATATCGGGGCGCGTGTAACGCCAAATTGTCGTCGGCGGCCCCCAAACCAGCACTTCTGCACCCAAATCAGCTTTTTGATTGAGAAACTCGGCTACTTCGCGGAAGGATGTTCCCCAGTAGTCCATCTCGTACTGGCGGAAAGCCCCGGACGTTCCACCTACCAGACGATTGTAATAGACATACGGATACGGATACAGGCTGACGATACCCGCCACCCCAGGCAAAATCACAAAAACGAGCAGTGCTACCTGCGCCCAAGGGCAGCGCAATCGTTCCAACAATGCATCCAACCCCAGCCCGGCGACCAAAAACAACGGTGGCAAGATGAACAACATCTGACGGAAGTTGTCGTAAAGATAAGGCCGTCCAAAAATCGCCGCGCCAAGCGGCAGACCGAACCAGGTCAGAGAAAGCCAGAGCATTTCCAGCGGCGCCCGTCTTTGCGCCAGTTTCCAGGCGGCGATGAGCAACCCCACGAACAGGAGCATCAGAAGCGGTTCTGTCAATTGAATGCTGAACAGGGTGGGCAAGTAGCTGCGCGGAAGTTCGTTCCCGGCATAGTAAACGCCGCCAAACAGCACCTTGCCCGGCCATGGAAAGGAGGTCATCAAGCGAAAGGTGATAAGCAAACGCAGAAGCGGTTCGCCCCACAGGTAGGGCCAGGTAGGATAAAGAAAAACCACAGACACCAGGCCATAGGCAACGACGGGCAGGAAGGCTTCTCGTTTAATACGCGTAAAAGCATGGATAACGACCAGCCCAGCGGCCATGATTCCCATGATGCGGGTGCCCATCGTCAACGCCAGAGACATACTCGCCAGCCAGAAAGTCGGGGAACGTAAAAGTTGGCGGAGTTGGCGCGCATAGGGGCGCAATTCCACTTCCAAAAATTGGGCGCGAAGTTGGGGTTGAAACGGAAATATCAGAAGCCCTGACCAGACCATGGTCAGGACGACAAAAATTATCCCAGCCCAAAATTTTGCCAACACGGGACGCAGGTACAGGTCAATAGCGCGCGCACCGCTGGTATCTGCCAAGAGCGGAACGGCCTCCAGCCATGCCGCCGCCAGTTTGACGGCCAGTAGACCGAATCCAATTGCTCCCAACAAAATCAAAACGAGGGCGATAGGCGAAATTTTTATTTTTCCCGGCTTGCTCGTATTGTCGCCAATCTTTGGCGAAGCGCTAATTTGACTTGGATAAACCTTCGGGGCGGTTTGCGTTGTTGGAAGGCTGGACAGCCTATCGTTCATCCGCAGACCAAAATAGATGGTGGCGATAAACCCAACTTGGAAGGGAATGTCGCGGGCGTTGATAAAGGCGTGTCCGTAGAAAACCGGCTGCGTGGCGTAGAGCAAGGCTACGCCGAGGGAGGTCCAGGCGCCAAGCCAGCGTCGGGACAACGCGTACATCAACACAATTCCGCCCTGAAAAACGAGAAAAGTCAAAAAATGGGCGACATCGGAGACGTAAATGTTTGGGAACAAGTGCGCCACACTGACACAGAGCATCAAAAACCAGGCGCCATAATGTCGCAGAGTCGGGTCACTAAAAGTAAGGTGAAATCCGGGCTGGAAGAGACCAGGGTAAGCGGCCAGGGATTCTTCAGCGTATTGGAAAAAGTTATATTCGTCCCATGACTCGCCGTAACCGGTAAGAGTCAACAGGCCGATGATGAGATTAACGGCCAGGAAGAGGGACAACCAGGCAGAGGGAGAACGGATGATTTTGGATATTTTGTGGTTCATGCTTCAACATCTTTCAAACTGGCAAAGAGCGCAAAAACCGCCAGCGGAAAAATCTGCATCAGCAGGCGCGCCAGCGAGGTGCGCAAGTGCCAGGCCAGGTCGTGCGGGGTAATCAGGTAAATCGCAAAGTACCCGGCCAGTTGAATGAAAATCAACAGCCAGAGCCAGGCGGTTTGGCGCAGAGCCGAACGGCGAAAACCCATCAGCAGGGCGTAGACCAGCAGCACCCCAAAAATCCCCAGCCGCCAGCCGCCGAAGGCGCCGATTTGCTGCGCAAAGGCGGCCAAAATTTGCCCGTAACGCGCCGGGTCGAGCAAGTGCTGCCAGCGGCTGGAATTTTCCACAAACAAGTCGTTGGCGGGCGCCAGAAAAACTTTGAAGGCCAGCGCCGCTGTCAGCGGCGGCAGGCTGCCGAGCAGGAAGAAAGCGGGCGGTTTTTGCTGTCGGGCGAGGATGATGCAAATCAGCAGGCAGGCGGCCCAAAACAGCCAGCCTTCGTTTTTCGTCCACGCGCCGAACCCGGCCAGCAGGCCGTTGAAAATCAGCAGGCGCAAATTGCCCGTTTGCGCGAACAGCCAGAGGAAAATCGCTGCGCCGAGGAAATAGGCCGCCAGTGGAATATCCGCCATTTGCTGTGTGCCATACTCAAGGAAAGCGGGCGTCAGCAGCAGCAGGCTCGCCGCGCTGAGGGCGTGAACTTTTTGCCCGCTAAAACGCAGCGCCGAAAAAATCAGGCCGGGGATGGCGAAGGTGAAGAGCGCCGCCATCGTCAGCGGCACGCGCGTCGTCTCGCCCAGCGCAAACCAGCCCTGCGCCACGTTGAGCGGAATCAGCAGCGGGTAGTCGGGATGCCAGAGCGCAGATTGGCTGGTGAAGCGCAGCGTCCAATCGGCGGCGCGGTAGAGAAAGCGCGCGGCCATGTTCCAGATGAACCAGGCGTCTTCGTAGCCGTGCGAAAATTGGAGCGCCCGGCGGAAGAAGAAAAACACGGCGATGGCAAGAGCAATGCAGAATGCGGAATAATGAATGATGAATTTTTTTGGGAAAGGTGAAAAGCGAAAAGCGGAAAGTGGCAGGCGGAAGGTGAAGAAGAGCAGCAGGGCGGCGGCCAGGGCTTCCAGCGGCGGATAAAGTTTGGCGGGCAGCCCCAGCCAGAGCCAGGCGAAAAAGAAAAGGGAGGAAATTCCCAGCCCCAGCGGAATCGCCACGAAAAACTTCAACCCCGCCGCCGGGGATTTTTCCTGCCACAGCCAGTGCGCGGCGGTCAGACCCAGCCCAACCTTCGGCAGCCAGAGCAGAAAAGCCAGCAGTAGCGTCATGGCTGGCACTCCAACAGCGTCAGGCCGCCGCCCAGTTTTTCGGCGCGGCAGCCAGGCAGGTGACTTTGCAGCCAGTCCGCCGTCTGCGGCGCGGCGGAATTGACAATCACCCAGCCGTCCGCCGCGCCGCGCTGAACGATACGCGGCGCCAGGCTGTACTGTGTCAGGTAATATTCAATGTAATCATCGGGCGCGGGTGCGCCGGGCAGAATATCGGCCTCGGAAAAGTAGCCAACTTGCGTCACCCCGGCGGGCAGGCGGCGGCTGACGGCGCTCATTTTGGCGTCCCAGGCGCTGACGTAGTCGCTGGGCGGCACAGGCGAAAGGGGAAAAAGCAGCCCGTTCAGGCCGAGCGCCAGCGCGAGGGCCGTCAGCGCGGCGGAAAGTGCGCGGCGGGCAAGGGGGTTTTTCAACATGGCGAATTTTTCGACAGCGTAAAAAAGGTAAAAAGCGTCAGCGGGTAGGTTTGGTAGAGCAACCGTACCAGCGATGTGTCGAGATGCAATTGTAAATCGTGCGGCGTGATGACATAAATGAAGAAATACCCGGCCTGCTGCAGCGCAATCAACGCCAGTAGCGCCTGGCTGAGCGGCCAGCCGCCGAAATCCCAGATTTCACGCAGGTAATTGGCGGCAATCAGGCCGTAGCGCGAAAAATCCAGCGGGCGCGTCAAATCACTTTGCGCGGCGACATTCGTTTTGAAGAAGAAAACCGTCAGCAGCGGGAAAATCAGCCCGGTCAGGAAGAGCGGCAGGCGGCGGGTAGAACCGTCAGCAGGGCGAACAGCAGACCCTCGTTTTTTATCCATGCCGAAAACCAGGCCAGCAGGCCGGGCGCGCGGGTTTAGGCGTACAGGAACAAAAAACGCCCGCCAGCAAAAACGTCAGCACCGAGGGCAGCGTCAGCCAACAAGGAAACCAGTGTCCGCTGAGCAGAACAGCCAGACAAAACGTAAGGAAAATCCAGCGGGAAGCGGGACGCATTTTTCCCTTTGGTGGGCGCGAGTAACACGACATTTATGTCGTGCGAGGGTGTATAGCGCGAAATTTATCTCGCGGGCAGGCGCGTGATTCTCGTCAAAATGACGTTCTGACGCTGAAAGACAAATTTGGCACGCACTGCGGAAAATTGCGCGGCACGTCAAAAAAAGTATCCGCGCCAAGGCTGGTTCGCTCCACTACCAGCCAGCAGGCGCGGGTAGGCGTACCAGAGGCCGGCGCGGGAGGACATGCTATCTCATCAATTGTTCCACGCGGCTTTCGCCAACGCTGTAATACTTGGCGTTTTTGTGGTGCAAAATGATGGCGGCGGTGGATTGTTCGGGGATTAACTGGTAGGCCGGGCTGAGCGTCATGCCGAGGACTTTCTCCGCGCCGGGCAGCAGGTCGAAGACTTTGCGGTGGTCTTCCAACTCGGGGATGGCGGGGTAGCCCCACGAATAGCGTTTGCCCTGCTCCTCGGCAATGCCCAACTCGCGGCGGATGTGGTTGTGCAGGTAGGCGGCGGTCGCCTCGGCGGTTTGCACGGCCAGCCCGTGGGTGAAGTAGGCTTCGGAGAAGTTGTTTTCCGCCTGGAGCTTTTCAAATTTTTCGGTGGCGGCCTGCCCGACGGTGACAATTTGAAAGGCGACCACGTCCATTTTGCCGGAGTCAACCGGTGCAAAGTAATCGGAGAGCGCCAGATGTTCGTCGTAGGGCTGGCGAGGGAAATGGAAGCGAGTCAATTCGGCGGCGGCAGCGGATTCGGGAGCGGATTGGGAAGCGGAAAAACGGAGGTCGGCGGGGTTGTAGATAATCAGGTCGTCGCCGTCGGCCTGGCAGGGGAAGAATCCATAGACGGCCTGCGGCGCGAGCCATTTTTCGCGCAGGGCGGCTTTTTTCATCTGCTCCAGGCGGGCGTCAAATTCGGCTTTGAGTTTTTCCCATTCGGCGCCGTGGGTGTTTTTAGCGCCCCACGAAAGGCGGTAGAGTTCGTTGAGGTTGAGATGCCGGAAGATGATTTCCAGCGGCATTTGCAGCGTCAGGCGTTCGCCCAGTTTTTCGGGCAGGGCAATCGGCGCCGGGATGATGGCGGAGCGTTCTCCCGTTTTTGGAGCTTGCGGCTGGGCGGCGGCGGCGCGGCCCACTTCCATCTCGGCTTCTTTTTGAATTTTGGTGCGCAGGTCGGCGCGTTTTTCGGGGACGATCAGGGCGTCCATCGTTTCCAGGCCCTCGAAGGCGTCTTTGCAGTAGAAAACACCCGGCGCGTAGGGTTGTCCCTCTTCGGTGAAGAGAATGCGGCGGCCAAAGCGGCGGTTGATGGCGGCGCCGCCAATCAGCACCGGGAAGTTCAGCCCGCGCCGCTGTAGTTCGTTGATGATGAGCGGCATTTGTTTGGATGTGGAAACCAGCAGCGCCGAAAGGCCGATGGCTGTGGCGTTGATTTCGACGGCTTTGCTGATGATGGTTTCGGCGGGGGTTTGTTTGCCCAAATCCACCACGGTGTAGCCGTTGTTGGAGAGAATCGTCTTGACCAGATTTTTGCCGATGTCGTGCACGTCGCCATAGACGGTGGCGAGCACGACCGTGCCTTTGGTGACGCCTTCTTGTTTTTCGAGATAGGTTTCCAGTCGGGCGACGGCTTTTTTCATCACCTCGGCGGATTGCAGGACGAAGGGCAAAATCAACTCTCCGGCGCCGAATTTGTCGCCGACTTCTTTCATGGCGGGCAGCAGGACGGTGTTGAGGACGTGGACGGCGGTTTCGTGTTTGCTGGGCTGGGTGCCTTGCGCGATGATTTCGTCCACATCGGCTTCGATGTTTTCTTTGTGGCGCGCCAAAATGCGCCAGTGCAGGCGCTCGGCGACGGTCATACCTTCGGTTGGGTCGGCCTGGCTGGTCGCCTCGACGCTGCCAGTGTTGACGTCAAAATATTCGATGTAGCGCTGCAGCGCGTCTGGGCGGCGGTTAAAAATCAGGTCTTCGGCCAGGTCGCGCTCGGCGGGTGAGATTTCGGCGTAGGGGCGGACGTGCGCCGGGTTGATGATGGCCATATCCAGGCCGGCGCGCACGCAGTGGTAGAGCATGACCGAGTTGAGCGTGGGGCGGGCGTTGGCCGAAAGCCCAAACGACAGGTTGCTGACGCCGAGCGAGGTCAGCACGCCCGGCAGCGCTTCTTTAATCAGTCGGATGCCTTCGATGGTTTCGATGGCCGAGGCCGAGAATTCCGGGTCGCCGGTGGCGAGGGTGAAGGTCAGGTCGTCGAAGACCAGCGCGTCGGGGCGCAGGCCGTGTTCGTTGACGGCGATGTCGTAGATGCGGCGCGCCACTTCCAATTTGCGCTCGCGGGTTTTTGCCATGCCCTGCTCGTCAATCGTCAGCGTGATGACGGCGGCGTTGTAGGTTTTTGCCAGCGCGAAGATTTTATCGGCTTTGGCGCGGCCACTTTCGAGGTGAGTCGAGTTAATCAGACAGCGCCCCGGCGCGGTTTTGAGCGCCACTTCCAGCACGTCCACTTCGGTCGAGTCAATCACCAGCGGCAGGTCAATGCCCGCCGTCACCAGTTTGCGCACCACCTGACGCATCAGGTACGGCTCATCGCCGCGTTCCGTCACCGCCACTGAAATATCCAGGCCGTGCGCGCCCTTATCCAGCTGGTCGCGCGCCACCGTCAGCACGCCATCCCAATCTTCGGCCAAAATCATGCGTTTGAAGGCGCGGCTGCCCTGCGCGTTGCAGCGTTCGCCAATCAGAAACGGCGCGGGGTCCTGGTGCATGTTCATGGCCTTGATGCCCGACGCCAGGCGCGCATTTTCGGGAGCGGGACGCTGCGGGTGGCTGAGGCCGTGGATTTTTTCGACCAGTTTTTTGAGGTGCTCGGGGGTGGTGCCGCAGCAGCCGCCCACCACGGAAACGTGGTTGCGCTCGACGAATTCGTACAAAGCTGCGGCGAAAGGCTCCGGTTCCAGCGGGTAGACCGCCTGCCCGTCTACGTTGAGCGGCAGCCCGGCGTTGGGGATGCAGGACACCGGCAGCCGGGTCTGCTCGCCGAGGATTTCAATCGGCTCGCGCATGTGTTCCGGCCCGGTGGAGCAGTTGACGCCGATGACATCAATTGGCAGTTCTTCCAAAATGGCGATGGCGGCCTGGGCGTCGGTGCCGAGCAACATGCGTCCGGTGGTGTCGAGCGTAATCTGCGCCTGAATCGGCAGCCAGATGCCGGTTTCGGCAAAGGCTTGGGTCACGCCGTGAATGGCGGCTTTGACTTCGAGAATATCCTGCGAGGTTTCGATGAGAATCACGTCCACGCCGCCCTGCAGCAGGCCGATGGCTTGTTCGCGGAACAGGTCGGCCAGTTCGTCAAACTGCATGTTGGAAAGTTCCGGGTCGTCGGCGGAGGGCAGTTTGCCGCTGGGGCCGATGGAACCGGCCACGAAGCGCGGCTGTCCGGTTTTGGCGGCGAATTCGTCTGCCAGGCGGCGCGCCAGGCTGGCGGCGGCGCGGTTGATTTCCAGAACGCGCTCGGCCAAGCCGTATTCGCCCATCGTCAGGCGGTTGGAGCGGAAGGTGTCGGTTTCCAGCACATCTACGCCGACTTCCAAAAAGGAGCGGTGAACTTTTTCGACGGCTTCAGGGCGGGAAATGACCAGAAAATCGTTGCAGCCGTTGTATTTTTCGCCGCCAAAATCGGCGGCGGTGAGATTTTGTTTTTGCAGGCTGGTGCCCATGGCGCCATCAAAAACGAGTACGCGCTGGTTGAGCGCGTCGAGGTAGCGGCGGTTGGTGTAGGTACGGGTGGTCATACGGTCTCCTTATTGATAAAACGCTGGTCTGCAGCGATATGTCATTTTTTGACGTTCTGGTATCACTGGATACCATTTCAAAGATGGACGCCATTATACAGTTTTTCTGGGCAACTGTTTGCGTAACGTTGCGTCACATCACCTTTAGCCGCACAGTAGCGAGATTCGTAACCTCTTTACATTTTTGGCAACGTAATTAAAAGCCAATTTATGCTATCCTTATCATAGCGCGGCTTCCAACCGCAGAAAAATTGTAGCGCGACATTACGTCGCCTTTGCCTGTCGGGAGCGACATAAATGTCGCGCTACAGATTTGCACATTCAATGCAAGTCCTGCACGGTAATACTATAGAAAACGTTAAAAATAATTCAGAAGGGTTAAACAAAGGAGAATTTTCAATGGATATTGCCATCATCGGTTTAGGAAAAATGGGCGCGAACATGGCGCGCCGCCTGGTCAAGGGCGGGCACCGCGTCGTCGCATTCAACAAATCGCCCGAAACAACCCGGAATCTGGCAGCAGAAACTGGGCTGGTTGCCACCACCTCGCTGAAGGAAGTTGTCGCCGCCCTATCTGCGCCGCGCACCGTCTGGGTCATGGTTCCATCAGGCGCAGCCACAGAAGCCGTCATCGGCGAATTAGCGAGTTTGCTCACCTCCGGCGACACCATCATTGACGGCGGAAATACTTTTTACAAGGATGATATTCGGCGCGCGGCAACGCTCCAGGAAAAAGGCATTCAGTATGTGGATGTCGGCACCAGCGGCGGCGTCTGGGGGCTGACCGAAGGCTACAGCCTGATGATTGGCGGCGAAACGGAAGCAATCTCCCGGCTGAATCCAATTTTCGAGACGCTCGCCCCGGCGGCAGATCAGGGCTGGGGGCGCGTTGGGCCTGTCGGCGCAGGACATTTCGTTAAAATGGTTCATAACGGGATTGAATACGGCCTGATGCAGGCCTACGCCGAAGGTTTTGAAATTATGCACGCCAAGAAAGATTTCAACCTCGACCTGCACCAAATTGCGGAACTATGGCGGGTGGGCAGTGTCGTGCGTTCGTGGCTGCTTGACCTGACCGCAGACGCGCTGAAAAGCGATCAGGAACTGAGCGAAATCGCCGGATATGTGGCCGATAGCGGCGAGGGCCGCTGGACGGTCTTTGAGGCGATTGACCTGGATGTTCCCGCGCCGGTGATTACGCTTTCGCTCCAGCAACGCTTCATCAGCCGCCAAAAAGAAAGTTACGCCGCGAAACTACTGGCGGCCATGCGCAATCAGTTCGGCGGGCACGCCATCAAAAAGGCAGAATAATGAGTTCCATATGCGAATCGTCCAGCATCGTCATCTTTGGCGCTTCCGGCGACCTGACCTGGCGCAAACTCATCCCGGCGCTGTACAACAACTTCAAAAAGGGACGGCTTTCGACCTGCGCCAACATTGTCGGCTTTGCGCGCCGCGAGTACAGCGATGATGCTTTTCGCACACGGCTGCGCGAGGGCGCGGCCAAGTTTAGCCCGGAGACGTTTGACGTGGCAGTCTGGGAAAAATTCGCCGTCAACATCCACTATTTTCAAGGCGACCTCGACACCGCGGAAGATTTTCCAAAACTGGAGACTTTTCTGCGTGGTCTGGAGAACGCCCCGGCCAACCGCCTGTATTACCTGGCAACCGCCCCTGAATATTACGCTCCCATCGCCAGACATCTTGGCGCGGCGGGCATGTCGCGCGACGAGGATGTCTCCTCCGGGCTGCGTCAACGCCGCATCATCATCGAAAAACCTTTTGGGCACGACCTGGCTTCGGCGCAAGAGCTCAACCGCGCGGTGCATACTACCTTTGACGAAAAACAAATCTACCGCATTGACCACTATCTCGGCAAAGAAACTGCCCAGAACATTCTGTTTTTTCGTTTTGCCAATACCATTTTTGAGCCGGTCTGGAATCGCCGCTACGTCAGCAACATTCAAATCAGCGTCAGCGAAACCGTAGACGTGGGCAACCGCGCCGGATATTACGACACGGCTGGCGTGGTGCGCGATATGTTTCAGAATCACCTGTTTCAGCTGCTCTCGCTGGTAGCCATGGAGCCGCCTGCCTCATTCAGCGCCGATGCCATCCGCAACGAAAAAGTCAAGGTTTTTGACAGCATCCGCCCGATTGCGCTGGCAGATACCGTCCGTGCCCAATACGACGGCTACCGCGCCACGCCCAACATCGCCCCCGACTCGCAAACCCCAACCTACGCCGCACTCAAACTATTTGTAGATAACTGGCGCTGGAAAGGCGTCCCGTTCTACCTGCGCTCGGGCAAGGCGCTCCAGCGAAAAGCGTCCGAAATCATCATCGAATTTCAGCGCCCGCCGCACATGATGTTTCACCTGCCCGAAGGCAACGACTTCACCCCCAATATTCTCTCGCTCTGCATTCAACCTGACGAAGGTATTCACCTGCGTTTTGAAGCCAAAGTACCCGACTCTGATCAGGAAATGCGTTCGGTGGATATGGATTTTCACTACCGCGACTCGTTTGTGGGGAAAAGTATTCCCGAAGCTTACGAGCGTCTCCTGCTCGAGGCGCTGAAAGGTGACGCCTCGCTGTTTACCCGTTCCGACGGAATCGAATCTTCCTGGCGGGTGATTGACCCCATTTTGCAGGGTTGGATTGAGCAAAACACGCCCGCACTGGTAACGTACCAACGTGGCACGTCGGGCCCCACCGAAGCAGATGCGTTGCTGGCGCGCGCCGGTCATCAGTGGCGCTTAGGCTGCGTGGAGTAACCGTCACGCTCCAGCCAGTGCGCCAAAAAACGGTTTGAGCGCCGGATACAATTCCCGGTACACTGCATACGCTGAACGATACGCCGCCACCTGCGCCAAATCTGGCCGGGTGGCGGCGCTCGTTTTAACCGTCGCCTGACAGGCAGAAACCACATTCGGCCACGCGCCTGCCCCAACCGCCGCCAGCAGCGCCGCGCCATACGCGCCCGCCTCAGCCGTGTTGACCGTTGCCAGTTCCGCGCCCAATACCGAAGCCAAAATCTGCCGCCACAGGGCGCTTTTCGTTCCGCCGCCCGAAGCCCGCACCTGCCGAATTTCCCCCAGCCCGGCCTGTTCCATCAGCCCAAAACTATCCTTCAGCCCAAAAGCCACGCCCTCCAGCACCGCGCGGGTGAGATGCCCGCGCCCGTGGCGCAGCGTCAGCCCGATGAACGCGCCGCGCGCCAGCGGGTCGGGGTGCGGGGTGCGCTCGCCGCTTAAATATGGCAAAAATTGCAGGCCCTCGCTCCCGGCGGGGACGCTTTCGGCTTCCTTTAATAAGTCATCAAAGCCAATTCCGGGCGCCAGTGTGTCGCGGTACCATTGCAGCGACCCGGCTGCCGAAAGCATGACGCCCATCAGATGCCACAGCCCCGGCGCGGCGTGACAAAAAGCGTGCAGGCGGCCCTGCGGCTCAATTAGCGCCGAGGGCGTGGTGGCGAAAACCACCCCGCTTGTGCCCACCGTCAGCCCGATGATGCCGGGTTCGACCACGCCCATGCCCACTGCGCCCGCCGCCTGGTCGCCGCCGCCCGCCGCCACCGGTGTCCCCGCTTTCAGCCCGGTGATTTTGGCCGCTTCGGCGCTGATTGTGCCGGTGAAGGTCGTTCCTTCAAAGGTGGGCGGCATCCAGGCGCGAGGAATTTCCAGCGCCGCCAGAATTTTCTCGCTCCACGCGCGGGTTTTCAGGTCAAACAGGGCGGTGCCCGAGCCGTCGGCTTTGTCCATGGCAAAATCGCCGGTCAGCCGGTAGCGGATGGTATCTTTGGGCAGCAAAATATGGCGGGCGCGGGCGTAAATTTCCGGCTCGTTTTGGGCCACCCACAAAATTTTCGGCGCGGTGAAACCGGTGAGAGCCACGTTGCCACTGATTTGGATGAATGCTTCGCGCCCCAGGCGGCGGTGAATTTCGTCACACTGGCTTTGGCTGCGGCCATCGTTCCAGAGAATGGCGGGACGCAAAACTTGCCCGGCCTCGTCGAGCAGAACCAGCCCGTGCATTTGGCCGGTGAGGCCCACGGCAGCGATTTCTTCCCCGCGGATGGCGGCTTGCGCCAACGCGGCGCGGATGCTGGCGGCAACCGCGTCCCACCATTCGGCGGGGTCCTGTTCGGACCAGAGCGGGTGCGGCGTCTGCAGGCTGTGCGGCTGCGCGGCGACGCTGACGACGCTGCCAGTTTCATCCATCAGCAGGGCTTTGCTGGCGGTGGTGGAGATGTCGAGGCCAAGAAAATAAGTCATGTGATCCAGTTGTCCAGTTAACCAGTTGTCCAGTTAACCAGTTATTCAGTTAACCAGTTGTCCAGTTATTCAGTTGTCCAGTTAACCAGTTGACCAGCTATTCAGTTAACCGAGTAACCGAATAACCGGATAACCTGGAGAGTCTGACGCCTGATGCAAATAAATACCATTCAGTTAACCGAGTAACCGAATAACCGGATAACTGCATCACCGAACGCCCGTCAAAACTTCGATGGTCAGTTGGTCGAGACGCTCGTATTGCAGGCCGCGGCTGGCGATGGCGGTGCGGTCGAAGGCGGCGGCTTGCAGGGCGGCGGCTTTTTCGGCAGAGAATTTGCCGAAGAGCGGTGTCAGGGTTTCGTCGGGGGCGTTGATTTCGGCCAGAATCGCCTGAATTTCCGGGTCGGCGTTGAAGCGGGCGGCTTTTTCTTTCAGAATGAGATAGGTGCGCATACAGCCGCGCGCGAAATCCTTTACACCGTTGAAGTCTTCGGTGCGGTAGGCGTGCGCGTCAAAGTGGCGGCTGCCGCTGTAACCGACATCTTCCAAAAATTTAACGAGAAAGAAGGCGGCTTTCAGGTCGCGCGAGCCGAAGCGCAGGTCCTGGTCGTAGCGTCCGGGGTATTGGTCGTTCAGGTCAATGTGGAAAAGTTTGCCCGCTTCCCAGGCCTGGGCCACGCTGTGCATGAAGTTCAGCCCCGACATTTGTTCGTGGGCGACTTCGGGGTTGACGCCGACCATTTCGGGGTGGTCGAGGCTGGTGATGAAGGCCAGCATGTGACCGGTGGTGGGGTTGTAGATGTCGCCGCGCGGTTCGTTGGGTTTGGCTTCGAGCGCAAATTTCAGGTCATATTTCTGGTGCAGGGCGTATTCGCAGAGGAAGTTCATTGCCTCGCGGCTGCGCTGAATGGCGGTCACAGTGCTTTTGCTGGAATCAGTTTCAGTTCCTTCGCGCCCGCCCCAAAAGACGTAGGTTTTTGCGCCAAATTCGACGCCCAAATCCATCGCTTGCATGGTTTTTTGCAGGGCGTAGGCGCGCACTTGCGGGTCGTTGCTGGTGAAAGCGCCGTCTTTGAAAACCGGGTCGCTGAACAGGTTGGTGGTTGCCATCGGCACGACCAGACCGGTGTCGTCCAGGGCTTTACGAAAGGCCTTTTTGATGGATTCGGCTTCAGCAGGGGTGGCGTCAATCGGAATCAGGTCGTTGTCGTGGAAGTTGACGCCATACGCGCCGACTTCGCCCAGCAGGTAGACCAGTTCGGCGGGGGTTTTGTGCTCGCGGGTGGCGGAACCAAACGGGTCAGCGCCGCGGTTGCCAACCGTCCACAGGCCAAAGGTGAATTTATGTTCGGGTTTGGGGGAGTAGTCAGACATGGGAATCCTTTCGGAAATTATCTACGGTACGATTTTGAATTTTGCGCTGACGGGTTTTGGCGCGCCGAGGGCCAGCGCGCGCGGGCTGGGGCTGGCGCCGCCCACGGTGACGAGATACTCGCCGGGCAGGATTTGCTCGCGCCCGGCCTCGTCTACGCTGAGCAGGGATTCGGCGGGCAGGGTAAATTCCAGGCGGCGGGTTTCGCCGGGGGCCAGGAAAACGCGCTGGAAGGCGATTAGCCGCTGCAGGGGTTGGCCGCTTTGGGCGGGGAAAGGACTCAGGTACAGCTGCGCCGTTTCAGCGGCGGAGCGTTCTCCCGCGTTGCGCAGAATCAGGCTGGCGGTGAGGCTTTCGCCCGGCGTCAGGCGCGTCTGCGAGAGCGTCATCTCGTGATATTCGAATTGCGTGTAACTTAAGCCAAAGCCGAAGGGGTAAAGCGGTTCGGCAGTGGCGTAGCGGTAGGTGCGCCCGGCCATGCGGTAATCGTTGAAGGGCGGCAGGTCGGCCAGGCTTTTGGGAAAAGTGACCGGTAGTTTGCCGCTGGGGGAGACATCGCCGAAGAGAACCTCGGCCAGGGCGCTGCCGCCTTCCATGCCGGGGTACCAGACGAAGAGGATAGCCTCGGCCATGGATTCCACCGGGCCCAGGTCTACCGGGCTGCCGCCGGTGACGACCAACACAATCCGGGCGCCGTGCGCGGCCAGTTCACGGATGTAGTGCACCTGTGGGGCGGGCAGGGCCAGCGAGTCGCGGTCGCCGTTGAGCGGGGAAAGCAGCGATTCGCCTTCTTCGCCTTCGAGCATGGAGTTCAGCCCGACGCAGATGATGGCGATGTCGGCGCTTTGCGCCATGGCCGGGGCCCAGGTTTCGTGGATTTGGCGCGGTTGGACAAGCGGCGCGCCGGGGTGATATTCCAGCCCCATGCCTTCGGGGATGCGCCCGGTCAGCCCTTCCAAAAATGTGACCATGCGTTCGTTGAAGCCGTAGTAATTGCCCAGCAATACTTCCAGGTTGGCGGCGGTTGGCCCGGTGACGAAGAGTTTTTTGGTGTTGGGGGCAATCGGCAAAATGCCGTTGTTTTTTAGCAGAACAATCGATTCGGCGGCGGCGCGGCGCGCCAGGGCGCGGTGTTCGTCACAGGCGATGACGCTGGTCGGAATTTGCGCGTAGGGAATATTTTCGGGTGGGTCGAACAGGCCCAGTTTGAAGCGGGTTCCCAGGGTGCGAGACAGGGCGCGGTCCAGGTGGGCTTCGGTAATCAGGCCGCGCTCGATGGCTTCGGGCAGGTGTTCAAAAACTTCGTCACAGCCCAGGTCGCAGCCTTGTTTGAGCGCCAGCGCCGCCGATTCGACAATGTCGGCGGTGACATGGTGATGCAGGTGAAAATCGCTCAGCGCGCCGCAGTCGGAGACGACGTGGCCGCTAAAACCCCATTCGCCGCGCAAAATTTGAGTCAGAAGCAGGCCACTGGCGCAGCAGGGTTCGCCAAACAGGCGGTTATAAGCGCCCATCACCGATTCGACTTTGGCCTCGGTCACCAGTTTTTTGAAGGCGGGCAGGTAACTTTCGCGCAGGTCGTGCTGGCTGACGGCGGCGTCGAAGGTGTGGCGCTCGGCTTCGGGGCCAGAGTGGACGGCGAAATGTTTGGCGCAGGCGGCGGTTTTGAGATAGCGCGGGTCATCGCCCTGCAGGCCGCGCACATAAGCGGCGGCCAGTTCGCCGGTCAGGTGCGGGTCTTCGCCCCAGGTTTCCTGGCCGCGTCCCCAGCGTGGGTCGCGGAACAGGTTGATGTTGGGCGACCAGAAGGTTAATCCCTGGTACTGCTGGCTGTACCCGCTACGACGCAACGCCGCGTGGAATTTAGCGCGCGCCTCGTCGCTGATGGCGGTCGCCACCTGCAGGATGAGTTCGCGGTCCCAGGTGGCAGCCAGGCCAATCGCCTGCGGAAAAACGGTCGCCCGGCCATTGCGCGCCACCCCGTGCAGCGATTCGTTCCAGTAGTTGTAGGCAGGGATTCCGAGGCGCGGCACACCGCGCGCGGCGTGGCTCATCAGCCCCACTTTTTCGTCCAGCGTCAGGCGCGCAATTAAATCCTGGGCGCGTTCCGGCAGCGGAACCGCTGGGTTCAGGTAGATGGCGGTTTCCGCGTTCATGCTTCCACGGCGTTGGCGCGGATGAGTTGCTGGTACTCGATTCCGCTCTGTTTGAGAATGCGGCGCTGGCTGACGTAGTCAATGTAGGTAATGCCAAAGCGCATCGAATAGCCTTTGTCCCACTCGAAATTATCCATCAGCGACCAGACAAAGTAGCCCTGCAAAGGGATTCCGGCCTGGATGGTTTTGTGGAGCATTTGGACATGCCGCTGAATGTAGCGGGTGCGCGCCGAATCATTGACCTGGCCGGTGGCGTCCAGCTGGTCGGGAAAGGCTGCGCCGTTTTCGGTGACGTAGTAGGCGGGGAAGTTGTAATCAAAGTGCAGGCGCCCCAGCAGGTTGTAGAGGCCCTGCGGGTAGACTTCCCAACCCATGTCGGTGATTTCTGCGCCGCGGAAGATGGTTTGGGGCGCATTTTCCCTTTCGGGGATGGACGCGCGCGCAATGGTGCGGGTGTAATAGTTGACGCCCAAGAAATCGATTGGGGCGGCAATTTTTTCCAGGTCGCCCGGCTGAACAAAGTCGAGGCGGGCGCCCAATTGTTGGGCAACATCCAGCGGATAGCCGCGTCCGGTGAGCGGGTCGAGGAACCAGCGGTTGACAAAACCGTCGGCCAGCGAGGCTTCGCGCCGGTCGGCAAAACTGGCCGAAGCCGGAACTTGCGGCCCCAGGTTGAGCGTGATGCCCACGCTGGCGCCGGGGCTGTTGCGGCGGATGACCGGCAGGGCGCGCGCGTGCGCCAGCAGCAGGGTATGACTGGCGGCCAGCGATTCGGCCAGGTCGGTGTGACCGGGCGCGTGGCGGCCTTCGCGGTAGCCGATTTGGGCGGAAACCCAGGGCTCATTGAGGGTAATCCAGTTTTTTACCCGGTCACCCAGGGCGCGGGTGACGATTTCGGCGTATTCGGCAAAAGCCTCAGCGGTGGCGCGGTTGGGCCAGCCGCCTTCGTCTTGCAGGGTTTGGGGCAAATCCCAGTGGTAGAGGGTGACGTAGGGCGTGATTCCGGCTTCCAGCAGGGCGTCCACCAGGTCGCTGTAAAATTTCAGCCCGGCGGCGTTGACCGCGCCGCGCCCGGCGGGCAAAATGCGCGTCCAGGCGATGGAGAAGCGGTAGGCTTTCAGCCCGAGGTTTTTCATCAGGGCGACATCTTCGCGCCAGCGGTGATAGTGGTCGCAGGCCATGTCGCCGGTGTCGCCGTTGTGAATTTTGCCGGGGGTGTGGCTGAAGCGGTCCCAGATGCTTTCGCCTTTGCCGTCTTCGTTCCATGCGCCTTCAATTTGATAGGCAGCCGTCGCCGCGCCCCACAGAAAGTCGGGCGGAAAAGAAAGAGTGGTCATGATGGAGAATCCTTTGTGGAATGATGAATGAAGAATGCAGAATGGAGAATGCAGAAGTCAGAATGAACTCATCATTCATCATCCTGACTTCTGCATTTCCACCTATTCTTTGACCGAGCCCATGGCAATACCGCTGACGATGTAGCGGGAGAAGAGGGCATAGATGATGATGATGGGAACAACTGTAATCGCCAGGCCGAGGTAAATGCTGCCGTATTCGGTGCGGTACACATCCCCGCGCAGGGTCTGGACGAGCATCGGCAGGGTGTACTTTTTGATGGAAGAGATGAGAATGAAGGGCGTGAAAAAGTTGTTCCACGAGGCGATGAAGGCAAAAATCGCCATGGTGAACGCGCCGGGGGTGGCGATGGGCAACATGACGCGGTGGAAAATGCCCAATTCGCTGGCGCCGTCAATCCGCGCGGCGTCAATCAGGTCGCTGATGACGACCGATTCGAGGTACTGCTTGCCAAAGAAGACCGCGCCCGCCGAGGCGACGCTGGGCAAAATCAGCGCCCAGTACGAGTCGGTCAGCCCAAGTTTGGACATGTACTGGTAAAAACCGATGATGGATAACTGCATCGGCAGCATGACCAGTACCAGGATGAAATTGTAAAAGATTTTTTTGCCGGGGAAGTCATAAACAACCATGCCGTAGGCCGTCAACAGCGAAAAATAAACGCTGACCACGGTGGTGGCGATTGCCAGAAACATGCTGTTCATAAAGCCGCGCGGCATGTCCAGCCCGCGTCCGATTAGAATGCCATAATTTTCAAAGACGTGCGTGCTGGGCAAAAAAGCGACGCCCTGTTGAATTTCAACCGTCGAGCGCGTGGCGTTGACAATCAACAGCCAAATCGGCGCCAGCGTGACCAGCAGCAGGACGAACAAAAATAGGTAAATCAGCGCGCGGAAGAGGGTGGTGGTAAATTTGTACGCCATGTCTCAGTTCTCCTAAAACTTCATCTGATGGCTGATTTTGCTGTCTTTATCGCGCAAAAAGTAGAAAATTCCCAGCGAGCAGACGCTGGTCATCAGGAAAATCATCACGCCGACCGAAGACGCCGCGCCGATGTGTCCCTGGCTGCTGCTGAATTTCAGATACATCAGCATGTTGTTGGTCAAAATGGACGAAGCCGGTGCGCCGCGGCCATCCGTCAGCAGGTAGGGAATGTCAAACATCTGCATGCCGCCGACCAGCGAGGTGACGAAAATGTAAATCAGAATCGGTTTCAGCAGCGGCAGCGTGATGTGGCGGAACATCTGCGTGGCACTTGCGCCGTCCACCATGGCCGCCTCGTACAGCGTCAGCGGAACGGAGGTCATGCCGGCCATCAGGATGATGATTGTATTGCCAAACCACATCCACCACTGAATAAAAATCACCAGCCCACGGGCGATTTCCTTGCTCTGCAAAAACTGCATCGCCTCGGGCAGAAAACCATTGCGGACGAGAAACTGGTTCATCGGGCCGAAATAGGAGAACAGGCTGAAAAAGAGCGAGGCCACCGCCGCCGGCATCAGCAGGTTGGGCAGAAAAAACAGCGCGCGCCACACGCCGACGGCTTTAATCCGCAGCCGGGCGTTGGTGAACCAGACCGACAGCAGCATGGCAATCCCAATTTGCGGGATGAAGTTCAAAATCCACAACAGCCAGGTATTTTTGATGGCGTTGATAAAAACGCCATCCGCAAACAGGCGCTGAAAGTTTTTCAGGCCGATGAAGTTGGCGTTGGAGGTCATCAGCGTCGTGTCGGTGAAACTGAGCGCGATGGTGTTGTAGACCGGAAACAGCCCAAACAAGAGAAAAGCCAGAATGAAGGGGACGAGAAAAAGAACCCCAAAATAATTTCTGCGAAATTTGGCTAAAGTTTGCATGTCTCTTTGCTCCAAATGGGTCAGTGTATCGGACGACACACTGACCCATGATAAACCATTCTTGCCGAATTACGGAATAATCAAATCAGGAAATTCGTTGCGGACGGCGTCTTTCCAGGCGGCCCACATTTCGTCGAGCGTCATTGCGCCGTTCAGGTATTGGTTGATGGGGTCATTCAGCGCGCGCTGGATGGCATCATCCGAACCCTGCAGCAGCTTGGCATTGACACTCGGAGCGGCGGCGGCGAAGCCGGCGTAGGAGTTCTGTCCGCCCAGGAACTTGCTCAGGTCAGAGTTATCGAAGGAAGCGGTGATTTTCTCCACCACGTTCTGGCTGGAGACAAAGTCGCCGGGGGCCTGTTGCTGGTCGGGGGCCACGTTCGGGTCAATCGCCTTCAGGTAATCGTTGGTGTAGACGCCGGTTGCCCAGTTGGTCAGGGTTTCTTCATCCAGGGTCGAGAAGCGGATGAATTCCTTGGCGAGGTCCATGTTCGGGCTGTCTTTGAGGATACCCAACCAGGTGCCGCCCCACTGATAAGGCAGCGGCCCGGTGATGACGGCCCAGTCGCCGCTGGTGTCGTGCGCGCCGTCAGCCGATTTGGCATTCGGGGCCAGAACGTAGGGCAGGCCCCAGGTCGGCAGGAAGTACGAGAAGACCTTCTTGGCGTTGCCATTGGCGTCCACCAGGCTGTCGTTCATCCCGGCGAACCAGCCTTCCTGCCACTGCTGCGCCTGGGCTTCGTAGCCGTTGTCGCGGAAGAGTTTGGCAGTGGCGATGTATTTCTCGACCATCGGGTCAACCACCAGATTGCCATCCACCACCCACGGCTGAGCGCGGTTGCTGAAGAACGGGTTCTGGAAGTCGCCGCTGGAAGCGACCATGTAGGTGTTACCGCCCGATTTTTCTTTGACGGTGGCGGCAGCGGCGGCGTATTTATCCATATCCGAGAGCAGTTCCTGGATTTTGGCGGGGTCATCGGTGCCGAAGTATTCAATCGCCAGGCTGCGGCGATAGAACAGCGCGCCGGGGGTCGCCTGGTAGGCGAACGCCTTGGTCACGCCAGCATTCGAACCAACGTCGGTCACGAAGGTGTAGGTGTTGGCGGCTTTGGCATCGGGCAGCAGGCTGCCCAGGTCGGCCAGCATATCGCTTTCGACGTAGCTTTTGACGAAGGAGGCTTCCAGAGCGATGACATCGGGCGCGTCAGCGGTGCCGAGGGCGGCCTTCAGTTTGGTCTGATATTCGCCGTTGGTCATCGGGATCATGGTGTACTGGACATCCACGTCGGGGTGCTTGCCCTCAAAGGCAATCGCTACCGTGTTGATTTCGTTGGTGAACGACCAGACTTTGAGAACAGTTTTACCGGTGGCGGGCGCCGGAGCGACAGGCGCTTCGGTGGCGGTAACTGCCGCAGGGGCGCAGGCGGCCAAAACAAATGAAACGGCGAGCAGAATGCTCAAAAGGGTGCTAATCTTGCGGGTCATTTTCTTCTCCTTAAAGGTGAAAAATGAACGGATGGAAGGGAAATGTGGAAAAGCTAAGAAAAAGTTTGGGTGAGCGCCTCCAGTTTTTATATTTTGTTTTCTATATCGTTACCGGTAACGATACCGGTAAGAGCAAAAAGAAAACGCAAGTCAAAAAGTTTCTTTAACTTGCGCTTGCTCGTTCGGAAAGGAGAACTTGGCAGGAGCCGCGTATCACCAGCTGGGTGGGGAGTTGCTGAATTTTTGTCTCCAGCGTTTCGCCCTCGATTAACCGGAACAGGATTTTGGCGGCCTGGTAACCCATCTCGGCGATGAACTGGTCGACGGTGGTCAGGTTCAAATAGGCGGCTTCGGGAATATTGTCGAAGCCCACCAAGGACAGGTCTTCGGGAATGCGCAGATTCATCTCCTGCGCCGCCTGGTAGACCCCCATCGCCGATTGGTCGTTGGCGGCGAAGATGGCGCTGGGCGGTTGGGGCAGGTTCAGCAATTGTTTGGCATACGTGTAGCCGGTGGCGGTGGTGTAATCGCCGGGGGCGATCAGATTTTGGTCGAGGCTGATTCCGGCTTCGGCCAGGGCGTCGTGATAGGCTTGGAAACGCCGGTTGGAGCTGATCAGTTCTTGCCGCCCGGAGATGAATCCAATCCGCCGATGCCCCAGCGAGAGCAGGTAGCGCACCGCTTCCAGTGCGCCCTCGTAGTTGGTGGAATGTACCGAGGGGTAGCCCGGTCTGACGGCGAGGTGGTCCACCGAGACAATCGGCGCATTGGAGAAAAATTCTTCGGAGACCGGGGCGACAATCAGCAGCCCGTCGGTGATGGAGCCGTTGAGCAGGGAGACGATTTGCTGTTCATGGGCGGCGGTGCCATATTTCCGCACGTCGCCGCGCGTGTACACCAGCAAATCATATTCCGACTCGGCGATGGCGCGGTTGACGCCTTTCATCACTTCCCAGGCAAACGGGTAGGCGATATCGGGCATAATCAGCCCAACAAGGTGATTGCGCTTGCTGCGCATACTGCGCGCCGCCAGGTTGGATGTATAGCCAAGTTGCTGAATAGTTTCTTCGATATGCTCTTGGGTCACCGACGACACGTCCACTTTGCCGTTGAGAACGCGGGAAACAGTGGAGACAGAAACCCCCGCTGCTTTGGCGACATCTTGAATGGTTACCGACTGTTTTTTAGGACACATGGAAACCAGCACTGAAAATTTTCTATCGGCATCGTTACCGGTATCGTTACCGATTATTTATTATCGCATATTTCCCACCGAAAGTCAAGTACTATTATTTTGAAATTGCCCACATCTTTGCTCCACCCTGCAAAGCGACATTTATGTCGCTTTTGGACGAAAAAACAGGGCGTCAGGGTGAAACAATTTCAAATTCCACAAAACGCAATTCGGGGTATTTTTCAGCGTAGTATTTGCAAAAAAACGCGCTGCTGAACAAGGCCACCCAGTCATTACGCGAGTCGCGCGCGATGATGGCGTCGTTGCGCTCAGGTAACGCTTCAATGGCCGCTTCAGGACCTTTAATCCAGCGCAAATGCGTATGCGGCATTCGTTCCAGCGTGGTAGGCACGCCATATTCGGTTTTCAGACGCGACTGAACAACATCAAATTGCAACTGTCCAACCACCGCCAAAATTGGCTCACGCTTGAAGGCGTTGATATTGTAAAGTACCTGCACCGCGCCTTCGCTTTCGAGTTGTAACAAACCCTTGGAAAATTGTTTTTGCTTGTTCAGGTCGGTGTTGCGCAGCATGGCAAAATGTTCAGGCTGAAAGCGCGGAATAGGCGCGAAGCGAATTGGCGCGCCGGAACAGAGCGTGTCGCCAATGGCGAAATCGCCGCTATTGGGCAGGCCAAGCACGTCGCCGGGGTAGGCTTCGTCAATGATTTCACGTTCGCTGGCGAAGAGTTTATAGGGGCGTAACAGGCGCAGGGTTTTTCCGCTCTGCGCGTGAAGCAAGTCCATGCCGCGCTCAAAGTGCCCGGAGCAGATGCGCAGAAAAGCGACGCTGTCACGGTGCTTGGGATTCATGTTGGCCTGAATTTTGAAGATGAAGCCGGAAAATTCAGGCATGTCGGGCGAGATGATGCCTACGTCGCTCAGGTAGGGTTGCGGCGGCGGGGCAATTTTTACGAACGCTTCGAGAAACAGGCGCACGCCAAAGTTAGTCAGCGCGCTGCCAAAAAAAACGGGGGTTTGTTTTTCCTGTAAAACGCTCTGATGATCAAAAATCATACCAACTTCATCCAGCAAGTCCACGCTCTCTTTCAGCGCCGTCACCCGCGCCGGGGAGAGCAATCCGCTGGAAGCAAGTTCTTCGAGCGGGATGAATGTTTCAGCGGCGGCGCGCTCGTTGCGCTCAGTGCGCTCGTAAACGTAGACTCCGCCCGAGGCGCGGTCATAGACTCCCTTGAAATCAATTCCATCGCCCAGCGGCCAGTTCATCGGCACGGGTTCCATCCCCAGTATTTTTTTGATTTCGTCAAGCAAATCGAACGGGTCAAGCACCGGGCGATCCATCTTGTTGATAAAGGTAAAAATGGGAATGCCGCGCTTGCGGCAGACTTCAAAAAGTTTCAGGGTTTGGGGTTCAATGCCTTTGGCGGCGTCAATCACCATGACGGCGCTATCCACTGCCGCCAGGGTGCGGTAGGTGTCTTCGGAAAAATCCTGGTGTCCGGGCGTATCAAGCAGGTTGATGATGTGGTTTTTGTAGGGGAATTGCAAAATGGTGGAGGTGATGGAAATGCCGCGCTCGCGCTCCATCTCCATCCAATCAGAAGTGGTGGCGCGCTGACTGCGCCGGGCGCGGACGTTGCCCGCCAGTTCGATGGCGTTGCCGTAGAGCAGAAGTTTTTCTGTGAGTGTGGTTTTGCCCGCGTCGGGGTGCGAGATGATGGCGAAGGTTTTTCGCGGGGCGCAGGTTGGCAGGGAAGAGGGGATTTCAGGTTGCATTAATTGTGGCTCATTGGGAATTAGCGTGGTAGCCCCATATCGGGGGTGTAAAATAGCAGGAAAAAGCAAAGGTTAACATGCCAAAAGCCCAAGTCATAATTTCGTTAACCATACCTTAATCACGGCAATTCCCAATAACCCTAAATTTAGCAGGTTTGATGGCATAGACCGTTTTCAAACAACCCTTACTCTACGCTTGTTGGGCCTTCTCAATCTTTACCAATTTTGGAACGACCACCATGTTTGCCTTCCGGGCTATGACCTATTGACTGATGTTACGCGATACACCGTAGCACGACATTTATGTCGTGCTAAAGCCAATATTGTTTAGATAAGGAGTCCAACGTCGGGAGACGTTGGACTCCGAAACCGCTAACTAAACAGTATTGGTGCTAAAGCCTGTCAAACGGCTCTAAAATGCACTTCTCCGGTTTCTTTGGCGCAACCGCGACATAAATATCGCGTCACAGGGTTCTTGCTGCGTAACATCAGTTATTGAAAAGATACAACCGAATCCTATTTTGGGGTCTCCAGTTGAATCTTGACCCGTTTGTCCATGTTGAGATTGGCAAAACTATCGGCCCAGTATTTTTGGACCAACTCATCGATCAGCCCATCTGCTTTGGCTTTGAGCAGTGCATTCTCGATGGTGCCCTTGTAGGACTTGGCAGTGCTGCTCAAGTAGTAGTAGAAGTCGCGGTCATAGATCAAGACCAGATGCTCTTCGATTTGCAAGTTTGGGTGCGCTAGCGCATCCCCGAGAATTTCAGTAAAGCCTCGCGAGAAATAGTCCATGTCGCGATTACCTGCGGCGACCATATCGTAAATCACGCGCCATTCCCCGTCAATTTCCTGATATTTCAGGTCATTCGCCGCCCAGACTTTTACATCGAACCAGTTCTTGCCGAAACCGCCGACCTTGCCCAATTTACGGAAATCATCCAGAGTTTGGACGTTGGCGTAGTCTGCTTGTTTATCCGGGGAAATCAGCAGGATGCGTTGACCGATCAGGCCGCTGGTCAAGCCCACATCGACGCGGGTATACTTCGCGTCCCGTTCGGCGCTGGCCAACAGCCATATCAGGCTCAACTGGCCTTCATCAACCATTTGGACGGCGCGATTTTGGGGCAGATCCTTTTGAAGTTCGACGGTGTACTTGACTCCGGCTGCATCCAGGGATTTTTGAAGCAACTCAATGTAAAACTCGTGGGTGTTATCCGTGTAAGTGGGAAGAATCAGTTTCAGCCCTTCTTCGACTGGCACGGGGGTGGAGACGGGTGCCGTGGTAGGGGATGGCACTACCGTCGGCTCAAGAGTGGCAGGTGAACCGCAGGCAGTCAAAAGGATCAAACTAATGAGAAGGATGGAGATGAAAAAGCGAACTTTTAACATGGGAATCTCCTTGTCTAATTAGTCAAACGAACTATGTTGGAAACTGATTTTATTATAGCAGATTCACATGCGTTTTGAGCGCTAAACACAGTTCCCCACAATTTTTATTATGAATAGGAGTGTGGCGGTCATATTTCGTAAAACTGGCAAAATTCGGTCCAAGTGAAAAATCAGGCTTATTTTAGACCAATTTTTGGCACAGTTCACGAGTAAGAATTAGCGTCTTTACAAATTCAGGCTCTCTGGGAATCTTCGTGGTATACCCCTAACTCGGACAAGCCGAAAGAGATTTGACCACGAAGGCCACGAAGCAACACAAAGGGAAATCAAAAAACTTCGTGACTCTTTGTGACCCTTTGTGGTTAATTTCCTTGCTTTTTGTGCAAGAATTTCACTGATAAGATACTAAATACGGCACTCTTCACGGAAAGTTCTGGTGAAACCGCGAATTTTCTTTTGCCGAAGGTGCCGCCATCTGGTTGACGCACATTTTGACCGAGGGCGATCATCGCAAGTTGCCTGTACAGGCCTGGGTGCTCAGGCTGGCGAAACGATTGAGACAGAATTGCGACGGAGCAAGTCTCCCTTGTGCGCTCGGAAAGCTATCGTCAGACCATGCAGAAGGGATTGGACGGACGCCTGCAACGCGCCACAGACAAATTACTGGCGCTCACCCCGCCACCAACACGTGGCAAGCGTCAAATTCGGGATGAGTGGTTGATCAAATTCAGACCAAACCATTCGCCACATCACGCTGGTGACATCCCCCATCTTTTCTCCACCCTGCAAAGCGACATTTATGTCGCTTTTGTCCGCTGGCCGAAAATTGAGAAAAGTCAAAACCATTTCAGCGAATGGACAGTGATCAGGATGCCAAATCAACTATGCTTGGCTTGGCATCTTCCAGGCCGGTCTAAACTTATACCCGTACACAATCACCCCGCGTTCGTCACCGTCGTTGCGCAGTTTGCGCGTGACCATCTCTACCGGCATGCCAATTTCCACCGGTTGTTCGCCCAGGTCAGTCAACTGTGCGGTAATCATCGGACCTTCGTCCAGCTTTACCAGTGCAATTGTATAAGGCACAGTTTGGTCATAGCCGGTTGGCGCTTCGTAAATTGTCGTATACGAAAACACCTCCCCTTTTCCACTGAATGCAAAAGTCGTCTTGGCCTCGCCGCCGCAAACCGGGCAAACATCGCGCGGTGGAAAGATTTTTACGTCGCAATGCGGGCAAACTTCGCCTACCAGGGCATAACGTTGTTGTTTTAAGCGCCAATGGCGTGAAATTTCCATAAAATTTATCTCCTTTTTGCAAGTCCAATTTTATTCGCCGCCGCTATCAGTAGCTATCAGGGTTGGAAATGAGCGCTAAATATCGATTCTTTCCAGAATATGCGTCACGGCAGTGGATGCCGGGCCGCCCAGAGATTGAATCATGCCCATCTGAACTCCGTTTAATTGGTTTTTTCCTGCCGCTCCCCGCAGTTGAGTCGCCGCTTCGACGGCCTGATAGACGCCGGTAGCACCCCCGGCAAAACCACGCGCCTTCAGCCCGCCCATTGTCGCGCACGGGAATTTCCCATTCAGCGCCAGCGCGCCTTCAGCGGCCAGTTTCCAGCCCACACCGCGTTGAGCGAAACCGTTGGCTTCCAGCGAAAGCGCCGCATAAATGCTAAAAGAGTCGTGATATTCAAAAAAATCAATTGCGTCCAGTGAAGCGCCGGCCTGCTTCAACGCTCGCGCAGTTGCCAGGTGCGCCGCATCGAACCAGAGCAAATCGGCCCGGTCGTGCAGGGCCAGCGTATCCGTCGCCACACCCGCCCCAGCAATGCGTACCAGCGGATGTTGAAAATTTTTCGATAATAGGTCGCGTCGGGTGAGCAAAACCGCCGCCGCGCCATCTGCATTTGGGGCGACATCGAACAGATTGAGCGGTTCGCAGACCATTTCGGCTCTGGCGTACGTTTCGGGTTTGATTGCTTTCTGAAACATGGCAAACTTGTTGCCCGCGCCATGCGCGTGCGCTGTCAGCGCAAAACCAGCAAAGCCGTCGGCGGGAACCCGGTATTCGGTCATGTAGCGCCGCATTACCAATGCCGCCTGCGCCGCCAAAGTCAGCCCAGCCACAGCCTCGTAATCGCTGTCGGTGGTGGTTGCCAGCGCTTCTTCCACACCAAAACCAACCTGATCGGTCATTTTTTCCACGCCGACTACCAGCGCCACGTCTACCAGCCCGCTCTGGATGGCGAGATAGCCCTGACGCAACGCCGCCCCGCCCGACGCCCCCGCCGCCTCGACGGTGACGGCTTCCACGCCGGTCAGGTCGGAAAAATCGGCTACCAGCGCCCCCAGATGCGCCTGCCGTGAAAGGATGGGCGCGAACATATTGCCCACAAACAGCGCCTGCGGTCTCAGCCCGCCGCTGTCGCTCAGCGCCTGACGCACCGCCTCGGCGGCCAAACTGCGCAAGGAACGATCCCAATGTTCGCCAACTTCGGTTTGCCCAATTCCTGCAAGAATAACGTCGCTCATAAAACTCACTTTTTTGAGAAAAGAAAGGAAATGGTTTCACCACTGGCAGAATCCAGCCGCACGCGGACGGGTTCACGCAAAATCAGGTCGCTTTCGGCGGGAGCCTGCATCGTCAGGCTGACGGGGTACTGCGCTCCGCCCGGCACGCTGACGAAGGCGTGCCCTTCGGCGTTGCTTTTGCTGCCGAATTCTGTCCCGCCCTCCAGCCGGACAATCAGGGTGGCGTTTTCGATGGGCGTGTCTGCCGCGTCCAACTGGCCGTTGGCGTTTTCATCCAGCCAGGCTTGCGCCGAAAAGAAGGAATCGCTTTGCGCCGGGGGCGGGGTTGCGCTGGTTTTCGCCGCACAACCGCCGAGGGCGACAGCCAAAATCAGCATAAAAACGATTTTTATCCGTTTCATCCGTTTATCCGTTCTGCGCCAGCCATCCGCTGACTATTTCATCGTAATCTTGCCGCGATAGCGGGCGTAGGTGGCGTAATCAATTTCTGTGCGCCGGGCGATGTATTCCTGCGTTTTGACTGCCAGGTCGCGCCGCGCGTCAATTTTCTCGGTCACGGTGATGTCCATCGCATCTGACCCGGCGCCAGAGCCAAAAGATGCCAGCAAAATGCGGTCACCCGGCTCGGCGATGTCGAGAATAGCCGTCAATCCGATGATGGATGCCCCTGAATACGTATTGCCGATGACGGGCGAGAGTAACCCCGGCGCGGTTTGTTCTGGCGTGAAGCCGAGCATTTGCGCCGCCCTTTGTGGAAATTTGGCGTTGGGCTGATGAAAGACTGCCCAACGATAGTCTTTGGCGCTCACGCCAAGTTCTTCCATCAGCGTTCGTGAAGACGATAAAATATGCTGAAAGTAGGCCGGTTCGCCGGTGAAGCGCACGCCATGCTCTGGATATTTCTGATATTCGCGCCGCCAAAAGTCGGGCGTATCGGTGACGTAGGAGTAGGTGGCGTTGATGGTTGCCAGACCATTTTCGGCTGGCCCCAGCACGAAGGCCGCGCCGCCCGCCGCAGCAGTGTATTCGAGCGCGTCGCCGGGTTTGCCCTGGGCGGTATCCATGCCAATCGCCAGAGCGTACTCAGCCATGCCAGAGCCGACAAAACCGATGGCGGCGACAATCGCCTCGGTGCCAGCCTTGCAGGCGAATTCCCAGTCACCGGCCTGAATGTGCGGCACCGCGCCGATGGCTTCAGCCACGACGGTGGAGGTCGGTTTGACGGCGTAGGGATGCGATTCCGAGCCGACCCACACGGCGCGCAATTCTTGCGGGTCAATTTGCGCCCGCGCCATGGCGTTGCGCGCCGCCTCGATGGACATGGTAATCACGTCCTCGTCCAGGCCGGGGACGGCTTTTTCTTTAATCGGCAGGCCGCCTTTGCCACCGGCCCACACACGGGCAATTTCGCGCGCTGGAATGCGGTAACGCGGCACATACGCTCCGTAGCCGGTAATGCCGACGGGGCGGTTGGGCTTGAGAAGGGTGTGGGAAGATTGAGAGGTTGTCATGGTTTATTTCCTTCAGGAACGAACTTTTTTATCTTTTCCATAAATCCGTCAGACCGATGATGCCAGTGGAAAGGCAGAGACAGGTGGGCAGGAAAACTATCAGACCGAGGAATACCCCCTCCGCCAGACCGGCATGACGCTGTTCGAGGGTGCTTTGAGCGGGTTGGGCTGGGTTGTAATAAACGCTGACAGCGGTATGTATCGGATAACGAGCGAGAACAGCTGCAGCTTCCTTTTTCCAAAAAATAGGGGCGAATGAGAAATTAATGCGATCGCTTTCGTATTTGGTTCCATTAACTTGATAGGTATAGGTGATGTGAGGGCGCGCCCTGGAGCTTTTCACGCCTTCATAGATGATTTTACTGGTTTGGATGGCGCCTGGTACGCTGGCCCAATTGCGACTCTGCCGCGCCAATCGCCAGGCTTGTATCTGTTCAAACAGGTTGCGCAGGGCCAAATAGGCAAACAAGAGTCCGATGGCAACCAGCATCAGGGCGGTAACTGTGGAGAGGATGTTTTCCATCAGACTGATTTTTTTCCTTCGCTTTGACGGAAGCCAGATTCAGCCTGCTTCCATGAACCCAGGCATGAATTTATCCCGCGCCGAATGATTTCAAAATCTCCTCCGCCCGGTCAATGCGCACAAGCTTCTCCGCCACCATTTGCGCGGCGACTTTTTCAATCAATACGCCGCTCGCGCCCGCCGCAATTGCCACCTGACGCGCGTGCAGGCTCATGTGTCCACGTTGAATGCCCTCGGTGGCAAGCGCGCGCAGGGCGGCCAGATTTTGCGCCAGCCCCACCGAGGCGATGACCTCGGCCAGTTCCGAGGCAGTTTTCACGCCCATTAATTGGAGCGCAGCTTTTGCCGCCGGGTGAACTTTGGTCGCCCCGCCAATAATGCCCACCGCCATCGGCATTTCCAGCGTCCCGGTCAGGTTGCCGTCTTTGTCTTTGCTCCAGGTACTCAGGCTGGTGTAGCGGCCAGAGCGGGCGGCGTAGGCGTGCGCCCCGGCTTCGATGGCGCGCCAGTCGTTGCCGGTGGCGAGGACAACGGCATCCACGCCGTTCATAATGCCTTTATTGTGGGTGGCGGCGCGATACGGGTCGCAGGCGGCAAACGCCCAGGCTTCGATGATGCCATCGCGCACGGTTTCGCCGCTGAAATCGTCAAAAGCCAGTTCGCCAATGGGGATTAAGCAGCGCGCGCGGCTGATGCGCCGGTCGGCCAGGTTGGAGAGAATGCGCAGGTGAACCCGCCCGCCGCTGATGGCGGCAATCTGCGGCGCGAGTTTTTCGCAAGCCGTGTTGACGGCATTGGCGCCCATCGCGTCGCGCACATCATATATGAGATGCACCACCAGAAAAGCGCCGATGCTCGAGTTTTCGATGACGCGTACTTCCAAAGCGCGCGCGCCGCCGCCAAATTTTTTGAGAACCGGGTCAATCCCGTCGGCTTCGGCCAGTAGCTCGGTTTTGTGTTCGAGAATTTTCAGCCGGGCGCTGTACACGTCGTCCACGTCCAGCACTTGCATTTGACCAATCATTTCGGGTGCGCTGGTCGTGGCAACAAATCCGCCGCCCGCCCGCGCCAGCTTTGCCATAAACGATGCGCCCGCCACAACCGAGGGTTCTTCGATGACCATCGGAACGAGCACCTCGCGGCCATTGACGATAAAATTCAGCCCCAGGCCAACCGGCAGGCTGTGCAGGCCGATCACGTTTTCGACCAGCGGGTCGGCGCTTTCGGGAGTCAGGCCGCCTGTCGTCCAGGCGGCAAGCTCCAGCGGGGAAAGTTCCGCGGCGGCGGCGGCGCGGACGCGGCGCTCGCTCAAAGTCAGGTTGTAAAAGCCGGGGATGCGCGAAGTAGTCATTTCTATCCTAAAAAATTGATTTTTTTTACTTTACAACTATTTTACAGATGGCTTCTGGCAAAACCTATCAACTTGTCCGAATTAGATAAGGCGAGTAGAATACTCCGATATGAAGAGAGTGAGATGCTTCTAACACGGCAACAGTTGGAAGAACGTTTGATTGCGCTTCACCAGGCAAGTTTAACGCTGGTGGGCGATATTTCGCTTGAGACGCTGCTGGAACGAATTGCCACAGTTGCCTGTGAGCAGGCTGGCGCGCAGTACGCGGCCTTGGGGGTTTTGGACGCGGATGGCAATTTGAAACAATTTATTTCGGTGGGCATGAGCGCGGAGGAGATTCACCGGATGCCACATCCACCGGTTGGTCACGGGCTGATTGGGGCGTTGATGGATACGGAAGCGCCGATTCGCGTGCCTGATATTGCCATGGATGAGCGCAGCAGCGGCTTTCCGCCGCATCACCCGGCGATGAGATCCTTTTTGGGCGTGCCGATTCGCTATGGCGATATTCAACTCGGCCAGATTTACCTGACCCAAAAGATAGAAACCCCCGAATTTACCCGTGATGACGAGCAAATTATTCAGATGCTGGCGGCCTATGCCGCTGTGGCGATTCACAATGCGCGCTTGTATGACGAATTACAAGAACGAGACCGCGCGCTGACGCGCCGCAATCAGGATTTGGCGCTTCTAAATAACATCGCCGAAACGCTGACTTCCTCGCTGGAATTGGACCAGATTTTGAACAAGACTCTGGCGCAGGTGATGGATTATCTAAAAGTGGAAGCCGGGGAAATTTTTCTTCTGGAAGATGATAAACAAACCCTGCGGATGGTCTTGCACCGCGGCCAGGCCGCCGAGGCCTTTTGGACGCGCAATCGTTTTGACCTGGGCGAGGGCATCATCGGCCTGGTGGCAAAAAATGGCGAGGCCATTGTCAGCCACGACCTGGCGCGCGATGTGCGCTACCTGCGCCCGGCGGTGGTGCAAGCCGGGTTTCGTCAAATGGCGTGCATGCCAGTTACCAGCAACGGCCAGGTGATTGGGGTGTTGAGTGCGGTAACTCGCAGTCATCACCCGATTGACGACCATGACGTTCAGCTGGTGACGGCGGTGGGCAGTTGGGCCGGGCTGGCAATTGAAAACGCTCGCCTGCACGATAATGCCCGCCGTCTGGCGGTGCTGGAAGAACGCGAGCGCATCGGCATGGACCTGCACGACGGCATTATTCAATCCATCTACGGCGTCGGCCTGGTGCTGGAACATGCCCGCCTGCTGGCAATGGAAAACCCGGCGCAATCGGCGGAGCAGATGCAACAGGCCATTGACCGGCTCAATCATACCATCCGCGATATTCGCTCCTATATTTTGGATTTACGTCCGCGCCAACTGGGCGATGAAAATCTGACAGACGGCTTGCGCCGCCTGCTGATGGAATTTCGCATCAACACCCTGGCCGAGGCTACCCTGACGGGTCAACCCGATGACGTTGCCAACTTGCCGCAGAGTCATTCGCTGGCGCTGTTTCATATCTGTCAGGAAGCGCTGGCAAACGCTGCCAAACACGCCGCCGCCAAGCGCGTCGAAGTCAGCCTGTGGAAAACGCCGGAGCGGTTAATACTCGAAATCCGTGACAACGGCAAAGGTTTCGACATGAGCCAAAAAAGCACCACGCTGGGACACGGACTCGCCAACATGCAAACCCGCGCTCATCATGTCGGCGGTGATGTGGAAATTTGCTCTACGCCAGACAATGGGACCTCCATTCTGGCTTGGGTGCCACGGGTGGAAAAGACAGATTTTTCAGGCTGATTGCTTCTTCTCATGAAAAGGCTTTCTCGCATTCTTTGGGCGATTTTGCTGATTACCCTGCCCGTCACCAGCTTCCGTTACCTGCCTTTTATGGGAACCGGAACGGTAGTGCGTCCGCTGGCGCTTTACCCGTTACTGGCGCTCTTGCCAGTGCTGTTGATTCTGGCTTGGCGGCGCGAACTCAAAGCCCCCGTTTCGCCACATTTTACCGTTCTGCTGGCCTTTGTGCTGGCCGCCATCGGCGCGACTGCGCTGGGTGCTGCCTTTGCACCCATTGAGTTACGCAGCGCCGATTATTTTGAGCGCGCCGGACGCGCTTTTCTCACCCTCGGCATCGGGCTATCCTTCTTCCTGGCCGCCGTCTGCATGAATAAAAACGCAGACGACCTTAAATTTACCGTCAAGTGGCTGATGGTCGGGCTGGCGGCGCAGTTGGTTTGGGGCGCTATTCAATTTATCGGCCTGAATAGCGGACACCGCGCCGAGCTGAAACAGATTCAGGAACTTTTTTCGGTGCGCGGGCTGGTCAAAAACAAGCGCATTTCGGGCTTTACGTTTGAGCCATCCTGGTTGGCCTCGCAGTTGGCGACGTTATATTTGCCCTGGCTGGCGGCGATGTTGTTTGGTCAGCAGGTATTGGCCTGGCGGCGTGCAGCGGTCAATGGCTTACCGTTCATCGTCAACCTTGTTCTACTGCTCGGCGCGTTGGCCGCGCTCCTCGCCACGTATTCGCGCTCAGGGCTGGCGGTAACGGCTTTCGCTGCGGTAATCACTTTCAGCGTGGCCGGGCGTAGATTGTTGCAATCAGTTTGGGCGTGGTTTTTGGCGGGTTTCCGCCGTAGTGATGTAAAAAAACGTTTTGACGGCTGGCAGGCCGCGCTGGGACGCACTCTTCTCGTTTTGACGGCGCTGGCGCTTATCGCCGCTTCGGGCGCTTTTTTGGCGCGCAAGGGTTACATCGCCCGGCTGTGGACCAGCGATTTTGATAGCCTGTGGGGCTACCTGGTGGACGTTTCGCTGGGGCCGCGCGTGGCATACGCTTCGGCAGGCATGGCGGCCTTTGATAAAAATCCGCTGACGGGAGTAGGCCTGGGCGCGAGCGGATTTTCTATTTATCAGAATTTGCCGGACGGCGTGCTGATGGGCGTGCCGGAAATTGCCGAGGCGCTGGCGCCAACCTCGCGCCTGTTCCCCAACCCCAAAAATTTGTATGTGCGCCTGTTGGCCGAGACGGGTCTGGCAGGTTTTGCGTTATTTGTGGCTTTTTGCCTGGGACTGTTGGCCGATGCACTGAAGTTGTTGCGCCATGAGCGTGAGATCGCCCGTTATTTGGGCGCGGCGGCAGTGTTTACGTTGGCGGCGCTGGCGTTACAATCCTTTTCGCAAGATTCGCTCGCCCTGCCTGAATTGTGGTTAAATTTGGGCGTTCTGGCGGGGATGGGTGAACGCAGAAGTCAGAATGATGAATGAAAAAGAGATGCTTTCGCCAATTTCCAATTCCTAATTTCCCGGAGTTTTCATGATTATCCTTGCTGTTGGTATGCCCCGCGCTGGCTCTGGCTGGCACTACAATCTGATTCACGACCTAATGGCAACTACCGGTTGCGATGATGCCCGTGACATTCGTGAAAAATTTGGTTTGCAAAGCATTTTGACTGATGTCAATTGCAATATCGGCGTTCTTAGCGCCCGACGGATGTTGATGGTGACACGTCCGGCGTTATTGGGGCACACGTTTGTCATCAAAGCCCATTCCGCGCCGACGATTTGGGCGCGCGCGCTGGCGCAGGGCGGCTTGATGCGAATTCTCTACATCTACCGCGACCCGCGCGACGCCATGCTTTCCGCTTTTGATTATGGCCGCCGCGCCGTGGAAAAGGGCCGCCCGAATGCTTTTTCGCACCTGACAGATTTCAACAAAACGGTAACTTTCATCAGCGAATATGTGCAGGGTTGGGAGCAATGGATTCTGCTTCCAGGCATTCTCAAAACCCGCTACGAAGATTTGCTCACCCGTTACGATGACGAATCTGGCCGGATTGTGCGCTTTTTAGAGTTGGACGCACACAGTCAACCCGTGCAAACAGTCATCGAAAAATACCGTCCCAGCGGACAAGCGCAAGGACAACAAGGTACGCACTTCTTCAAAGGGCAAATTGGCCGCTTCCGCGAGCGATACTCGCCCGAAGAGCAAAAACAACTGCTTGAGAAATTTGGCCCAACCCTAAAAAAAATGGGGTACGAACAGGAATAATGAATGATAAACGCAGCGCGTTCCAAACCGGTTAACTGGATAACAAAATTTCCATCTTAACATTTCTGCAAGGTGATCACCCCCCGTTTTTCCTAGCCGCAATCGGGTATCATTAATTCTCTATGAATCGTTCCGATTCTCCTTTTGTCGCCGATTGGTTTGTCATTTCCCTGCGCTGGCTGGTATTGCTGGGGGTTATTGTCTCACTTTCTGCCGCCGGGCAGCTCTTTGTGTGGGTAAATTTATTGCTTGTTTTTCTCACACTTTGGAATATCACTCTTACCTGGCTGGCGGGATTAAATCAGCGTTTGCCTCAGCACCGTCACGTTAGCGTTGCCGTTGATGTGGTCGTGACCTCTCTGTTTTTCTGGTTTCAAGGAGGCATTACCGGTCCGGCATTTTGGATTTGCATCCTGCCGCTTATTTCGGGCGGGCTGTACTTTGACCTGTCCGGCGGATTGATTGCCGGCGTGGCAATGGGGCTGGTAAACGCCCTCGATATTGTTTTTCATGGCATCCAGATTGTACCGCGCCTGCTTTTTGGTGGGCTTACCATCGGCATGGGGCTTTTCTTTGGCTACATCAGCCAACAGGTAATTCGTCAATTGCGGGTGACACGCGAACAACAGGTGGCCGTCCGCGAACACCAACAACGCATTGAAACCGACCGGATGCGCGCCATTTTCAAAGTCACATCCACACTTACGGCAACCCTCAACTACAAGCGCGTTCTCGATAGCGCCCTCGACCTGAGCGTCAGCGCTTTACATGTGGACGATGTCCAATCGGATAAAAAGACACCGATGGACGACCGCCTGATCAGCGCGTTTTTACTTTTTAAAGACGAGCAGCTGATCGTTGGCTCTTCACGCCGCTTCACCAGTGCTGACCATCGCCTCACCTTTCCAGCAAAAACTGGCATTCTGGCAAAAAGCATCGAAGAAGGCGAGTCGGTTTTAACAGGTAGTGTTGCCAGCGACCCGGAACTAAAAAGCGTCATGGGGCTGCAATCCTGCCAATCGGTTTACTGCCTGCCTTTGCGGGTGGGATTAAGCACCTATGGCGCGCTCATCTTTGGGCATCCTCAACCCAATTATTTTGCCCCCGACCGATGCGATGTCTTGAGCATTTTGGCGCAACAGGCCACCATCGCCATCCAAAATGCGCGCCTCTATCAAGACCTGGCCGACGAAAAAGAACACATGGCCGAGGCGCAAGAAGAGGCGCGCAAAAAATTGGCGCGTGACCTGCATGATGGTCCAACTCAATCCGTCGCTGCGATTGCCATGCGCGTCAACCTGGTGCGCCGTATGCTGGAGCGCGACCCAAAATCTGTTATGGATGAATTAGAAAAAATTGAAGACCTGGCGCGCCGCACCACCAAGGAAATCCGCCACATGCTCTTCACCCTGCGCCCACTGGTGCTCGAATCGCAGGGGCTGGTTGCCGCCCTGCAAGCCATGGCCGACAAGATGAAAGAAACTTTTGGGCAGGAAGTCGTCATTCAGGTCAATCAAAAACTGGCGGATGACCTGGAAATGGGCAAAAAAGGCATCATTTTTTATCTGGCCGAAGAAGCCATCAACAACGCCCGCAAGCATGCCCAATCACCGCAAATTTTTGTGCGTCTGGCAACCGTCCCAAAAGAACCCGAAATTGCCTGGCTGCAAATCGCGGATAATGGCGTTGGCTTTGATGTGCAGGCCGTTACCGCCACCTACGACCAGCGCGGCAGTCTTGGCATGGTCAACCTGCACGAGCGCACCGAACTGATTAATGGTTTGCTCCAAATTGATTCCGCCCCCGGCAAAGGCACACGCGTCAATGTTTACATTCCCCTCAGTGAAGAAGCCGCCGATAAACTTCATCATGGCCGCGCCCACGACTGAAAGCCGCTATGCCGCTCATCCAAAATTTCCATTATTTCGTCCACAATGAACAAGACTTCTCCCGTCCGGCGGTTGTGCTTTTGCACGGCGCGGGCGGCAACCATCTTTACTGGCCGACAGAAATACGCCGATTGGAAGGTCAGCGCATTTATGCCCTTGACCTGCCGGGCCATGGCAAATCACAAGGTATCGGGCGGCACGCCATCGCTGAATACGCTCAAGACGTGCTGGACTTTTTGGGCGCACTCCAAATTCGCAAGGCTATTTTTGTGGGGCATTCGATGGGTGGGGCGATTGCGCTCCACCTGGCGATTCACAACCCCAGCCGAACACTTGGGCTTGGGCTGGTAGCAACGGCTCCGCGCTTGCGCGTGGCTCCTGCTTTGATGGAGAATACGGCCTCTGCAGCCACGTTCCCGCTGGCAGTTGATGCCGTTATTAATTGGTCATTCAACCCCCAGGCAGGCGCGCGTCTGCGCGAGACTGCCCACCAGCGCATGGCAGAAATCCGTCCGGCGGTCTTACACGGCGATTTTTTAGCCTGCGATGCCTTTGACGAATCTGGCGCGCTGGGTCGCATCAAAACCCCCACGCTCATTTTGTGCGGCACACAAGATAAAATGACGCCACTTCACGCCAGCGAACAAATGCAAATGCGCATTAAAAACGCCAGCCTGCACCGCATTGACGGCGCCGGTCACATGCTGATGCTCGAAGAACCCGCGCGGGTCGCCAGCCTGCTACAGGTTTTTCTGGACGGGATTGTATACCAGCCGGGCGTTCTCTAAAAAAGTTTTTGCAAAACGGGCAGGGCCGCTTCAACCGCGCGGGCGCGATGGCTGAAGCGGTTTTTGGTTTCTGCGGGCAGTTCAGCCATGGTTTTGTCTAATTCGGGCAGGAAGAAGATGGGATCATAACCAAAGCCACCCTGGCCGCGTTCTGTGGGGATGATTTCACCTTCGCAGCGGCCCTCGGCAAAAGCCAGCTCACCACCCGGCGCAAGCATCGCCACCGTGGCGCGAAAACGCGCCAGCCACGGACGCGGCTTTCCGCGTAAATTTTCCAACAAAAAGGCGCGCCGGTCAGCGTCGGAGGCGCCCGGTTTGGCGGCGTAACGCGCCGAGTACAGCCCCGGCGCCCCGTTGAGCGCGTCCACTTCCAGCCCGGAATCATCCGCCAGGCAGGGCAGGCCGCTAGCGGCGCAGTACGCGCGGGCTTTTTTGGCAGCGTTTTCGGCGTAGGTCTGGCCGTCTTCTTCGACCTTGAGCATCAGTCCCAACTCGCGCGGGGTGACAAGTTTCAGATTCAACGGGGCCAGAATTTCTTGTAATTCACGGATTTTTCCGGGGTTTTCGGTGGCAATCAGCAGTTTTTTCATGGCAAATTCTCCAGCGCGGCGCGCAGGTTGCGCTGATAGCCGCTCAGTTTGGCGCGTTTGAGCGGGCTGTTTTTGAATTTTTGGGCAAATGTCTCGGGGGTTAGTTCCAACTCGGTTTGCAGAAGGGGTTGGGGCAGGCCGGCGCGCGGTGCAAAAGCCGGGTCGCCAGCGGCGGGGGCAAAGCGCCGGTTCCAGGGGCAAACCATCTGACAAATGTCACAGCCAAAAACCCAGTTGCCTATTTTGGGACGCAAATCGGGCGGGATTTCGCCCTTGTTTTCGATGGTCAGGTACGAAATACAGCGTCGCGCGTCGAGTCTGCGCTCTGGCAATAGCGCGCCGGTTGGGCAGGCTTCGATGCAACGGGAGCAGGTTCCGCAGTGATCCGTTTCAAAGGGCGGGTCGGACGGCAATTCGATTCCGAGCAGAATTTCGGCCAGCAGGAAGTACGAGCCTAGACGCGGAGCAATGAGACAGGTATTTTTGCCGGCCCAGCCCAGCCCGGCGCGTTGCGCCAGGTCGCGCTCCAGCACGGGGCCGGTATCGGTATACCAGCGATTTGGGACAGCCTGACCGGTTTGCTCCTCGATGAAGGCGGCCAGCGCCTGCAGGCGTGGCGGCAGGCTGATGTGGTAGTCGTCACCCCAAGCGTAGGCGGCAATACGCCCTTGCGGGGCGAGGGCGTTTTCTTCGGCAACGGAAACCTGATTCGGATTGGTGTAGGGAATCCCCAGGACGAGGATGGATTTGCATTCGGGCAGAATCTCTTTGGGGTCGGCACGGCGCGCGCGGGCGCGGGCATCTGCCAGATAGGTCATTTCGGCGTGAAATCCATCCGCCAGCCAGCGCTGATAGGTATCAAAATGTGCCGGGGGCGCAGGCGTGGTAATGCCCGCCAGCGAGAAACCCAACTGACGAGCATGGTTTTTGAGCGCCTGGGCCAGTTCGGCGGGGGTCATTGAACGACGATGATGACCGAGACGTATTCGCCGAAAGAGTAGCCGTTGTTGTTGTAGAGAATCCAATAGCCGCGATAGGTTCCGGGCTGGGTGGGAGCGGTCAATTTTATCGAAATTTCCGTTTCCTGATTGGGAAGTACTTCCTGACTGGTGTAGGTATCGAGGCCGCTCATGCGGTCGCCGTAGCTGTAGCGAATGGTGTACGCGCCCGTCCACGTACAGGAACCGATGTTTTTAAATTTCCAGGCCTTCTCAAAGGTTTGGCCTGGCGTCATGACGGTGTTATCCGGCACAGAAGCATCCGCCACCCACTTGGCATTGTCACAAATATTGACAGTGGGCGTGGTGGTAAAAGCCGGAGTGGGCGTGTCGCTGGGCAAGGTGGGGGTGAAAGTCTGCGATGGCGTGGGCGTGAAGGCGGCGGCGGTTTGGGTCACTTCGGCAATCACGGTTTGGACGGCGGCAGTTTGAATAGCGTTGATATCCACCGGGGTGGCGGTGGGGGAGACCGGAGCCGGGGCGCAGGCCGCCAGAAGCAGGCTGAAGAACAGGAGGAAGAGCAAGGGTGTATTTTTCATAAGGCACCTGTAGGTGCTCTGATTATATCGCTTGCGCACGAAAAATCGGGATGTTTTGCCTGCGTCAGAGGAACAACCCTGGCTGACGCACAAATTTGTCGGACAAGCAGTTTTGCAGTAAACTCGAGGTACGTTTTTTACTTTTTTATGCGGGAGTCACTCATGTACATCTTCGTCCGTTTTGCCGCGATTGTCACCATCATTTTTGGCGTTTTGCTGTTTGCCGCCGGGCTGGGGATTGCCGTCTATGGCCTGGCGCAAAACGTTGCGTTGACAGAATTGCTCAACGCCGCGCTGTTGAGCGGTTCACCCTACCGGCTGGCGGATGCCCGCTTTTGGGCGATTCTCGTCGGGCTGGCGCTGTTCATCGCCGGGGTGATGATTTCGGCGCAGGGTCAGTTGATGCTGGTTTTTGTTGACCTTGCCAACCACAGCCGCGAGACAAATGTCATTTTGCGCGGTTTTCGCGGCAAGGGGCAGTAAAACTTAAAACGGCGCACGTTTTTTGCGCTGGCGGCGTTGATTTTGCTGCTGGCAGTTTTCGCCGCCTGGAGTTTGCCCTACTTCCTGCAGCCGCCCGCCGCTGTCGGAACAAATTCCACGCTGGGGGCGCAGACGGAACGCGCCCGGGTGACGGAAATTCTCTCCGAAGCGCCGATTCAGATGGAAGGGCAGACGCAAACCTCGCAGCGGGTGCGCGTCGAAATTCTCAGCGGCGAGTACGCCGGTCTGCCGATGGAACTCGACTACGGTAAATATCGCCTTACGCCGCAGGATCAACTTTTGCGCCCTGGCGATGAAATTTTCATCACGCTCGGCAAAAATAGCGACGGCGTGCTGGAAGCCTTTTATGTGGATTTTGTGCGTGAGCGCGCGCTGCTGCTTTTGCTGGCAGTTTTTGTGGCGGCGATTGTGGCGATGGCGGGTTGGAAGGGGTTTCGCGCACTGCTGGCGTTGATTTTCAGCCTGGCGGTGGTCGTCGGCTACATCATCCCCCACATTTTGGCCGGTGAAGACCCGGTCACCGTCAGCGTGATTGGTTCGGCCATTTTGCTGGGCGTTTCGCTCTATGTCACCTACGGCTGGACGCTGAAAACGCACGCCTCGGTCTTGAGTATGATTCTGGTGCTGCTGCTGACCGGAACGCTGGCTTCACTGTTTATGCAGGTTGCCCGCCTGAATAGTTTTGGCAGCGAAGAAGCCCTGTTTTTACAGCAGCTCGCGCAGGTCAAAATTAATTTACGCGGCCTGCTTTTGGGCGGAATCATCATCGGCGCGTTGGGCGTGCTGGATGATTTGGTGACGACACAGGCGGCGGTGGTTTTTGAACTGCATCACACCGACGAGCGCCTGGGTTTTCGAGCCCTCTTCGCCCGGGCGATGCGCGTCGGGCAAGACCACGTTGCCGCCACGGTCAATACGCTGGTGCTGGCCTACGCGGGCGCCTCGCTGCCGTTGCTATTGCTCTTCAGCCTGGGCGGCGGAAACTATGGATTTTTGCTGAATGTGGAAATGATCAGCGAAGAGATTGTGCGTACGCTGGTCGGTTCGCTGGGGCTGATGGCGGCGGTGCCGCTGACGACGGCGATTGCCATCCTGCTGGCGCTGCATACGCCCGCCGGTTGGCGGGTCTGGCTCGGCCCTGAGGGCGAGGGCCACACCCACTAATAACGCCGCCTGTTACACAAAATTCGTTTCGTGCGCTCATTACACCCTAACTCGGACAAGCCGAAAGAGATTTGACCACGAAGGCCACGAAGCAACACAAAGGAAAACCAAAAAACTGCGTGACTCTTTGTGGTTAATTTCCTTGCTTTTTGTGCAAGAATTTCACTGATACGATACTAAAGATTGTAGACTTTCACTTCTCCATCAACTTGTAAAAAAAACAGCCGGGTTTTGGGGCAAAAGCCAAGTTGGGCAGTAACAGCGGCGGCATAACGCGCCACTTGATGATCGTACCGTTCGCGACGGATGGTGGATTGCGCTTCGGATTCGCTGCGGACATCGTCCGTCTTGAAGTCAATGATGAACCAACCTGCTTCGGTGTGGTAGAGCAAATCCATGATGCCGCGCTCGTCAGGTAAATCATAGCGGACTTCGTGGTGACGTTCGGCGGAGTCGAGTTCGGCAAAAAGGGGATGTGCGCGCAAGCGTTCCAACAGGCGGCGGGATTCTTGAATGGCGGCGTAGATTTCTTTGGGGTCGGTCAATCCAGATTCGAGCGCAAAGGGTTTCAGAAAATTATCAAAGTCATCATCGGGGAAATGCCAGCGGCGGATGGCTTCGTGGACGAGGCGTCCCACCAGCCAGGCGGGGGCGCGCGCGGTCTTGGTTTTCGAGACGATGCGCCAGACGCGCTGGGGTGGGTCGGATTCGTTGGCGCGGAGTTTCGCATCGCGGTCGGCGAGGGGAATGTTTGGGGCGAGGGGCGGGAGGATATCAGAACTCACCCCCAGCCCCTCTCCCTTTAGGAGAGGGGAGTCTGTCGAAACAGAATCAGGCTGAGGCGCGGAAGGAACGTCCGCTGGGGAGGAGGAATAGATCGAGGCGGAGATTCCGTCTGGGAGCAGGAAATGCTCGGGCGTAGACATCTCCACCTGTGCCTGCGGCACTGGCGCAGGCAAAAAAGAGAACTTGGAAAGCCAACCTGAAAGAGAGAACGTGCCGTCTTTTTTGAGTTTGACGTGACCGCTGACGATGAGTTTTTCTTTGGCACGGGTCGCGGCGACGTAAAGCAGGCGGTTGTCCTCGGCTTCGGCGCGGTCGTCTTCGAGGCGGGCGGCAAGTTGCCAGGCGGTGGAATGGAAGTCGTCATCGCGCAGATCAAGCAGGAGGTTGTTCGTGAGTTGGATTTTTGCGCCCGCGCCGCGATGTTCATAAGCCGCGTCAGCCAGGACGGTGAGGGGGAATTCGAGACCTTTGGCTTTGTGAACGGTCATCAGTTGAACGGCACCCGCACTGGCGGAATCGGCGGGGGCTTCGCCTTCGCGCAGGCCGACATCACGCAAGGTTTTAACGTAGGCGAGAAAGTCGGTCAGGCTGACGAGGCGCGAGCGGTGCGCGTCGGCGAGTAATTTTTCCACGTTGCGGATCATGCGCGCGCCGTTTGGGCTAGAGGCGAGGATGGCACGGTAGTGGGTAAGGTCGAGCAGGCGTTTGAGGATAGCGGCGGCGGGAGCGCGGGAGGACAAATCATGAAGCTCGGTGAGGATGGATAAATTATGAATTAGGAATGATGAATTAGGAATTGAATTACGGAGGCTGTCAATAATTTTAGCAGGAGTACTTGATTGATTGGGAAAGCGCAATTTGTAGATTTCCGCGTCGGGAAGAGCGAAGGCGGGGGAGCGGAGCAGGCCGACGAGGGCGAGGTCATCGGTGGGGTCGGCGATGGCGGTGAGGATGTTGAGCAGGTCGCGGATTTCGGGACGGTCGTAGAAGCCGCGTCCCGCCACGGTGACGAAGGGAATGTCCGCCGCTTCGAGCGCGTCTTCGTAGACGGGGAAGGCGGTGGAGGAGCGGAAGAGCAAAGCCATGTCGCCCCAGTCAAAGCCTTCGTTTTGATGGAGTTCGCGCAGACGGCGGGCAAGGGCTTGCGCGGATGCGGCGCGTCCTTCGTCTGCGGATTCTCCCATGCCAAGATGAAATTCGATGAAGGGCGGTTGGATGTTTTCGCGTTTTGGATTCTGACGATAGGCGTGCAATGGCGCGAAGGGAACGGCATAGGGACGCGCGGGGTCATCAGTCTCGCCGAGGATGGGAGCCAGCAGGGAGTTAAGCGAATCGAGCAGAGGTTTGTGCGCGCGGAAGGTCAGGTCGAGGTCAATCAGTTCGCCGCCAGAAGATTGGATGTCGGCTTGAACCTGGCGGAAGACGGTCACATCGGCGGAGCGAAATTTGTAGATAGATTGTTTGGAGTCGCCCACGATGAAGAGGTCAACCCCCACCATCATCCCCAGCCCTTCTCCCGAGGGGAGAAGGGAGTCTGCTCCCTCTACCTTAGGGAGAGGGTTTGGGTGAGGGGAAAATCCCGTCAACGCGTAGACGATTTGTCTTTGGCGGTCATTGGTGTCCTGAAATTCATCCACGAGTACGGCGCGTAATTCAGATTGGAGTTCGGCGCGGACGTTGGGGTACGCCGTCAGTAATTGCGCGGTGAGACCTTCGAGATCATCGAAGTCGAGGGATTGACGTTCGTTCTTGCGTCGTTGATATTCGAGTTGCGTTTGGTCAAGCAGGCGGTGGATGGCGGGGAGATGCGCGGCCAGTTGTTCGTCCAGCGCGAAGCGGGATTTCTCGGCGAGGAATTTGAGATGTTCATCGTAAATTTCACGCAAAGCTTTCATCGCGTCGCGGATGGTTTCGATATCAGCATCAGCCCAGTTGCTTTTTTGTCCCTGCGTGGAGATGGCTTTGCGAAGCGCTGTGAGACTCAAAAGAACGGCGTCCCAGCTTTGCGCGGCGCGAGATTGTTGGATTTCATCCCATTTTACAAGAACGGCTTGGCGAGCAAGTTCAAGTTTGTCTTCGGGAGAGGTTGATTGCAAGGATGCGAGATTGGATAATGCATCAACCCAAGTTTGAGCATCGAGATACGTGGCAAGATAAGAGGAAAGAGCAAGTTCAAAACTTGTACACGGATTTGACGGATTACGCGGATTCTCACGGATTTCTTTTTTGTTTTTTCCGTGCAACTCCGTGAAATCCGTGTCATCCGTGTACAAAGATTTTACATCCAACCGACGGCTCATCAACGCGTTGAGAATTTGTCGCAATTCGTTTTCTTTGAAGATGCCAAACAGCGCGGAGGATGACTCATCGGTAGAAGCCCACGCCAGCGCTGCCTCAATCGCTTCGGCTTGCAACGCGGCGGACAGTCCCTCTTCGAGAACTTCAAACTGGGGGTCGAGTCCAGCCTCAGCGGGATGGGAGCGGAGAATTTCGGCGCAGAGGGAGTGGATCGTTCCAATGCGGGCGGAATCAATATTCTTCATCATCCCCAGCCCTTCCCCCGAAAGGGGAAGGGAGTCATCTGTCCCATCTCCCTTTGGGAGATGGGTAGGGTGATGGGAAAGCGCGCTGCGAATCCGCGAGCGCATTTCCCGCGCGGCTTTTTCGGTGAAGGTGATGGCGAGGATGGAGCGGATGAGATAGCCCTGTTCCAGCAAATGCAAATAACGCCCTACCAGCGAAAGTGTCTTGCCGGAACCCGCGCCCGCCGTGACTGCGATAGCACGCGCCGAATCCGTGACGGCTTGTTGCTGGTTGCCTTTGAAGGAGAAGTGGGTGAATAAAGTCATCAGTCAGTGGGAGAATAAATTCCCCGCCCTCAGTCCATGGAAGTCCGCTTCAGCGGACTCGCGCAGTCAGCCCGCAGGGCTTCCATAGCGGCAAGAAGAAAAAGCATTGCCTCAAGAACAATGTATTAGAGTTGTTCCCGAATAGCAAATTTACCGTAATGTACCGCTTGGAGGATGTCATTGCGAGGAGCGCGCTCTCCGCGGCGACGTGTGCCACGCAGTGGTACGCAATCTCCGATAAAAGGGGGGATTGCTTCGCCACACCTGCCCTGGCGGGCGGTGTCAGGGAAGTGCGGCTCGTAATGACATTTTTGAGTGGATTTAAGGACAAACAACTATTAGGGAACAGGCCTACTGTTTCGTTAGCAGTTTCGGAGTCCAAAGTCTCCCGACGTTGGCGCCAAAATCTGGAGACTTTGGACTCCTTATCTAAACAGTATTGGTACTACGAGCCACAATTCCTATGGCACAGAAGTGGCGTCTGCGGCCAGAGGTGTTCCGGCGTATAGCGTTGGTCCGTTATCTGGCACGTCAGAGGGACGGCCAAGCGGCATAAGCGGGCGGTTGATGCTGGATTGCCCGCCTTGCGCCTGCAGCATTTGGCGCAGGATGGCGTTGTCCCACACGCCGCCGCCGAGGATGTCGTTGCCTTTGGCTTCACCGTTTTTCCGCTGCGAACCGGCCAGCATCCCAGCGTAACTGCTCAAGTCCATGTTTTGCGTGGCCTTAATCACATCGGCATAGTGGCAGGTGGTGCAGGCGGACGCGCCGTTGTACCAGATGTTGGCCTCCACAAACAGGCGTTGCACGTCATCGCCAAAAGTGGCAGCGCAGGTGCGGCCTTGCAGGTCAGTAAAATTAAATGGGTCGGTTTCGGGGCTGCCAGCGCTGACCCACGCGCCAATTAATTCAACCGCAGTAATCTGGCATTTGACCGCGACCGGGGCGGCCCCCGCGCCAACCTGCGGTACAGGCAAGGTGGCCGCGATGATGGTGGGGATGGGTGTTATCAGCGGTTCGGCAATGCCGGTGCAAGTATTATTGGTTTGGCATCTTGAAAACACTGCCAGGGGAAAACCCACTGCCAGCATCAGCAAAATACCAAAAGAAATCAGCAAAATGGTTCTCAGTTTCATCAGCAGGCTCTCCTTAGGGCTGGGTAGGCGGGTTGGCTTTAAGCCAACGCACATAATTGACAATATCCCAGCGGTCGCGCACGTTGAAGTTCTCGTTGAGCGCGGGCATATGAATTTGGTTGTTTTCGCCCAAAATACCGTTGGAAATAGTCAAAAATAGCGCACCATCGGGATCACTTTGCACCACATCACTAATCAGGTTGGCTGGAGGGAAAACCAGCGCGCCGCCGATGATACCATTGCCATCGCCGGTTGCGCCGTGACACTGCACACAGTTCTGGCTGAAGAAAATTCGCCCGCGCTCCACGGAAACAGCATCAGCCGGGACGGGGTTGACCGGCGCGCCCTGACCTGGCAGATAGGCGGCGCCTTCCACCGGGATGGATTGCGCCGCTACCGGTAACGGCGATTCCATCGGCTTGTACGACGGTTGAATCTCCATGAAGGAAACCCAATCTACTTTGACAACATCGTAAGTAAAAATTAACACCACGCCGAGCAGAAGCCCAACGGCAAGAAAGACCAACAGCAATCGTTGCAAGAGACTCATAGAACCTCCGCCTGGGCGCGTTTGACAGATTCGGCGCCGAGTTCGTTCATCGCTTTTTCCACGTTTTGTTCCAACGCTCCGGCGCATTCAATGAGCAGGCCAATGCGCCCATCACTGATTTCTGGTACGTACTGCGTGGGAGTATAGTTGGGAAAGCGGCTATCCAGAAAGACGCCCAAAAAAGTTCCGAGAAGCATCAGCAGCATAATCATTTCGAACAGCACCACGATGGTGGGCGGGCCGGGGATATGCGCCTGACCGCCGACAACAATTGGGTACATGTCGGGCGTTACAAAGGCGAGAAAATACCCCAATCCCAACCCAAGAATGGCGCCGCCCAAAGCAAAACGGGTGACGTTGCTGTGCTGATGTTGGCGCCCCAGCATGGCCTCGGTAATCGGTGCGCCTGAAATGACGGTGAGATGGTCGTCATGGATGCCGAGAGCGCGCAAGGCGTCCACGGCGCTGGCGGCGGGGTCAATGTCTTCAAATATGGCGAGAAGTAGATTTTTTTCTGTCATTGGTTCTCCTATTCTGAAGTATCAAAGTAAAACTTTCCGTACTCCAGATTATTCCAAATCAGCCACCGAAACTACCGGCTCTTTGCCATATTTACGGATGGAGTGAGCCATCTGGCCTTCCTGCACTTCCCAGACCGGCACGAGCGGAATGAGCCGCGAGGCAATCATATAGAGCAGGATGAAAAACGCGATTGAGCCGATGAAAATCGGAATTTCAACGCCAAATTTGATGCCTTGCCCCCACATGAAGGGCATGCGGTTAATTTGCAGGGAAACCGGAATGATAATGAAACGCTCTGCCCACATGCCCACGTTGGCGAGCAAGCCCACTGTGAATAAAATCCACGGATTGCGCCGCCAGTTTTTATTCCACAGCACCAGCCAGGGGATGGCAATATTGGTAATCAACATCATCAGCCAAACCCAACCAGCGGGGCCGGCTTCATGGAAGTGCAGCAGGGCATCCGTCCACTTATCGCCGCCGTACCACTGCACCATGTAATCGTTGAAAAAGAAATACGCCCAGGCCATCGAAATCACCAGCATCAATTTGCCCAGCGCGTCAAAATGTTCTTTACGAATAAAGTAATCCATGTTCTTCATCGTGTAGCGCAAGGTGATGACGACCATCGCCACCGCCGAGACACCCGATTGCAGCGCGCCGACGACGAAGTACGGCCCAAAGATGGTTGAACTCCAGCCGGGACGCATCGCCGCCGCAAAATCCCACGAGACGATGGTGTGCACTGAGAACATGACCGGCAAAATGGCAAAGGCAAAGATATTGAGCGCAATCCGCAGATGCGTCCATTCTGCTTCGGTGCCGCGCCAGCCGAGGGCCAGGATGCGGTAGAAGGTTTTGCGCCAGCCGGTTGAGCGGTCGCGCGCCATCGCCAGGTCGGGAATCAGCGGCAGGAAGAGGTACATGGTCGAGGAGAGCAGGTAGGTGTTAATCGCCAGAAAATCCCACATCAGCGGCGAGTGGAAATTCGTCCACAGTTGGCGTTGATTGGGGAAGGGAAACATCCAGTACGTCAGCCAGACACGCCCCATGTGCGCAAAAATATGAATACCCGCCTGCACCAGCCCAAAAGTTGTCATCAATTCAGCGGCGCGGGTGAAGGGACGGCGAAACTCCGCCTTGAAAACCCGTAGCAGCGCCGAGACAAACGTCCCCGCGTGGCTGATGCCAATCCAAAAAACCGTGTGGACCAGGAAGTAACTCCAATACATCGGGCGGTTGACGGTGGCAACGTACAAACCTTCGGAAATCATGTAGCCCCAGGCGCCAAACAAGCCAACGGCGACGATTAGCGCCATCAGCGCGGCAATCGCCCAAAACTTCCACGAAGTCGTCAGCATTGACTCCATCACCATTGCGTTCATTTCGCCGCGCGGCCTGGGGTCAAGCATCAGATGTTCTTTGCGCAGTTCGGCCTCGTGGTCGAGATGTTCTTCCGCGTGGGCGCGCGGCAGGGCGCTAGCCGAGATTGCCATGGGAACCTCCAGAGAGATAAGATACGCGCGGCTGCGTGCCGAGTTCTTCCAGCAGGTGAACGGCGCGCTTGTCTTGCGACAGTTTACTGACGCGGCTTTGCGGGTCATCCAGCCGGCCAAAGATGATGGCGTCTGCCGGGCAGGCCTGAGCGCAGGCGGGGGTCACGTCGCCGTCCACCACCTCGCGGTTTTCCGATTTGGCCTGGTCTTCGGCTTTGTGAATGCGCTGAATGCAGAAGGTGCATTTTTCCATCACACCGCGACGGCGCACGGTCACATCCGGGTTAAATTGGTTGTGCAGCGGGAAAACCAATTTACCGTCCTTGTCGGGGTTGGCGTGAATCGGGTTGATGGCAAAATCGGCCCAGTTGAAGACACGCACCACATACGGGCAGTTGTTGGCGCAATAGCGCGTGCCGACACAGCGGTTGTACACCTGCAAGTTGAGTTGTTCCGCCTCAGCGTGGACGGTGGCGAAAACCGGGCAGACCGGCTCACAGGGCGCGGAACCGCACTGCTGACACATCACCGGCTGAAAAGGGGTTGTCTTCACCTCGGGGTACTGCCCCTCCCACAGACGTTCCACCCGCATCCAGGCCATTTGCCGCCCGTAGCCAGATTCTTTCTCGCCCACAAACGGGACGTTATTTTCCATCGAGCAGGCGGCGACACAGGCCTGACAGCCGGTGCAGAGGTCCATATCAATCGCCAGCCCCCAGCGGCCTGCTTCGCCTTCCTTCCACTCGGCTTTAAATTCTGGAATTTTTGGACTAGACATGCTTACTCCTTCTTTTCACCAATACCATAAACGCCCAATTTACTCTCCAGGCGCGATAAAGTTTGCTTTTTGTCCGTCTTTTTGATCTGAACTTTCAGCCCGCTGAAAGCCAGGTCGCCGGCGCTGTTGAAGTCGCCGCCCAGCAAATCGGCGGGATTGACGCCCCGCCCCTCGGCGTAGCGCCCGTAGGCGGTGTGACCCTGCCCGAAAGGAATGGCAACCGTATCCGGGCGGATGGCTGGATAGCGGTAAACGGAAACTTCCAGCATCCCAAACGGGGAAATCACCTGCACCACGTCATCATCCAGCAGCCCCAACTCATCCGCCGTGACGGGGTTCATTTCCAGCCACGAATTCCACATGACGGTTGTCATCGGGTCGGGGATTTCCTGCAGCCAGGGTTTGTTGGCGCCCGCTTCGGCCAAAATGGGCGAGGGGAAAACATGCAGATAAAATTCGCCTTCGCCCTGAACAGGCGGCGCTTCGACCTGCAGGGCTTTGTCGAGCAGCGGCGTTTCGGGAACGCTGAGTTTGGCGTCATTCGTCCACCAGCCGCCGAACTGCTGAAACTGCGCCCAAAACGAGGGCAAGTCACCCGCGCCGAAAAAGCCATCCGCCGCGCCGATCAGGCCGGTGACCTGCGCCTGCACAAAAGCGACTTCATCGGCGTAGGGCAATTTCCCAGCGGAGGCGGCCAGCAAAACATCGGCGGTGGCGCGCGTGTTGTAGAACGGGGCAATCACCGGCTGCGCGCCGGAAATCAGCGTCTGCCCGGCGCCGGTTGCGGCGCGCTGATAGCCCCACGATTCGAGGCCGGTGTGGTCGGGGAAAACATAATCGGCGGCCAGGGCGGTTTCATCGGGGAAGGATGCAAATGAAATGACGGTTGGCACTTTTTCGAGCGCTTCGCGGAAGCCGAGCGCGCGCGGCAGTTCAAACAACGGATTGACGCCGTGCACAAACAAGGTTTTGATTTTGCCCGCGTTCATGCGCTCAATCAGCGCGGCCATTTCTTTCAGGCTGGCCGGACGGTGATAGGCGTCATTGACGGCGGCGGGCGCGGTCAGATAGACGCCGCCGCTGGTGAAGGCATTCAGCGCAAGGATGGCTTTGCCCGCCTCGAGGCCGTTGCTTTGCGCCAGCGGAGCGCCGCCCGGCAGGGCAACGGGCCGTTCGGCGGCGGCGAAGAGATGCGCCAGCCGTTCCAGCGTGGCTTGTTCCACGCCGGAGGCTTCGGCCACCGCGGCAACGTCCACGCCGTTAAAGGCGGGTAGCACTTTTCCTTTGATTTCAGCGGCCAGTTTGCCAAGCGCCAGCGCCACCAGACCCTCGGTGCCGGGGCGGACGGGAATCCACTCATCGGCTTTGGCGGCGGTCTGGCTCATGCGCGGTTCAAATTGCACCAGGTAGCCGCGTTTGGCGCGGCGCATGTTGGCGAATTCGCGCGTGTAGGCGACCGGCGAAAGCCAGGTTTCGAGGAAATTTGCGCCAAACGAGAAAACCAGGTCAGCGTTGGATAGGTCAAAAAATAAATTATCGGGTTTGCCAAAGATGGCGCGGGCGGCCTCACCGAGGGTGGCGCGCGCTTCAAAAACGGCCAGCGCGCTGAAGCGCAGCGGAGCGGCGGCGGCGTAGGCTTTGCTCAACTCGCCCGCCAGGTCAAACAAATGATCGGGCGCGGTTCCCAGCAAAAAGGCGAAATCACCGCCGGCCAGCGCCTTGCCCACCACGCCGATGGCGGCGTCCCAGTCCATATCGGTAAAGGTTTTTTCGCCGCGTTTATGCTGACCAGGATTTTGAATCCGGTCGGGGTTGTACAAGCCCTGCAGGCTGGCTTGCCCACGAGCGCAGGTTTTTCCCAGATTGACGGGGTTGTAGGGGTTGCCTTCCGCCTTGATGGCGCGTCCCTGATGCGTGCGAATCACCAGCCCGCAGGCGGCGGCGCATTCGCGGCAGGTGGTGGCGTAGAAGGTGCTCTGGCCGTTATAGGTATATTCCGGCATTTTGGTGTAGGGTTCGCGCACCACATAGCGCGAGGCCGGGCCGCAGCCCGTCAGAATTGTGGCAGTGGCCGCACCCAAACCGGCTAATTTTAGAAAGTCGCGCCGGGAAAAATTATCGGTCATAGGTCTTCCTTTCAGTCAAGAATCGCAATGCGCATCCGTACCGGGATTTTGCGGCATTAATAGTGACAAGTGCCGCACTCAATCAATTTGGTGCGTTTCACCGGGTCATTGGCCGTGCGTGCCTGGTGACAGGCAAGACACCAGCCCATGTTGACGGTCTGTTCGATTGTGGCGACAGTTTTCTTGCTCATGTCGCCGTGGCATTTTTCGCAGTTGAGGCCGGCGGCAATGTGCGGACGATGGTTAAAGTGAACAAAGTCGGGGACAATGTAAACGGGCACCCACTTAATGGCTTCGCCACGCTGAACATATCCGGCCAGTTTTTGCAGTTCCGGCGGCCATTTTTCCAGTGGAACGGGGTTGGCCGGGTCGGAATATTTTTTCAACTGGCCGTGACAGGCCCAGCACTTTTGCTCGGTCGGCAGACCCGCTGAAGCCTGACGCTGTGCGCCCGGATGGCAGTACAAACATTGAATTTGCAGGCCAACGTGAATGTTGTGCGGAAACTGAATCGGCTGTGGCGGCGGAACCTGCGTCTGGTAAAACGCCCAGCCTGCGCCGCCCACCAATGCCAGGAACGCAATAACAAGCGAATACTGAATAGCCGGCTTTTTTAGAAGGTTAAGAATTCTCTCCATGCTCTCTCCTGTGGAGTTGCAATAAAATTGCTTTATGACGTTTTTTGTCTGTGACGCTTTGCGTTCTCGGTGGCGAAATGAGGCTTGATTTTTGAAAACGGATGGGGACAGTAGCGAGACGATTATACAAGACAACTTAAAATATGATAAGAAATATCCGCTATGGTGACCTGTTATATTGGGTGAAATTCCATCACCCGATTTGGTGAATTTCAAAACGATGATACTAAAATCACTGGTGAATACCCACAAATCGTCAAATGTCGTCCTGCGGCCAAAAGCGACATAAATATCGCGCTACGTTGTGCGATATTTATGTCGCTTTACATGGTAGAGCAAAGATATGGGGTATCACCGATAAGTCTTGTCTGGATTTCGAGATTACAAAAAGCGTCCCGAAGATTTTTTACCTTCGGGACGCTTTTCTATCTCACCAACTTTTGATCCGGCGGACAGGCTTCCGCCGCCGCTGCGAGCATGGCCGGGTTGGACGAGACCGCCCCGCCGTAGTATTTCTTTTGGAAGAAGAATGCCACATTAACCAGCCCAATCATCACCGGCACTTCCACCAGCGGACCAATCACTGCCGCGAAAGCCGCGCCGCTGTTGATGCCAAAAACCGCCACTGCTACGGCAATCGCTAATTCAAAATTATTGCTGGCAGCAGTGAAGGAGAGCGTCGTCGTTTGCGAATAGTCCGCGCCGAGGCGGCGCCCCATCCAGAATGAGACGAGGAACATCAGCACGAAATAAATCAAGAGCGGGATGGCGATCCGAACCACATCCAGCGGAATCTGGACGATGAGATTCCCTTTCAGCGAGAACATGACCACAATCGTAAAGAGCAACGCTATCAGCGTCAGCGGGCTGACTTTGGGAACGAAGTTCTTGTAGTACCAGTCGCGCCCTTTAGCGCGTACCAAAATCAGGCGGGTGAGAAATCCCGCCAGGAAGGGAATGCCCAAATAGATGAAGACGCTCTCGGCAATCTGCCCGATGGTGATATTGACGGTGACACCGTCCAGCCCGAACCAGGTCGGCAGGATGGTGAGAAAAACGTAAGCATAGACGCTGTAAAACAAGACTTGAAAGACGCTGTTGAACGCGACCAGCCCAGCCGCGTATTCGGTGTCGCCGTGCGCCAGTTCGTTCCAGACGATGACCATGGCAATGCAGCGCGCCAGTCCAATCATGATTAATCCCGCGATATATTCGGGATAGCCACGCAGAAAAACGATGGCGAGTACAAACATCAGCACGGGGCCGATAATCCAGTTTTGAATCAGCGAGAGCGACAGAATCTTTTTATTGCGAAAGACATCGCCCAATTCTTCGTATTTGACTTTGGTAAAGGGCGGGTACATCATCAGAATCAAGCCGATAGCAATCGGGATATTCGTTGTCCCGACCGAGACGGCGGCGTTGAAGGCTTTTACGCCTGACGGGGCGAGAAAACCAATCGCCACGCCGAGCGCCATCGCCGTGAAAATCCACAGCGTCAGGTAGCGGTCAAGGAAGGAAAGTTGTTGAGTAAGGGATTTTTGCATGTCTGTCTCCTGTTATTTGTTGTAGCGCAAATCAGAGATTTGCGCCACGGCTTGCGGGGTTAAAAATCGTTCAAATAAGAATATTTCCAATCTTGCCAGTCTGTCGCCAGCCCGGCTTCGACTGGGTTGTTCAAAATGTAACTGATGATATTTTCAAACTCGCGCTGGTTGCGAACTACATGGTCATAACTCTCGTGCTGCCAAAATGCGCCGCTGCCGCCAAGAATCTTGCGGCAGGCATGACCTGTGCGTCCTTTAAGCAATTTCATGGCGTGGCTCAGGGATGTGTAATGCTGCCCTTGCTTCAGCGGCGGCGGCGTGGCGACGCCTTGCAGGTCAATCAAAATATGCGCGTGGTTAGGCATGATGCAATAACAAATTAAGCGGTAGGTCTCTGGATGCAAAGCGTGAACTTCACGTCTGACTATTTCCGCAACTCTTGGGTCTTTCAACCACTGCGGACCAGCGCTGTGCGCCAGCAGAGCGTCATAGCGGGCAAACATTTTTTTAAACAGTATGTAGCGTTCTTCTGCCAGCGCTTCGCCTTGAAAATTTCGCGCTAAATTTTCTTCTGCTTTTTGGCGTTCAAGGTGCAAGGATTCCAACGCTTCTTGCGGCAGAGACCCTGCCAGCCGAAAGGTGACAAAATATACCGCGTTCGGCGGATGCCAGTGGGGTAAACGTCGGTAGAAGAGTTCTGTTTCCATAATGAAATTGTAGGGCAAGTCTGTGACTTGCCGCGCAAATTGGAAATTTGCGCCATGTAGCGCAAGTCTGCGACTTGCGACGCAAATTGGAAATTTGCGCCACGTAGCGCAAGTCTGCGACTTGCGACGCAAATCAGAGATTTGCGCCACGCAGCAACGCTGGGATTTCAATCAACATATCATCGCGCACCTTGCGGAAATCGGCAATATCATCGGTCTTGGCGGGGTCGGGAAAACTATGATGGACGCGCTTGCCTTTCCCGAGCCAGACGGGACATTCCTCCGCCGCCGAATCGCAGACCGTGACGACGACGTCAAACTCCGCGCTGCGGAATTCGTCCGCGAGTTTGGAGCGTCCCTCGTGTTGGATTCCAATCTCTGCAAGCGCGGCAATCGCTTTGGGGTGGACGAACCCCGCGGGCTTCGTCCCTGCGCTGACGGCTTGCCACTCGTCCGCCAGCCGCGCATTGACAATTGCCTCCGCCATTTGCGAGCGGCAGGAATTACCTGTGCATAAAAATAAGACCTTGCGTTTCATACAGTTTGCTTCTCCATAATAGATTCGATTTTTTTTCAAATGGCAGGCACGGAAATCTTTCCGCCACTGCTCAACACTTCGTTATTGATCAACACCAGCGGCAACTGCGCTCCTGCTGGCATAGGCGGACAATCCGCGTCGAACAAATCAAAATAGCAGATTTCCACCGCATCGCCAAATTTTGTTTTCAACTGTCCCGCCGCCCAGTTGGCGACATCGCGCCACGAATCTTTAACGCCGCTGGAGCAGGCAATCGGCGCGCCGATAATGTGAACGAGAACGCTCATGCTTTCACCTGCTCGCCATACGCGCGATTGCCCAACTCCGCCAGCATCTCCAGCCCCTTCACTTCCTGCGGCTGGAGCGGAATCTCCAGCACGGGCACAGCAAAACGCTCGCGGATTTCCGCCAGATACCTGACCTGCATCTTGCGCCGCGCCTGTGCAAAGGGCGTCGTCGCCGCTTCGGGCGGGATGACGAAATTCACCACCACCAGCCCTGGCTGAATGCCGACTGTCGCCAATTCCTGCGCGGCGCGCCAGGCTTCCAAAATCGGCGTGGATTCGGGGTACATCACAAACGCAAACGTGCTTTGCGCCGGGTCGCGCATCATCTCAATCACCTGTCCGAAGCGCTGCTTGGCAACATCATCGGCGGCAGTCGCATCCACCGAAGCAAAGACCTTCACATCAATCTGCTGGCTCCAATCCAGCGGCAGTTCCAGCAGACGCATGGTGTGTCCCGTCGGCGCGGTATCGAACACCACCGCGTCCCAATCCGTCTGCGAAGCGTAATCAATAAACTGGTCAAACGCCGCCATCTCTTCGGTGCAGGGCGAATCGAGTTCTTCTTCCATCACCTTAATTGCGCTTTCAGGTCGTCCGCGCTGACGGGCGTCATTCAGAATACGCGCCTTGTACGTTTCGGCGGCGGCTTTCGGGTCAATCTTGACCGCCCACAGGTTCGGCTGTCCACTGACCGCAGTGACATCATCGCCCACAGGCTGACCCAACACGTCGCCCAAATGCGCGGCGGGGTCAGTCGTCAGCAGCAGAGTCTTGCGTCCCTGCTGCGCCAGCCAGACCGCCGTCAGGCACGAAGCGACTGTTTTGCCGACGCCGCCCTTACCCGCAAAAAATACTGTGCGGCGATGACTGTTCGGCTGGATGCGGGCGCGGATTTCGTCAATGGATGAAGTTTCTACGCTGATAATTTTCCCGCCGCTCGATTCCGACTCCGCTGGGGCTTGCTCGCCGTCAAAGAAAATTTTCCCCACCCCGCGCAGCCGCGCCGCGCCCGTAATCTCGCCCGAAAGCAGAGTCATGCGCTGGGTCGGGTACGGCAGTTCGGCGCTGATTTGTTTCAGGTAGCGCGCCTGCATCTCGGAGCGAGCCGCAAACAGCGGGTTGGATTTTTCCGAAGCGGGGATAATCCCGTTGATGATGATGCGGTAGGTGTGAATCCCCAGTTTGGTCAGTTCGCTGATGGCGCGTTTTGTCTCGCGGATGGCTATCGCTTCGGGGTGCAGGACAAAGGTAAAGGTCGAGAGCGATTCGTCGCGTAGGGCGGCCAGCGCGTTTTCGTATTTATGTTTCGCGTCTTGAATCGCGGCGGCGGGACCGATGCAAGTCTGCCCGCTGCCCGCGCTGGCGGCGTCAATGGATTGACTCCACTCGGCGGGCAGTTCCAGCAAACGGATGGTGTGACCCGTGGGCGCGGTGTCAAAAATAATGACGTCAAATTCAGGCGCGGATTCGCCGCGCACGATGAAATCGGTGAAGCGATCGAAGGCGGCGACTTCCGCCGTGCAGGGACCGCTCATCTGCTCTTCCATCACCTGCACCATCTGGGCGGGGAAGGCGGCGCGCAACGGCGACATGGCGCGGTCAATGTATTCCTGCGTGGCTCTGTCGGGGTCAATTTCCATCGCCGATAAATTGGGGACGCCCGCAATCGGCGTGACGTGATGACCAATTTTCTGCTCGAATACATCCGCCAAATTTGACGCGGGGTCGGTGGTGACGATGAGCGTACGCTTGCCTTCATCGGCATAGCGGACGGCGTGCGTGCAAGCCATGCTGGTCTTGCCCACGCCGCCTTTGCCTGAGAAGAAAATGAATTGGGTCATTGTTTTTCCTTGATGTAATGTGTAGCGCAAGTCTCTGACTTGCGGCGCAAATTGGAAATTTGCGCTACGATAGCGTGGCTTTCACTTCATCCATCGTCGGATACGCGCCCACTTTAATCACCTTGCCGCGCACAACGATAATGTGTGGCGCAAGTCTCTGACTTGCGGCGCAAATTGGAAATTTGCGCTACGATAGCGCGGCTTTGACTTCATCCGCTGTTGGGTACGCGCCCACTTTGATGACCTTGCCGCGCACAACGATAATCGGCAGGGCGTCCATTTGTTTCTCGCGGACGAGTTTCATCACTTCGGCATTGCCCAAAAAGGCGTTGGGGCTGCTCGCCATCTGATAGCGTTCCACGCGCAAGTTGTCGCGCTGGAGCGACATGACCATCTCGTTCACGTCCAGCAAAGTTTGGTCAAGGACGGGCCCGCATAGTCCAGTGGGGCAGCACATCGGCGGGTCGAAGAATTCCACGTCCGCGGGGGCAATCGAAATCGGCAGGGTGTTGAGCAAGGGGATAACGTCAGTCATGATCGTTCAGTCTCCGTTGAATATTTCGTAGCGCGAGATTTATCTCGCACTACGCTGTGCCGCGCAAGTCAGAGACTTGCGCTACAGACGGTCCGCAGGTCAGGCGGCGGGGTTGGATGCGCGCTGGGTCGAAGAACGCCCCAAAAGCGGCGTTGAGTTCATCCAGCGCGGCGCGGTTGATGGAGTAGTAAATCCAGCGCGAGTCGATGGCGTCGCGTTCCACGTCCACTAATCCGACTCCGCGCAGTTTGCTCAGGTGATGCGAAATCAGGTTGGGCGCCATTTGCAAGGCGTCACCCAGTTCGCAATTGCATTGCACGCCGTCTATTAGCAGATTGATGATCAACAGGCGTTTCGGCTCGGCGAGAACTTTGAGCCGTTCTGCCAATGTTTCCAAGTTCACAGGGGCGGGATGGAGCTCATCCGAAATATAGTTCAACATAAGTTGAATTATATAGGGAAACAAAATTTTGTCAAGACTGAGATTTTTGTCTGTCAAATATTGCAGTCAGCGTAGGGGTTTTCTGAAGTGGAAATTGATTTTAGAGAAAAAAAAGGGCGATTTAAGGTGTAAATTAATAGCTGCTGTTACGCAGCCTTGAGAGATTGCAACCCATCGTGGACCACACGAATCGCTTTGGGGTATAATCGTGCCCGCAAAACAAAATGATTGAAATGTCGCTTGCCACGGGAATGTCCGTGTCATTGACATGATATAGACAGTTCAGCAGATTGAACCCTTGCACTGCACGGCATTTTGTATGATCATAATACCAGCACATCACTTCGTTTTCATCGGTATACGGTTTTTCTTGGATCGTGTCATCAAAAATCGGAACAGCCTCCTCCTGTTCCACTTCGCGCACTGTAACTGCTCAGCCGCAGTGTTTCGTTGGACTAAAGTCCCGCATCAGTTCATGAAAGTCCGCTAAAGCGGACTCGTTGCGCCAGCCCGAAGAGATTCCACGTACTGAGCAGACGGCTTCAGCCCCGCAAAACAAGGATGGCTGAGCATCTACGTTCTTTGGTTCGATCTTTGCGCGGATCCCTGACCTTGCTAAAATGTGCTTCAATTGCTTCCAGGGCTTCTTCGGCATGGCTACATCCTACGGCATAGTCAGTTTTGCCTCAATTTAGACGCGATTGCCCTGGTTTTCTTCTCCGTTTGCCAATAAAATACGTGTTATACTGGCTAGGTAATTGAATAATCGGATCCCTAGTGTCGGAACTTTATAAAGTTGTAGGGTAAAAACGGCTGAATTGCGCCGTTTTTACCCTACAAAATCGGAAAGTTCCGGTACTAGCCGTACCTTGGCCGCTGACCCTTTTATGGGTTGGCGGCCATTTTCTTCCCGGCCAAGCCGGAGAAAGCAGTAAAAATGGAACCAAGAATTTACGTTGGCAACCTTGCCAAATCAACCACACAAGATGATCTCACCACCCTGTTTACGCAAGCCGGAAAAGTCGAATCGGTGGAAGTCATCAAAGACCGCGATAGTGGCCTGCCCAAAGGCTTTGCTTTTGTGACCATGGGTTCGCAGGCTGACGCCGATAAGGCCGTCGGCATGTTTAACGCTTATTTGCTGGCCGAAAAAGAACTCAAGGTCAACATCGCCAAACCGCGCGTAGAGCACGCTTCGACCCGCTAATTTCGAAATCACGGCTGTTTACGTCCCTCGCCCCAACTGGCGAGGGACGTTTTTAAAATTACCTAACACAACCACATGCGAAATGGATATAATCTTCTTATTGATTCCCCTATTTTCATCGTCCGCATTTTGGAGGAAAACCCATGACCATTTCTGCTTTGCAAGAAGAACGCGTTCCCGTCCCCAGCCGTATCTGGATTTCAGTGGCTGATTCCGCTGTCGCCATCCTGCAATCGCTGGTAGCCGCTGGCGCGCTGACGTATTACTTCGTCAACGTGCGCGGCCTGTCCACCTATTACACCGGCATCGTCTGGCTGCTGTTTGGCATTTGGAACGCGGTTAATGACCCGCTTTTCGGCTACATCAGCGACCGCACAAAAAGCGATTTGGGCCGGCGCATCCCTTACATCCGCTACGGCGCGCCGCTGTTAGTGCTGTCGTTTGCGCTTTTCTGGGTGGACGTACCCTTCCTGCAAAGCCAGGTGGGATTGTTTATTCAAATGCTGTTGGCGCTTTTCCTGTTCGACACCATGTACACCGCCATTGCCACCAGCCTGTACATCATGCCCTTTGAAGTGGCGATTTCCAACAAGGCGCGCTCCAGCATCTTCGTCTGGAAAATTATTTTTCAGGTCTTTACCATCATCGTTCCGCTGGCGATTGAAGGGACGATTAAGCCCCAGGTCGGCGACGCTGCCGCCACCAATTTTTTCCGTTGGTTTCTGATTGCTTTTGGCGTTGGCATGGGCGTGCTGGTTTTTGTTAGCACCTTTTTTTACAAAGAAAAACACTACACCCAGGAAGAAGAACAATTCGATTTTCTGAAAGCGTTCAAGTCTTGTTTCACCAATCGCTCGTTTGTCATCTTCGAGGTGATCAGTTTCACCATCATCTTCGTTCAAACTTCGCTAATGCAGGGTTTGTGGTACTACTTTGACGAAATCGCCGTCCCACGCACCTCGCTCTATATCGCGTTAGCGGCAGGCATTATCGGCGGCATTTTCCTGTGGGTTAACCGCCGCGAACCCTGGGGCGTGAAGCGCAGCACCCAAGCCTTTAGCTTGCTGTTTGGCATCGGCGCGTTACTCATCGCTGTCTTTGGCCGTGACGTAATTGCCGCTACGATTGGTTTTCTGCTCTTCGGGCTGGGCTTTGCGGGCGGCATGTATCTGATACCGATGATGAATGGCGATGTGGTGGACATGGACGAACACCGCACCGGCCTACGCCGCGAGGGCATGTACGCCGGCGTCAATAGTTTTATTACCAAACCGGCGATCAGCATTGCCCAGTGGGCGATGCTGACGATTATGACCATGTACGGCTACAACCAGAGTCTTGCCAAGGGCCTGCAATCATCAGCAGCGCAAACCGGCATTTTGCTTGGTTGGGCGCTGGTGCCCGGCATTCTGCTTCTGATTTCGTTCATTTTTCTGTTCTGGTATCCGCTGGATGGCGAAGGTTGGTTGGCGATCAAAGCCAAACTGGCCGAAATTCACAAAGAAAAAGAACGCAAATACCTCGAATCCAAAGGCTATAAGATGACCGAATAGATTGTTTAGGTCAACAAAAAGAGCGAACGGTAAACCGTTCGCTCTTTTTTGTTGCGCAAACGTGATGTCTCAGGCATAGCGCTTTCCGAGCGTACCATCCGAATGTAAACATCCGGGCTGATTTTATGACCCCTGCCAAAATGTCCCGTCAGTCAGCCGAACCACTGCTTCTGGCGATTGCCAACACTTCACCAAGTTGGCCCCACAATCAAAAGCGACATAAATGTCGCTTTGCAAGGCAAAATGTACCATTCAACCTGCCGTCGCCGATAATTGAATCCACCGGCGACGGCACAGCGAGAAAGCGTGAACGGTTACCAAAAAATTCTCTCTGAACGGCAATCTATCTACTTCGACCAAATTGCCAGTTCAAGCGTGATGCGCTCAAAATAGCTGTCATCGGGCAAAGCGCTCTGACCGTACTGAGCATCCATTACCGTCACCACCATTTGCAGGGTCTGCGTCTCCAGCACTACCTGACGATGGGGTTCGACCATGGTTAATTCGCCCTTCGATTCGAGTTTGGCGCGGATGGCCGCGTCATTAAAGGCGTGCGTGCTCATCAAAACTTTGGTCACGGTCTGAATGTCGTTTTTATCGAACATCCAAACTTCAAAAGCAGTTACTTTTTTGGGGTCGCCCACGCCAATCGTTTCGGAAATACCAACACCACACTCGCCCAAAAACTCTCCGGCCTGTGAGTCGATGCTAAATGAGTCATCGAACAAGTCATCGCCCAAAACATAGGTGGTGACGTATTGCGCCACTGGTGGCGTTTGCGCCACTGCCGAAAAATCTGTTTTTTCGATGTTGCGAGTGATTTCTGCCGCTTGGGCTGCGGCGGAAGCCGGAACGCCAGCGTGACGAGAACTGCGAAAAAGATAATAAGCCGCTCCACCCAACACGACCAGCGCCAGCAGGCCGCCCAGCACCGCCGCGATTGTCAGAAACCCATTGCCGCCGCTTGAAGCGGGAGGCTCTGCCGTTTGTGGTGCAGAGGGCGACATCAGGCCAACCTGGGTAAATTGCTGTTCCAACAAGGCAATAGCTTGGGGGTTTTGCATCCCAGGATCAGCCTTGATTTCCTGAAAAACGGTATAGGCATACGGGCCAAGTTCGCCGTAACGCCGCGCCGCCAGATTCAAATCCTGATTGACTTGGAAGGAGTCAATCGCTGTACGCATATATTCCATGCGCAAATCGGGGCGCAGGTTTTCTACTGGCTGGTCAACCCATTGCACCGGCCAAATTTGCCAGGCGAAGAGCAGACCCAGCGCCAGCCCAACAACGAGGGACAAAACCACCTGCACAATCGGCTTTTTTGCGTATTCGGTGAGGACAGTCATGAAGCGCTCCTTTCGAGTCATCGTAGCAACGGAACAAATGTATTATACATAAAATAACACTGGAAAAACCGGACAAAAAGTTCTCGTAAACTTCTTATTCGGAAGCAGTTTCCGCCACGATAGTTTCCAGTAGAAAAGATTCCGAGCAGTTCAGGCATTGCGACTCGCGTTTGTTTGCCACCACCAATGTTCCGCCACATTTTGGACAGGGTGTTGCCAGCGGGCGCTTCCACGAGGTGAAATCACAGGTGGGATAGTTGGCGCAGCCATAGAAAACACGCCCCTTGCGCGTCTTGCGTTCCACTACATCGCCGTGGTCTTTAGGACATTTCACACCAATTTTATCCAGCCAGGGTTCGGTGTAGTGGCATTCCGGGAAGCCGGAGCAGGAAATAAATTTACCAAAACGCCCGTAGCGAATGACCAGTTCTTTGCCACAATCGGGACAGGCGCGGCCAATCGGTTCGGGCCCGCTTTTGGTGACGGGCATTTCAGCCTGGGCTTGCTTCACCTTGACAGCGAAGGGACGGTAGAAAGCGTCTATCACCTGCGTCCACTCCGATGCGCCATCCGCCACTTTATCCAGGTCGGTTTCCATCTGCGCGGTAAAGTTGACATCTATAATTTCTGGGAAGTAGCGTGTCATCATGTCATTGACAACCATGCCCGTTTCAGTCGGTTGCAGGCGTTTCTCCACACGCACAACGTAACCGCGTTCTTGGACAGTGGAAAGGGTGGGCGCATAGGTGGAAGGCCGGCCAATTCCGTACGACTCAAGTTCTTGAACCAACGAGGCTTCTGAAAAACGCGGCGGTGGCTGGGTGAAATGTTGTTCCGGCAAGATGCGCACCAGCGTTTGGGGTTGTCCTTCGACAATTTTGGCAGGAATACGCACGTTGTCGTCGTCTTTCACGTCATCGTTGCGGGTTTCCTCGTACACCACCAAAAATCCAGGAAATTTGACAGTTGAGCCTGCCGCGCGCAATAAATAGGTGTGTGCGCCTTGGCCGGCAACTTCCACCGAAAGAGTGTCGTACGCCGCCGATTCCATTTGCGAGGCGGTGAAGCGCTGCCAAATTAGCTGGTAGAGTTTGAACATGGCTGAGTCAAGGAACTGTTTAACCTTCTCTGGCGCGCGGAAAGTGGACGTAGGCCGAATGGCTTCATGCGCCTCCTGTGCGCCCACCGCGCGGGTTTTGTATTCCGGCGGCTGAGGCGGCAAGAAATCATTCCCGTAGCGCTCGCCAATGAAACGGCGGGCTTCGTCGCGCGCCAGTTGCGAGATGTTGGTCGAATCAGTACGCATGTACGTTATCAGGCCGGTATTGCCGCCCTCGCCGACATCCAACCCTTCGTACAATTTTTGCGCCAGTCCCATCGTGCGCTTGGCGGTGAAACCCAGTTTGCGCGAGGCTTCCTGCTGAAGCGTGGAGGTGATGAACGGGGCTGAGGGCTTGCGCCGCCGCTCGCCGCGCTTGATTTTACTGATGCTATATGCCGCCGCTTGCATGTCCGCTAAGTGCGACTCGGTCTGCGCCTGAGAAGTTAGCTCCGGCTCCAGATCGTCTACCCGCGCCAGTTTCGCCACAAAAGATTGTTTTCCGCCCTGAGGAAGCAGTTCAGCGGCAATTGTCCAGTATTCTTGTGGGGTGAAATCATCAATCTGACGCTCGCGTTCCACAATCAGACGCAGGGCCACCGACTGTACGCGCCCCGCTGAAAGGCGCGAGCGCACTTTCTCCCACAGAATCGGGCTGATGCTATAGCCAACCAAGCGGTCAAGCACGCGCCGCGCCTGTTGGGCGTTAACCAAGTTCATATCAATTTCGCGCGGGTGACTGAAGGCCTCGGCAATGGCGGGTTCGGTGATTTCATGGAAAACAACCCGCTTGACCAGGTTCTCCGGCATGTCCGTGGCTTCCATCAGATGCCACGAGATGGCCTCCCCTTCACGGTCAGGGTCAGTTGCCAGGTAAATTTCGGCGTGCGTTTTTGCGAGTTGCTTAATTTCTTTGACTATTTTGATTTTTTCGTTGGGGACGCGATATTTTGGCGCAAAGTGATTATCCACGTCCACCGAAAGCTGCGAGCGCAGCAAGTCGCGCACATGCCCCACCGAGGCGCGGACGGTGTAGCCCTTGCCTAAAAAGCGGCCCACCGTCTTGGCCTTGGCCGGTGATTCAACGATAACCAGTTTTCCGGAGCGTTTTTCTTCGCGTTTTGGGGCTTCCTGCCCGGCATGGGCTTCGGTTCTGCCCGTGCGATACATGCGCGTACCGCACACCGGGCAAATTCCGCGCGTGACCGGTGCGCCAACGGCGTTGAAGGTGGCTTGCGCGTTTTCAATTTCGCGCTTGGCCTTACATTTCATGCAATAAGCTTCCATCAGTTCTCCAGAACCCGGGGCGGGCTATAAATAATTTTCCTGATTATGTTTTTTAAGATGCGCGACGACTTCTTTCACTTGTTGCGATTGGTCGGTCTTGCATATTAACAACACGTCGCCCGTTTCTACCACGACAATATTGTCCATTCCAATCGTCACAATCAGGCGGTCACTGCCTACCGCATATACCAGGCTGTTATGTGTATCTAATGCCAAATGTTGGGCGTTGAAATCCACGTTGCCATTCATATCGGGCAGTAAAACTTCCAAGAGCGAATCCCACGAGCCAACATCGCTCCAACCCAAGCCGCCCGCAGGGAGGACGGCCACTTTATCGGCTTTTTCCATAACGCCATAGTCAATGGTTTCAACTTTCAATCCGGGCCAGACGGCATCCATAACGGAAGCGCGATTCGGCGCAGCGACAATTTGTTTCAGCGTCGAAGCCAGTTCTGGCATCTGGCGGGAAAATTCAGCCAGGATGGTTTTTGTTTTCCAGATGAACATGCCGCTGTTCCACGAGTGGCCGCCCGCGCGGAGCATAGCGGCGGCGGCGGTTTCATCTGGCTTTTCCTTAAAGCGCTTGACGGTGTACGTTGGATAACGAAACGCGCCGGGGAGCGCTTCGCCCTGCTGAATGTAGCCGTAGGCGGTGGAGGCCTGGCTTGGCGTGATACCGAGTGTGACCAGGTAATCAGCGTGGGCAACGTCTACCGCCGCGCCCAGCAGGTAGTGAAACAAGTCGCGGTTGCGGATGAAATGATCAGCGGGCAAAACAGCCATGACGGCCTGCGGGTCGCGCTGATACAAAATGGCGGCGGCCAGGCCAATGACGGAGGCCGTGCCGCGCGGGGCAGGTTCAATCAGGTAGTTTTCGGCGGGAATTTCTGGGCATTGCGCCATCATGGCGCGCGCCTGTTCGGCCACGGTGACAACAAAAATCCGTTCAGCGGGTAAGAGACCATCGAGGCGGCGAACCGTACTTTGAAATAAGGTTTCTTCGCCCAATAATGGCAGAAGTTGTTTGGGACTGTTTTTTCGTGAGACCGGCCAAAGGCGTGTACCGCCCCCTCCAGCCATGATGACGGCATAGGTATGGTTCATGAGAAAGGGAAAATAGAGAGTAGAGACAATGTAGGATAAAGAGAATAGAGCAGGAGAAGACGAGATAAGTTTGGCCGATTGTAACCCCGAACAAGCGTTTTATTCAATCTCTGGATTTTCATCATTTCACATTGTACTCCCCTGGCGGCTCGCGCATTCCGACATAAGTCATCCCACCCACCTGGCGCACCATGCCTTTCAGCTCCATCATCGTCAGGGCGGCAGAAATTTTCTCAATGGGCAGACCGGTACGGGCGCGAATATCGTCTACATGCAAAGGCTCAGCGCCGAGCAAATTCCACAAGGCCGCTTCCACCGGTTCGGAGGGCAGGTTCTGACGAATCTCACGACGTTCAACGTTGCGATTCAAGTCAAGCGCGGTCAACAAATCAGCGGGGGAAAGCAGCGGATGAGCGCCATTGGCAATCAGACGATTGGCGCCCTTGCTCTGCGGGGCATAAATGTTACCGGGGACGGCAAAAACTTCGCGCCCCTGTTCTGCCGCAAACGAGGCCGTAATCAGCGCCCCGCTGGTTTCTCCGGCTTCGATGACAACGACTGCGCGCGCCAACCCGCTGATGATACGGTTGCGCGGTGGAAAGTTAGTGGCGTCAGGCGGCGTGCCGGGGGCGTAATCGCTGATGACGGCGCCCTGCGCGGCCATTTTCTCGGCCAGGGCGCGATGTTCGGGCGGGTAAATTTTATCTACGCCCGAACCGAGTACGCCGATGGTGCGGCCACCCGCTTTGAGCGCGGCGTTATGCGCCACCGCGTCCACGCCGCGCGCCAGCCCACTGACGATGGTGACCCCGTTGCCCGCCAAAACGCTGGCAAGTTCTTCCGTCACCTGACGCCCATAGGCCGAAACTGCGCGCGTGCCCACAATCGCCACCGACCAATCGTCTTCGGGGGTGATTTCGCCGCACAAGTACAACACGGGCGGGGGTTGGTCAATTTCCTTCAGACGAAGGGGATAATGCGCATCGTTCCAGGTGAGCAAGCGAATGCCAGATTTTTCGATACCGGCCAGGTACTCGTCCAAATTGATATTCTTCCGGGCGAGAATGACACGTTCCGCAATTTTCGCACTCAGGCCTGCCGCCGTTAAATCAAGCGGCGAGGCGTTCCAGGCGCTTTCCAGATCGCTAAAGTAGTCAAACAGGGCCTGCAAACGTACAGCGCCAATGCCCTTGACCAGCGTAAATCCCACCCAGAAGCGCCGATCGTCCATTTCAGGCTTCGTCCACCAGGCCCGGCAACAGATGAACCTTCATGCGTTGCTGCTCCAGATTGATTTCGAGCAACACCTGCTGAAGCGCGGGAAGCAGAATTTCACGCCCGGCCTCGTTGCGAACAACGTAAACGTCATTCGCGCCGGTTTGGATGATTTCCGTCACCGCGCCAAGAGGAATGCCGTTTTCGTCTTCCACTTGCAAGCCGATAATTTGATGGTGGTAATATTCGCCTTCAGGCAGGGGCGGGCGGTCGTCAGCGCGCACATAGGCTACTTTACCGGTCAGCTTGGCAGCTTGTTCATGCGTCGAAACGCCATCAAAGCCCAATACCATGCCGTCGTTGTGCGGTTTGCGGCGGGTAATTTTCAGCGGAGTTCTTTCATCACCTAAATAGAGCAACGTTCCCGGGCGAATGCGCTCGGGAAAATCGCTGTAAACTTCAAATACCAGATCGCCTGCCACGCCATGCGGGCGGCGCAACAGCCCAACGGCCAGATAAAGATCACTCATCAGGGTTCCATCACGTCCAGCGTGACTTGCTGGCCTTCACGTTCGGCGGCGACCCGAAGCAGGACGCGGATGGCATTGGCAACACGACCACCCTTGCCAATCACACGGCCCATGTCTTCTTTGGCGACGCTCAAATGCAACCGCACGCGGTTTCCCTGATGCGACTGGTCAACCTGTACCTGGTCAGGCGATGCCACCAGCGACTGGGCGATGAATTCGGTCAGAGATTTCATTGAAATTCTCCAATACTTACATTTTCCCCACGAAGAGCACGAAAGCGCCTTGAAATTCGCGTTTTCCGTGCGCCTCGTGGCAGGAACTACCGGCCTTATTTGTTGGTTTTGACGCTGATGTTGCGGGTGGCTTCGGCGGTTTTTGATTCTTCCACCAGTGTGGCAACTGCTTCGCCTTTTTTGAAGCGGGAAAAACGGTCGAGTGTGCCGGTGGTTTTGAAGATTTGTGCCACAGATTCGGTTGGTTGAGCGCCTTTGCTCATCCAGTCGAAAACTTTGGCTTCATCAACGGTGATGGTACCGGGGTTGGTACGCGGGTTGTAGAAGCCGATGATGTCGAGGAAGCGGCCATCGCGCGGCGATTCTTTGTCGGCGACGATGATGCGGTAGGACGGTTGGGCCTTGAGGCCAATGCGGCGAAGACGAATACGAACCATTTGAACTGACTCCTTGTTGAAATTGTGAAAATATTACCCAAAAAGACGCGGCAGACCTTTCATGCCGGTCTTTTGGAGGGCTTTCATCATGCGTTGCATTTCACGATATTGCTTGATGAGGCGGTTGACGGCCTGCACATCCATGCCTGAACCGGCGGCGATGCGGCGGCGGCGCGAGGCGTTAAGAATGTCGGGCTGGCGGCGCTCCTGGCGGGTCATCGAGTTGATGATGGCTTCGGTCTGGCTGAAGTTTTTTTCCACGTCGCGTGGGTCAATGCTTTTGGCGGCCTGCCCCAACTGGCCGGGCAGCATTTCCAAAATTTGGGAGAGCGGCCCCATCTTTTTCATCTGGCGCATCTGGTCGAGCCAATCTTCCAGATCAAAACTGCCACTCATCATTTTCTTGGCTTGTTTTTCGGTAGCGCCCGCATCAAAAGCGGCTTCGGCTCTTTCAATCAGGCCGATGACGTCGCCCATGCCGAGGATGCGCGAGGCCAGGCGTGCGGGGTCGTAGACTTCCAGCGCGTCGAGTTTTTCGCCGGTGCTGAGGAACTTAATCGGCACACCGGTCACCGAACGGATGGAAATGGCCGCTCCGCCGCGCGAGTCGCCGTCCATTTTGGTCAAAATCAGGCCGGTCAGGGCAACCGCATCGCGGAAGCCTTCTGCGACGTGTAGCGCTTCCTGACCAATCATCGAATCGACTACCAACAGGGTTTCTGCCGGCGGTACACGCTTGAGGATGGCTTTGAGCTCGTCCATCAGCGCGTCATCCAACTGTGAGCGGCCAGCCGTATCAATAATCATGACGCCGAAGCCGCCTTTTTGCGCCTGGTCAAAGGCTTTGGCGACCAGGTCGGGCGGTTTCATGCCGGGTTCGGTAATTACGGGCACGTCCACCCGTTCGCCCAAGGCTTGCAATTGTTGAACCGCTGCCGGACGATAGGGATCGCCCGCAACCAGCATCACGCGCTCGCCTTTGGCGCGCAACAGTTTGGCAATTTTACCGGCGGCAGTGGTTTTGCCGGAACCTTGCAGGCCGACCAACATCAGCACCCGCGGTTTGGCGCCGGTGAGATTAAGCGGAGAGACAATGCCCAGCGTGTCAATCAGTTCTTCATGAACAATTTTGATGACCTGCTGGCCGGGGTTCAGCGCCCGTGAGACTTCAGCGCCGATGGCGCGTTCTCGCACCCGGGCAACAAAATTTTTGACAACGCTGTAATGCACATCCGCTTCGAGCAGCGCCAGGCGCACTTCGCGCATGGCAACGTCCACGTCGGCCTCGGAAAGTTTCCCGCGGCGGCGCAGTCCATCGAATACCTGATTCAGGCGGTTGGTGAGAGTCTCAAACATGGCAATTAAAAATAAATTTTTTCACCCCGAACGAGAGTCGCCACTTGGGAGACTGGAGTCCAGCGTGAAATGAGTTATCGAACGGGCGCTATTGTAGCCGTAAGAAGGAGAAAATGCAAGGGCAAAAACCTGGTGATTGCCACAAGCCGCCAATTTTCGTCCTGCGGACAAAAGCGACATTTATGTCGCTTTGCAGGGTGGAACAAAGATGTGAGTAATCACCAGCTTTTATCGGTTGCTAAATTTCCGCAATGTGGGTAAGATAAGGAAACCATGACGAGATTTCTCGGCCATCGTTTCCACGGCATTTGGTTGCCATAAAGTCAGCGCAAACCTGACGGGTAGATTCTTACCTGTCAGGTTTTTTTTCCAAAGCGGAGTCGAACATCTCCTGATGTTCGCCCTAACGTCGGGAGACGTTTGAGTCCGAAAAATCATATTTTTTCCAAAGGAGCATGAATGCAAACACCCTGGGAATATCGCTACGCCCACCGCACCCAAAAAATGGGCAGTTCCGTCATCCGCGAACTGCTCAAGCTAACGGAACAACCCGACATCATCTCGTTTGCGGGCGGCCTGCCCGCCCCGGAAGTTTTTCCGGTGCAAAAGTTTAAGGAAGCCTGCAATTATGTGCTGGAAAATGAGTGGGCGCAGGCGCTGCAATACGGCGCAACCGAAGGTTTCACCCCGTTGCGCGAGATGATTGCCCGTCATACCGGGCGTTACAGCGTCAAAGTGACCCCCGAAAATATCATGATCACCTCTGGCTCGCAGCAGGCGCTGGATTTTATCGGGCGGCTGTTCCTCAATCGGGGCGATTACATCGTCGTCGAGTCGCCCACCTACCTGGGCGCGCTGCAAGCCTGGAACGCCTACGGGGCGCAATACATCGCTGTTCCTTCCGATGAACACGGCATGATTGTTGACGAATTGGAAAAAGTGCTGCGCATCGGGCCAAAATTCATCTATGTTTTGCCCAATTTCCAAAACCCCTCGGGCGTGACGATGAGCCTGGAACGCCGCAAAAAACTGGTCGAAATCGCCGACCGCTACGGCGTGCCGATTGTCGAAGATGACCCCTACGGCCAGCTGCGCTACGACGGCGACCATCTGCCCTCGGTGGTGGCGCTCGACGCTGAGTATCGCGGCGATAACGGCACCTACACCGGCAACGTCATCTACCTGAGCACGTTTTCCAAACTGCTGGCGCCCGGCCTGCGCCTGGCCTGGGTGATTGCCCCCAACGAAGTCATCCGCCGCCTGGTGATGAGCAAACAAGCCGCCGATTTGCACACATCAACCTTCACGCAGGTGGTGGCCTACGAAGTCGCCAAAGGCGGATTTTTGGACGAGCACGTCAAACTCATCCGCGCCACGTACAAGGAACGCCGCGATATGATGCTGGAAACGATGGACGAACTTTTCCCGTCCGAAGTGCGCTACACGCGTCCCGAAGGCGGCATGTTCCTGTGGGGCATTTTGCCCGAAAATATGGACGCGGCGGAACTCTTCAAGAAGGCGATTGATAAAAAAGTGGCCTTTGTGCCGGGCGCGGCTTTTCACCCCACCGGCGGCGGAAAAAACACCCTGCGCCTGAACTTTTCCTACTCGCGCCCGGAGATTATCCGCGAGGGCATCACCCGCCTCGGCCTGCTTCTGCGCGAGGAAGTTGCCAAAAACGCGCAAAGCAAACACCTCTACGATTAGTTTCTCCCCAACCTTGCAGCGCCGGTCATCCGACCGGCGTTTTTTTTGTGGCGGAATGCTATAATCTTGTCAGTTGCCGGTTGTCAGTGATCAGTTGCCAGTTGCCAGTTATCAGTTGTCAGTAACCGGTAACCCGCTATTCCCTGTTTCCCCCTCTTCCCATCTTCTTTTCTCCTCTCTCCTCCTCTTCTCCTCTTCTTTTCTCTCCTCTTCCCCTCTTCCCCCCTCCCCCCCTCCCGCCCCATGTCCTTCGTTCACCTGCACACCCACACGGTTTACTCGCTCCTGGATGGTTTTTCCAACATCAAGAAGCTGGTCAAACGCGCCAAAGAAATGGACATGCCCGCGCTGGCGATTACCGACCACGGCACCATGTTCGGCGTGGTCGAATTCTACAACGCCGCCAAAGAAGCCGGGGTCAAACCCATCATCGGCGTGGAAACTTACATGGCCGCGCGTGGCATGCAAGACCGCGACTCCAAACTGGATAAAAAGTCCAGCCACCTGCTGCTGCTGGCCGAAAATGAAACCGGCTACAAAAACCTGCTCAAAATCACCTCCGCCGCGCAAATGGATGGTTTTTACTACTATCCGCGCATTGACCACGACTTTCTGGCGGCGCATTCCGAGGGGCTGATTGCCACCTCGGGCTGCATGTCCGCCGAAATTCCACGTCATCTGCTGGAGGAAAAACCCGAAGAAGCCGTGCGCCGCATGAACTGGTACTTTGACGTTTTCGGCCCCGACCGCTTCTACGTGGAATTACAGCAGCACAACATCGCCGAAATGGTGGGGCTCAACCGCCGCCTGGTGGAAATGGGCGCAAAATACTCGGCCAAATTTGTCGCCACCAACGATGTTCACTACATCGAACCGGAGGACGCCGATTACCAGGACGTGCTGCTCGCCATTCAGACGGGAAAATTACTCAGCGACCCCGACCGGATGCGCTACGACAGCAAAACCTTCTACCTGCGCTCCCCGCAGGAGATGAGCCGCCTGTTTGCCGAAATCCCCGAAGCGCTGAGTCACACCCTCGAAATCGCCGAACGCTGCAACGTGGACCTCGGTTTCAAGGGCTATCACCTGCCCGAATTCCCCGTCCCGCCCGAGTTTACCGCCGAAACCTACCTGCGCCACCTGTGCGACGAGGGCCTCGAAAAACGCTACGGCGCGCACAAAACCGACCCGGAAATCTGCGAGCGGCTCGAATTTGAGTTAAACGTCATTCACACGATGGGCTTTGACGCCTACTTTCTCATCGTGTGGGATTTGTGCCGTCACGCCCGCGAAAATGGCATCTGGTACAACACGCGCGGCTCCGGCGCTGGATCGCTGGTGGCCTATTCGCTTTTCATCACGCTGGTAGACCCCATCGCGCATCACCTGCTTTTTGAGCGCTTTCTCAATCCCGGGCGCGTTTCCATGCCCGATATTGACCTGGATTTCCGCGATGACCGCCGCTCCGAAATGCTGGTTTACGCCGCCCAAAAATATGGTGATGACAAAGTGGCGCAAATCATCACCTTCGGCACGATGGCCGCGCGCGGTGCGCTGCGCGATGTGGCGCGCGTGATGGATATTCCCATCCCCGAAGTGGACAAGATTGCCAAACTTGTCCCCAATATCCCCGGCAAACCCATGTCGCTTTCCGAAGCGCTCGACCAGGTGCCGGATTTCAAGGCCGCCTACAACAGCGACCCGAAAATCAAAAAGCTGGTGGACACCGCCATTCACATGGAAGGCACCGTCCGCAACGCCGGCACGCACGCCGCCGGGTTGGTGATTTCGGACAAGCCGATTACCGAGTATCTGCCCATTCACCGGCCAACCTCCGGCTCGGAAGAATCGCCCGTCAAAACCGTCACCCAGTTTGAGATGGGCATCCTCGACGGCATGGGCATGCTCAAGGTGGATTTCCTCGGCCTTTCCACGCTGACGGTGATGGCGCGCGCCTGCGGCATGATTAAAGAACACTACGGCAAAGACTACGACCTGAACAACATCCCGCTCGACGACCCGGAAACCTTCAAATTACTCGGCGAAGGCAAAACGGCGGGCGTCTTCCAATTGGAAGGCACGGGTATGACGCGCTACGTCGTCGAGATGAAACCCAAAAACCTCGACCACATCATCGCCATGGTGGCGCTCTACCGCCCCGGCCCAATGGATTTCATCCCCAGCTACATCCGCCGCATGCACGGCGAAGAACCGATTGTCTATCGTCACCCCTCGCTGGAGCCAATTTTCAACGACACCTACGGCATCCCGGTCTACCAGGAACAAATCATGCGCGCGGCAGTGGAAGTCGCCGGCTACAGCCGCTCCGAATCGGACGACCTGCGCAAAGCCATTTCCAAAAAACAATTTGAGAAAATCGCCAAGCACAAACAAAAATTCATCCACGGCGCGGTAGACAAAGGCGTGATGAACGAAGCCACCGCCACGGCGATTTTTGAAGACTGGGAACAATTCGCCCGCTACGGCTTCAACAAAAGCCACGCCGCCGATTACGGCCTCGTCTCCGTACAGACCGCCTTTCTGAAAGCGCACTACCCCGCCGAATACATGAGCGCGCTCATGTCGGTTTTCAAAGACGACAGCGCCAAAGTCTCGCTCTACATCGCCGAAGCGCGCGCCCTCAGCATCGCCGCGCTGCAGCCCGACGTGAACCATTCCCTGCTGGATTTCAGCATCGAAGACCCGCTGGACGAAAAAGGCCAAAAACATTCTGCCATTCGTTTTGGCATGAGCGCCATCAAAAATGTCGGCATCGGCCCGGTGGAATTGATTTTGGCTGGCCGTCGCGTGAACGGAATCGAAAAACCCTTCAGCGACCTGAACGACCTCGCCCAGCGCGTGGATTTGAAATCCGTCGGCAAGCGCTCGCTCGAATACCTGATCAAGGCCGGAGCGTTGGATTCGTTTGGTGAGCGCGCCGCCCTGCTGGCCGCCCTCGATCAGTTGGTCGCCGTCAGCGCCGGTCACTTCAAAGCGGTGGACAGCGGCCAGATGTCGCTCTTCGGCGCGGCAACCGGCGTTCAGGCGCAGAACATCAGCCTCGGCAGCCAGAAAACCGACAAAAAAGAAGCCCTCGCCTGGGAACGCGAATTGATGGGCGTCTATCTTTCCGACCACCCGCTCAAAGCCTACGAGGAACTGCTGTTAAGCGGTGTCAGTCACAACTCGCTGACGTTGAGCGAGGCCACCAGCCCCCAACCCTGCCGCGTGGCGGGTTTGGTGGTTTCCTCGCGCCCCTACAAAACCAAAAAAGATACCATGATGGGTTTCGTGACGCTGGAAGATTTGACCGGCAACATCGAGCTGGTCATTTTCCCGCGCGCCTGGGAAAAATACCGCGCCCTGTGCGAAGACGGCAAAGTGATTTTGGCGGTTGGCAAAATTGACCCGGCCACCACCCCGCCCAAAGTGCTGGTGGACGAAATTCGCACCGATTTCAAGGTCTATTCCTCGGTTAATCAGTTTTCCAGTTCTCCAGTTGACCAGTTATCCAGTTCTTCGGTTAGCCAGTTTTTCAGTTCTCCAGTTGACCAGTTATCCAGTTCTCCAGTTAATCAGTTCTCCGGTTATCCAGTTAACCAGTTCTCCAGTTCTCCAGTTAATCAGTTATCCAGTTCTCCAGTTAATCAGTTTTCCAGTTCCGCCGTCCAACCAGCCAACCGCCCAACCGGACAACCGGACAACCGTCCAACCGGACAACCGGACAACCGGACAACTGCCCAACCGGATAACCGCTCAACCGCCCAACCGGACAACCGCCCAACCGCCCAACCGGACAACCGGACAACTGCCCAACCGGATAGCCGCCCAACCGCCCAACCGGACAACTGCCCAACCGGACAACCGGACAACCGCCCAACCGCCCAACCGGACAACGACTTTACCAACCTGCCGCCCGAACCCGATTTCCCTGACGACTGGGACATGGACGTTTCTCCCGCTCCGCTCCGCGCCGCGCCGCCGCCCGCGCCCATGGACGACGCCTTGTACGCCGAAGAACAACAACTGGACAACCGGATAACCGAACAGCTGGACAACCGAACAACCGAACAACCGGACAACCGAACAACCGAACAACCGGACAACCGGACAACCGAACAACTGGACAACCGGACAACCGAACAACCGGACAACCGTCCAACCGGACAACCGGACAACCGGACAACCGAACAACCGAACAACCGCCCGGCCCCACAATTTGATTTTCGCCCCTTGACCCGCGCCGCGCCCGAACCCGACCTGCCGCCGCGCATGATAACCATTGTCCTGCGTCCCAACGGCGACCCGGAACGCGACCGGCGGCGGCTCAAAAACATCTATTTCATTCTCATGTCGCAGCCTGGCAAAGACCGCTTTCAGTTTCAAATTTTTGAAGGCGGCAAAGGTCATCTGATTGATTTTCCCAACGACAGCACGCGCCTGAATGCCGAACTGCTGACACGCCTGAAAAACCTGACCGGCGACGAAATCTGGCGCATCGAGGACATTAACTACCTGTGATCTACCGTCTGCTGCGCCCCCTGCTCTTCCGGCTGGAACCGGAAGCCGCGCACCAACTCACCCTGCGGCTGATTGCCCTCGCCGGGCAAATTCCACCCGCCCGCTGGGCGCTGACCGCGCTCTTCGCCGCGCCCGCCCGACCGGTGAACGCCTTCGGCCTGCAATTCAAAAACCCCGTTGGCCTGGCGGCTGGTTATGACAAGGACGGCCTCGCCGTACGCGGGCTGGCCGCTCTCGGCTTCGGCCACCTCGAAATCGGCACCGTCACCCCCCGGCCCCAGCCCGGCAACCTGCGCCCACGCGTTTTTCGCCTTCCGCAAGACGAAGCCGTCATCAACCGCATGGGGTTTCCCGGCCAGGGCATGGAAATCGTCGCTGGCAACCTGCGCCGTGCGCCCGGCGTACCGCTGGGCATCAACCTCGGCAAAAACAAAGATACCCCGCTGGAAGCCGCCGCCGAAGATTACCTGGCGCTCATGCGCCGTTTTTCCGGCCAGGCCGACTACTTTGCCATCAACATTTCATCGCCCAACACGGTTGGCCTGCGCCGCCTGCAGGGCCGCGCCATGCTGGAAAACCTGCTGGCGGCAGTCGCCCGCGCCCGGCGAGAACTGCCGCCCGCGCCCATCCTGGTCAAACTCGCCCCCGATTTGAGCGATGAAGAACTGGATGACGCGCTGGCCGCGATTGTGGCGAACGGCATGGACGGCGTCATCGCCACCAACACGACTCTGCGCCGCGAAGGGCTGACCTCCCCGCTGAAAATTGAATCCGGCGGCCTGAGCGGACGCCCGCTGACGGCGCTGGCCGATGCCACCCTGGAGAAAATTGTCGCCCGCCTGGCTGGCCGGTTGCCGGTCGTGGCTGTTGGCGGCATTCTCACCCCTGCCGACGCGCGCCGCAAGTTGGAACTGGGCGCAACGCTGGTACAAATTTACACCGGTCTGGTCTACGCCGGGCCGCGGCTGGTGCAAAAAATTATTCGTGAAATTCCTGCGCCTGGTAAGTGAAAACTTCCAGGCGCTTTTTTTGCCACAAATCGGCGGGCGCGCCCATTTTCTGGCACAGGTGATTCAAAAATTCGCTTTTCTCTGGCAGCTGCGCCCAAACTTGTGGCAAAAATGTCGCCCGCCGCAGCCCGTCGCGCAGGGTGACGCCGTCCACGCCGGAGCGCAGTTTGGCGGGTAAATCTTGCGGGTTGGTGTATTCCAGCGGCTGAGGCGGCGTCAGGTACGAGAGCTCAATGTGAATTTCTGGCAGTTCTTCCGGGCGGACGGGTTCAAAGCGGTAGTCGTTCAGCGCGGCGTCCACGGCGTGTTCGCGCACATCGGCAACCAGCGGCTGGTGCGCTTCGAGTGAGCCGACACAGCCGCGTAGGTTTCCCGCCTCCGTCAGCGTGACGAAAGCCGCGCCGGGGCGCAACAAAACCTCCGGCAGGTCGGCGGGCAGGGGCGGCAAGGCTTCGCCGCGCACGGCGGCTGTCAGCGTTTGGCGCGCCAGGTGAAGCAGAATCTTCTGCTCGGCAAGGGAGATGGGGGTCATGCTAAATTTTGGTGTAGCCCTGATTGAAATAAACCAGCGGCGCACCCGTCGGTGCGCTTTGGGCGGCCAGCACTTCGGCGATGAAGAGCGTGTGTAAGCCAGAAACAATTGTGCTGACGACGTGGCAGTCCAACCAGGCGAGACCATTTCGCAGCAGGGGAGCGCCGCTTACCAGCGTGAAGGTTTCCAGCCCGGCGAGACGGTCGAGTTCATCGGGAACGCGCCCGGCGAAACGGTTGGAAATTTCTTCTTGTCCGATAGACAAAATGGTAACGCCAAACATGCGAGATTTTTCTACCAGGTCGTGCGTGCGCGTATTTTGCGCCAATGAAATTAGAATTTGGGGCGGTTCCAGTGAAACGGATGTGAAGGAACTGACGGTCATGCCATGCGAAACATTGTTGGCCGTTGCGGTGACAATCGTCACGCCAGTTGTCCAAAAACGCATTGCCTGGCGTAAAATAGCGGGGTCGGTAGGCATTAATTCTCCAGTGGTAAATTTCTTGCATCATACTTCCGGCCACAGGTTGCGTCAAGGCGATTCGGCGCTGGTGATACTCCACATCTTTGCTTTTACTCCAGCCTGCCAAGCGGCATTGGCTCATGTGTAAAAAATATGCAGCCTTTTTTTACACATGAGCCGCAACATTTATGTCGCTTTTGGCGGCCTATGGTCATCATCAGAATTCGGCGGTGGATGTTCTGTCAGACGCGCTTAACTTTCAAGAGATGAAAATGAAAAAAGAACCTTTGTTGCTGATTGTTGGCGGTGTGGCGCTGGCTTTTTTTGTGGCGCTGACGGTAAATCCCGCCTTCTTTCACACTGTTTATAAATCGGGATGGCAAACGTTACGCAAATGGCAGGCGCTGTGGGCGTCGTCAGATTTTGGCGACCCGTTACCGGTGACGCCGCTGGCGCTGCGACTTTCTCCGCTGGATGGCGCGCCGTTGGTATTTATCCCGACTGGCGAGTTTGAACTGGGAACGAACGAAGCCGCCTACGCCAAAAGTCAACCGGCGCATCGTGTGTATGTGGATGCTTTCTGGATGGACCAGATGGAAGTTTCCAACGCGCAGTATGCGCGCTGTGCGCTGGCTGGGGCGTGTACGCCGCCCCTGAATGGCGATTATCCCAACCGCTATTTAGACTCTACCTATGCCAATCATCCGATCACGTATGTGGTCTGGTCTCAGGCGATCGCATATTGCGCCTGGGCCGGGCGCAGACTGCCCACCGAAGCCGAATGGGAACGTGCGGCGCGTGGCGAGGATGGCCGCTTATATCCCTGGGGCGATACTCCGCCCGATATTTTTCGCTTGAATTACAATGACAACATTGGCGACACCACGCCGGTAGACCGCTATCCGTTTGGAGCCAGCCCGTATGGCGTTTTGAACATGGCCGGTAATGTACGCGAATGGGTTTCAGATTGGTTTAATCAGGGCTACTATCTGCACTCACCGTATGAAAACCCCGGTGGGGCGCAAAACGCTGAAAACAAGGTACTGCGAGGCAGTTCTTTCACGGATGATGCTTACCAGAGCGTGGCTTTTAATCGCTACGAACATTATCCCATGTCGCCGGGCGAAAATCGCGGCTTCCGTTGTGTTGAAGAGGACACAAAATAAAGGAATTTAGGATGAAAAAACAAGCGCAATTTTGGCTGGGCGTGTTGGTCAGCCTGTTATTTCTGTGGCTGGCGTTGCGCGGCTTGCGTCTGGGCGATTTTTGGAGCGCCATCCGCGCCGCCAATTACTGGTGGATTTTGCCCGGCATCGCGGTCTATTTTGTGGGCGTGTGGGTCCGCGCCTGGCGCTGGCATTACCTGCTGGGGCCGATTAAGAAAATCCCTACGCGGGTGATGTTTCCTATCACCGCCATTGGCTACATGGGCAACAATATCTACCCGGCGCGCGCGGGCGAAGTCTTGCGCGCGGTCATCCTCAAGCGCAAGGAGGGTGTGCCGGTTTCTGCCGCCCTGGCAACCATTATTGTGGAAAGAATTTTTGATGGCGTGGTGATGCTGGCTTTCGTTTTTGTCAACCTGCCAGAGCTGGCAAAACTGACCAGCGCTTCGGGCTTTGTCGGCAACATTCAGCAGGTGGCGATGTGGGGCACGGCAGCCTTTATCGGTGCGCTGGCAATTTTTCTGCTGGCGGCCATGTTCCCTCAAAAAACGGCGGCGCTGGGTGAATGGGCGCTCGGCATTGCGCTTCCGGCGCGCTTTCGTGAAAAAGCCAGCGGAATTATGCACCGTTTTCTCGATGGCCTGGCCTCGTTACGCTCCCCTTCCAACGTGCTGATGGTGTTTGCCACCTCGCTGGTCATCTGGTTGCTGGAGACGGCAAAATATTGGTTTGTGATGCACGCCTTCAATTTCACAGTTTCATTTTTCGCGCTGATGCTGATGAACGGTATCGTCAACCTGGCGACAACGATACCCTCCGCGCCGGGTTACATCGGCACCTTTGACGCGCCCGGCATTGCCGTTCTGACGGCTTACGGTGTCGAACAGGCCACCGCCGCCGGATACACCCTGACACTGCATGTTGCGCTGTGGCTGCCGATTACCTTACTGGGCGCCTGGTTTCTGGCGCGCGAGGGCATTCACTGGAGCGACAGCCTGCGCGGAGAAATGAGCGAATAAGAGTATGTCTCCCACAATTCGTTCAAATTTGGAATTGCCGGAAAATTACCGCGCCTGGTGATTTCCACATCTTTGCTCCACCCTGCAAAGCGACATAAATGTCGCTTTTGTCCGCAGGACAAAAACTGGCGACTTATGGGTAATCACCAGACAGGGGTTTCTTAAAGTCACACTGCTTTTTATCGCGAATAGTGCGAATTGACGAATGGCGCGAATAACCCCAGTGAAATTTGTGGCATTTGCTCATTCGCGTTGGCTGTTTTTCGAGTTTAAGAAAGCCCTGAATCACCAGACCGGGCTGGTTGACAGATTTCTGGTTTGGTTGTAAAATCGCCGTCGCCTCAAAAAAGGTTTGGGCCCATAGCGCAGTTGGGAGCGCGTCTCAATGGCATTGAGAAGGTCGCGAGTTCGAATCTCGCTGGGTCCACAAAAATAGGTCAGGTGTACGCCTGACCTATCAAGTTATTAAAAGTCATGGCAGGAGTAGTAAGCCATCCCGTCAGCGAGTTGGGAGCGAAAGGTGGAAGCCCAACGTAGCACCCAGCGGGAGCGCACACACCCAAGCGGGTGCCAAAGGCCGAACTCGCCCGCCACCCCTCACGGGGAGATTGTGCTGGTAAATCTGCTTAAGCATTCAGCAGATAGTCAGCGCCGGGAAAGCCCGTTACAGCGCCAAAGTGGTAACACGAACTTCATCTCGTGTTACAAGCCGGGTGGTACCGCGGAGTCAGCCTTCGTCCCAGTTTTGTGGACGGAGGCTTTTTGTTTTTTCAAAAGCGAGGACCGAATGAATAAAACCTATACCCCAAAAGAAATTGAACCCAAGTGGCAGGCCAAATGGGAGGCAGATGGTCTCTATCACGCTGATATTGACCCGAACAAACCCAAACACTACGCGCTGACGATGCTTCCTTACCCCAGCGGCGACCTGCACATCGGTCACTGGTACGCTATGACGCCCTCTGACGCACGCGCACGTTACATGCGCATGAATGGCTACAACGTTCTGTTTCCAATGGGATTTGATGCCTTTGGCCTGCCCGCCGAAAACGCCGCCATCAAAAGCGGCATTCACCCAATGGCGCGCACCCGCGATAACATCGTGCGTATGCGCAAACAACTGCGCTCAATGGGCACCATGTTCGACTGGCGGCGCGAAATGGTCTCGTGTGAGCCGGAATATTACCAGTGGACAGAATGGTTTTTCATTCAACTCTATAAAAATGGTCTGGCCTACCGAAAAAAATCACCGGTAGATTTTTGCCCAAATTGCAACACCACCCTGGCGCGTGAGCAAGTATGGGGTGACGACCGTCACTGTGAGCGTTGCGGCACGCCCGTTATCAAAAAAGACCTGGAACAATGGTTCTTCAAAACCACGAAATACGCCGATGAATTGCTCTCTTACGAAGGCATTGACTGGCCGGAACGCGTGCGCATCTTGCAGACCAATTGGATTGGCAAGAGCGAGGGCGCAGAGGTTTATTTTCATGTTGCTGATGGCGCTGCGGCGCTGATGACCATCTTTACAACTCGCCCGGATACGCTATGGGGCGCAACCTTTATGGTCATCTCGCCGGAACACCCGCTGGTAGAAAAAATCACCACACCAGAGCAGCAGGCGGCAGTACAAACCTACAAAGCTCAGGCCGCACGTCAGAGCGATATTGAGCGCGAGGCCACTGACAAAGAAAAAACCGGCGTTTTCACCGGCGCATACGCCATTAACCCGGTCAACAGCGCAAAAATCCCGATTTGGATTGCAGATTATGTGCTGATGAGTTACGGCACTGGCGCAATCATGGCCGTACCGGCGCACGATGAACGCGATTTTGCCTTTGCCCGAAAGTTTGAGTTGCCCATTATCCCGGTCATCCAGCCCGAGGGACAGCCCGCTCTCGATGGGGCGACGATGGAAGTTGCCTATAGCGGTAGCGGCAAAATCGTCAACTCTGGCCCGTTTAACGGGACATCCGTAAACGACAAAAAAGGCAAAGAAAATCCCGGCATCATTGCTGTCGCCAGGTGGCTGGAAGAGAAAGGCTTTGGCAAATTGGCCGTGACCTACAAATTACGCGACTGGTTGATTTCACGCCAGCGCTATTGGGGCTCACCCATCCCGATGATTTATTGTGAAAAAGACGGCTGGAATCCAGTTCCCGAGGACCAATTGCCCGTAACTCTGCCCGAAAATGTGGCGTGGAAGCCAACCGGTGAAAGCCCGCTGAAACTGCACCCCACCTGGAAAAATACCCTCTGCCCGGTCTGTGGCGGCGCGGCCACACGCGAAACTGATACGATGGACACATTTATGTGCTCATCATGGTATCACCTGCGCTATCTCTCCCCGCACTTTTCAACTGCGCCATTCGACCAGCGCGAATATGATTACTGGATGCCGGTGGATACCTACACCGGCGGCATTGAACACGCCAATATGCACCTGATGTACACACGCTTCTTCCACAAAGCCCTGCGCGACATGGGCATCACCAAAGGCAACGAGCCGATGACACAGTTGCGCAATCAGGGCATGGTGCTGGGCGAAGATAACGAGAAAATGTCAAAGAGCCGTGGCAACGTCATTTCTCCCGATTTGCTAGTAGAGAAATATGGCGCGGATACCGTGCGCGCGTACCTGATGTTTTTTGCGCGCTGGGATATGGGCGCGCCCTGGGATAGCCAGGGCATTGAAGGCTCAGCGCGCTGGTTACGGCGTGCCTGGACACTGATAACGGACAGCACAACTAATCAGCCGCTGGCTACGGCTGAAGTACGGCGCGACATTCGGCGCAAAGTTCATCAAACCTTAAAACATGTGACCCGTGACTTTGAAAATTTCGAATTCAACACGATCGTTTCGGCGCTGATGTCTCTGTTGAACGACTTGTACAAAGCGCGTGAAGCCGGCGCGGCTGGAACACCAGAGTGGCGCGAAGCGATGGAACTCTATGTGAAAATGATGGCGCCGCTGACGCCCTATGTTGCCGAAGAATTGTGGGTAAATGTGTTGGGAAAGCCCTACAGCGTCCACACCCAGCCCTGGCCGGTCGTAGAGGAAGAAGCGGCCCGTGACGATGAAATCACCATTCCGATACAAGTTAACGGAAAATTGCGCGACCGGTTGACGGTTTCGGCTGATGCAAGTGAGGCACAAATCAAGGCGCTGGCGCTGGCAAGCGCAGCGGTGCAAAAATATTTGGAGGGGCAAACGCCTAAAAAGGTGATTGTGGTACAGAAAAAGCTGATCAATATCGTCGTATAAGCGCAGACGCCACTGATAATGTTATCCGCCCCCGTTAATCCGAGGATTGACGGTGTGAAAAGTTTAAAAATTTTGGTCCAAAAAAGTCTTTTTGTGCACGCAAAGGTTGTCAGAGCGGAGTGGGTGAAGTGCAAAATCTTCGCAAAGCGCCCTGCAAAGGACATGATTTTGCTCGAAAGTCGGGAGACTTTCGACTCCATCCCTGACATGATTTGCGCGCACAAAAGCTGGTGATTACCCACAAGTCGCCAATTTTCGTCCTGCGGACAAAAGCGACATAAATGTCGCCTTGCAAGATGGAGCAAAAATGCGGGTAATCGCCAGACAAAAAGTCTTGTCAAAGCAGGTGGCTTCGGCTATAATCCCGCCTCGCTACGGGCGCGTAGCTCAGTTGGTTAGAGCGCATGTATCACACACATGAGGTCAGGGGTTCGAGTCCCTTCGCGCCCACACTCGCAGAAAGGCCCCGCGTATGCCGCGCCTGGCCTTTGGTTGAACGGCACGAAACCATATCAAAACAAACAACACGCCCCTGTGGTTTTTGGGCGCGTTGTTTGTTTTACGATGATGATGAACAGTAATCCGCGGCAGAAGACACTATTCGGTTTTGGCTCGTGGCAGATGCGATGACGTGATACTTTGCAAATGCTCTTCGATGTGCGCCAGGCCGTACTCAGCCCAGGCTTGCAGAGCAACTTCGCCCAGCACTTCGTGGCGGCTGACGCGGTTCCAGGATTCAATCGGCAGGGTGGAAAGCCAGTCTACCAATTCGTTGATGCCGTATTGCAAAGCAGAAAGAATTTCGGCCAACGATTCTGCTGGCTGGTAACTGTTTTTCAACCACTCATCGGCGTCGAAATTAGCAAAGGTAGGCGTGTTTTCGTTGGCGGTACGGCGCAGGCGCAGGCCATAGACTTGTTCGTGTACGTCGCGGACGTGCGCGGCGATTTGGTGCGTGTTCCAGCCGCCGGGTTCGAGCGGAGCGAAGATATCACTGACGGCGCGGCAGACGGCGCAAAATTCAACGGCGGCCTGGCGGGTGCGCGCCAGCAGGCGGGCGCGGTATTCCAGCAGTTCCTTGTTATTGGGCATCAGATTCTCCAAAGTTGAAAATACTTCCAGCGGACAGGCTGGGGTTCTGGCAGAGCGCCAGCGCAGCGGAGGGCAGGTCGGCAAACGCATGCGAATCTGTCAGATGTTGCGGCAGGCCGCTGGTCAGACCGTAGAGCGTCATGTTGGCGGCAGCGAGTTCGGGGGCGGCAGAACGAATCAGGGCCGGGAGCGCCATTTGACTGGCAAAAAAGGCTGAGGCCTGCGGGCTTTGGCTGCGCCCGGCGAGGGGAAAAACGCACAGGAAGACGCCCCCGCCTTGCAGACGAAGAATCCGCCCGAAAGTTTGAATCATCAAAAATGTGCCAATGGTGTTGATTTCAAAAACGCGGTGCAAATCCCACTCGTCCATTTCCAACACGGGCGCGCGCGGCTCGACGCGCGCGCAATGAATGACGGCAGAAAGGCCGCCCAGATTATCGCTGATTTCATTGGCGAGCGCCTGCACAGTCACTTTTTTGGAGATGTCTTGCACGAAGACATGCGCTTGCCCGCCAGCGGCCAGAATTTGAGCGGCAACAGCTTCAACGTTGATGGGGGTGATGTCGTTAAGCGCCAGGCTGCAGCCTTGCCCGGCAAAAGCGAACGCCAAGTCGCGCCCAATGCCGCGTCCGGCGCCGGTGATGAGAATATTTTTGGTCATGGTTGGGCCTCGCAGGTGGGAATGGTCTCGGGGTTTTCGTGCGCGTTGAGCGCCAGCCCGAAGTAGGGCGAAGGGTCGTAAGTGTTGCGAATGTCGAGTTCGTTGGTGAAGCGCCCGGCGTTGTCTTTGACGATGGAAATGTGCAGGTGAACGCCAACCGGGTTGCGCGGATCGCCGGAGTAGTTGCCCTGATAGCCGAGAAAATCGCCCGCGGCGACGGGTTTTTCGCTGGTGCCGGGCGGGAAATCGGCGGCGATGAAGGAATTGCCGTCGGCGTCGGCCATGTGGGTGTAGTACACCCACATTTGGCGTCCGGGCGCGAGCGGGTCATCGGGAACGCGCACGATGACGGAGGCTTTCCACGCTGGCAGGCGGGTGAGAAAACCGGGGAAGGCGGCCAGCACCGGCGTTTCGCCGCTGCCGGAGCGAGCGAAGATGTCAATTCCCTGATGACGGTGGCTGGGGCGGAAGGAATCGTCCCAGATGAAGCCGGCCAGACCGGTGGTGGGAAAGATGAAAGGCGCAGCGTTACAGCGTGTTCCGGCGGCGATGACCAGTTCCGGGTGGGAGGCCGGGTCGCTGAAGAATTGCCAGACGCGCTGTCCGCGCGCCAGCGTAGGACGAAAGGTTCGGTACAACCAGACCGTCAGACCAAGCATCAACCCAACAACCAGAAAAAGGGGAAGTTTGCGAGACATGAGATGATTATAACTTGGTAAAATGCTTCCAACACTTTCTGGAGAAATTACCATGCGCGTAAAATTGGCTTTTTTGCTTGTAATGCTTTTGTTGGCCGCCTGCTCTGGTGCGCCCGCTGCAACCGAATCGCTGGAGACCCCTGTCCCCAGCGAAACCCCGCGTCCGACGGTTGGGCCGACACCCACGCCGGGCCTGCCGCTCGCCATTTTGCTCATTCCCGCCGACCTGAACGAGGAAACATCCAATGCCTACCAAAAAGCGGTCTACGGCCTGGCGCAATCCGCCGGAATGCGCTTTCAGGTACGCAACAAACTGACCGAAGCAGACCTTGACCCTGCCCTGAAAATTGTTGTCGTCCTGCCGCCCGACCCAGGTTTGGCGCAATTGGCCGTCGCCGCGCCGCAAGCGCAGTTTTTAGCGGTCAACTTCCCAGGCATCAGCGCCGGCGGTAACATCAGCATTCTCAACGCCGAGGGGGTACGGATTGACCAGCAAGCCTTCATCGCCGGCTTTATCGCCGCCATCACCACCGAAGACTACCGCACCGGCGTCATCACGCGCAAAGACACCCCCGAAAGCGCCCTCATTCAGCAGGCTTTCCGCGCCGGGCAGGAATTTTTCTGCGGCCTGTGCAACCCCTACGCCGGGCCACTTGAAGAATACCCGCTGACGATTGAAATCCCCGCCGATGCCAAACCCGCCGAATACGGCGCCTACGCCGATTTCCTGCTGCGCAAGCAGGTTTCCACGCTTTTTCTGCAGCCGGGCATCGACGCGCCCGAACTACTCGACTACCTGACGATTGTCGGCGCGTTTGTGATTGGCGCGCAGACACCTCAAAAATTGCAGTCCAACTGGGTCGTCACGCTTCAGCCAAATTACCTCGAAGCCCTGAAAACCGCCTGGCCGGACCTGCTGACCGGGCAGGGCGGACAAACCTTCGCCGCTCCGCTGACGTTTACCGACATGAACGAGGAAATTTTCACCCCCGGCAAGCAAATGCTGACCGGCGAAACGTTGCGCGATTTAAGCGACGGATTTATCTCCACCGGCATACAACCCTGACTCATTGTAGAATATACGGATGCAAATGAAAAAACTTCAACTTCGTAGCCCTTCCGCCTGGACGATGTTCATCTTTGGCGCGCTGGCGTTGATTCTGGGGCTGGTGGGGATTTTCCGCCCTGAATGGACGCTGGCCCTGCTGGGATTTACCATCACCGAGGCCGCCGCCCGCTTGCCGGGCGATTACACACTGACTTTTATCACCGCATCGTCAATGGCATCCTTCAACATGGGCGTTTACTACATTCTAGCGGCACTTACCAACTGGCAAGATTTCTTCCGCTGGACGGTTCCCTTCCGCGTAGTAACGTTCACAGTTTTCAGCCTGGCGGTTTTGCGTGGTATTGCCCCGGCGGGCTTTTTGGGTATTGCGGTGTGGGAATTGACCGGCGCAATCGTCACCGGGCTGGCGCTTTGGCAAGAAGGACGAAAACATGGAGGCTAACATGCGCTCGCACTGGGTGGAACACGCTGGAAAACAGATTTTCTATCAGGATTTCTCCGGCCACGACATTCTGCATTCCGACCAGGTCAAGACCGAACTTTCTGCTGTGCAGTTGATTGTCACTGCGCAACCCCCAAACTCTACCCGTGTGCTGGCCGATTTTCGTGAGACGACCATTGGAAAAGATTTGATAGACTTGATGACCGCCAGCTCGATCGAGACCAAAGCGCATGTACTGAAGACCGCCATCTTGGGCGTCACCGGCACCAAACGCATTTTAGTCAATGTGTTGATGAATTTGACCGGTCAAAAGCTTGTTGTTTTTGAAGAAGAGCAGGAAGCGCTGGATTGGCTGGCAAAAAATTAGTTTAACTTGTGATTGATGCCTCAATCCGTAATTCCTGTTTTGCATTAAACCCCCATCATGCTCAACCCCTTGCCCATTCTGCAACGCCGCCGCGAGCGACATCAGCGCGAAGCGAACTCTGCCCGCCACAACCTCACCCGCGCCGGGCTGGGAGCAGGTCTCACGCTGTCACTTGCGTTTGGGCTGATGCTGCTGGCGCTCGGTTTGGGTTACGCCAATATCACCGCCAACTTGCCCTCGGTGGAAGGGTTACCCGCCATCATCAACTCTCTGCGTCAGCCCACCCGCCTGGTAGACCGTTCTGGCGTGCACTTATTGACTGTTCTCGCCGCGCAAGACGCCCCACGCAACCAGTTACCGCTGGCGCAACTTCCGCCCGCAGTAGCACAAATCACCCTGGCGCTGGCTGACCCAACTTTTTACAGCCACCCTGGTTTCAGCCTGCGGGGGCTTACCGACCCGCAGCAACACCCCACCCTGGCGCAACGCCTGGCCGCTGACCTGCTCGTGTGGGACGAGCCGCCCTCCTTGCGGCGCGCTCTGCGCGAACGGCTGCTGGCCGCGCAAATCACCAGCCGCTACGGACGTGATGCTGTGCTGGCATGGTATCTCAACACTGCCAACTACGGCCACCAAACCAGTGGCGTTGATGACGCCGCCCGGCTCTATTTTGGTAAACCCGCCAGCCAACTCACTCTGGCCGAATCCGCCCTGCTGGCCGTCGTCAGCCAAAACCCAGCGCTCAACCCACTCGACACTCCTGAGCTTGCCCGTCAGCGCGCGCGTGAAATTCTCGCCGCCCTGCCCGCCGCCATCGCCTCGCCACAACAAATTACCAGCGCGCAGGCCGAACAGTTTCAATTTCAACCCATGCCAACGCCAAACGGCACGGCGCCCGCCTTCACTGCGCTAGCGCTGACCGAACTCAGCCGCGACCAAAGCCGCGCGCGCATCGAACGGGGTGGCATGATCATAACTACCAGCCTTGACTTTGACCTGTATCAACACACCGTCTGCTCCACCCAAACCCAACTGACTCGTCTGCGCGGCCAACCCGCCCCTGTCAATTGCGCTGTGCTTGCCAGCCTGCCGGCCCTGCCACCCGCTGCCCCGCTCGAAAACGTCAACGCCAGTGCAATTATTTTCGACCCGCAAACCGGTCAGGTACTGGCGCTGATGGGAGAAATGGATGCCAGCGGCGACTCGACCCGTTTAATGGAACATCGTCCCGGCTCCAGTTTATTGCCGTTTCTCTATCTAACCGGATTCAGCCGCGGGTTGAGTCCGGCCTCACTGGTTTGGGATATTCCCCCGGCGTCATCTTCCACCCCGCCCCTGGCTGATGTCTATACCGGCCCTCTGCGCGCCCGCCTAGCTATGGTCAACGACGTGCTGCCCCCTGCCGCACGCTTGTTGGATGAGATAAGCCTGCCCGCTTTTGAGCAAACCCTGCAAACGCTGGGCATCCAACTTGCGGATACAGCCACTTTTCACGCCCTGCTCGACGGGAAAAATTACCTTTCGCCGCTGACGCTGGCGCGCGCTTACGGAGCGCTGGCCGCCAATGGCGTGATGGTTAGCCCGCAGACCGTTCTGCAAATCCAAACCACCGACGGCGTAACCATCCAAAAATTGGTTGCGCCACAGCCTTCCGCAGTCATTAGCCCGCAATTGGCCTATCTGGTCAATCATGTTCTAGCCGATGACTCTGCGCGCTGGCTGAGCCTGGGAAACCCAAACCCGTTTGAACTGCCGTTTCCATCGGCTGCCAAACTGGGCGCGACACTTGACGGTCAGGATATTTGGGCGATTGCGTACACGCCCTTGCGCGTTGCGGTGGTGTGGATGGGCGCATCCAGCCCGACGCAGCGTGCCGCCGCTGGTCTTTCTGCCGCATTATTGACAACGGCCAGCCAATCTTTGCCGCCCGAAGATTGGGTTGTGCCGCCAACGATTGTGACTCGCACTGTCTGCGACCCAAGCGGTATGTTGCCCACCCCGGCTTGCCCGGCGCAGGCCGAAGAAGTTTTCTTGAGCGGCTATGAACCCGTGCAAGCTGACACTCTTTACCAAACCGTTGCCATTGACCGTGAAACCGGCATGTTGGCAACTATTTTTACCGCGCCGGAGCTGGTGGAAGAACGGATTTTCATGGTCGTGCCGCCTGAAGCGCAAAACTGGGCGCAAAGCACGGGCATTGAAGCCATCCCAAGCGTCTACGACACCATTCAAGTTCCGCCACAACGTCCCGGTCTGGCAATTTCTGCGCCCCTGATGTTGGCCGGGGTCAGTGGAAAAATTAGTGTGCGCGGTGCGGCGAGCGGCGCGGGTTTTGCCTCTTATCGCCTGCAAGCCGGGCAGGGGCTAAACCCATCCAGCTGGATTTTGGTGGCGGAGGCAACGCAGCCGGTCGAGGCTGGGGTGCTGGCCGAATGGGATACCAGCGGGTTAAGCGGGTTGTACACACTTCAGCTGGTCATTCTCCACACCGACGGGAAGATTGAGACAACCGCAGTGGCAGTGACCATCAAAGAATGAGTATCAATATTCCCATCCATAAACGGCAGATGTGCATTAATCTTTTATGGTTCTCCCCAGATTTATGGGGGAAATGAGCAAGAAATCGAGTATGCTTGAAGGATAAGCACACTATTACTGCCAAGCGGCCCAATGAAAACTATCCGAGATACGGCGCACGCCGCCAAACGAACAGCAAGAAAACCAGCCACAAACTACTCAAGGGTATCCGCTGGATTTTGGTAAGAAACCGATATTTCCCTTTGCCTGGTAGCTATCCCGAACGGATTGTGGCTGCACCAAAAAGTGGGCGCGGGAAAATCTTCCGCGCCCACTTTTTTATTTGCGCTGTATGGCCTGGTAACCCATGGATATCAGGGTGAAGGCGATGGAGAGGCTGGCGGTAATCAGCAGCAGCGCCCGCCAATCGAGGCGGGTGGGGACGAGGCTGGAGTTTTGCGCCGGGGCGTTCTGGCCCTTTTCGGGGGAGGAAGTTGTTCCGGCGGGGGCTGTACTTCCGCTGGAGGTGGAAGTTCGCATCCAGGGCGGGCATGGCCGTTCCAGGTACGCCCTGGATGATAATTTATTTGAAGCGCCTGGTCGCTGGTGTTGTTCAGCACGTTTTGGACATTCAGCGCGAGCGCGGGGATAGTTCCAGCGGGGATTTCGTCCCAGCGCAGCAGCAGGCTGGTCAGGGCGGCAATTTCTTCCGGGCGGAGGGTTTTGTTCCAGGAGGCCATCAGCGTGCCGGGACGGCCATAGGTGATGACGGTGGTTAATTCTTCGGCGGTTTTTTCGCGCACGGCGGGGTCGTTCAGCGCGGGGGCGATGCCGGTTCCCAGCCCATCGACGCCGTTACCTCCGGGTGACAAATTTTGCCCATCTATCCCGGTTTCAACTACACCCGGAAGGGCGACTATCCAAAATTCTTAACGCGAATAACACGAAAAAAAAAAATCGCGCTACGGGTTTGTCTTGTTGCAGCGGTCTCAAGTTAAGGTTTTTGGGAAGGCGTAATTTTTCGATACAGGCGATAGTCGCCAAGCGTCGTCTCAAGCGCATAGTTGGCCTGCACAAATTTATACACCCGGGCAAGGTTGTCAGGTAAAAACGGCCAAAGTTGACCGTTTTTTTCTTGTTCGCGGCGCACTGCCGGGTCGAGGCAGGGCAGCAAATCCTGATTGACGGCGCAGGTATCCACAATCAGCGCGGGCGGGTGAGAAACCAAATCTGCATAAAAGCGCTGTGCCAACCCGTCAGAAAGCGACGAATCGGCCAGCAGCGGGTAAAACAAAATTGCCGAGGGGGTTTCGCGGCGGGCAAGAAAATTAAAGGCCAGGCGTCCGCCCCAGACGAGGACAAAATCAGCAGGGGCGGTTTTCTCACGCAAATAGGCGGCGACAGGATGCCCAATTTCGATACCCTGCTGACGTTCGAAGAGTAAGCGTTGGGTGATTTGGCGATAATCGCTGATGGTTTGCGGCGCAAGCGCCAGCCCGGCCACGAAGAGCGCCGGGAGCAGCCAGGCGCGCGGTGGGCGGCTCAACCCCGGCAGGGTGGCGAACAGGGCGGCAGAGAACAAGCCGAGCGGCGGCAGCCAAAGCATCAGATAGTGGGCGTAGCCACGCCCGGAAATAGCGCTGAAGGCAATCTCCAGCGGCAGGGCAATGAAAAGGAATATGGAAAACGGTTCGCGCCGCGCCGGGGAGAAGGCCAGCGCGGCCAGCCCCAGCAGGCCAAAACCGGCGGGAATGCCAATTTGCGCCAGCCCGCCGAGAAAAACCGGGGCAATGCCCTGCGATTCTTTTTGGATGGAAAAATTGAAGAGCAGGGCGGCTTCCAACAGGGCGCGGAAGTTGCCGCCGAGGGCAAACGCCAGAGCGACGCCGCCCACCGTCAGCAAGACGGCCAGCCCCGACCAGAGCAGACGGCGCGCCAGGGTGCGAAAATCACGCGTTTGCAGGGCAAGCAGGCCCCAGGTCAGCACACCCGCCAGGGCCGAGGCGGTGTTGTTGGCGCGCAGTAAAAAGCCGCCCGCAAAAGCCAGCCCCAGCAAAAACGGGTAACGCCGCGCGGCGGAGTTTTCCTGCCCGCGCAGAAACGCCCAAAAGGCGATAAAAGCCAGCGGCAGGGCGTATTCTTCGGTCAGGTTGCCGCCATCCAGGACGGCGTTCAGGCCAATTAGCCAGGTGAAAGTTGCCAGCCAGGCGGGCAGACCGCCCCAACGACGACGCATCACGTCAAAACCGAGGCCGGCGGCCAGGGCGAGAAAAACAAATTCCAGCGTCCAAACACCCCAGCGTGTGCCATGCCCCATCAGCAGGCCGAGCGCGTTGAGGTAGAAAATTCCAGGCGGCTTGCTTTCCCAAAAATCCACGTAGGGGATTTTTCCGCGCAGGAGTTGCTGGCCGGTGTAGAGGTAGTAGCCACTGTCAAGCGATGGGAAAACCGTCAGCGGGCTGGCCTGGCGTAAGACAATCAAGAGTAGCAAAAGCGCGAGGAGAAAACCAAAAAGAGTGGGGAGAAGACGTTTTATCATTTTTGGGATTTGTTCCACGGAAGAAACCGGCGCGTGAGTTTTCGTATCTCTACTTCATCTGCTGGCGCAGAGCGTGCAGTTTTTCCACAATTTCGACGGGCAGGCGCGAGACGTGGCCGAGGCTGTGCGCCATGTAAACGACTTTGGCGACGTGCTCCACCCGCTCCAGGTGAATCAGGCATTCTTCCAGGTCGCGGCCAACGGTGATGGCGCCGTGATTGCGGATAAGGACGGCGTCGTGCGCGCCAATCAGCCCGCGAATGGCGTCGGCGTTTTCGCTGGTGCTGGGGGTGGCGAAGCCGGTTACAGCCACCGGGCCGAGGCCTTCCAGCAATTCTGGCAAAACGTCCTCCGGGAAGGGGATTTCGGCCACTGTCAGCGCAGTGGCGTGCGCCGGGTGGGCGTGAATGATGGCGCGGATATCTGGCCGCTGGTGGTAAGCCTCGAGGTGCATCGGCGTCTCGGAGGAGATACGCCGTTTGCGGCGCGGGTCGGCTTTGATAACCTGGCCGTCAAGGTCAATCACCAGCAAATCTTCCGGTTCCAGGCGCCCCTTGCAAAGCGTGGACGGGGTAATCAGAATATGGTCAGCGCCCATGCGGACGGAGATATTCCCGTTGTTGGCGGGCATCAGCCCTTGTTCGTAACACAATCGCCCGGTTTCGACAATTGCTAAACGCAAATCGCGCTCGGTGGCAAGGGATGTAAAACGGATGCGATTGGCAGATGGAGAATTTGAAAACATGCTTACTCCTGGCGCGCCATTGCGGCGGTGCTTGCATTAACGATTCCGTGGCGCAATGATAAAAACAACTTCCGAAGCGCGGGGCTTCGGAAGTTGTGGCGTTAGAACTTCGGCCCGGTTTTGACCAGCGCAATCATCACCTTTTCGCCGTCAAACTCCTCCACCGTCACCTTGGACGTGTACGGCGAAGGTGTAAAGTGCAATTCCAGCGCCAGCGTTTCACCCATAATCGTCTCACGGTGAAGTTCGAGGGCGGTTTGTAGGCCGGGCGAAGCGCTCAGGTACAGGCGAATGCGGTCGGCCACGTCCAACCCGGAAATCTTGCGGAAATCTTGCACACGGCGCACAAACTCACGCGCCAGGCCTTCGCGCACCAGCTCGGGCGTCAAATCAGTCACCAGCGCGGCCACATACGGCCCATCTTCGGCGATGGCAAAACCTTCTTTTGCCAAAGATTTGACTTCGACTTCTTCCGGCAGAATCTCGTAGGATTGACCTTCAACCTCCAGCGGAAGTTTGCCCGCCGTCAAAAGGGCGTGAGCTGTCTCTTCAGCATTCAGCGCCAAAATGGCCTTTTGCAACGCTGGAAATTTATTACCATATTTTTGGCCGAGTTGCTTGGGCAAGGGTTTGACGCTGTGCGACAGAGCCTCGGTCGCCGCATTCAGCAAACGCACTTCTTTGACGTTGAGCTCGTCTTCCAGCAGGTCGGCGTAATCTGTGACCGCCTCGCGCTCGTTGACATTTGCCACCGAGAAGGCGGCCTCCGCCAGCGGCTGACGCACCTTGCGGTTGGCCTTGGCGCGGGCGGCATGACCGAGCGAAGCCAGGCGCATCACCAACGCCATCTGACGATTTAGTTTTTCATCCACCAGCGTCAAGTTGGGCTCCGGCCAGGTTGCCAGGTGCACCGATTCGGGCGCGGAAGCGTCTACTGTGCGCACCAGATTCTGATAGAGTTCATCCGCCAGAAAAGGCATGGCCGGGGCCAGGAGTTTGCTGAGCGTGACCAGCGCCGTGTACAGCGTCTGATAGGCGGCCTGCTTGTCCGAATCCGAATCCGATTTCCAGAAGCGGCGGCGTGAGCGGCGCAGATACCAGGTGGAAAGCGCCTCGACAAATTTTTCCACCGGACGAGTGGCGGCGGTGACATCGTAACGCTCATAGGCCTCGGTCACATCGCGAACAAGCGTGTTCAGTTCGGAAAGAATCCAGCGGTCGAGGGTTGAATAGGCTAACGGTTGCCCCGCTGCGGCAGGCGTCCATTTATCCAGGTTGGCATACGTCACAAAGAACGAGTATACGTTCCACAAAGTCAGGGTGAAACTGCGCAGCACCTCGCCGACCAAATCCACAGAGAAGCGGCGCTCGTTGCCGGGGGGCGTGGCCGTGTACAGATACCAGCGGAAGGCGTCCGCGCCGTGCAAATCCAAGACATCCCATGGATTGACGATGTTGCCCTTTGACTTCGACATTTTCTCGCCGTTGCCGTCCAGAATCAGACCGAGGCAGAGCACGTTTTTGTAGGCGACGTTGTCCATCAACATGGTGCTGATGGCGTGCAGAGAATAGAACCAGCCGCGCGTCTGGTCAACCGCCTCGCAGATGTAATCCGCGGGGAACTGGCGCTTGAAGGTTTCCTGATTTTCGAAGGGGTAATGCCACTGCGCGTAGGGCATCGCGCCCGAGTCAAACCAGACATCAATCAGTTCGGGCACGCGCGTCATTTTTCCGCCACATTCCTGGCAGGCAAAGTGAACAGTATCCACATGCGGGCGGTGCATGTCCAAATCGGTCAGATCGCGGCCAGCGAGTTGGGCCAGTTCCGCCACCGAGCCGATACAGTGTTGATGCTTGCAGTCAGCGCATTCCCACACTGGCAGGGGCGTGCCCCAGTAACGCTCGCGGCTGAGCGCCCAGTCAATGTTATTTTCCAGCCAGTTGCCAAAGCGGCCTTCCTTGATGTGCTCTGGCACCCAGTTGATGGTGCGATTCAGCCCGGTCAGACGTTCTTTAAACTGGCTGGTGCGGATGTACCAGGCCTCGCGCGCGTAGTACAACAGCGGGGTTTTACAGCGCCAGCAGAACGGGTAGGTATGCGTGTACGGCATTGAGCGGAAGAGCAGGCCGCGATTGTCCAGGTCGGTGATGATGGACGGGTCGGCGTCTTTGACGAAGACCCCGCGCCAGGGAGTCACTTCCGGGATGAATTTGCCGTCGGGGGCGACAGCCATAATGACCGGCAGGTCGTATTCCATCGCCGCTTTCATATCGTCCGCGCCGTAGGCCGGGGCCATGTGAACCAGGCCAGAACCGTCCTCGGTCGTGACGAAATCGGCCAGAATGACGTAATGCGCCGGTTTTTCGGGCGGCAAAAACGTAAAGAGCGGCTTGTACTTGACGCCCTGCAGTTTTTTGCCCTTGAAAGTTTCCAGCACATTCACTTCTTCGTCACGGAAAACTTTTTTCAGCAAGGCTTCGGCCAGGATAAGTTTCTCTGTGCCGCCGCTTGTCCCGGTCGCCGTTTCTGGCAGGGAACGTTCCACTTTGACGTAGCTTACTTCTGAGGCGACGGCAACTGCCACGTTGGCGGGTAACGTCCAGGGCGTCGTCGTCCACACCAGTAGCGAAGTGCCCGGTTCATCCATCAGCGGCATACGCACAAAAACTGACGGGTCGGTGACTTCATCGTAGCCTTGCGCCACTTCATGGTCGGAAAGCGGCGTGCCGCAGCGCGGGCAGTAGGGAACAACCTTGAAGCCCTGATAGAGCAGGTTTTTGTCCCAAAACTGGCGCAAAATCCACCAGAGCGACTCGATGTAGTCGTTGGTAAAGGTCACATAGGCTTCCTGCAAGTCCACCCAGAAGGCAATGCGGTCGGTCAGCCGCTCCCAATCCTGAATGTAATCAAACGCCGATTTTTTGCATTCCTGATTGAACTTTTCAATGCCATATTCTTCAATTTGTTGTTTATTGGTGAAACCGTGTTTCTTTTCCACTTCGATTTCCACCGGCAGCCCATGCGTATCCCAGCCGCCGCGCCGCGAAACGTGGTAACCGCGCATGGTTTTATAGCGCGGAAACATATCCTTGAAGGCGCGCGCCAGCACATGATGGACGCCGGGGCGTCCATTGGCCGTTGGCGGGCCTTCAAAAAAGACATATTCCGGCCCGCCTGCGCGAGTGGAAAGGCTTTTTTCAAAAATTTTCTCTTTTTTCCAAAACTTGAGCACATTTTCTTCCAACGCCGGGGCGCTTAGTTTGGAAGAGACAGGTTTAAAAGACATGGGAACCTCCGAGGCAGTCATCAGTTGTCAGTTGGCAAGCGTCAGTTATGCTATTCATTTTTTATCCTTAAAAACAAACTCCCGTCCACATTCTGGGACGAGAGCAGAGAACTCGCGCGGTACCACCCGGATTCCTTCTTGCGAAGGCGCTTGGCGGAGACATTCATCTCCTGCCCCGCTAACGGTGGGCGTCCGGCGCACTTACTTCCTCAACGGTTTCAGGTTGCGGCTCCGAAATGATTTTCACGCCCGCCGCGCTGACCCGGCTTTCACCGTTTCCAGGCTCGCTGACACAGATGGACGGGGCTACTCGTTTTCATCTTCGCTGATAGGCGACGATTATACTTTACGAAACCACAATTCGGAAAGAGATTTTCAAATCTCAAATATGTGCACGCAAATCATGTCAAAAAAGGGGTCGAAAGTCTCCTGACTTTCGAGCAAAATCAGGCCCTTTGCAGGGTGCTTCGCGAAGATTTTGCACTCCGCCCGCTCCGACGACCTTTGCGTGTACACCCTCAAATCACAGTCTCCCCCGCCAGCGCAATTTATGGTATAAGGAACTTGCCCTGCTGTGTACGCGATGTCATCTTCAGCGGTTCTGGGCCAACACTCACCAACTGGGTTCCAATCTCACGAGGCAGACGCGATAGGCTTCGGCCAAGGCGAATGTTTCGGGCAGGGGCCCGACCTGCTTCTGCAGGTTCAGAACTTTATGGCACACGGCACGAGCGGGGTTTTTATTTTTGACATTTAAAGCAAAACCGGCGAAATTCGCCGGTTTTTATGTTTATTCGACAATTTTCATGCGTCGCTCCAGCCAGCCGACCGCGCCGGAAAGCACCAGCGTCATCGCCAGATAGAGAAACGCCATCAGGTTGAAGGTTTCCAGCACGCGGAAGGTGCTGGCGCGGCGGATACGCCCCAATTGGGTCAATTCATCCACGGCGAGGACGGTTGCCAGCGAGGAATCTTTCAGCAGGGAGATGAAATCGTTGCCAAGCGGCGGCAAAACGCGGCGAATCGCCTGGGGTAAAATCACAAAACGCATGGCCTGAAAATAATTCATACCGAGTGATTTGGCCGCTTCCATCTGACCTTTGCCGATGGATTGAATGCCGGCGCGGAAAACTTCGCCCTCGTACGCGCCGTAGCCAATCGCCAGAGCGATGATGGCGCGCGCTTCCATTGGCACATCGCGCAGGCTGGAAACGATGCCCATGGCATTGAGCGCATCCACCAGCAGGGGCATGAGCGCAAAGGCAATGTAAAGCAGGAGAACCACCAGCGGAATGCCACGGATGGTTTCGACGTAAAAAGTGGCAATATTAAACAAAACCGGGTTTTTGGAAACGCGCGCCAGGCCGGTCAACAGGCCCAGACTGGTGGCGAACAGAAAGGCAAACAAAGTAATTCTTAACGTGGTCAGCACACCATCTTTTAGGTAAAGAAACGTTGCGCGGTACTGACCATCGCTGATAATTAGAGAAACCATCACCAGCCCCAACAAGGCGATGACGATTGCCCACCAGGGCCACTTGGAAGCGTTCAGCCCCGGAAAAAGCGAGGGGCGGCGCGGCATTTCGGTTGAAGAATCCATCTTTTCTCTCTGAGAATGGAAAACCAGGTCGGGCACAAACTGCCCGACCGGTTGTTTTGTGTTACGCGGAATGTCTTACTGGGTCAGACCCCATTTTTTATTGAGGGCGTCCAGCGTGCCATCGGCTTGCATGGCGGCCAGAGCGGCATCAAAGGCGGCTTTGAATTCCGATTTGGGCGGGAAGACGAAGGCCAACTTTTCATCGGAGGTGATTTGATCGGCAATTTTGAGTTTGCCAGCGTTTTCCTTGATGTAACCGGAAGCGCTGACATTATCTACGACCACGGCGTCAATATCGCCAGCAATCAGGGCAAGAACAGCGGCGCCGAAATCTTCAAAGGATTGGATGTCCTTATCCGCAAAGGTTGACTTGGCGACGATTTCGTTGGTGGTGCCAATTTGCGTGCCAACTTTGGCGGCGGCGTCTGTTTTGAAGGTTGCCAGGTCGCGGGTTTCGTCAACGCGGGTCAGCAGAACTTGCCCAACCTGAACGTAGGGGGTGGAGAAATCCACAATTTTGGCGCGTTCTTCGGTCAGCGTGACGCCATCGGCAAGGACGTCAAATTCACCGGCCTGCATGGCGGGGAAGATGCCATCCCAGGCGGCCTGCTTGAATTCGGGTTTGCAGTTGACGCGCTTGCAAATTTCGGTAACGGTGTCATAGTCCCAGCCGACACCCTGGCCGGAGGCTTCGTCAATGCTGTTGAAGGGCGGGTAGGCATTTTCCACAGCCACGGTAACGGCCTTGCCGCCCAAATCAGGCAAGCCGCCAGCGGCGGGCGCGCCAGGAACCGGGGCAACAGCGGGAGCGCAAGCGGCCAGCACCATGCTAGCAAGCACGAGCACAGATACAAAAGCGAACAGTTTTTTCATTTCTCTCTCCTTGTGAGTCTTCTGGAATGACTGCGCCATTCGACTGCATAGCATAGAACAAGAAAAGCCGTTTTTCAAGGGATGAAACTATATTTTTAGCATCCTTTTACAATGGCAACCAGTCAGCAGATGATAAAATCAGGAACACTTTCACCCCAATGGAGACTCATCATGTCAATTCTTTTTCCAAGCCCTGAATGGCTGACCGCCCTGCAAGAAAAACTCAATAGCGACGCCCACTACGCCCAAATTGCCAAAAACTGGGAAGGCGATATGTATTTCATCATCGAAGCCGAAGGAAATTTGCCACAACAAGTCATCATGTATCTCGATTTGTGGCACGGCAAATGTCGCGCCGTCGAAATCGTCGCCGAAGCCGCCAGCCACGTCCCGGCCTTTACCCTCAAAGCCGGTTACACCAACTTCGCCAAAGTGCTGAAGGGTGAACTCGACCCGATGCAGGCCATGCTCACCCGCAAACTGGACGTAAAAGGCAACATGGCGGTGATGATGCGCAACGTGCCCACCGTCTTGGATTTCGTCCGCTGCGCCAAAGAAATCACCCACGAAATTCTCTAATTCTGATAGAAATTTACAGCCAAGCATGATAAAGTGGTAGTGGTAAAGTCGTAGTGATTTATGATATATTTCAAGCATGATTGCAAAATTATATACATGTCGACATTGTGGTAGCGAAAATATTGTAAAAAACGGACACAGCGGTAGCGGCAACCC